>Ga0209376_1000143_pt1 | contig 75758 bp, 85 predicted proteins | sample GraSoiAngelo_134_FD_185891 | JGI IMG/M metagenome (GOLD analysis project Ga0209376, IMG submission 185891) | Grasslands soil microbial communities from the Angelo Coastal Reserve, California, USA - 14_0929_05_30cm (SPAdes) (version 2) | ecosystem: Environmental > Terrestrial > Soil > Grasslands ... | reverse complement strand
GCGTCGCCCGGACGGACACACAGCCCACGCGGCGCGACCAGGAATACCTGCAGGCGCAGTCGATGCTCGTCGGCGAGGCGCCTGTCGTGTTCCTCGCCCAAACGGTGACCTGGTATCTCGTCCAGCCGTACGTGCGGGGCCTTGTCAACTCACCGGTCGACGAGTGGCCCGGGGCCTTGGCGCCGGCGGGGCTGTCGATTGCGCCCCACTGAGCCGGCGCGGTCCAAACACCTGTTCGTCTGCTTCTTGTGCTCAAAACTTGACACTTGTTAGCCACGCACAACAGAATTCAAAGTGGCCCGCAAGAGTGGCTGTGAGTAAGACCTGCTGCCGGCGCACTCTCGCCCCGGTTCGGCCGCCGGGAAGAAGGCTGCAGGATGAGTCTGAGAGGTAAGACGCGTATGCATTCACGGTTAACCATTCGCCGTGCGTTGTCGCTCGCGACCGCCGGGGTGTTCCTGGTTGGCTGTGGTGGGGGCGGAAGTACCAGCGCAAACCCCGCTCCACCTGACAAGCAAATTCTCCGTGTCAACGACCGCACCGAGCCGAACAGTTACGACCCCACTCAGCAGACCTACTCATATGAGGCGGGTGTCGGCCGCCAGGTCTTCGAAGCCCTGCTCAAGCCCAAGGCTGATGGCAGCGACGTGCAAGCCGCCGCTGCCAAGAGCTACGACATCTCGTCAGACGGACTGACGTACACATTCCACCTGCAGCCGAATGCCAAGTGGAGCGATGGCAAGCCGGTGACCGCAAGCGACTGGGTCTATGGCTATCAGCACTTGCTCAACCCTGCCCTAGCTGCTGGCTACGTCGACCCATATTTCGACAGCGTTATCGCCGGTGCCACACATTGGGGCGATTTCAGCTCGAAGAGCAGCGTCAAGGATATCGATGGCTTCGTCTCTGGACTTGGCCTCTCCGCACCCGATCCCAGCACATTCGTGATCAAGCTCGATCACCCCGCCGGGTATTTCAAATGGGTCGTGACCCTGTGGCTCGCGGCTCCGATTCGCAAGGATGTTGTCGAGCAGGCTGCTGGCGGGGCATTCCCATCCAACGACCCCACCAAGGCCCTGATGTGGGCTAACAACGCCGCGACGATAATCGGCAATGGCGTTTTCAAGATCTCCGAGATCGCGCCCAAGGATCACGTCACCCTCGTCCCCAATCCGTACTACTGGGGTGGGCCGGCGAAGCTCCAGCAAGTGATCGAATACTTCATCGAAGACGGCAACACGGCGTACTCCAAGTACCAGACCGGTGCTCTCGACATGATCGGAGTCCCACTAGCCGATGTCACCGTCGTGCGTGGCGATCCCAAACTAAGCAAACAGGCGAATCTGTATCCCAGGCTGGGCACCTGGTGGATGGTGGCCAATGCCCAAAGGCCACCCCTAGACAACCCCAAGGTGCGCATGGCGTTCGCCAAGTCGATCGACCGCAACAGTCTCGTCAACAACGTGCTGCACGGTGTTGGCACGCCGACACTGAGCTATATCCCCAAGGGCATGGCCGGATATGACGAATCGAACAAGGTACAAAGCTTCGACCCGGCGGCGGCGAAGAAGCTGCTGGCGGACGCGGGCGTGACTGCAGCGGACCTCAACAAGTTCAAGCTGCTGACGCGCAACACCACGGGAAACAAGACGATCAACCAGTTCATCGTCGACCAGTGGAATACCAACCTGGGGCTTAACATCCAGCTGGATGTCGTCGACAGCAAGACCACCACCAGTCGCTACCTCCGCAAGGGGGATTTCGATCTCTATGGTCCCGACGGGTGGGGCGCCGATTATCCGGACCAGCAGGACTGGTTCGACAACTACACTACCGGCGCGTGCCATTCCCTCAACTGGGGCTGCGCCAAATTGGACGGCTTCGACGAGCTAGTCAAGAAGGCAGACGCCGGAGTCGATCAGGCACAACGCAATAAGGACTACGCCGCGGCTCACAAGATCATGATCGACCAGGCTGCCATCGGCATGCTTTACCAGGACGCCGAGTACGATCTGATACAGCCGTGGGTGGCCAATGTCAAATCCACTGCAATAGACGATCAGTTTCTGGTCGGCTCCTTCTACTGGCACGACGTGTACATCACGACGCACTAGAAGTTAAATGGCAATAAGCGAAGGGCGCTCCGGTCGGGGCGCCCTTCTGCCGTTGCGAATATCACAGCTGGCAGGCAGCAGGGGCGGCAGCCTCGCCATCTTCGTGGGTAAGCGAATCCTGTGGATGGTGCCGATCGTCTTCTTCGTGATTCTTATCACTTTTGTGCTCATGCATCTGGCCCCGGGAAGCCCGTGGGATAGGACTGGGGGCCGCCAGCTGTCGCAGGCGGTCATGAACAACCTCAACATCAAGTACGGCCTGGACAAACCAGAGACCGAGCAGTTCAAGCTTTACGTCTGGAACGTCATCCACTTCGACTTCGGCCTTTCGTACCAGTACGAAGGCAAGAGCGTGGTCACTCTCATCGGCGGCGGTTGGCCATACACAGCGACCATCGGCTTTCTGGCGTTTCTTCTGATCGTTCCAGTCGGAATAAGTCTCGGTGTGGTTGCTGCTTTGCGACAGAACACCCGCGTGGACTACATCACGATGGGTTTCGCAACCTTCGCTGCCTCATTCCCGAATTTCGTAATCGGGGCCTTGATGGTCGTCGTCTTCTCGGTCGTGCTCTACAAGGCCACGGACGGCAACTTCTTCCTCCCGTCGGCCGATTTTGGCCTTGACTCTCACCTGATCATGCCGGTCATTACGCTCTCACTGCTGCCGATCGCTTACACCGCCCGTCTGACACGAGCCAGCACCCTGGACACGATCCGCCAGGACTTCGTTCGGACCGCTTGGGCGAAAGGCCTGCCGGAGCGGTTGGTTGTCATCAGGCACATCTTGAAGAACTCGCTGATCCCGGTCGTGACCACACTTGGCCCCACCTTCGCGTTCCTGGTAACCGGCTCGGTGATTGTAGAGACGGTGTTCAACATCCCTGGCATCGGACGTGCTTTCGTGGTGGCGGTCTCATCACGAGACTACCCGATGATCCTCGGCACCACCGTGCTTTTCTCGGTCATCATCGCGGTCGCCAACCTGGTGGTCGACGTCGCCTATGTCTTCATCGATCCGCGCGTGAGGCTTACGTAGGTGGCGGTGCCGGCGGTCGCGGTCGAGCAGCTGGTCGAGTGGGAGGTCGCCGAGACCCAGATCGGCCTATGGACTGATGCCTGGCAGCGCTTCCGGCGCAACCGCCTTGCAGTCGCTGGAGCGGCGCTTGTTCTCATTCTGGTGCTGATCGCCTTTCTCTGCCCGCTGCTGGTCCAGCTCGGGATCCTCCAGAACCCAGTGAAGCAGAACGTGCAATATATCGAGGCCGCCCCTGGTCAGGCGGGGTTCCTTCTTGGCTCGGACGAGCTGGGCCGAGACACCCTCAGCCGGTTGCTGTTCGGAAGCCGGATCTCGCTCTCGGTCGGGATCCTGGTACAGGGCATCATCCTGCCCATCGGGCTGGCGATTGGGCTTGCCGCCGGCTATTTTGGTGGCCGCATCGACAATCTGCTGATGCGGTTCACCGACATCTGGTACGCATTCCCAGACCTGCTCTTCGTGCTGGTAGTGGTCTCGGTTTTCAAACCTAACCTGCTGACTATCTTCGGCGCGATTGCGCTGGTGAACTGGGTAGGACTTGCACGCCTGGTCCGCGGACAGGTGCTGTCGATAAAGGAAAAGGAATTCATCGAGGCTGCGAGGTCGTCTGGGTCACCGCCACTCAAGCTCATCATCAAGCACCTCCTACCCAACTCCCTGGGCCCGATCATCGTGACCCTCACGTTCGGCATTCCACAGGCGATTTTTCTCGAGGCGGTCCTCAGCTTCCTCGGGGTCGGCATCCAACCGCCAACACCGACCTGGGGCCAGATGGTGTTCGACGGCTACGAGGCGGTCTACGCCAACCCGACCTCGGTAGTTTTCCCGGCCCTGGCGATTGGGTTCACGCTGCTCGCCTTCTCATTCATCGGTGACGGCCTGCGCGACGCCCTCGACCCCCGCATGCGGCGATAGCGTTTCTATTGGCACAGCCGCTGCTTCAAGTCCAGGATCTGCGCACACAGTTCTTCACGACGCGGGGTGTCGTCCACGCAGTCGACGGTGTGACCTTCCACGTCGACGCCGGCGAGACGCTCGGCGTCGTCGGGGAGTCCGGTTGCGGCAAGACGATGACGGCACTCTCCATCCTCCGACTCTTGCCCGACCCGGGCAAGATCATGTCCGGCAGGATCCTGTTCCGCGGTAAAGACGTCACCAAGATGACGGATGAGGAGATCCGCGACTTCCGCGGCAACGACGTCGCGATGATCTTCCAGGACCCCATGACCTCGCTGAACCCGGTCACCAGGATCGGGAGCCAGATCGAGGAGGCCATGACGGCGCACGAGCGCTTCACGGAAACCCTCGCCCGAGGACGTGTCATCGAGCTCCTGAAGCGGGTGCGAGTGCCGGCCGCCGAATCGCGCGTCAAGGACTACCCGCATCAGTTCTCCGGCGGCATGCGTCAGCGGGCGATGATCGCGATGGGTCTTTCCAACGAACCCGACCTGCTGATCGCCGACGAGCCGACCACGGCCCTTGACGTCACGGTCCAGGCCCAGATCATCCAGCTGATGAAGCAGCTTAACCGCGAGCTGAACACCGCGATGATGCTGATCACGCACAACATGGCGCTGGTTGCGAGCCTGTGCCAGCGGATCATCGTGATGTACGCCGGCCGGATCGTCGAAGAGGGTCCGGTCGAGCAGATCTTCAAGAGTCCGCAGCACCCGTACACGTGGTCGCTCCTCCGCTCGGTCCCCCGCGTCGACGAGGCGCGCAAGGACAGGCTCGTGTCGATCAAGGGACTGCCGCCCGACCTCTCGCATTCGCCCCCAGGTTGCAAATTCCACCCTCGCTGCCCCTTCGTGATCGACAAGTGCAAGGACGAGCCTGAGCCTCCGCTGGGCGAAGTGGCGACGAACCAGGTGGCACGGTGCTGGGTTTTGATGCGGAACGTCAAGCAGGACGACATCGACGCTGCCAAGCAGAGCGCCCTCTCGAAGGAGGCCGCCGAGAAGCTGAAGGCCCCGACCGCCGAGCTGGGGGGGACCATTGGCGGCTGAGCCCGCGTCGATTACCGCGGTCCGGCAGGATCCCGTGCTGCTCCGGATCAAGGGCGCCTACAAGCACTTCCCGGTCGGTGGTTTCTCGGGTCTGTCCGTACGCGCCGTGGACGGCGTCGACCTCGAGATCAGGCGCGGAGAGACGTTGGGCCTGGTCGGCGAGTCAGGCTGCGGTAAGTCGACCCTGGCGAGACTCGTTACGGGACTGCTGCCGGCAACCGCGGGTTCGGTCATGCTCGACGGGCAGGACATCACGCGGCTGCGCGGTGGCGCTCTGCGACGGGTGCGCCGGAAGATGCAGATGATCTTCCAGGACCCGTATGCGTCGCTCGACCCGCGCATGACGGTCGGCGACATCCTGCAGGAGCCACTCGACAACTACGCGGTAGGAACCTTCAAGGAGCGGCGGCGCCGTGTACAGGAGCTGCTGCGGCTGGTGGGCCTTAATCCCAACTTCACCAACCGTTACCCGCACGAGTTCTCCGGCGGCCAACGACAGCGGATCGGAATCGCGCGGGCGCTGGCGGTGAACCCCTCCTTCATCGTGTGCGACGAGCCGGTCTCGGCGCTGGACGTGTCGATCCAGGCCCAGATCATCAACCTGCTGCAGGACCTGCAGCACGAGTTCCGGCTGACCTACCTTTTCATCGCCCACGACCTCGCCGTGGTGCGGCACCTGTCGGACCGCATCGCAGTCATGTATCTGGGCAAGGTCGTTGAGACGGCCGACCGGAAGGACATCTACGACCGGCCGCAGCATCCATACACGAAGGCGCTCCTATCCTCGATCCCTGTCCCGGACCCGGTGGCTGAGATGAGCCGAGCGCCGATCACGTTGAAAGGTGAGATCCCGTCGCCGGTGAACCCGCCGTCGGGATGCCGGTTCCACCCGCGCTGCCCGATCGCGAGGGTGCCCGGCGTCTGCAGCGAGCAGGAGCCGCCGCTCGAGGCGCATGGGGCGCGGGACCAGATGGCGGCGTGCCATTTCGCGGGTCAGTTCTAGCCCTGCTCGGACTTGGGGCCCTCCCTTCTTCTTGCCGGGCCCTCCCCCGCCGGCCGAACCTGGGTTGAGCTTGGCGGTTTCGAAAAACCGCTCCCACCCAGCCTGTTAAGAGGCGGCTTTGACCTCGAGCACGCGGTAGCCCTTCTTCGATCGGAGCCGCGTCACGTCGAAACCTTGCTCGCCCAGCCACTTCGCCAGCGAGTCGGAACCCAGATTGCGCTGCACGACCAAGTAGGCGGCTCCGCCCGGCTTCAGCCGTGGCAACCACGTCAGCAGGAGGTCGTGGAGCGGCGCCTTGCCGACCCGCACGGGCGGGTTCGAGTAGATGGCGTCGAAGCGAAGCCCGTCGGGCACCTGCTCGGGCGGCATGGCGGAGACATTCGGGGTCTGAGCCGTGGCGGCGTTCGCCCGCGTCAGCTCGATCGCCCGTTCATTGACATCCACCGCCCAGACATGGGATTCGGGAGCTCGCCGGGCCAGGACCAGGGCGATCGGCCCGTAGCCGCTACCCAGGTCGAGTAGATCGCCGGACAGGGGCGGCGGCGGCGCCTCGCGGAGCAGGATCATCGTCCCGGCGTCGATCCCCTTGGAGCCGAAAACCCCCCTGTCGGCCTGCAGCGCGAGTTCGAGCGCACCCAGCCGCAGACGCACCGTCCTCGGCCGCGAGGCGGTCGCCGGGCGAGCTTCGAAGTAATGGGATTTGGGTATACTCATCGCTTGTCGCCCAATCGGCTAATGCCGCGTGGGAATCAAACCGCCATTCGGAGAACCGTTTGCCAACCATCCAGCAGTTGGTCCGCCTTGGGCGCAGGGCGGCCAGAGCGAAGTCTAAGGCGCCCGCGCTGCGGGGCTCACCGCAGAGGCGGGGCGTCTGCGTGCGCGTCTATACCCAGACCCCCAAGAAGCCGAACTCGGCCCTCCGGAAGGTCGCCCGCGTCCGCCTGACCACGGGGATCGAGGTCACGGCCTACATCCCTGGCATCGGCCACAACCTGCAGGAGCACTCGGTCGTGCTCATCCGCGGCGGTCGCGTCAAGGACCTCCCCGGTGTCCGCTACCACATCATCCGGGGCACCCTCGACACCGCCGGGACCAAGAACCGCAAGAAGGCTCGGTCGAAGTACGGAGCAAAGCGGGAAAAGGGCAAGGCGGCAGCCTGATGCCTCGTCGCAACCGTCCCGTCAAGCGTGTCGTCGCGCCCGACCCGGTGTACCAATCGGAGGCGATCGCCAAGTTCGTGAACGTGGTCATGAGCCGCGGCAAGCGCTCGACCGCCGAGAAGGTCGTCTATGACGCGCTGACCCGAGCTTCCAAGCAAGCCAAGAAGGAGCCGCTCGAGGTCTTCGACCAGGCCCTGCGGAACGCCACCCCGCTGCTCGAGGTCAAGCCTCGGCGCGTCGGCGGTGCCACGTACCAGGTACCGATCGAGATTCGGCCGGAGCGCCGGCTCGCCCTCGCCCGGCGCTGGATCGTCCGTTTTGCGCGCCAGCGCGGCGGGAAGAGTATGTCCGAGAAGCTCGCTTACGAGATTCTCGATGCTGCGCAGAACACCGGCGGCGCGGTGAAGCGCAAAGAGGAGACCCACCGGATGGCCGAAAGCAACAAAGCTTTCTCGCACTTCCGGTACTAAGAGAGATGAACGTGGCACTGAAGATGCAGGAGCGTCCCGTCGCCATCGACAAGGTCCGAAACATCGGAATCATGGCGCACATCGACGCGGGCAAGACGACGACGACTGAGCGGATCCTCTTCTACGCGGGCCGCATCCACAAGATGGGCGAGGTCCACGAAGGGGCGGCGACCATGGACTGGATGGTCCAGGAGAAGGAGCGCGGGATCACGATCACGTCGGCGGCGACGACCGCCAACTGGCGCGACCACGCGGTCAACATCATAGACACACCCGGGCACGTGGACTTCACCGTCGAGGTCGAGCGGAGCCTGCGCGTTCTCGACGGTGCGGTCGCGGTTTTCGACGCGGTCGCGGGCGTCGAGCCCCAGTCGGAGACGGTCTGGCGCCAGGCCGACCGCTACGGCGTGCCCCGAATCGCCTTCATCAACAAGATGGACCGCATCGGCGCGGACTTCTACGGGTCGCTGGCGTCGATCCGCACCCGCCTGGGCGCTCGCGCGGTGCCGATCCAGCTGCCGATCGGCTCCGAGGGCGACTTCGTGGGTTATGTCGACCTGCTCAGCAAGGAGGCCGTCGTCTACACGGATGACCTCGGCACGACGTCGACCGAGTCGCTGGAGATCCCGGCCGGAATGCAGGACCTGGTCAGCCAGTACCGCCACGACCTGATCGAAGCGGTCGCGGACTTCGACGACAACGTCATGCACAAGTACCTCGAGGAGCAGGACATCTCCGAGGAGGAGATCAAGGGCGGGCTGCGCCGGGGCACGGTCGCGGGCGTCCTCGTCCCGGTGCTCTGCGGGGCGGCACTCCGCAACCGCGGGGTGCAGCCGATCCTCGACGCGGTAGTCGAGTACCTGCCGTCGCCGGCCGACGTGCCGGCGGTCGAGGGCAAGGACCCCAAGACTGGCGCCCTCCAAGTGCGGGAGCACGACGACAGCGAGCCATTCTCGGCACTCGCCTTCAAGATCCAGATGGACCCGCAGGGCGTCGGCAAGCTGACGTTCTTCCGCGTCTACTCAGGCCGCTTGAAGGCCGGCTCGTCCGTCATGAATGCGTCGACCGGGAAGCGGGAGCGCATCGGGCGCATCTTGCGCATGCACGCGATCCGTCGCGAGGACGTCGACGAGGTGTTCACGGGAGACATCGCCGCGGCCGTCGGCCTGAAGGTGACGACCACCGGCGACACCCTATGCGATGAGGCGCACCCGATCCTGCTCGAATCGATCACGTTCCCCGAGCCCGTGATCTCGGTCGCCATCGAGCCCAAGACGAAGGTCGACCAAGAAAAGCTCGGCATGGCTTTGCAGAGGCTTTCCGAAGAGGACCCCACGTTCAAGGTCCACACCGACGAAGAGACGGGCCAGACGATCATCGAGGGCATGGGCGAGCTCCATCTCGAGATCATCATCGACCGGCTTCTGCGCGAGTTCCGCGTCGATGCCAACCAGGGCAAGCCGCAGGTCGCCTACAAAGAGGCGATCAAGAAGGCGGCTAAGGGCGTGGGGCGGTTTGTCCGGCAGACCGGCGGCAAGGGCCAGTACGGCCACGCTGAGGTCGAGGTGCGGCCGGGCGAGCAGGGATCCGGATTCATCTTCGAAGACAAGGTCACGCAGGGACGCATCCCCCGCGAGTACATCCCCGCGGTCGAGAAGGGAATCAGGGAAGCGCTCCAGTCGGGCGTCGTCGCCGGATACCCGGTGGTCGATATTACGGTCACGCTGGTCGACGGCTCGTATCACCCGGTTGACTCGAGCGAGATGGCGTTCCACGTCGCGGGCTCGATGGCCGTCAAGGACGGCATGCACAAGGCCAGGCCCTACCTGCTCGAGCCGATCATGAAGGTCGATGTCGTGATGCCCGAGGAATACCTCGGCGACGTGATGGGCGACCTCGCGTCGCGGCGCGGTCATATCCTCGGCATGGAAGGCCGCGGCACGTCGCAGAACGTCAAGGCCAGCGTCCCCCTCGCGGAGATGTTCGGCTACGCTACCGAGCTTCGGTCGATGACTTCGGGGCGGGCGACTTATTCGATGGAATTCAGTCATTACGCAGAGATGCCAGGCAACTTGGCGGAGGCTGTGGGCCGCCGCGATAGGCCGAGAAGTTAGTTAGGAGGAGACAGTGGCGAAGAAGAAGTTCGAGCGGACCAAGCCCCATCTGAACGTCGGGACCATCGGTCACATCGACCATGGCAAAACGACGTTGACGGCCGCCATCACGAAGGTTCTGGCCGAGAAGGGACTTGCGGAGTTCACACCATTCGACCGGATCGACAAGGCTCCAGAGGAGAAGGCGCGGGGCATCACGATCTCGATCACCCACGTGGAGTACGAGACCGAGAAGCGTCACTACGCTCATGTCGACTGCCCTGGTCACCAGGACTACATCAAAAACATGATCACGGGCGCCGCCCAGATGGACGGCGCGATCCTCGTCGTGGCCGCGAACGACGGCGCGATGCCGCAGACTCGCGAGCACATCATCCTGGCCCGCCAGGTCAACGTGCCGTTCCTCGTTGTCGCGTTGAACAAGTGCGACATGGTCGACGACAAGGAGTTCATCGAGCTGGTCGAGCTCGACCTGCGCGAGCTGCTGAACAAGTACGAGTACCCGGGCGACGATATCCCGATCGTCCGCCTCTCGGCGCTCAAGGCCCTCGAGGGCGACCCCGAATGGTCGCCGAAGATCCTCGAGCTGATGAACGCGGTCGACACCTACATCCCGGAGCCGGAGCGACCCGTCGACAAGCCGTTCCTGATGCCGATCGAGGACGTGTTCACGATCGAAGGTCGCGGCACCGTGACCACCGGCCGTGTCGAGCGCGGCAAGCTCAAGAGGAACGAGGAGATCGAGATCGTCGGCATCCACCCCAACAGCACTAAGACCGTCGTCACCGGAATCGAGATGTTCCACAAGGACATGGACGAGTGCCAGGCCGGCGACAACGTCGGCACGCTGCTGCGTGGCGTCAAGCGCGAGGATGTCGTGCGCGGCCAGGTGTTGGCCAAGCCCGGTACCATCACGCCCCACACTCAGTTCAACGCCCAGGTTTACGTCCTGACCAAGGAAGAGGGTGGGCGGCACACGCCGTTCCTCACCGGCTACCGGCCGCAGTTTTACATGCGGACCACCGACGTCACGGGTGAGGTGAAGCTGCCCGAGGGCGTCGAGATGACGATGCCCGGCGACAACGTCGTGATGGAAATCACGCTCGGGGAACCGATCGGTATCGAGCAGGGCCTCCGGTTTGCCATCCGCGAAGGCGGCAAGACCGTCGGCGCCGGCGTGGTGACCGAGGTCATCAAGTAAGGCACATATAAGAAGGAGTAGGGAAAAGGCAGCCAGTGGCGCAGAAGATTCGGATCCGGCTCAAGGCCTATGACCATCGGGTCCTCGATCAGGCGGCGGACAAGATCGTGGACACCGCCCGCCGTACGAACGCGCGCACAGCCGGCCCCATCCCGCTCCCAACCGAGATCTCAAAGCTGACCGTGATCCGCTCGCCGTTCATTGACAAAGACTCCCGCGAGCAGTTCGAGATGCGGACCCACAAGCGGATCGTCGACATCCTGGACCCCAACCCACGCGTCGTGGACGCACTCATGCGCCTCAGCCTCCCGGCCGGCGTGAGCATCGAGATCAAGTCGTGAAGGGGCTTCTCGCCAGGAAGCTGGGCATGACCCAGCTCTTCAACCCCGACGGCACGGTGACCGCTGTCACCGTGCTCGAGGCAGGGCCGTGCAAGGTGCTTGGCCTGCGCACCGCGGAGAAGGACGGCTACAGCGCTGTTCGGATCGCGTTCGCGCCGGCCAAGGAAGGCAAGCTGAACAGCCCGCGACTGGGCGAATTCAAGAAGGCCAACCTCGAGGGGCACAGGCATGTCGTCGAGATCCGCAACTACGACGGCCTCGAGGCAGGTCAGGAGCTCAAGGCCGAGATCTTCGCCGCCGGCGAGCTCGTCGACGTGACGGCGACCAGCAAGGGCAAGGGCTTTCAGGGCCTGATCAAGCGTCACAAGTTCAGCCGAGGGCCCGAATCGCACGGCTCCATGAACGTCCGCCAGCCGGGCGCGATCGGCGCGACCGACGCCGCGAGGGTGTTCAAGGGGGTGCGCATGTCCGGCCAGATGGGCAACGTGCGCACTACGTCGCGCGCGTACAGGATCGTGCGTGTCGACGCCGACCGGAATCTGCTCATGGTCAGGGGCGGCGTGCCGGGCGCGAAGAACGCGCTGGTGCTCGTCCGCCAGTCAACCAAGAAGGTCAAGCCCAAGGGCCCGGCGGGCAAGCCCAACCCGAGGAAGGTCTGATGGCGTTGCAGGCTCCGTACTTCGACGCCCTCGGCGAGCGCAACGGCGAGGTCGACTTGCCGACGGCGATCTTCGAGGAGAAACCCAACATGCCCGTCATGCACCAGGCTTATCTCCGCCAGCTCGCGAACGCTCGGCAGGGAACCGCCAGCACCAAGACCCGCGGCGAGGTCTCCGGTGGTGGCGCCAAGCCCTACCGTCAGAAAGGAACCGGCCGCGCGCGCCATGGGTCGATCCGGGAACCGAGCATGAAAGGAGGCGGCAACGTCTTCGGACCGAGGCCGCGCGACTTCTCGCATCGCATGCCAAGGCAGATGCGACGGCTCGCGCTGCGCTCCGCGCTCAGCCAGAAGGCGATCGACGGGCAGGTTCGCGTGATCGAGAACTTCGTGTTCGACGAGCCGAAGACGAGCCAGGCCGCCGAGCTTATGGAAGCGATCGGCTTCGACAGCACCGCGCTCGTGGTCCTCCCGGCACCGAACTACACGGTCAGCCGATCATTCGAGAACCTGGCGGGCGCGAAGATCGTGCTGGCCCGCAACCTGAACATCCGCGATCTCTTCACGCACACGTATCTGCTGCTTGCGAAAGAAGCCATCGAGCTGCTCGAAGAGAACTTCAGCCCGCGCCAGAAGGAGACCGCCTGATGGCGACGAAAGCGGCGTCTGAGATCGTGATCGGCCCGGTGATCACTGAGCGCACGTACCAGCTCTACTCGCAGGGCCGCTACACGTTCAAGGTCCTCGCCACCGCGTCGAAGACCGAGATCAAGAAAGCGCTCGAGGAGCAGTACGAGTCACAGAACATCGAGGTCAAGCGGATCAACACCGTGACGATGCGCGGCAAGAAGCGGCGCGCGTTTCGGCGCACGGGCACGGGCGCGGTCGGACGGACCACGGACTGGAAAAAGGCGATCGTGACGCTTGGCGCAGGCCAGAAGATCGAAGGGCTCTTCGGGTCAGTCTGATGCCGGTTAGAAAGTTCAAGCCCACCAGCCCCGGCCGTCGCTTTATGACGATCTCCGGCTTCGATGAGATCACAACCGATACGCCGGAGAAAACGCTGCTCGAGTCCTTGCCGACGCACGCCGGCCGCAACAACCAGGGCCGCATCACGACGCGCCACCAGGGCGGCGGCTATCGCAAGCTCTACCGGAAGATCGACTTCAAGCGCGACAAGCACGGCGTCCCAGGAAAGGTCGCGACCATCGAGTACGACCCCAACCGCAGCGCCCGGATCGCGCTCATCCACTACAAGGACGGCGAGAAGCGCTACATCCTCGCTCCGGTCGGCTTGAAGGTTGGCGACCCGATCGAGGCGGGGCCAGAGGCGGCCGTCCGGATCGGCAACGCGATCCCGCTGGAGAACATCCCTGTGGGTTCGACCGTGCACAACATCGAGCTCACCCTCGGTCGCGGCGGTCAGCTGGTCCGATCCGCCGGCGCAAGCGCTCAGCTGCTCGCGAAAGAGGGCGATTACGCCGTGATCCGGATGCCGAGCGGCGAGCTGCGCCGGATTCACATCCGCTGCCAGGCCACGATCGGCCAGGTCGGTAACATCGAGCACGAGAACGAGTCCGGTGGCAAGGCAGGCCGCAGCCGCTGGCTTGGCCAGCGCCCCGAGGTCCGCGGTTCGACGATGAACCCCCGCGACCATCCGCACGGCGGCGGCGAGGGCAAGACCGGACCCGGAGGCAACCCCAAGACGCCTTGGGGCAAGCCCGCGCTCGGCTATCGAACGCGGAAGCCCAGCAAGGCCTCGAGCAAGCTGATCATCCGCCGCCGCGAAAAGAAGGGACGCAAGAAATAAGTGAGTAGGTCAACCAAGAAGGGTCCGTTCATCAGCCCGTCGCTCCGCGACAAGGTCGAGAAGATGAACCAGACACGCGACAAGAAGGTGATCCGCACCTGGGCCCGCGCGTCCGTGATCTACCCCGACATGGTCGGTCACACCATCGCCGTGCACGACGGGCGCAAGCACGTGCCCGTTTTCATCAGCGAGAACATGGTCGGTCACCGGTTGGGGGAGTTCGCGCCGACGCGACACTTCCGCGGCCACGGCACCCACACCGAAAAGACGACGACGGTCAAGTAGAGAAGTTGGCAACGATGGAAGTTTCCGCGGTCCAGAGGTTTGTTCGCCGAGCGCCTCGCAAGGCGCGCCTGGTCGCCGACTCCGTCAAAGGGATGAAGGTGTCGGAAGCTTTGGCGTACCTGGAGTTCTCGCCCAAGCACGCGGCACGCGACGTCGCGAAAGCGATCAAGTCCGCGGCGGCCAACGCCGAGCACAACTTCAACCTCAACCGCGATGACCTGGTGCTCAAGCAGCTGCTCATCGACGAAGGGCCGACGTTTCGCCGGCGCCGTCCTGTGAGCCGCAGCATGGCGCACGAGTATTTCCACCGCACCTGTCACATCACGGCGGTCGTCGAAGACCAGCCCGATGGAAGGAAGTAACTAATTGGGTCATAAGGTTCATCCGAACGCGTTCCGCCTCGGCTTCTTCCGTCCCTGGGAGGCCAACTGGTTCGCCAACCCCAAGGACTACACGAAGATGCTGCATGAGGACCTCGAGATGCGCCGCGTCATTCTCGCGCGCCTGCGCAACGCGGGCATCGCGAAGATCGAGACCGAGCGCTCGTCGAATGCGCAGCTGACCGTGACCATCCACACCGCCAAGCCCGGCATCGTGATCGGCAAGGGCGGGTCGAGCGTGGACCAGCTGCGCGAAGACCTCGAGAAGCGATTCGGTAACCGCGTGCGCATCTCGATCCAGGAGATCAAACAGCCCGAGCTCGACGCGCAGCTCGTGGCCGAGAACATCGCCAGCCAGATCGAGCGCCGCATCAGCTACAAGCGGGCGATGAAGCAGTCGATCCTGCGCACGATGCGCGCCGGCGCCAAGGGCATCCGTCTCTACGCTGGAGGCCGCTTGCGCGGCGCGGAGATGGCGCGCCGCGAGCAGGACCGGGAGGGCCGCGTCCCGCTCCACACCCTGCGCGCGGACATCGATTTCGGTCGTGCGACCGCCAAGACGACGTTCGGCGCGATCGGCATCAAGGTCTGGATCTACAAGGACCAGATCTCGCCAGCGCAGCGCCGGCTGCCGCCCACACCCGAAGAGGAGCCGCTGCCGAACCCGCCCGAGCCGGTGACGCCGCTGGCCGAGCTCATCGAGGCGGTCGCCGAGCCGCAGGCCGCGCAGATCGAGGTCGCCGTGCCGGAAGCCCCGACTGCGGTGGCGCCGCGCCGGACCCGAACCGCCGCCGCCAAGGTCGAAGAGAAGAAGGCAGCCCCGGCCCGGCCCAAAGCCGCTCCGAAGCCGAAGGCCGAAGCCAAGACTGAGGTGAAGAAGACCGCGGCGCCCACCAAGTCGACGCCAGCCGCTGTCAAGAAGGCCGGGACCACCCGCAATACGAAGAAGGCGGACAGCTGATGCTGATCCCCAAGCGCGTCAAGTACCGCAAGATGCACCGCGGCCGTCGCCAGGGCATCGCCACGCGCGGCGCCACGGTGGCGTTCGGCGACTACGGCCTGCAGGCGATGGAAGCGTGCTGGATGAGCAACCGGCAGATCGAAGCCGCCCGGCGTGCGATGACCCGGCACGTCAAGCGCGGCGGCCAGATCTGGATCCGCGTCTTCCCGGACAAGTCGATCACCAAGAAGCCCGCGGAGACCCGGATGGGCTCGGGCAAGGGAAATCCTGAGGGCTGGGTCGCGGTGATCAAGCCCGGGCGCGTGCTGTTCGAGATGGGCGGCGTGACGCCGCAGGTCGCCAAAGAGGCGATGAAGCTCGCGGCGGCGAAGCTGCCGATCAAGACGCGCTTTGTCTCCTCTGCTGAGAGCGGGAGCTCGAGATGAAGGTCGACGAGCTTCGCGTCCTCGAGGCAGACGAGCTCGGGATGCGGCTGCGCTCGGCGCGCCGCGAGCTGTACGAGCTCCGGTTCAAGCACGCCGTCGGCCAGCTCGAGAACTCGAGCCAGATCTCCAAGGTCCGCCACGACATCGCGCGGATCATGACGGTCATCCGGGAGCGCGACTTCGGGATCGCCCCGAGCGCTGAGGAGGAGCCGTCGGCCGTGGCCGTGGCAGAGTTGCCGGCCGCGGATGAGGTTGTTGAGGTGGTCGAAGAGGAAGAGGCGCCCAAGCCCAAGCGTGGCCGTGGCAAAAAGAAGGAGGACGCTGAATGAGCGACACCGCCACTCAGACAGCCCCTACCGCGGCGCGCGGCCGGCGCAAGGTCCGCCTGGGCACCGTCATCTCCGACAAGATGAACAAGACCGTCATCGTCCAGGTCGGCTCGTCGAAGGCGCACCGTCTGTATCGCAAGACGGTGCAGCAGCGCACCCGCTTCAAGGTCCACGACGAGAAGAACGAGTGCGGCGTGGGCGACCTCGTCCGCATCACCGAGACACGCCCCATCTCCAAAGAGAAGCGGTGGCGCGTGCTCGAGATTGTGGAGAAGGCTCGCTAGGCGTGGTCCAGCAAGAGACACGCTTAAAGGTCGCGGACAACTCAGGAGCGAAGGAGCTCCTGGTCATCCGCGTGGCCGGCGGCCACTACCGCAAGTACGCCTACGTCGGCGACATCATCACCGCCACCGTCAAGTCGGCCCAACCCGGTGGCCAGGTCAAGAAGGGCGAGGTGGTGAAGGCTGTCGTGGTCCGTGTCAACAAGGAGTACAAGCGGCCGGACGGCTCCCTGATCCGCTTCGACGAGAACGCGGCCGTGCTTCTCGCCACGGCCAACAACCCGCGCGGCACCCGTATCTTCGGGCCTGTCGCGCGCGAGCTGCGCGAGCGCAACTTCATGAAGATCATCTCGCTCGCCCCGGAGGTCCTTTAGAACAATGCTCAGAAACAAACCAGAACCGACGCGCCGCTGGCTCGACCTCGCGCCCGGCGATCCCGTGATCGTCATCGCCGGCAAGGACAAGGGCAAGCAGGGCGAGGTGCTGCGCACCATCCCCGACCAGCACAAGATCGTCGTCAAGGGCGTCAACATCCTGAAGCGGCACACCAAGGCGGGTCAGCGCCGAGGTGGCGTGCAGGTCGCGCAGGGTGGGATCGTCGACTTCGAGGCCGCGCTCGACTACTCCAACGTGATGCTCGTCTGCCCATCTTGCGGCCGGCCGACGCGGACCAAGCACACCATCCTCGAGTCGGGAGCGCGCGTGCTCATCTGCCGCCACTGTGGCGAGCCATACGAGCGCGTACGCAAAACGGAGGCTCAGTAGCAGTGGCGAAAGCGAAGCAAGCTCCCAAGAAGGAGCAGGCCCCGAAGGCGCCTGGCACCAGGTCGGAGGCGCCGCCGCGCCTGCTCCAGTCGTACCGCGAAACGGTGACCCAGCAGCTGACCAAGGAGTTCGACTACGGAAACGCCATGCAGGTGCCGCGCGTCGACAAGATCGTGGTCAACATCGGCATCGGCGAGGCGAAGGACAACGACAAGGCGCTCGACGCCGCGGTCGGTGACGTACAGACGATCACCGGCCAGAAGCCGCAGCTGGTCAAGGCCAAGAAGTCGGTCGCCGCGTTCAAGTTGCGCGCCGGCCAGACCGTCGGCATCAAGACGACTCTGCGCGGCCGCCGCATGTGGTACTTCCTCGACAAGCTGCTGAACGTCGCACTGCCGCGCATCCGCGACTTTCGCGGGGTCAGCCCCGATGCGTTCGATGGGCGCGGGAACTACTCGCTCGGACTGCGCGAGCAGGTGATCTTTCCGGAGATCGACTACGACAAGATCGACAAGCTGCGCGGGCTCGAGGTTTCGATCATCACGACCGCGAAGACGGACGACGAGGCTCGGAGTTTACTGACTCGGCTTGGAATGCCGTTCAGAAAGAGGTAAGGGGAGAGAGTTTTGGCGAAGAAATCATCCATCGAGCGCTGGAAGCGAGACCTTGTGACACCGAAGTTCAAGGTGCGTTTCCATAATCGCTGCCGTCTGTGTGGGCGGTCGCGCGCTTACCTGCGCAAGTTCGGCATGTGCCGCATCTGCTTCCGCGAATTTGCCGCCGAGGGACGCATCCCAGGCGTGACGAAGTCGAGCTGGTGATGGCTACAGCAGTCGCACGAACAGGCGACGGCCGGCCGCCCGCTGGCAAGGTCAACAAGAACGTCAAGCGCACCGCCGCGACGGGCATCGTCAGCGATCCGATCGCGGACATGCTGACCCGAATCCGGAACTCGAACGCTGCTCGACACCCCGAGGTCAAGGTCCCTGCATCGAGGCTCAAGCTCGAGATCGCCCGCGTCCTCAAGGACGAGGGATACATCGCCGGCTACGACGTCGAGGCTGACGGACCGACGCAGACGATGCGTATCATCTTCAAGTCCCGCCCGGATCGGATGCGAGTGATCTCCGGGGTGAAGCGGATCAGCCGCCCCGGCCTGCGCGTCTACGCACGCAAGACTGAGATCCCGCGGGTTCTCGGCGGCCTCGGAATCGCCATCCTCAGCACGGCTGAGGGAGTCATGAGCGGAAGACAGGCGTTGCGCCAGGGGCTGGGCGGCGAAGTCCTGGCTTACGTCTGGTAGTAGGAGATAAGGAAGAGTTGTCGCGGATCGGAAAGCTGCCGATTGCGGTGCCCAAATCGGTGAAGGTCACCCTGGCGCCGGGCCATGTCAAGGTCGAAGGCCCCAAGGGCCAGCTCGAGCGCACCCTGCCGGCGGACATCACGATCAAGCAGTCAGACGGCGAGCTCGTGTTCGAGCGGCCGTCCGAGGACGTCCGTCACCGCGCTATGCACGGTCTCGTGCGCAGTCTGGTGGCGAACATGGTCGAAGGCGTCGAGAAGGGCTTCACCAAGAACCTGGAGCTGGTCGGCGTCGGCTACCGCGTGGCCAAGCAGGGGGAGGAGCTGGTGCTAAACCTCGGCTACTCGCACCCGATCCGGTTCCAGCCTCCGAAGGGAATCTCGATCGAGGTCCAGGATCCGACCAAGTTCTCGGTCAACGGAATCTCGATCGAAGACGTCGGCCAGGTCGCCGCCGACATCCGCGGAATGCGGCCGCCCGAGCCTTACAAGGGCAAGGGCGTGAGGTATCGAGACGAGAAGGTCCGCCGCAAGGCAGGCAAGGCGGGCAAGGGGGCCAAGGCCACCGCATGATCAAGCGCCACGATCGCAAGGAGAACCGGGCGAAGCGCCACAAGCGGGTGCGTGTCCACGTCGCCGGCACAACGCAAAGGCCGCGGCTCGCGGTTTTTCGGAGCCTCAATCACCTCTACGCGCAGCTCATCGACGACGGTGCAAGCCGGACGCTTGCGGCCGCGTCGACCGTGGAGATGAAGGTCAAGGGCAACGGCGTTGCGCAGGCCGCCGAGGTCGGCAAGGCAATCGCGGCCAAGGCGAAGGCCGCCGGGGTGAGCAGCGTCGTGTTCGACCGCGGTGGGTTCCTGTATCACGGAAGAATCAAGGCGCTTGCCGATGCAGCGCGCGAAGCGGGGTTGGAGTTTTGAGCCAGAGAGGTGGAGGTAGGTATCCGCATTCGAGCGGCGAGCGCTCAGAGCTCGCCGATCGAGTCGTTCGCGTCAACCGCGTCGCCAAGGTCGTCAAGGGCGGGCGGAAGTTCTCGTTCAGCGCGCTGATCGTCGTCGGCGATATGAACGGCCGGGTCGGAGCAGGCATCGGCAAGGCCAGAGAGGTAACGGAGGCGATCCGCAAGGGGATGGACGTCGCGAAACGGAACATGATCACGGTCCCCATGGTGGGGACGACGATCCCGCACGAGGTTCATCTCAAGTGGGGGGCCGCGCGCATCATGCTGAAGCCGGCCGCGCCGGGCACGGGTGTCATCTCGGGTGGGGCGATGCGCGCGGTAATCGAGACCGCGGGGATCAAGGACATCCTGACCAAGTCGCACGGCACCAACAACCCGATCAACACAGTTCGGGCCACCCTGGCCGCGCTCCAGCAGCTGAAGACCGCGTCGCAGGTGGCGGAGCTACGGGGCAAGGAGGTCGAGCAGATGGTCGGCAAGCGGCTCGCGGCCGCCTACAAGAGCGCCGAGCCTCCGAGCAATGCCTCCCCGCAGGGTGGGGAGCTCGTGCCGGCGGCCGCCGGAGGGGCTACCCGTGGCTGACAAGATGATCAAGGCCACCCTCATGAAGAGCGCGATCGGCGCGCGGCCTGAGATCAAGGCGACCGTGGAGTCGTTGGGTTTTCGGAAGATGAACCAGACGCGGGAGCTGCCGGACAACCCTGCCGTTCGCGGCATGCTGCGCCGGGTCGACTTCCTGGTCGCCGTCGAGGGCGAGCCGTTCGTCCGGCCGAAGCGCAGCCGCTACAAGATCTGGCGTGCGCGCTCGACGAAAAAGCACCAGAGGGGCAACTGAGCGATGCAGCTGCATGACCTGAAGCCGGCGCCTGGCGCGCACCGCCCGGCGCGGCGGGTAGGCCGCGGAACCGGATCGGGTCGCGGCAAGACCTCCGGGCGTGGTCAGAAAGGCCAGAACGCGCGGAGCGAAGGCTTCCGCCTGGGCTTCGAGGGTGGCCAGATGCCGTTCTCGCAACGCATCCCCAAGCTGCCCGGATTCAAGAACCCGTTCAAGAAGATCTACTCCGTGGTCAACGTCTCCAAGCTCAGCCGGTTCAGCGATGGGACCAAGGTCGACGGTGAAGCGCTGCTCGAAGCGGGTCTCGTGCGCGCGGGCCTGGACGTCAAGGTGCTCGGCACCGGGCGCCTGAAGCGCAAGCTGAACGTCGAGGCGCATGCTTTCAGCAACAGCGCGCGGGAGGCGATCGAAAAGGCCGGTGGGAGCGTCAAAGTCCTGGGAGAGCCGCGCAAGATCGGGCCTCGCCGCACGGCGGCCAAAGCCCCGAAGCCACTCCCCGCAGCCGAAGCTCCCCGGGCTGCCGCACCGGCAGCGGCGCCGAAGCCACAGCGTGAGAAGAAAAGCGCCCCGCCGGCAGCAGTCGAGGAGGCCACCCCTCCCGACGAGGCTTAGAGGATGAATCTCCTCGAGGCGCTCATCAACGCGATCCGGCTGCCGGAGCTTCGCAACAAGATCCTGTTCACAGGCGGGATCCTTGTCGTGTTCCGGCTCTTCTCCAACGTGACGATCCCGCTCGCGAGCCAGGGTGCGCTCGCCAACCTGTTCAACAATCAGGCGCTGCTCGGGCTGCTCGACCTCTTCTCAGGAGGAGGTCTTTCCCGGTTCAGCGTGGTCGCGATGGGCATGAACCCCTACATCAACGCCACGATCATCATGCAGCTGATGACCGTGATCTCCGAGCGCATCAAGGAGATCCAGAAGGAAGGCGAGGCCGGTCGTCGCCGCATCCAGCGTTGGAGCCGCTACCTCACCGTCGCGCTGGGCGCCGGCCAGGCCTACGGCTTCACGGTGCTGTTCCAGAACACGACCCCTGCGATCCTTGGCCCGCTCGACTGGTTCCAGCGGTTGCAGATCATCCTCGTCCTCACGGCAGGCACCGTGATGCTGATGTGGTTCGGCGAGCTCATCACCGAGTACGGCATCGGTAACGGCGTCTCGCTGATCATCTTCGCCGGCATCATCGGCCGTGGGCCGCAGGGTGTCGCGGCGGTGTTCGGCTCCAAGTCCGCGGGCGGCGGCCTGGCCGACTACATCCCCTTCATCCTCTTCGGGCTCGTCGCCCTGGTGATGACCGCGGTGATCATCGAGGTGCAACAGGCGGTGCGCAAGATCCCCATCCAGTCCGCGCAGCGGGTCGCCGGCGGACGCGAGGTGGGGAGGCGGGCGAGCTTCCTGCCTCTTCGCGTCAACCACGCGGGCGTGATCCCGATCATCTTCGCGATCTCGGTGATGTTCCTGCCGACGATCGTCGCCAACTACTTCAACGCCGCGCCGACCACGACGTGGTACTACCAGGCGGCGAAGTGGGTCCAGGGCAACTTCTCACCAAGCACCTCGAACGTGCCCATGGCGATCACTTACAACGGGCTCTATTTCCTGCTTACGTTCGGGTTCACGTATTTCTACACGGCGATCACGTTTGACGTGAACGATGTGGCGGACAACCTTAAACGTTATTCAAGCTTCATCCCGGGAATCCGCCCGGGACGTCCGACCGCGGACTACCTGCAGGCGGTGATGAACCGGGTGACGTTCGTCGGCGCGCTCTTCCTCGGGTTCATCACTGTCGTGCTGCCCATCGCGACCTCCAAGATCTCGGGTATCAACCAGCAGCAGATGTATCTCGGAGGCACGGCGATCCTCATCGTGGTCGGCGTCGCCCTAGACACGATGAAGCAGCTGCAGACCCAGCTGGTGATGCGCCAGTACCGCGGGTTCATCAAGTGAACCTGCTCCTCTACGGCGCCCCTGGCTCGGGCAAAGGGACGCAGGCCAACATGCTGCGCACGCATTTCGGGATCCCGCACATCGCGACCGGTGACATGCTCCGCGCGGAGATACAGGCCGGCACCGCGCTGGGCCGGCAGGCACAGCCCATCCTGGCGGCGGGGCAGTACGTCTCGGACGAGATCATGATCGGCATCGTCCGCCACCGTCTCGGCAAGCCGGACTGCGCCCCAGGCTTCATCATGGACGGCTTTCCGCGAACGGTTCCCCAGGCCGAGGCGCTCGACGACCTGATGCACGAGCTCGGCAAGCGCTTCGACCGAGTCATCTACCTGAAGGTCCCGGTCGAGGAGCTTCTGCATCGCCTCTCAGGGAGGCTTGTTTGCCCAACGTGCCAGCGGACCTACCCGCCCCAGACCACGGCGTGCGCGGCCGACGGCAGCGCGCTCGTCCAGCGCGAGGACGACAAGCCCGAGGCCGTCCGGCCGCGGATCGAGATCTACCTCGACAAGACGGTTCCCGTGCTCGACCACTACCGCCACGAGCGCCTGGTTTCCGAGATCGACGGCCGGGGGACAATTGATGAGATAAGCAGCCAGGTCCTGGCTGCCGTGAACGGGAAACACTCTTCCCCATTGATGGGGAAGTCCCCGGCCGCCGGGCGCGCGCAGGGCGCACTTCCGGAAAAGCCGGGGGATGGGGCCAAGACGAAAACCGCATGATCAACCTCAAGACCGCCCACGAGATCGACCTGATGGCCCGCGCGGGCAGCTTGCTCGCGTCTGTCTTGCCACCCCTCAAGGAGGCGTGCGAGCCGGGGGTCAAAACGATCGAGCTCGACCGCATCGCCGACAAGTTGATCCGGGAGGGCGGGGCCACGCCCGGCTTTCTCGGCTATCACGGGTTCCCCCGCTCGATCTGCGTCTCCATCAACGATGAGGCGGTGCACGGCATCCCGGGCAACCGGAAGATCGCGGTTGGGGACCTGGTGAGCCTGGACCTTGGCCTCGTCTTGGAGGGCTTCTGGGCGGACGTCGGCATCACGGTCGGCGTGGGCAAAATCACGCCGGAGGCCGCCCGCCTGCTCAAGGTCACCGAACAGGCGCTGTACGTCGGCATCGACAAGGCGCGCCCAGGCGGCTTCCTGGGCGACATCTCGTCGGCCATCCAGAAGCACGTCGAAGCGGCCGGCTTCTCGGTGATCCGGCAGTTCGTCGGCCACGGCATCGGCCGCCAGATGCACGAGGACCCCCAGGTCCCGAACTTCGGCACGGCGGGCACCCCGCCCCGACTAAAGCCTGGGATGACCCTGGCAATCGAGCCGATGGTCAACGCCGGCACGCACGAGGTGTACATGAAGCCCGACGGCTGGACGATCTGCACCGCAGACGGCGCGCTGTCGGCCTACTTTGAGCACACCGTCGCTATCACAGAAAAGGGGCCCATCGTGCTCACGAAAGGAGCCCTCGACTGAAGCTCAGACCGAGTTTGGTACAATCGCCGTTCGTGCCCCAACGCCCCTCACTCGTGAAGGGGGTCGTGGTGGAGCCTCTTCCCAACGGTGTCTACCGGGTTGAGCTCGAGAACGGGGCGAAGGTCCTCGCTCACGTCGCCGATCGCGCGGGCACCCATTTCACCCGGCTGCTTGCCGGAGACAAGGTGGGTGTCGAGCTCGCGACCAGCGACCGGTCGCGCGGGCGAATTCGAGAAATTTGGAGATGAAGGTACGTCCGTCCGTCAAGAAGATGTGCGCGAGCTGCAAGGTGATCAAGCGCAACGGTGTGGTGCGCGTGATCTGCTCCAAGACGCCCAAACATAAGCAGCGACAGGGGTAGGGGACTAGATGGCAAGAATCGCAGGCGTCGACATTCCGCCGTCCAAGCGCGTCGTCATCGCCATGACCTACATCCACGGCATCGGCAACACGACCGCCGAGAAGATCGTCAAGAACGCCAGCGTCGATCCCCACAAGCGCACCAAGGACCTGAGCGAGGAAGAGGTCGCGCGCCTGCGCCAGATCGTCGATCGGATGGCGAGCGCGAAAGACATCCTCATCGAAGGTGACCTGCGCCGGGAGATCGCGATGAACATCAAGCGCCTGACCGAGATCGGCTCCTATCGCGGCCAGCGGCATCGCCGCGGCCTGCCGGTGCGCGGCCAGCGCACGCGGACCAACGCACGCAGCCGGCGCGGACCCAAGCGCGCAGTGGCTGGCAAGAAGAAGGTCAAGGCGGGCAAATAGTGGCCAAGCAGAAGAAAGTCGTCCGCACGCGGCGGCGCGAGCGCAAGAACGTGGTGGCCGGTCAGGCTCACGTCCAGAGCACGTTCAACAACACGATCATCTCGATCAGCGATGTAGAGGGCAACGTGATCGCCTGGGGCTCGGCCGGCGCGCAGGGCTTCAAGGGCAGCCGCAAGTCGACGCCGTTTGCAGCGCAGACCACCGCGGAGGCGACCGCCAAGAAGGCGCTGGAGCACGGCATGCGTTCGATCGAGGTTTTCGTTCGCGGGCCGGGCGCCGGGCGCGAGGCCGCGATCCGCTCTCTGCAGGCGACCGGGCTCGAGGTCAGCGCGATCACGGACGTGACGCCGATCCCGCACAACGGGTGCCGCCCTCCCAAGAGGAGAAGGGTCTAGTGGCAAACTACAGCGGACCGGTCTGCCGGTTCTGCCGCCGCGAGGGCGCCAAACTCTACTTGAAAGGCGAGCGCTGCTACACGCCGAAATGCGCCATCGAGCGCCGCGCTTTTGCGCCCGGGATGCACGGCCAGGCTCGCAAACGCAAGACGTCGGACTACGGTCTGCAGCTGCGCGCGAAGCAGAAGGCCCGGCGCATCTATGGCTTGCTCGAGAAGCAGTTCCGCAATTACTTCGACCAGGCCTCGAACGAGCCCGGGGTGACAGGTATCAACCTGCTCCGCCACCTCGAGCTTCGCCTGGACAACGTCGTCTATCGCATCGGGCTGGGCACCTCACGTAAGCAGGCGCGTCAGCTGGTGACTCATCGGCATTTCGAAGTCAACGGCAAGTTGGTGAACGTGCCCTCGTACCAGCTCAAGCCCGGTGACGAGCTCAAGGTGAAGGGTTCGGACGGCGTGTTTGACGTGGCGCTGGAGGCCTCCAAGGTCCGCCCAGTGCCCGCATGGCTTGCCTTCAACACGGACGAAAAGTCCGCCAAGATCCTCACCCGGCCGGAGCGCCACGAGATGGAGCCCGGGGTCGAGGAACAGCTGATCGTCGAGTTCTATTCAAGGTAGTCGGAGGTAGATAACCCAGTTGGCAATTGACACCCAGATGACCGTGACCCCACAGGTCCGCAAGCTCGAGACGAGCGCGAACTATGGCAAGTTCGACATCGAGCCCCTGGACCCGGGGTTTGGGACCACCCTTGGCAACACGCTGCGCCGCGTGCTGCTTTCTTCGCTTTGGGGCGCCGCGGTGACGTCGATCCAGATCGACGGTGTCGCACATGAGTTCACGGCGATCCCGCACGTCAAGGAAGACGTGACCGAGGTGATCCTCAACCTCAAGAAGCTCCGTCTGAAGAGCTTCACCGAGGACCCGATCACCCTGCTCCTCGATGTCAAGGGGCCGGTCGAGGTACGCGCCTCGCACATCCAGGCCACTTCGGACGTCGAGATCGTCAACCCTGACCTTTACATCTGCACGCTTGCGGCCAAGGGCCACCTGCGGATGGAGCTGAACGTCGAGCGCGGCAAGGGCTATGTCCCGGCCGAGCGGAACAAGCGTGAGGGGCAGCCGATCGGGGTCATCCCGATCGACTCGATCTTCTCCCCGGTGGAAAAGGCGAACTTCGTCGTCGAGAAGACGCGTGTCGGCCAGTCAACGGATTACGACCGGCTGATCATCGAGGTCTGGACCGACGGGACGATGTCACCCGAGGAGGCGGTGAGCCACTCGGCCGAGCTGTTCACGCAACACCTCAACCTCTTCGTCAAGTTCCGCGACAACATCGAGAGGCACGAGCAGGACCTGCGCGGCGAGAAGACCGGTCAGAACCGGCTGATGGACACGCCGATCGAGGAGCTAGACCTCTCCGTGCGCGCGTTCAACTGCCTGAAGGCGAATGAGATCCAGACCGTCGGCCAGCTGCTCCAGAAGCGAGAGGAGGAACTCCTCGCGCTGCGCAACTTCGGGCGCAAGTCGCTGGACGAGATCAAGGAAAAGCTCGTCGAGAAGGGTTTCATCAAGCCCGAAGAAATGGGCACGGTCCTGCGCGGCTAGCCGGTTTCCATGCGCCACCTAAAGAGCGGCCGCCGCTTCAACCGGGACACCGACGCGCGCAAGGCGCTGATGCGCAACCTATGCACGTCGCTCCTGGAAAGCCCGAGCGGACGCATCACCACGACCGAGGCGCGCGCCAAAGAGCTGCGGCGCTGGGTCGAGCGCCTCATCACCACCGCCAAGGACGGCGATGTCACGGCGCGTCGCAAGGTCAGCGAGGAGATCTCCAAACCAGAGGTGGTGGAGAGGTTGTTCTCGAACCTGGTGCCGAGGCTTTCCGAGCGGCCAGGCGGATACACGCGAATCATCCACAAGGGCCCGCGATTGGGCGACGCGGCACCGATGGTGATCATCGAACTAGTCGACTGACAATTGAATAGGGCGCTGCGCCCAGGCCGGATTCATTCCGGCCGTCACCGGGCGTACCCATCAAGTCTCCCTGGCGTTGCGCGGGGGAGGAGGGGGTACCGCGGGGGAGGACAGCCGTCCTCACCTGCGCTCTAACAAGTGAATATCAAAGTCGTGCTGGAGTACGACGGGTCGAACTTCGCCGGCTGGCAGCAGCAGGCCAAGGGTCGCACCGTGGAAGCCGAGCTGAAGCGTGCGCTACGTGAGATCACGGGCAAGGACCACCTGGTCTACGCGGCCGGACGCACTGACGCGGGCGCTCATGCAGAAGGTCAGGTCGCCAACTTCCATACCGACGGGCGGATCTCGCCGAGGCGGCTGATGGCGGCTCTCAACGCGAAGCTTCCGGAGGACGTCGCGGTTTTGTCGGCGGAACCCGTGGCCGACGACTTCCACGCCCGCTACTCCGCTCGCTGGCGCCGCTACCGGTATCGGTATCTGGACAGGCCCGCGCGGCCCGCGCTCGACCGTAACCGCTGCTGGCATATCAGCCAGACGCTCGATGTCGAGGCGATGTCTGACGCATCGAGCGCGCTGGTCGGCAAGCACGACTGGACGAGCTACTGCGCGGCTTCCGAGCCGCCTGACACGAGGGTGCGCGAGATGCGCTCCGCCCGCGTCTGTAGGCGCGGCGACTTCGTCGAGCTGGAGCTGGTCGCGGAGGGTTTCCTACGAGGCCTGGCGCGCAGCATCGCGGGCGCGCTGGCCGACGTGGGCCGCGGAGTGCGGCCGCCAGAATGGGTGGGAGACGTCCTCCAAGCGCGCGACCGCCGCCAGGCGCCGCGCACCGCGCCCGCGGGAGGGCTGACCTTGATGGAAGTGATTTACTAGGAAACTCGAAAAAGAGATGAGCAAACAGAAAACATGGACGGCGAAAGCCGCGGATCTGAAGAGTGACTGGTATGTCGTCGATGCGACAGACCAGGTTCTCGGCCGCCTGGCGTCAGGCGTGGCCGCGATCCTGCGCGGCAAGCACAAGCCGACCTTCACCCCTCACCTGAACAGTGGCGACCACGTAGTGGTGATTAATGCGGCCAAGGTGAAGGTCACCGGCAGCAAGCTGCAGAACAAGGAATACACGCGGTACACCGGTTACCCGGGCGGCCTTCGGAAGCGGACGATGGAGCGCGCGCAGCAGCTCGATCCGACGTTCCCGATCACGACAGCCGTGCGCGGCATGCTGCAGCGCAACACCCTGGGAGCCGATATGCTGAAGCGCCTTCGCGTCTACGCGGGCGCGGAGCACGGTCACCAGGCCCAGCAGCCGAAGACGCTGAGCTTCGACGAGAAAGGAAACATGAAGATTGGCTGACACGATGAATCGAGGCACCGGCCGCCGGAAGAACGCGATCGCCCGCGTGCGATTGCAACCGGGCGAGGGCCGCGTCACCGTCAACGAGAAGGATCCCCTCGCGTATCTCGGCCGGCGCGTGCTGGAGATGACGGCTCTCGCGCCGCTGCGTGTGACTAACACCCAGCGCAAGTTCGACATCACGATCAAGGTGATCGGCGGCGGTACCAGCGGTCAGGCCGGCGCGATCGCCCACGGCATCGCGCGCGCGCTCTGCCGCTATGACCCCGACTTTCGCGCGGCGCTGAAGAAGGCGGGGCTGCTGACGCGAGACGCTCGGATGAAGGAGCGCAAGAAGTACGGACTGAAGCGGGCCCGGAAAGCTCCCCAGTACACAAAGCGATAGAAGCGGGTTCTCGCCGGCTCGACTGGCCCGACTGCCAGAACACCCGCGACCTCGGCGGTCTTCCTCGGAATGGTGGTCTGACGCGCGCACGCGTCGTGATCCGGTCCGACCACCTCGGTCACCTCACCCCCGAGGGACGCAAGGCGCTCACCGCGTACGGCGTGTCGGTCGTCATCGACCTGCGCAGCGCGTCCGAGGTCCTCACCAAGCCAAATCCGTTTGCCGATGGGACCGCGGCGCGCTACCTGCATCACGAGCTCGTGGACGACGCGAACATGAACAACATCGGCGATTCCGAGAGCATGTTCGAGCGCTACCTGTTCATCGTCAACCACCGACCCCACGCGTTTCGCGACGTCCTCACCTCGCTGGCCGAGGCGGAGGGTGGCGTCCTGTTTCACTGCTTCGCCGGCAAAGACCGGACGGGGCTCGTCGCGGCGATGATCCTATCCCTTGCCGGCGTGCCCGCCGAACACATCGCCGCGGACTACGGCGAGACCGACCGCCAGCTTGCCAAGCAGTACGAGGTGTGGGTCAGCGAGGCCGAGCCCGAAAAGCGCGACGCGTTTCGCGAGGAGCTTCGATGCCCGCCGGAGCGCATTCTCGGCGTGCTCGAGCACATGGAGCACGAGTGGGGCGGGGTCCAGGGCTACCTCGAGGTCGCCGGGATGACTCCGGCGAACATCGACCGCGTCAGGACGCGACTGGCATAGACCCGGGAACGATAACGTGGCCGGCTGGTCGAGCTTCGACCCGCAGAAGGCTTCGAGCCCTCGTCGGGCAGCTCGAGGTGGTGGGTATGGCGGCCGTCAAAGTGCTCGCCGACGACACGAATCTCGATAGGAAGTCGGCACTGGAGGAGGCAGGTTTCAAACTCGTGAGCGCGTTCCCGCCGCCGCGCGCAAAGCGCCGACGAGGGCACGGGATCCGGCGTTACGAGTGGACACCACACGCCTGACGAATCAGGCCACGCCGGAATCCGGTCCTCGAGGCAACTGTCGGAATAGATCCATCCGCGGCGGCACGGTCACGTACTGACCGCCCTCGGTCCGGACAATCTGCCACCTACCTTCATGCACCATCCAGTGATGGCGATGGCAAAGAAGGACAAGGTTTGACAAGTCTGTGGAGCCGCCGGCGATCCAATGCTTCAAGTGGTGGCCGGATGTGTAAGACGCCGCCCGGTCGCAGCCAGGCCATCTACATCCCTTGTCCCTCACGTTGAGGGCGCGCCTGGTGGACCCCCGAATCTTGCGCGTCGTGCGCCCGACGTCGATCACCTGTGAATCGGCGTTGAGCAACATTCGCGTCACGTTGCAGTCGCACGCCAATCTTTCGACGGCCCTGGCTGAGATCGGCACTGATAGCTCCAGGTCCGCGGCAGGTGCGCCACAGCGCTGAAGCAGAGTCTCGAGTGTTGTCGTGACTTGCAGGTGAGGACGCTGCCCCACTCGCTGAGCAAGCGCTCCTCCATCCAGCGCGTGGTGCGCCATCTCGACCAGCCCGTCGGCAAGACGACGGTCGAGCCTTCGGTCATCGCCCTTGGCGTTGCGCTTTGCAAGCGGCTCCAAGGCCGTTCGGAGGGTCGCGCCGCCTTCGGCATCGAGCACGCCGCGGATCCACAGCACTCCGCCTTCACCCGTCGTCAAGCTCAGGGCTCGGGCCTGGGAGGTTTCGGCCTCTTGCTTCGCATAGCCCTCTGGATCGACGGAGTGCCGGTAGTGATGGCAATAGTTGCGAAATCGGCCGACGGTGAAATCCATCGCCTTGTACAACAGCGGCGTTTCATCAAACGGCCGCTTCGAGCCCGACTCTTGAAGCGCGATCGCTTCCCGGGCGATCAGCGCCAGGTGTGAAAAGCCGATATCCCCGCCGGCCATGGCTTCGATGCTCTGCGGCACGCTCGCGACCTGCTCGCCGACGGCCAGCCTGTCGCCGGCCGCCCCGCTCGTCATGTGGCAGTTGAGCCTCAACCAGTGGATCGGCGAGAGGGAGCCGTCAGCGTCGTATGGATCGGTCGCCGCAAAGGCAGCCGCCATCTCCGAGAACTTCAGGTCGAGCATGCACCGGCCACGCGAGAGCTCCCTCAGATCGGCAGCCGCCTCCGGACCTGTATCGCGCGCTGGTTCGGCGCAGAACTCCTCGATCTGCCTCACCAGCCGCAAGACCGACTCCGACACCGACGCGCCAGTCATGCGGCGGAACGTTACGAACGAATGTTCAAAAAGGGAACGGCCTTAACAGCGATTCTCGCAGTACGCTCGACCGTCGCGCACTCGTCGTCTCTTAACAGGTGGGGTAGTCGCAACCCCGCCTGTCCATGACACTCGTGCTCATGAAAGAGAAAACCGTCGTCAAGCAGCTGTATCGCCTCAACGTGGAACCCCGCGTGATCGACCAGCTCAGCAAGCTGGCAGCGCGTACCGGTGAGCCGAAGACCCGGATCGCCACGCGCCTGTTCACCGAGGCTGTCATGGGCTTCAAGCCGCCGGCGGCGGCGAAGAAGAACGGCGCTAAGCCCTAGCCTTCCTCTCGTTGGGGATCGACGGCATGGCCACCTGGAGGCGTCGCGTACATGGCCTCGATCTGCGGGCCGTACTTGCTGTAGATGACGCGCCGCTTGAGCTTCATGGTCGGCGTCAGCTCCTCGGACTCGGGAGACCACTCGGTCGGGAGGATGGTAAAGCGCTTGAACTGCTCCACGCGCGAGAGGTGGGTGTTGCCCGCGGTCAGCGCGCGCCTGACCTCCTCGATCACCGTGGGGTCCTCGGCGAGCTCGGCCATCGTCGTCGCGCCGATGCCGCGGGCCTTGGCCCATGCAGGTGCGACCTGGGGGTCGAGCACGACCAGGACGGAGATGAAGTTTCGCGAATCGCCGACGGCCACGGCCTGGCCGATGATCGGGCTGGACTTCGCAAGCGACTCGAGGTTTGCCGGCGAGATGTTCTTGCCCGCCGACGTGATGATCAACTCTTTCTTACGGTCAATGATCCGGAACTGGCCGTTGGGCCCGGGCTCCGCGATGTCGCCGCTGTGGACCCAACCTTGGGCGTCGATGATCTCGGACGTCTTGCCCGGTTCCTTGTAGTAGCCGACCATGACGTTGCCCCCGCGGACCAGCAGCTCGCCGTCCTCGCCCAGCCGCACCTCGACGCCGGGCATCGGACGGCCGATCGAAGGTGCCTGGTGGTCGTCCATGGGTACCACGGTCGCGGGTCCCGTCAGCTCGCTCATGCCCCAGACCTCGTACAGCGGCATGCCCAGCGCGGCCCAGAACTCGTGCACCTCCGGACGGCACGGGGCCGTCGACGTGATGGCGGTCGTGCACCGGTCGAGGCCCACCTTCGAGCGCAGCAGCACGAACAAGGGCTGAGCGCGTTCGACCACCGTGGCGAACTCCTCCGGCACGGGCTTGCCCTCGTGGCGCAGACGGTAGGCCGAGATCGCCGCCTCGACGGCTCCCTGCACCATCTGACGCTTGGCCTCCTCGGGCTCGGCCGCGATGCCCGCCCGCAGACCGGCCATCAGCTTCTCCCAGACGCGTGGGACGCCGACGAAAAACGTCGGCCGCGCCTCCACGAGGAATGGCAACAGCTGGTTGGGGTCCGGGCAGAGCCACACTTCATGCCCGTCCGCGATCCCCCGCCACTGCGACGTGAAGCGCTCGGCCACGTGCGCGAGGGGAAGGTAGCTGACGAGCGTCTGCGGCTCGATCGCCCAGAAGCGCTGAACGGACTCGAGCGTCCAGATGATGTTGTTGTGTGAGTACACCACGCCCTTCGGGGGTCCTGTGGTGCCGGACGTGTAGATCAACGAGATCGTGTCCTCCGGCCCGACCGCCCTCCAGGATTCTTCGAACGCTTTCGGCTCGGCGGACGACAGCTCTCGGCCGCGCGCAAGAAGCGACTCCCAGGTCATCACGCCCTCAGGTGCGTCGCCGCGAACCAGCACGAGATGCTGCAGTTTCGGTGTCCTTGACCTGATGGCAAGGAACTTTTCGAGAAATCCTGCGTCCTCGACGAAGGCGACCGTTGCCTCGGAATGGTTCGCCACGTACTCGAGCTGCTCGGGAGCGAGCGTGTTGTAGACGCTGATCGCGGCGCCGCCCGCGTGCACGATGCCGAGGTCGGCGATCACATGCTCCGGTGCGTTGCGCGCCATGATCAGACCGAACTGCCCTGGGCCGAAGCCAAGCGAGCGCAGCGCGAGCGTCACAGCTGCGACCTCGTCCCTATAGTCGCGCCACGTCAGCGTGCGCCAGTCGCCGTTGTCCTTCCAGTGCAGGGCGGGCTTCTCACCCCACTTAGCGACCGCGTCTGCAAAGGCGGTGCAGACCGTTTTGCCCGACACGGCCGCATCGATCGCGGCGCGCTCCGCGAGCACGTCCATATCCGGGAATACACTACTCGTTGGTGGTGGGGAGAGCCTGATCTACGTTCGCTCGCACCGGTCGACCGTCGCCATCCTTGTGGCGGGACTCACGTGGGCGGTCGTTTTCGGCCTGCTGGCGGTCGCCGCCTCGAGAGTCCCTGAGGGCGGCGTCGCAGGCGTTGCCCTGGCCCTTGGCGCGGTCGGTGGCGCCGCAGTCGCCGTGTGGGCAGCCGGCAAGCTTCTCACCTGGCCACCGGCCCGGCTCTGTCTCTTTCGCGACCGGCTACTCGTCATCGAGGGCAGGCACGAGATGCGCGCTGTCTGGAGCGCGATGGAGGCCGTCACCCTGTCCGAGCCGCAGTCGTGGCCTCACGTGCGACTGACCGACCGGCTGACGATTCAGCTCAAAAACGAGCCGCCGCTGATCCTCAAGCCGGCAACGTTCGGCCTCCAGCCTGCCGCCTGTAGAGACCTCATCCTCCGACTTCGGGATGACCCCAAGGTCCGGGCCCGGCTGCCGGAGTTCGACTCCTTGCGCGACCTGGCGGTCTCACCCGTGGTCGCCGGAGAGCTTATCGACCCCCGTTTGTAGCCCGCTGAGCGATCATGATCGCTCCTGTGATCTCGCTAGTTGGACGCGACTTCATCGACGTGGCCGACCTCAAACGTACCGACCTCCGCAGAATCCTTGACCTGGCCCACGAGATCAAAGCTGGACGCTGGACCGAGCGACCCCTCGCGGGTCGCCACGTCGCCATGCTGTTCCAGCGGCCGTCACACCGGACGCGAGTGTCGTTCGAAGTCGGGATCGCGCGGCTTGGTGGGTCAACCACGACCCTCACCGGCCAGGATGTGCAGCTCGGGTTCCGCGAGAGCGTAGCGGACGCCGCTCGTGTGCTCGATCAGTATGTCGACGGAGTGGTGGCGCGCCTGCGGGCACACGAGGACCTCCTGCAGCTGGCGCGCTCGTCCGAGAAGCCCGTCATCAACGCCCTCACCGATCGCTCCCACCCATGTCAGGTCCTGGCCGATCTGATGACGATGGAAGAGGTCGGCGGCGCCCTGGCCAGGCAGCACGTCGTCTTTATCGGCGACGGCAACAACATCGCGAACTCGCTGATCGAGGCTTCGGCGGTGGCCGGTTTCGCCCTTACCGTGATCACGCCGCCTGGCTACGATCCTCAGCCCGGTGTGGTCAACAGGGCTCGTAGCATCGAGTCTGGAAACTTTCGGGTTACGCTCACGAACAACATCAGCCTCGACGAAGCCACAGTGATCTACACCGACGTCTGGGCTTCCATGGGCCAGGAAGACGAGCGGGCCGTGCGGCAGAAAGTGTTTGGTGCGTACCGAGTGGACCAAGCCTTGATGGAGGCCGCGCCCCGAGCCATTTTCATGCACTGCCTGCCCGCGCATCGGGGCGAGGAGGTCACTGACGAGGTCATCGACGGGCCGCGGTCGGTCGTCTTCCAGCAGGCGGGCAATCGCCTTTACGCGCAGATGGCGCTGATGGCAGGCTTGTTCGCGACATGATCCAGCAGTTCTGGGTGCAGCTCGGTGAGGTCATTCGGCACGTCAGCCCGATCGAGCTTGTCGACGTGGCCGTGGTGGCCTTTGTGCTCTATCAGCTGCTGCGCCTGTTGCGGGGGACGCAAGGCACCCAGATCCTTGTCGGCCTCATCTTGCTCGCGGTCGTGGGCGTGATCTCGACGACGTTCAACCTGATCCTTCTGTCTTGGCTCTTCCGCAACGCGACGTTCTTCATCGTCATCGCGGTGATCGTGATCTTCCAGGCGGAGCTCCGCCGAGCGTTCGACCAGCTCGGTCGCATCGGCCACATCGGACGCCAGCTGTCTCTTTAACACCCGCCAGTACAACGAGGCGATCTCCGAGTCGATCCGCGCCGCCGAGCGGCTGAGCGCGAAGCGGACGGGGGCGCTGATCGCGTTCGAGCGCGAGGTCGGGCTCGAGGACTACGCGGCGACCGGCGTGCGCATCAACGGAGAGATCTCGGCCGAGATGCTGCAGTCGATCTTCTACCCCAACTCGCCGCTGCACGACGGCGCTGTGATCGTGCGCGGCAACCGGGTCGTCGCCGCCGGTTGCCTGCTCCCGCTGCCGGAGGAAGGCACCGTCCGTGAGCGCCTGGGCACCCGGCATCGCGCGGCGCTTGGCCTTTCGCTCGCGTCGGACGCCCTCGTCCTCGTAGTCTCGGAAGAGACGGGGAACATCTCGGTGATCGAAGAAGGCAAGATCAGCCGCAACCTCGACCCTGACAGCCTGCGCCGGAGGGTCGCTTTGAAGGTCGCCTCGCCTAACGGAAACGGCATCTTCAGGTTCCGTCGATGATGGCCGTCGTCCAGTGGCTGCTCATCGACTGGAAGCTGAAGGCCCTCTCTCTCGGCCTGACCGTGTTGCTCTTGGGCGCCGTCAGCTTCTCCGACTCCCCAGTCCAGGCGGCCACTGTCAACGCCCACATCAGCTACGACAACACGCCGCGAACGGGGTTGGTCTTGAACGATCCCCCTGCGACCACCAAGGCCACGATCATCGGGACCGCCGCGCAGATACGAACCGCCGTGATCACAGCCGACATCGACCTGTCCAAGCTCCCGAAGGGAACCGCGATTGCGGTCACGCCGGTTCCCAACAACGCGGGATCGGGGGCGAGGGTAACGTCGATCTCCCCGGTCACCCTGGATATGGAGGACTACGTGACGAAGGCCCTGGACATCGACGTGCGAGCTTCGGCCGCGCAGGGCTGGCAGATCACCTCGGCGCAGTCCGTTTGCGGGAGCCCTCCGGGCGTGTGCCAGGTGACCGTGATCGGGCCGGCCGCAGTGCTCAAGGACATCGCGGCGTACGCGATCGTCGACTCTCCGGTCAACGCCAACTCGCGCGAGCAGCTGGCTACGCTCATTAAATTCGAGAGGGGTGGCAGCGTCTTCGACCTGGGGTCGACGACGACGATTCCCGCCATCACATGGTCGCCTCAGACTGTGACCGCGATCGTGCAGGCGAAGCAAGGAACCCTGACGATTCAGGTCGCCCTGGTCGACGCCTTGCCGGCAGCCCCGCCGCCTGCCGGATACCACGTCACCGCGGTTGTCATCACGCCGCAGCTGATCACCCTGAGCGGCGCGCCGGATGTCGTCGGCGGCATCCAGTCAATCACGTTGTCGGCGGTGTCGCTGGCCTCGTTCACCTCCGATCACACCTTCAGCGTCCGGATCCCGCAGGCCGACAACCGGATCCGCATGTCCACGACCACCGCTCAGATCACCTACAAGATCGCCCGCAACCCGGCCGTCAATCCATCCCCGTAGGGCGCCGACAGGTGTAACCTGACCGCCTCCGCAGCCGTTTCAACGTTCCACCTACGGTCGAAATAAGGAACCCGGGTGTTCTAGTAGAGGTATAGACATGTGCGGGATCATCGGCTATCTCGGCGGCCGTGAAGCGACGCCGATCCTCATGGAGAGCCTCAAACGGCTCGAATACCGTGGCTACGACTCGGCGGGCGTAGCCGTCCTCGAGCTGCCCAAGAATGGCGCCGCGACCCGGACCAGCGTCACCAAGTCCGAGGCCAAGGTCGACACCCTGATCGAGAAGCTCAACGCGAACATGCCCACAGGCAAGCTCGGCATTGGCCACACGCGCTGGGCCACGCACGGCAAACCGACCTACATCAACGCCCACCCGCACACGGACTGCCACGGCAAGATCTTCGTGGTTCACAACGGCATCATCGAGAACTTTGCCGAGCTCAAGGCGGAGCTCAAGGCGGAGGGTCACGAGTTCCCCTCCGAGACCGACACCGAGGTCGTGCCGCACCTCATCGAGAAGTACTACAAAGGCGACTTCCTGGCGGCGGTGCGCGCCGCTTTGAACCGGATCCAGGGTGCCTACGCGCTCGCGATGTTCTCCAGCGACGATCCCGAGCTGCTGGTCGGCGCGCGGCTCAACGCGCCGCTCGTCGTCGGTCTTGGCGATGACGAGTACTACGTCGCATCCGACATCACGGCGATCATCCCGTACACGAAGCGGGTCCTGGTGTTGGGCGAAGGCGAGGTGGCCGCGGTCACACCCCTGGGCGCCGAAGTCTCGACGCTGGACGGCGTCACGGTCAAGCCGAAGATCGTCCACGTCGACTGGGACGTGACCCAGGCGCAGAAGGGCGGCTTCGCGCATTTCATGCTGAAGGAAATCCACGAGACCGATGAGGCGATCGCGAACGCGATGCGCGGCCGGCTGACCGACGACGGGCTCGTCGCCTTTCGTGAGTTCGAGGCATCCGAGGAGGAGTTGAAGAAGCTGCAAGAGGTCGTCCTGCTCGGCATGGGCACGTCGTTGCACGCGGCGATGATCGGCGAACACGTGCTCGAGGACTGGGTTGGTATCCCAGCTCGCGCGATGGACGCTTCTGAGTTTCGCTACCGGAGGCCAACCTTTGGCGAGCACACGCTGAGCGTCGTGATCACGCAGTCGGGCGAGACCGCCGACACGCTGGTCGCGCTGCATCAGGCGCGGGAGCGGGGAGCGTTGACGGTTGCGGTCACCAACGTGATCGCCAGCTCCGCCGCGCGTGACTCGGACGGTGCGATCTACCTCCACGCGGGGCCGGAGATCGGCGTTGCGTCGACAAAGACATTCAACTCGCACTTGATCAGCCTTTACCTGCTCGCGATGCGGCTGGCGCAGGCGAACGGCCGGATCTCGCTCGAGCGGCGGCGCGAGCTGGTGGAAGCCTTGCGGGCTCTGCCGGACCAGGTGCGCACGCTCCTGGGGCGCGACAAAGAGATATTGGCGCTGGCCCTCAAGTACAGCCAGTACCGGAACTTCATGTACGCGGGTCGCGGCCTCGGCTATCCCGTCGCGCTCGAAGGAGCGCTCAAGCTGAAGGAGATCTCATACGTCCACGCCGAGGGGACCTCCGGCGGCGAGCTGAAGCACGGTCCGATCGCTTTGCTCGACGAACAGTTCCCGGTCGTGGCGATCTGCACCGCCAGCTCGACCAAGGAGAAGATGGTCAGCAACGTGCACGAGATCGTGGCGCGCCAGGCACCTGTGCTCGCGTTGGTCTCGGAAGGCGACCGCTCGCTGAACGGCGTGGCCACCGACATCTTCGAGATGCCGGCCGTGGAGGAAGCGTCCTCCGCGATCCTCAACACGGTGATGCTGCAGCTGTTCGCGTACCACGTGGCGACCAAGCTGGGCCAGGACGTCGACCAGCCAAGGAACCTCGCCAAGTCAGTCACGGTCGAATAGATCGACGAGAGTTCACCTCCCCACTTGCTGGGGAGGTCGGCGGCGAAGCCGCCGGGTGGGGGCTTTGCTAAGCCGATAACCGCAAAATGAGCTCATGCAACGGATCGGCGTCGACGCCGTCTCGGTTGATCGAATCGCCATTGCCGTGAAGCGCTCCGGTCCACGCTTCCTGAACAAGGTTTACACCCCAGCGGAGCTTGCTTACTGCGCGGGCAACGAGGAGCGGCTGGCCGGTCGGTGGGCGGCCAAGGAAGCAGTCATCAAGTGCTTCGACGGCACGGGCATCTGCTTCCCCCGACGGCGCATCGAAGTCCTGCCGGGTGCGAACGGCGCACCGAGGGCGCGGCTGCTGGGCGACGACCGCGGCGCGCAGGTCGAGGTGAGCATCACGCACCACAGCCGGCTTGCAGTGGCGACCGCACATCTCGAGATCTCCGACGTCGCGACCATGCTCCCGGCCCCCAACGCGGTCATGATCCCGGACCGGCCGAAAGACGCCCACAAGGGCACGTTCGGGACCGCGGTCGTGCTAGCGGGAAGCCTCGGCTTGACGGGAGCGGCGTACCTGTCGTCGACGGCCGCCGCCCGGACCGGGGCCGGCCTGGTCCGGCTCCTGGTCGCGGACAGCATCTATCCGATCCTGGCCGCCAAATGCACGGAAGTCATGGCCACTCCGGTGCCGGAGGTCGCGCCAGGCGCGGTCGGGCACGCCGCGTACGACTCGATCCTGCGGCAGCTCGCTTCGGCCGAGGTCGGCATCGTGGGTCCGGGGCTCGGTCGGGACAGCTCGACGTGGCGGCTGGTCGTCGACCTCACGCTGCACGCGAAGTGTCCCCTCGTCATCGACGCCGACGGTCTCAATGCTCTGGCCGATTCGCCTCGCTCCAAGGGCAAGCTCGGCAAGAACCGAGTCCTGACACCCCATCCAGGCGAGCTCTCGCGGCTGACAGGCAAGACCGCTGAAGCGATCAATGCCGACCGCGCCGGCGCCGCCCGCAAGGCAGCCAAAGAGTGGGGGACGATCGTCGTCCTGAAGGGCGCGCGCACGGTGGTCGCGCATCCGGACGGGCGTGTGAGCGAGGACCCGCACGAGGTGCCGGCGCTGGCCAGCGGCGGCACAGGAGACGTGCTGTCGGGGATCATCGGCGGCCTGATCGCGCAGGGGTCTGATCCTTTCTCGGCCGCGGTGACCGGCGTCTACGTGCACGCCGCGGCCGGCGCCCGGATCGCGCAGCGCCTGGGCGACTCAGGACTGCTCGCGGGTGACCTGCTGCCGGAGATCCCGCTTGTCATGAACGTGCTGCGCCAGGGCGGGCTCTGAGTACATCCCTGCGCTGGGCGGACATCGACCTGGGCGCGATCCGCGCCAACTGCGACCGCATCCTGGGTCACCTGCCGAAGGGAACGCAGCTGTTCGCGGTCGTCAAGGCAGGCGGCTATGGGCACGGCGCCGTCCCGGTCGCCCACGCGGCGCTCGAAGGCGGAGCGCACCGGCTGGCCGTGGCGACCCTGGAAGAGGCGGCTCAGCTGCGAGGGTTGGTCGACCCCGAGCAGATCCTTGTCATGGGCGCGCTTCTTGCGGCCCACGCGGGAATCGCGGCTGCCTCGGGCTGCGCCATCGCGGTGTCGAGCCGCGACCTCGCCGAAGCCCTGAGAAGATCCGAAGCCAGCGTGCCCGTTCATTTGAAGATCGACACAGGCATGGGGCGTTTCGGATGCGCGCCGGAGGAGGCGCCTGCGCTTGCGCAGTTCATCGACGAATCGCCGGGCACCAAGCTGGCCGGCACGTGGACGCATTTCGCGAAGGCGGAGTCAGATGACGCGATGACGCGGAGGCAGTTCGAGGTTTTCCTGGACACGATCGCGCGATTCGAGGTCGGCCCGGGGATGCGCCATGCGTGTAACTCCGCAGGCGCGCGGCTGCATCCCGACTTTGCGCTGGACGGGGTGCGGTGTGGCATCTCGATCTACGGGTGCGAATGGCCCGGCACGAGGCCGGCGCTGTCGCTTCGCGCGATGGTGACGCACCTGAAGACCGTGGCAAAAGGTGCGACCGTCGGCTATGGCTCGTTGTGGCGAGCCGAGGGGACGGCCCGCGTCGCGACCGTGGCGATCGGATATGCCGACGGTGTCAGTCGCGCGCGCGCGGGCAAAGGCGATGTTCTGGTGCGGGGACGCCGCGCGCCTCTCATCGGGATGGTCTCGATGGACGCGATCACGCTCGATGTGACCGACGTGTCCGGCGTCGAGGTGGGGGACACCGCGACCTTGATCGGGCGCGACGGCGACGAGGCGATCACGGTCGAAGAGTCGGCCGAGTGGTCGTCGACGATCAGCTATGAGGTGCTGACTTCGCTTGGGCCCCGGGTGGAGCGCCGTTACCAGGAATAGCGATGCTCCCTAGACCTGCCTTGACCTGCGGCATCTCCATCCACGCCTGACGCTGGGACGATTCGACCGCCGCCAGCGTGAACGCGAGGGTGGCGAGGTTGTCGCGGCCTGATGTCTCCGGCTCACGGGCTTCGAGCAACGCCGCCGCGAACTCACCCAGCGTGCCCGCCCGGTCGATCCGCGACATCGCGGGCAGCTCGACGACCCTCCGCCTGCCGCGCCTTGGCGTGACCACCACCTTGTCGTGGAGGACACCGTTGTCGCCACGGCTGGTCCAGTACACGTGCCCATTCTCGAACTCCATGGTCCACTCGCCCGCCCAGGGCGTCTTCGCGCGGGCGCTGATCCAGCTGGCGCGATAGCTCACCAGGATGTCGCCGAAGAAGATCGAAGCGGTGGCGGAAGGCGGACCGTCGAAGCCGCCTTTGCCGGCGTTCGCCGTGGCACAAAATGCGCGATCCGGCTCGCGGCCCAGCACCAGGCGCAGCAAGTCGAAGTGGTGGATCGACATGTCGACGAGGAGCGGCTGGGGATCCGAGTGCAGCCGAAAGCGCGGTTTCGGCGGAGACGAGTAGTCGCGGCGGAAGTCGATGCCGATGCCATGCAGTTCGCCGAGGTTGCCCTCGCGCACCAGCTGCGCGGCGATCCTTGACGCCGGGAAGAACCGGTAGTTCTGACTCACCATCAGGACCAGACCTTTGGCGGCGGCGAGCGAGACCAGCTCGGCGGCGGTCTCGAGCGTGTCGGTGAACGGCTTTTCCACGAGCACGTGCAACCCCGCCTCGAGTCCCGCGCGCACGAGCGGTGCATGGCCGGCAAGGGTGGTCGTGACGAGCAGGGCGTCTGGCTGCGTGGCCTGGATCCCGTCAACCAGGGAACCAAAGCACCGTTCGCGCGACACGGGCAGTCGTTTCGCCAGCAAGGCGAGCGCCGGCGGGTCTGAATCGACGTAACCGACGACCTCGGCCTCGTCGACGGTGGGATTGACGCGCCATGCCCAGTCTCGACCCCAGTCGCCCAAGCCCACCTGCAAGATCCGAATGCGACGCGTCATTGGGAATACAGATGACCCGACTGCACTTCAAATGGCTGCAAGGCAGGTGATCCTACACTGGCATTACTGATGGCGGAACCCGCCGCACAAACTGCCTTTGCGGAAGAGGCATTGACACATCTCGACACTTTGTACAGGGGCGCGCTCCGGCTCACTCACGATCCGGATGCGGCTCAAGACCTGGTCCAGGAGGCGTACTTGCGTGCGCTGCGTTACCAGCACAGCTACCAGGCCGGCACGAACATGAAAGCCTGGCTGTTCGCGATCATGCGCAACCTTTTCTGGGACCGCTTCAAGGGATCGCGAAAGGACGACGTCAGCCTGGACGACGTCGGCGAGTTCGTGCTGTACGAGAAGCTGCGCGACGAGGGCGCCCGGCCAGAGGCGGACGTGCTCGACAAGATCGCAGCTTCTGAGGTGGTGTCCGCGGTCGACAAGCTGCCTCCGCTGCACCGAGAAGTCGTGCTGCTGGTCGACGTTGAAGGCTTCTCTTACAAGGACGCCGCCCAAACGCTCGGAGTCCCGATCGGGACGGTGATGTCGCGGCTCCACCGGGCGCGGCAGCAGCTTCAAAAATCCCTCTATGACTACGCCCGCGAATCGGGTATCGTGCGGCCCAACGGGCCCACCCAGGTGGCACAGACATGAAGTGTGAAGAGTGTTCTGACAAGCTCGATCGCTACGTCGACCGAGAGCTGACCAACACCGAGGCGCTGGAGATCCAGCTCCACCTCGAGGGCTGCCCGGACTGCATGGAGCACTACGAGTTCCAGTCGCACCTGAAGCGCCTGGTCAAGCACTCGTGCGAATGCGACACCGCGCCCAAGGCGTTCCGGGAGAAGCTGCGCCAGATCCTCTCCTGAGGGTGGCGTGACTTCACCTCCCCGCACGCCGGGGAGGTCGCCCGGCGAAGCCGGGCGCGTGGCGAGACTCGGGCTGGCAAAGCTTTACGTCGTGACCCCCGATCTACCACCCGACCGCGTAGTCGATCTTGCGACGGCCGCGGTCCGAGGCGGCGCCGACATCATCCAGCTCCGTCACAAGACGCTGCCCCGAGGCGAGCTGCTCACGCTCGCGCGGCGCCTGCGTGAGCTGATCAGGGCTGCCCTCTTTGTGGTCAACGATCACGTCGACATCGCGGTGCTGAGCGGCGCCGACGGTGTCCACCTGGGCCCCGACGATCTGTCGATCGGCGCCGCCCGACGTGTTGGCGGTGACCGGCTGTTGATCGGCGCGTCGGCGTCGACTGCCGAGACCGCCCGGGCGGCGGTCGCCGAGGGCGCCGACTACATCGGCTGCGGCGCGACGTTCACCACCCCGGTCAAAGGCGAGAAGAAGGTGATCGGTCCGCAAGGTGTCGCGCTGGTCGTCCGCGCCCTGGGGCCCGTGCCGGTCTTCGCGATCGGCGGCATCGACGAGTCGAATGTCCAACAGCTGACCGCCATTGGGCTCCACCGCGCATGCGTCATCCGCGCGGTGGCCGAAGCGCGCGACCCGGAGCAGGCCACCCGCCGGTTGCGTGCGATGCTGACCACATGAAGGTCGCGGGTCAGGGCGAGCTCAGGCTGCTCGAAGACATCAAAGAGTTCCTCGCCGCGGGGGCCGCCGCCGACGACGCGGCTGTCATCGCGGATGCCTCCGGCTTTGTGGTGGCGAGCTGCGATATGTTCGTCGAAGGGGTGCATTTCGACCTGGGCTGGATGGGTACGGAAGACGTCGGTTGGCGCTCGCTGGCCCTTGCCCTTGGCGACCTGGCGGCCAAGGGGGCCGAACCGGCCTGGGCGCTTGCCTCGCTGGCGATTCCCAGGCGGTGGAACGTCGAGCAGCTACGCAACCTCTACAAGGGCATGCGCGCGCTCGGGCAGCAGTTTCAGACGTCGATTGTTGGCGGCGACATGAGCTCGATCGAAGGCCCCGCCGTGCTTTCCCTCACGGTTGCCGGCCGCACGACGAGCATGCCTCTGGCGCGTTCCCAGGCGCAGCCCGGGTGGTCGGTCGCAGTCACCGGCCCGCTCGGAGCGGCGGCCCTCGCCCTGCGCGAGCACCGTGCATTTCGCCTGGTGCCGCTCATCGAAGAAGGCCGTCGCCTGAATTCTCTTGGGCTGTGCTGCGGTGATGTGTCGGACGGCCTGGTCCGCGAGATGGAGAAATTCGCTGCGATGGCAGGCGTTGGGTGTGTGCTGCAGGGCGCTGACGTGCCGTGTGCTCCTGGAGCCTCGCTCGAGGATGCGCTGACGAGTGGCGAAGAGGCTGAGCTGGTCTGCGTCGGACCGCAAGACGTGATCGAGGGGGCCGGCCTCGAGGAAATCGGCAAGCTGACGGACGCGGGTAACGTCAAGGTGATCGGCGCTGACCTCAAGACGACCGGCTACGACCACTTTGCGTGACCTCGTCACCAACGCGCCCGCCGAAACCGAGCACGCCGGAATGCTGCTAGGCGAGAGGTTGCGAGCCGGCGACGTGGTGCTCCTGACCGGCGAGCTCGGCGCCGGCAAGACGACGTTCGTGCGCGGCGTTGCGCAAGGTACGGGCTCGCCAGCGCCAGTCGCGAGCCCGACCTTTCAGCTGGTGCGCATCTACCCTGGCCGCGTACAGCTCGCGCACGTCGATCTCTATCGGGTCGAAAACAGCATGGAGCTGCGCGACCTGGGCCTGGAGGAGCTCGCCCAAGAGGGCGCGGTCGTCGTGGAGTGGGGCGACCGGCTCGAGGTCGACGGTGCGGCGTTGATCGAGATCGAGCCTCTCGGCGGCGACCGCCGCCTGATCAGGACAACACGTGATCTTGGTCATTGATACGTCGGCGGCCACCACCGCCGTGGCTTTGATCGACACAGAAGAGGGGGGGAGCGAGGACTTCACGCCCACGAGGGCGGACCTGCTTTCCTTGCTGCGCCGAATTGCCCGGTCCAACCAAATCACCAAAGTCGCTGTCGCCACCGGTCCCGGCTCGTTCACCGGCCTGCGCGCGGGGGTCTCCTTCGGACTTGGTCTCGCCAAGGGCCTGGGCGTTCCGATCGTTCCGCTCCCCACGCTCGCGCTGCAGGCGGAACGGACCGACAATCCTGTGACCGCGGTCGTCGAAGCTGGGCGCGGACGTTTCTATTACCTGGCGCCCGGCGCTGAAATCGCAGTCGGCGGGCCAGCGGACATTCCGACGACCCATCCGCTGGTCGGCGGCGTCCCCCCGGGGCCCCTGCTCGCGGCAGGCCACTCATTCGTCCCCGAGCGCGAGCTTCGGCCCTTTGGCCAAGCCGCGGCAAGAATGCTCGAGACGGCACGCGAAGTTCCCTATGGTAGTCTCGAAATCGAGTACATGCAGACGTTGACGGTCCCTCGCTGATGGTTCAAATCCGGCAGCAGCTCGCGCTGGAGCTGATGCGTGAGGCCGACGTCAACACCGTCCAGGAGATCGAGCGCGAGATCTTTGCGACTCCCTGGCCTCGGAATGCGTACTACCGGGAGCTCGCTTCTCGCGCCAGCGCCCATTACGTCGTATTGCGCCAGGAAGGTCCGGTGGAACGGCCGGCCGGTTACCGGATCACCGACTTCGACCCGACGATCATCGGCTACGGCGGCATGTGGCGGATGTACGACGAGGCGCACGTGACGACGATCGGCGTGCGCCGCGACCTGCAGCATCGCGGCCACGGGCGGATCGTTTTCGCCGGGCTGGTGCAGGCGGCATACGACATGGGCGCCAAATGGGTCACGCTCGAGGTCCGTACGACGAATGAGAACGCGATGAAGATGTACGAGGGCTTCGGTTTCAAGGTGATCGGGCGCCGCAAGGGCTACTACACCGACAACGGCGAAGACGCGATCGTGATGTGGTCGGACTCGATCCACTCGCCGCGTTTCCGCAAGGCCTACGAATCCAATCTCGAGCGCATCGACTCCGAGGTTCGCGGCCTGCGCCACGACCTCCTGTCCAAAGGCGAGTAGGCACTTAACTCCCCCCATTCATGGGGAGGTGGCCCGAGGGGCCGGAGGGGCGGAAACGTTGGCGCTGACGCTAGGGATCGAGACGTCATGCGACGAGACGTCGGTCGCGGTGGTTGCTGATGGAAGACGCATCCTCGCCAACGTCATCCACTCCCAGGTCGACGTGCACGAAGCCTTCGGCGGCGTGGTCCCGGAGCTTGCGGCGCGCGATCACTTGGTCCGTCTGCCGCATCTGCTCGACATGGCCCTAGAACAGGCAAAGGTGGCTCCGCAAGACCTCGACCTGCTCGCGGTCACGCGTGGCCCTGGCCTGGTCGGCTGCCTGCTGGTCGGTGTCGGCGTGGGGGAGGGTCTCGCAGCCGCGTGGTCGAAACCCCTGACGGGCGTCAACCACCTGTGGGGCCACGTCTACGCCGCGATGCTGGCCCGCCCCGACCTCGATCCGCCGCTGCTCGGACTGGTGGTGAGCGGCGCGCATTCCGACCTGGTGCGCATGCCCGAGCACGGCCGGTTCGAGGTGATCGGGCGGACCAGGGACGATGCCGCCGGCGAGGCGTTCGACAAGGCGGCGCGGATGCTCGGCCTTGGATTTCCAGGTGGCCCCCCGCTGGATCGTCTGGCGCGCCAGGGCGACCCGAAGCGCCGGCCGCTCCCCAAGCCTTCACTCCCTGGCCTGGAGTACAGCTTCAGCGGTCTCAAGACCGCTCTGCTCTATCGGCTTCGCGAGCTGGGCGAGGCCGTGACTGAGCAGGACCGCGCCGACCTGGCCGCAGCCTTCGAGCAGTCGGTGGTGGAGTCGTTGCTCGAAAAGCTCGAGCGAGCGCTGAATGAGACCCCTGCGTCGGAGGTCGTCGTCGCGGGGGGCGCGGCCGAGGTCGTCGCAGGACGCGCTCGGTTGACCATGCCGCCCCTCGAGCTCTGCACTGACAACGCGGCCATGATCGCGGCCGCCGGCCACTACGGAGGCAGGTTTGGGGCCGGCGTCGACCCGTCGCTAGGCTGGTAGGCGGTGGGCGTCAAGGGCTGGACCATCGTCTTCACGGGGCACCGGATGCAGGCTGACCTGCTGGCTGCCGTCCTGGAGGCCCAAGGCGTCCGGGTCGAAGTCTTTGGCGACACGGGCTACGGCGTTGGAATCGACTTCACCGACGCCCGGCTGATGGTTCCCGACGGCGAGGCGGCGGCAGCGCGGCGCCTGATCAAGGAAGCCGACGAGGCGCCGGTCGAGCCAGAACCCGAGGCGGACGTTTAGCAGGTTTGGCAGCCCCAAGCCACTAGGTACTATCATTTAGCAGTCGACCTGCGAGAGTGCTAAGCGCTCGGGCGTGGGGAGTGCTAAATCACCATCAGCTGAGGAGGGCTGCACATGAACCTGAGACCGTTGGGTGACCGCGTAGTGGTCAAGCCGGTCGAGCGTGAGGAGAAGACCAAGAGCGGGATCGTGCTTCCGGACACCGCCAAGGAGAAGCCGCAAGAAGGCATCGTCGAGGCCGTGGGCACCGGAAGGATCCTGGACAACGGGACGAAGATCCCGATGGAGCTCAAGGTCGGCGACAAGATCCTTTACGCGAAGTACGCCGGCAACGAGTTCAAGCTCGACGAGATCGAGTACCTGATCGTGTCGGAGAAAGACGTCCTGGCCGTTGTCAGCTCGAACGGCAAGAAGAAGTAACAAGGTAGAAGAGGGGAACGCATATGGCGAAAACAGTCACATTCGACGTTGAGGCGCGACAGCACCTCAAGAAGGGCATCGACACCGTTGCCCAGGCGGTACGCATCACGCTTGGCCCGAAGGGCCGCAATGTGGTGCTCGAGAAGAAGTTCGGGGCGCCCACCGTCACCAACGACGGCGTGACGATCGTTCGCGAGATCGAGCTCAAGGACGCGATGGAGAACACCGGCGCGCAGCTGCTGCGCGAGGTGGCGACCAAGACGAACGACGTGGCCGGTGACGGCACCACCACGGCGACGATCCTCGCCCAGACGATGATCAACGAAGGCTTCCGTAACGTCACCGCGGGCGCCAACCCGATGCAGCTGAAGATCGGGATCGAGAAGGCGGTTGAGGCCGTGGTCGGCGAGATCAAGAACCTCGCCGTTCCGGTCAAGGATGACGACGACGTCGCTCACGTGGCGTCCATCTCCAGCCAGTCCGACGAGATCGGCAAGCTCATCGCTGAGGCGATGCACAAGGTCGGCAAGGATGGAGTCATCACCGTCGAAGACAACCAGCAGATGGCGACCGAGCTCGAGTTTGTCGAAGGCATGCAGTTCGACCGCGGCTACATCGCCGCCTACATGGTCACCAACACCGACCGCATGGAAGCGGTGCTGGACGAGCCGTACGTGCTCGTCACGGACCGCAAGATCTCGGCCATCCAGGACCTGCTTCCCGTTTTGGAGCGCGTGGTCCAGCAGGGCAAGCCCCTGCTCATCGTGGCCGAGGACGTAGAGGGCGAAGCGCTCGCGACGCTGATCGTCAACAAGATCCGCGGCACGTTCACCGCCGTCGCGGTCAAGGCCCCTGGCTTCGGCGACCGCCGCAAGGCGATGCTCGAGGACATGGCGATCCTTACCGGCGCCACCGTGATCTCGGAGGACGCCGGGTACAAGCTCGACCAGACCAAGCTGGAGTCGCTCGGCAAGGCCCGGAAGGTCACCGTGAACAAGGACGACACAACGATCGTGGTCGACGTCGAGAACGACGCCAAGCGGCAGACTGAGATCCAGAACCGGATCAAGGCGATCAAGGCGCAGATCGAGGAGACGACCTCCGACTTCGACAAGGAGAAGCTGCAGGAGCGGCTGGCCAAGCTGGCCGGCGGCGTGGCGGTGATCAAGGTCGGAGCCGCGACCGAGGTCGAGCAGAAGGAGAAGAAGCACCGCATCGAGGACGCGCTGAGCGCGACCAAGGCCGCGGTGGAAGAGGGGATCGTCGCGGGCGGCGGCACGGTGCTGCTGAACGCGCAGAAGAAGCTCGACGGCGGGCTGGGTCTGAAGGACGACCAGGCGACTGGCGTGGCGATCGTCCGCAAGGCGCTCGAGGAGCCGGTGAAGCAGATCGCCTCCAACGCCGGCAAGGAAGGCTCGGTCATCGTGGAGCAGATCCGCAAGAGCAAGGCCGGTGAGGGATACGACGCTCTGAACGACAAGTTCGTCAATATGTTCGTGGCCGGAATCGTTGACCCGGCCAAGGTCACCCGGTCCGCGCTGCAGAACGCGGCGTCGATCGCCGCGATGGTGCTGACCACGGAGGCGATGGTCACCGAGGTCCCCGAGGAGAAGAGGGGCGGTGGCGGAATGCCGGGCGGCATGTCGCCCGACATGATGTAAGAAACCGCGGGGGGATCAGGATCCCCCCGCGGAACCCCCCACTCGACGCCGCGTTGGGAGTCGTAGGTTTGACGCCTGGGGAGGAGTAGATCCCGCCAGCAGGCGAGGTTAGGTAAGAGTTCGGGAGGAGCCTCCGCTGCGGCGGGGGCTCCTTTCTCGTCCAGCCGGTTCTTCGACCGGGATGATGCCGCCGATTCCAGCCAGGCGACGCGCAGCGAGTGAAACCGCGAAGGGCAGGAGGATCATGAAGCTGGCCACGATCACGGATAGCGCGTCGGGCAGCCGGCGCGGATCGCGTAGGCCGAGGTAGGTGAGATAGCCGCCTGCGGCGGCGGTCAGCAGGACGATGAGAACCGATCCGCCGAGCGCCCACAGACGGTACTCGCGGTAGAGGGGCGGGGCGTTGCGGCTGACCATGCGCAACAGCCACCACGCCGTGAGGCCGTTGAGGACCAGGCCGCTGACCACCGCGCACGCCGCGATGCCGACGCGGAACTCGTTGAGATGGACCATGACGAACGCGGATGCGTTGACCGCGAGGATGCCGAGGGGCGTGATCACGCCCAGGGCCAGAAGCGCGAACTCTCTAAGTCGTCGGCTCTGAAGCGTTAGTGGCCGCAGCCGCAGGCTTGCGCGCCGCCCGCGTCGTCGCCCGTGTCGAACGAGTGGCCGCACGAGCACGAGTGCACGGCGTTCGGGTTGTGGACGGTGAAGCCGGCGCCCATCAGGCTGTCTACGTAGTCGATCTCGGAGCCGCGGATATAGGACACGCTGAAGTCGTCGACGAGGATCTGGACGCCCTCGTTGTCGATGATCAGGTCGTCGGCGCGGCGCTGATCGTCGAACGCCATGCCGTACTGCATCCCCGAGCACCCACCACCGCTGACGAAGATGCGGAGGGCAAGACTGGGATTCTCTTCCTTGGCGAGCAATTCCTTGAGGCGCGACTGGGCTTCGGGGGTGAGTGAGACGAGAGCTTGTTCGATCACGGTTGAGATGCTACCACGGGATCCAGAAACTCCTCCCCATTCATGGGGAGGTGGCGGCGAAGCCACCGGAGGGGCTACCGCCGACCCAGCTTGAAGCCGCCCTTCTTCTCGCCCTTAGTCTCTACGGCCGTCGAGCCGGCGATGATCTGGGCCAGCTGCTCGGAGCCGCGGGAAAGGGCGCTCTTCGGATCGGTCAGGACGAGGATCTCGCCCTTGACCGCCGCCTCGTCGGGCTTGGTCCCGTCGAAGTCGATCTCGACTGCCAGCTCCTGCTTCAGGGTGCGAACGACGTCCTCCTTGCTCACCACCGACTTCGGGACCTTGTTGTTGAGCGCGAGGATGACCCGGCCCGGCACGATGTTCAGCACGTTGGTGAAGATGTTCAGCAGCTCGCCCACGTCCTTGAGGGACGAAAGCTCGGGGGTCACGAGTACCAGCACGCGCTGGGAGTGATCGAGGACGCTGATCACGATGTCGGTGAACGCGACGCCGAGGTCGAAGACGATATAGCGGAACGCGTTGACCAGGATGCCCATGGCCCGGTTCACGAGGTCGACCGTTATGAGGTCCGCCTGCTCCGCGCGGAGCACACCCGGTAACAGCATCATGCCGCCCGGGTGATGCAGGATCGCGCCGAGCACCGCTTCCTCGAAGTTTTGTGGGGGGACCTGGCTTGCCGCGGCCAAACATCCCGTCGGGGTCAGGTACGAGATGAGCGCTGCGTGGTTGTAGGGCAGCGCGAGGTCGATGAGCAGCACCTCACCGGGGAAGCGCTTGGCAAGCGCCGCGGCAACGTTCACGGCGATCGTCGTCCGGCCGGACCCGCCTTTGGGTGAGTACACCGCGACCGTCGAGGCGGCTTGCTCCGGCGCGACCATACGCGCGCGGGCGATCAGGTTGGGCAGCGTGTCCTTGCGCTGCTCGACGAGCTTGGTCAGCTCGATAAGCGCATCGGAATCCGCCGGCACGGTCTCGTAGAGCGTCTTGCGGTCGAGGGTCAGGAGCCGGCAGTCCTCGAGCGCGCGCACGCTTGCCGTTCGGGTCTCTTCCGAGATCAGGGACATCTCGCCGAAGAAGTCGTCCGGGCCCATCAGCGCGATCGTGATGGTGTGGCCTGGAGACTCCTCGACGTAGACCTCGCAGCGGCCCGATTCGACGATGAACATGGTGTCGCCGGGGTCCCCCTGGTGGACGATGACCGAGCCCCGGGCCGCGGAGGCGGGGGCGAGGCGCCGGGAGAGCGCGTGGAGGATGTTGTCCGGAAGCGTGAAGAAGATGGCGACCCGCTCGAGGATCTGGAACCGCCTGCGCAGCTCTTCCGGCGAGCCGAGGGTGGGGTGGTCGTTGTCGCTCACGCCGCAGCGAATTATAGGTAGGGGGTCTCCATCTCCCTCTCTCCATCGGGGAGAGGGTTGGGGAGAGGGGCGGAGGCGGACCATAGCCGGGTTCGAATTGAGTCCGTTGGTAGACTTAGCCGCTGCCGGTCCCGTGGTGTAGCCTGGCCAAACACGCGGCCCTGTCAAGGCCGAGAGCGCCGGTTCGAATCCGGTCGGGACCGCCATTCCAGGCACTAACTGCTGTCTGTGGAGAGGTGGCCGAGTCCGGTTGAAGGCGACGGTCTCGAAAACCGTTATGGGTCACTGGCCCATCGAGAGTTCAAATCTCTCCCTCTCCGCCACCTCCGCGCGATGGAGAATCTGTGAGCTCATCGCACCGCTTGGTGGTTTAGCGCGCCAAGCTCTCCAGAAGAGTCGCCGCCATTCCAGGCGGATCGGTCGTCTGAAGCCGAGTCGCGTGACTTGTCGCGGCTTCGCGCATCTCCGAGGAGGCGAGAACCCGGTCGATCGCGGCCGCCAGCGTAACCTCGCTGCCGTCGCCTCGCGCCACGACCTCGGCAACTCCAAGCGCGTGAGCCCGCGCCGCAACCCCAGGCTGATCGCGCCCCCAGGGCACCAGCACCATCGGTTTGCCTTCCCAGAGTGCCTTCATGACCGAGCCGTGACCGCCATGGCTGACCAGGAGGACTCCGCGCTTGAGCACCGCGGAATGAGGCACGACCTGTTCGACATGGGCGTTCGCGGGACGGACTGACACTTCCTCGGGCTCGTGGTCCGGGCCCACCGTCAGGACGACGCGGACCGGCTTATCCGCCAGTGCAGCGATGGCCGCCTCGGCGAGCGGCAGATCATCCTGTAGCTGGGAGCTGATCGAGACCAATACCCACGGATCACCACGCTCCTCCAGGTAGCTCGGAGTGTCGAGCCTCGGCTCCCACAGGCCAAGCGGTCCCACGTAGTAGTGGCGAGCCGGCAGCCGATCGAAGGAGAAATCGAAGACCGGGTCGGTCGCATGCAGGACCATGTCCGCCGCCTCGATCAGCCGGGCGTAGCGGAGGATCAGCGGGATGGCCCGTGGCCCGATGTCTTCCTCCACCGGTCGCGGCGGGTTGGGGCCCACGTAGAAGGTGCTGTTCACTACCGCCCACGGGGACGACAGCTCTGCTTCCTTCATGACCTCGACCCCGAACAGCGAGGTGACCGCCGCGTCAGGTCGGAGCTGCACGACCGCCTGGCCAACCGGCCGAGCAACCTCCTTCGCCCATGCCGCAAGTGCCCGTTCGACCATGGGTCCGGCAGCCTTGAGGTCGCCGCCGGTCGTGGTCATGGCCTCCCGGACGGCGCCTGCTAGCCTCGGACCAAGGTTCAGCTCGGCGGGCAGGACTTGCACCTCCAACCCCAAGCCGGACAGCGTGCGGTCGACCGCCGCGTCACCGATGAAGGATGTCTCATGGCCGCGCTCGCGGAGCGCCTGCGCCGCCGCGATCAATGGCGGAAGGTCACCGCCGGCGCCGCCGGTGGCGACGATCAGGAAGCGGCTCATGGTTGGTGATTCTGCGCGATGTCGTTCGTACTTTTTAGCCAGCTTGAACCGCTCGCCGTGGGAGCGGCATCGGTTCGGAAAGCATCAACGATGCCCCGCCATTCCGCCGAGACCTGAGTCAGCTCGGGCTGTCGGCGTAGGGCGGGCTCTTCTTGTCCTTCGCCGGCCCGGCGCTCCCGCTTGGCCACTGGAAGGATGGCGGTGTTGCCCAGCACGACCGAGTTGCCGCTCGTCGCGCCGACCTGCTGCAGAAGCCGAAGCCGCAAGAGAGGTGGGTTGTCCTCGACCATGCGCGCGGCATTGGCGAGGCTTGGCTTGATTGCTTTACAGGCGAGGCGAGGTCGATCGCAAACCGGAGCCGGAGATTCCGCCGGCGGTGCTTGAGGTTCCCCGTAGGCGATTATTTCATTGGAGTGGCTGGTCCCACGACATTCCGAGGAAAGGTGCGCTACTTCCGGCCCGAGACTGCGTCCGGCCTGGCCGTCATTGACATTCCGGCCGCTGTGACTAAGGAGCTGGGAGGCCTCAAGCAGCTCAAGGTCAAAGGTGTGATCAACGGGGTCGACTTCACCTCCAATACGATGCCCGCCGGCGGTGGCATTCTCGCCGTGAGCGTGAGCAAGAAACTGCTTGATGCGGCGAAGCTCAGCGTGGGCGATCGAGCCGACGTGGAGATCGAACGACTTTAGAAGCAAACAATCGCGCCGCGGACCTGCTCCTCGATGAGCTACGTGCCTACCCAGCCTGTAAACGAGAATTCCGCACGTATCCGCCAAATCGAGCAAATCGCCCGTGGAGTTTCCGCACGTTTTGGGGAAAGCGTGCGGAAACCGGAGCTCAGATGAACGCGAACGCCTCGTAGATCGGGCCTCGCGTGAACCAATCCCCGGAGAACGGCACGTGCATCGCGTTCTGCTCCCACGGGTCATTCACCCAGTAATCGGACGATCCGGCTTGTCCCGTGAGGACGACAAAGTGCGTTCCCCCGCTCGGCAGGTTCATGCCCACGATTACCGGATGGCCTGCCGACACCTGCTCCGCGATCCACGCGGCGCTCGGGTTGTGATTGACGACCGTGGTGTGCCCCGGGATGTTCAGAGCCGAGTTGTAGATCGCCCCATGCCCGTTGAACCAGCCGGCGTGCGCCGCGACCGTAGCCGGGGTGACCGAGCTCAAGCCGAAGTGCGAGTACACCATCGCGAGGTCGGATAGCAGGCAGCCGATCTCCCACACCGGATGAGCAGTCGGCCCGACACCGACCGAGGCCCACCGCGTGTCGCGCTGGTTGAAATACGCGCCCCAGGCGTCGCCGCCCGGTTGGGGGTCGAGAACGACGCGCTCCGTGCTCCCGCCACCGCTGCCCGCGCCTGCGAGTCCGCGCGCGATGTCCCAGGCCGGCCACGTTTGCGAGGGTTCGAGCGCGGGCCCGCTGCCCCACGCGTGTACGTCGCCGTGCCGGTCGAGGACCCAGCCGCCTGGCGCGTCCTGTTTGGCGCCGGTCCAGGCGACGATCGAGTCGGCCATGTCACGTCCTGGCCACACCGCGGAAGCGCTTATCGCCGGCGCTCCTCCAAACGGGTGAATTCCGCCGGAGTAGTCGAGCGTGTAGCCCTGGACAAAAAGCCCGTTGCGGGCTGTCGTCAGCACGAGCCCGCGTGCGATGTCTGCGGTCCATTGCGCGCTCCCGAAAATCTCGCGCGCGCCGCCAAACGGATGGACGCCCCCGAAGCCGTCGAGGGTGTAGCCCATGACTGCGTCGCGGGTGCTGCCGCCGCTGAGCACGAGCGCCCGTGCGATCCCCTTGCCCGGCCAGGTGGTGTTGCCCATCGCCGCCGGGGCGTCTCCGAATGGATGGATGCCACCGTCGGCATCCAGCAGGTAGCCGGCCGGGTCGCTCGCCGACGACCATGGCGCCATCACGATCTCCCGTGCCCCGATCCAGTATGGCCAGTACACGCCGCTGTCGATCGCCGGCGCGACGCCGAGCGGATGAAGCCGGCCCCAGCCGTCCATCACGTATCCGCCGGTCCCGTCGGGGAAGAGGGCGAGACTGAACGCGATGTCCTTGGTCGGCCAGGAGGCGCTGGTGGCAAGGACCGGCGACGCCCCGACCGGGTGCACGCCGCCCCATCCGTCCAGCACGTAGAGGTGGCGCTGATTGTCGACCGGCGGCTTCATCTGCGACGGCGCGCCCTCGACCCAGCCCAGGGCGCCGCCTCCGACGCCGGCGCCGGCGCTCGGCAATAGATAAAGGACGGACGCTGAGAGAAGCGCGACCAACGCGGTTGAACCGGCCCCCAGAACCACGAACCGCCCCAGGCGGAGCTCCACTGTCCGGGGATCGTAGCCGATGAAATTCGGTCGTGGGTGGCCACGGTATAAGAAGTTGATGGCTTCTTTCACCCAAGACCTGATCGATGCGGCCGCTTCAGAGAAAGAAGTCACCCTCACCACGACGGGCCGGAAGTCTGGCAAGGCGTATCCGGTGATCATCTGGATCTCGACCGACGGCAAACATCTCTATATCCGGTCTGGCGAGGGAATGAAGCGCGACTGGCCCCAGAACTTCCTCGCCCGCGGCGAGGCCACGCTTCGTATCGCCGACAAGTCGGTCAAGGTCAGGCCGCGCCACGTGACCGATCCCGACGAGGCGCGCACCACCTCGCAGCTCGCGCGCAAGAAGTACGGCACATATGTCAAGCCATCCAAAGCCGGTGAGCCGCTGACGAAAGGCGAGCAGGCCGTGTTCGAGCTGCTTCCGGCCTAGCTCTCGGCCAGTCCGCAGATGAAGCGGATCAACGCTTCGATCCCGCGGTGATAGTTGTCGATCAGGAGGTGCTCGTTCGGTGAGTGCAGCGCGCAGTCGGCCTGCGCGATCCCGCTGACCAGAAGCGGCGCGCCGAGAGCCTCCTGGAAATCGACAGCAACGGGAATCGAACCGCCAACTCTGACCAGGGCCGTGTCCTTGCCGAATGCCTCGCTGTAAGCGGTTCGCAGCGCACGTGCAGCCGCGTTGTCGACGCTGCACATCACCGGCGGCGCGCTGCTGAGCATCGTGACCTCCAGGTCAACGCCACGCGTTGTGAGCTCGCGCACCCTTTTCTCCAGACCGGCGAGAACAGCATCCGGGTCCTGGTCCGGTACGAGGCGCATGCTCACCTTGGCGGACGCGCGCGCGGGTATCACCGTCTTCTGGCCATCGCCGACAAACCCGCCGACGATGCCGTTGGCGTCAAACGTAGGACGGCTCCCGGCACGTTCTATGGCGAGGAATCCTTCCTCGCCTTCCAGCGCCTTGGCGCCTGTGAACTCCTTGACGGCCTCGACGTATCTCGCCTCCTCTTTTCTCCATCGCGTGAGCTCTTCGTCGCTCGGGTCGCGGACGTGGTCGTAAAAGCCTGGGATGGCCACGTGCCCATGGCGGTCTTTGAGCTCGCCGATCACACGGGCCAGGGTGTTGATGGGGTTGGGCGCGACACCACCGTAGGTTCCGGAGTGCAGGTCAACGGCCGCCCCCTTCGCATGCAGCTCCGTGTACAGCAGGCCGCGAAGCGCGGTGGCGAGCGTCGGGTTTCCGTCTTCGTCCATGCCGCCGTCCCAGATGAGGACAGCATCTGTCTTCAGGTCCTTGCCCTTCTGGCGCAGGAGGGCCGGAAGCGATGGACCAGTGATCTCTTCCTCGCCCTCGATGAGGAACCGGATGTTTACCGGTGCTCCACCGGCGGCGACGAGATGCTCCACGGCCTTGACCGTGACCATGTGGTTGCCCTTGTTGTCGGCGGCGCCCCGCGCCCACAGGAGACCGTCGCGGATCGCGGGTTCGAAGGGTGGTGACTTCCACTCCTCCAGCGGGTCTGGCGGCTGAACGTCGTAGTGACCGTAGATCGTCAGGTGGGGCTTACCCGGCAGATGACGCGACTCGACCACCACAACCGGCAGCTTGTTCGGCAAGACGTCGACGATCTGCGCCTCCATGCCCATTGCCTCGAAGCGGTCGCGGAGCCACCGCGCGTTGCGAAGGCAGTCGGCGCGGCGCTCGGGGAGCGTGCTGACCGAGGGAATACGTAGCTCATCGATAAGGTCGTCGAGGTCTTCCTTGCGATGCGCCCGCGCTGCAGACAGCGCGGACTCGAGCAGGGAGTGCGCGGACGCCACTACCTACGACTTGCCCCGCGCGCGCTTGATCTGATCGGCGTGCTCGTGGGCGTGGCCCGCATAGATGCGCAGCCAGTCCTCTGTTCCGTAACGGCCGCTTTCCGTATGAGTGCCTACGATGCGCCAGTCTGCGTCGGTCATACGGTCGATGAGCTGCGCGCAAGTCTCGCGCGCCCAGCGCATCGCCTCGAGCGACGGCTGGATTGGTCGGTCGGCGGTGAGGCGCTCGGCGAATGCCTTCTCGTCGTATCCGTAGATGACCGGCTCGGCCTCCGCGAGCAGGCGCCGGATGCGGATTGCGGACATCATCTCGCTGTCGGCGAGGTGATGCGCGATCTGGCGCGGCGTCCAGTCACCTGTGGCCGAGCGGTCGAGCTCTTCGTCGGTCACGCCGGCGAGGGCCTCGGTCACGACGCGATAACCGTCGCGGTACTGGTTGATCAACTGCGCACGCTCTTGTCGGTCCATTGCATGCCTCTCCTCGTTGGAGCCGCCGACAGGAATCGAACCCGTAACCTGCTGTTTACAAAACAGCTGCTCTGCCAATTGAGCTACGGCGGCGTCGTGAAAAAAGAGCGTAGCGGAACCCTGACTAACCGGCCTGAGGCCCTTGCTTGACTCTTTAACAATCCCGGTACTATTTCCTGAAGCTCGCGCCGAGCACGCAGGGCGGTGTGCCGTAGGGCCTTTGAACCAAGGGGTGTATATGACGTACCGCAGATTTGGCATTCCCAGCGGTGCCCTCGCGGCATTGATATTCGCCGCCACCGTGGCAATCGCGCCGGCCGTCGGTGCGTCGACAGGGAGTGGCGGAGTGACGCGCCAGGTCGGCGCCGCCGGTTCGACTTCTTTCAAACCGCAGTCCGAAGGCGCTGTCACAGGCCTGCAAGAGATCGCCTTACCGGCGACCGGCGGCAACGCAAGCTCCCACAACCAACATGGTGTCAATCGCAGCCGTTCGATCGAACACACAGCACCCCGCGTCAACACCGCGCCGATCGCTGCGGGGGTTGGTGTTTCGAGCCAGGGTCCCCTGAGCGTGGTGGCTTCGTTCGACGGGCTCAACCACCGCCAACAGCGCCTCGCCAACGGCGGCAATCAATTCTCACTCGAGCCGCCCGACCAGGGGCTATGCGTGGGCAACGGATTCAAGATGGAAGTCATCAATGACGTCATGACGATCTGGCGTCCTGACGGCACGGCTACTGGCGTGGAGGATCTCAACACTTTCCTCGGCTACCCGGCGCAGTTTGATCGCACCAACTTCATCATCGGTCCCGAGGTGACCGACCCGAGCTGCTATTACGACGCCGCCACCAATCGCTGGTTCGCGGATGTGCTCACCCTCGAGGTGTTCCCGACGACCGGCGATTTCACCGGTCAGAACCACCTTGACCTTGCGGTCAGCAACGGTGGCGATCCGACCACCGCGACATGGACCGTATATCGCGTAGACGTTCAGGACGATGGCAACCTCGGCACCCCAGACCACGGATGCACTGGAATTCCACCGTTTGGCGTCATACCGCCGACGTTTCCGCCGACGTACACCGACGCCTGCATCGGTGACTACCCGCACCTGGGCGCTGACGCGAACGGAATCTACTTGACGACCAACGAATATTCCTTTTTCGGCAATGACTTCCACGGAGCGCAGATCTATGCGTTCTCGAAGGCAGCCCTTGCCGCCAACGCGGCGACGGTTGCGGTCACGCAGCTGGACACCCATGGCATGGACGCGGGTAACTCAGGCTTCACCATCTGGCCCGCGACCTCGCCAGCCGGTCAGAGCTCCTCCGCCAACGGCGGAACCGAGTATTTCCTGAGCTCGAACGCCGCCGATGAAGCGCATGGAAACGGGGCCAGCGTCGGCCCGAGGCGATCCAATCAGCTGCTGGTTTGGTCGCTGACCCAAACGTCCACACTCGACGCGACTGTGAACCTGTCGCTGTCCCACAGCACTCTGACGGTCGGGCTGTATGTTGTCCCGGCATTTTCTGAACAGAAGGTCGGGTCGACGCCTTTGATCGCGTGCTTGAACAAGCACGCGTGCGCAACCAGCATCTTCGGCGCGCGGGATCCGTTCGCTCCCGAGCACGAGGCGGCGATCGACAGCAATGACACACGCATGCAGCAAGTTGTCTTTGCAAATGGGCGTCTTTGGGGCGCACTCGACACCGCCGTCAACTCGTCGGCCAACACGCGGGCCGGCATTGAGTGGTTCGTTGTCAACCCGGTCGGTGCCGGATCGATCGTCAAGCGGGGTTACCTGGCGGTCAGCCAGAACAACGTTACCTACCCGGCGATCGCGGTCACCTCGAACGGCAAGGGCGTGATGGCGTTCACCCTGGTCGGCAGGGACTTCTATCCGAGCGCAGCCTTCGTCTCGATCGACGCCAACGGGGTGGGACCCGTCCAGGTCGCGGCGATGGGGCTAGGCCCCGACGACGGGTTCACCGGCACCGTGGGCCTGACCGCCCCCTTCCCCTTCCGCCCTCGCTGGGGCGATTACGGCGCAGCCGCTGTTGAAGGCGCCCATATCTGGATCGGATCGGAGTACATCGGGCAAACATGCACCCTCCGCACGTTCATCGCCACGGCGGCCAGCTGCGGTGGCACCCGGACGCTGCTGGGCAACTGGGACACCAGGATCACGGAGGTCAACACCGGGAGCTAAGCCTCCGGAAGCAGCCCCACCAAAGGGAGGCCCGGGGAACCGGGCCTCCTTTTTCATCTTGAGATGTGGTGCGTTTTGAGTAGAAAACCGACTAAGTCGAATGACTTGACAGAAATTTTTCGTTAATTTGGGTAACCGCAACCGGGTCTCGCTACTATCCCAAACAGCCCGCCAGAGATGGCGGGCTTTGCCGTCAAAAGAGGTTTCTGAAGAGGGCGTTTTTCTTACATGTGGTACGGGTCGTTCCGGCGTCCGCTCGCCGCTGTCTCAGCCGCCATCAGCGCCGTTCTCCTCACATCGGCAGGGGTGGCGGCCGGCTCGTCTGAACCCCCCGTCGACGAATCCTCCATCCAGCCGACGACGGCGAGTTTCGGTGGCGCGTCGCCGCTGGCGACCACCCGGACGGTTCAACACTGGTCCGGCCAGACCGTGAACGGGGTGGACGGAGTGACCTACCGCTACAACATGGTCGGGGCCGACCCGGGCAGTGAAACATCGGCGACCATCGGGGTCGACATCATCCCGCTCGACGTCACGATCGACGGCGTGCCTTTCAACGGCTCGGCCAGCGTCGACGGCGTGGTCGCATCGCCGCTCTTCCAGTCCGGAGATTATTCGGGGACGCCGGCGACCACCTTCAACCCCCACGGGGGCCCTCTGTCCGCGGGCAACACGGAGGCCCAGCTGCTCGACGCCACGATGCGCTCCCAGTTCGACAAAGTCGGGACCGGCTACCACCTCGTCCTGGAGACACCGGTGGTCCTGGATCCCGTCGCCGTGCACGTCCCGCACGGAAAAGCGCAGGTGATGGTGAACTCGCGCGGAGTGGCCATGGCCTTCGTCGACCAGGGCTGGTTCCAGACCCGCGTTCAGAAAGAGCTCGGGCGTCTTCACCTCGATCCGACGCGGCTGGCGATCTTCCTGACCAAAGATGTGATGCTCTACGCCGACCACAACGTCACGCACTGCTGCGCGCTCGGGGCGCACGGCGCGGGCCATGTGACCGGAGGCCTCGGCGGCCCGGTGAACGGCCACGGAAACCAGCCGGTCCACACCTTCGTCTGGGCGTCCTGGTTCACGGCGGGGTTTTTCCTGCCGTCGGCGTGGATCGCTCGAGACATCTTCGCTCTGAGCCACGAAGTGACCGAGTGGGCGAACGACCCGTTCAACACCAACGCCGTCCAGCCGTGGCAAAGCCCCATGAACGCCCTGCAGTACGGATGTGGCGATCTCCTCGAGACCGGCGATCCGACATTCGGGCTCGGTTTTGCGGCCGGGAGCAACACATTCGACCCGCACAGCGGTGGCTACTTCCACATCCAGGACGAAGCCCTCCTCCCGTGGTTCATGCGCACGGCGTCCACATCACAGCCTCTTCAGGTGCCCTCGCTCGGCGGTCGCTACACCTTCATGGGGCTGCTGAACCCACTGCCGTGGTTCCACGCCCCGGCGAGTCCCTGCTGACGTAAGACAACCTCAAGGGTCAGGGGGTGGGGGCGTGGCCGGTACCACGCCCTCTTTTATTCTTGGCGAAACTTTGATCGAGCCCAAAGACGTGGTCCTCGCCGTCCTGGGCGCCGCCGCGGCGCTCGCCGGCTTCGTGCTCGTCTTCCTGGGCATCGTCATCGCCTCCTACCAGTCCTACCCAGGCAGGGTGCCGGATAAGGTGGTGCGGCCCTACCGGATCAGCGGCGCCGCGCTGCTCGGGACGTTCGGCCTCAGCCTGATCACGGTGGCGATCAGCCTGCTCTGGCTCATCAACGGTGGCTCGGCCGCCCTCTACGGATGGTCGATCGCCCTCTTTGCGCTCCTGCTGGTCGCTGTATTTGCGGCGGCCGCGTGGACCACGCGCATGGTGCTCTGGCCCTAGGCTTGGCACTCACGCAGAAGAAGCTGCAGGACCTGAAGGACGCGAGTCTGACCTCGCTCCTGCATGACGACGCCGCGGCCTGGAAGGTGAAAGCCAAGCACGCCTACGTCGCGACGCACGCGTACATCAAGGAGATCCGCCCCGACGATGTCACCGCGCTGCTGATCGCCGAGCTCGAGGTGACGCCCGAATTCAGGAACTACCTGGCGAAAAAGAAGCTGAAACAGAAATACTGGTCGGAGTGGTTCGCGGAGTTGATCATCGACCGATTTTGGTCAGAATTGAAGGGAGGCTGACGTTGGCGCAGGATCTAACCGACCAGGCAAAACGATTCATCGATGCGTCGCTGAAGGGACGCTCGAAGCCGCCGAGCAAAGCCGCGTACGCGCGGGCCGTCAAGCTGGCCCGACTGGCGATCGAAGAGCTCACGCTGGTCGCGACCCGAGTCCGCAACTAGGAGCACTCCACCTGCCCGCGTGGGGCCGAATCGTCCAATTGAACGATGCCGCGACACCGCCGCGGGTGATATGTCGATAGGGCACAAAGTAGGTAGGCGCTGACCGGCTGGCACCGGCAGCCATCGTGGGGGGTGTGGAGATGGTTCGTTCGCGCGTTGCGGTCTACTCGGTGGTCGCCCTCGTAGTAGGTTCCCTGGCCCTGGTGCCGCTCCCTCGGGGAGTAACCAACGCCGACGCCGCGGCGATCACGTTCGAAACACCGACGATCGTGGACCCGATCCATACCAACGGCGAGCCCGACATCGCCATCGACCCCCAGGGTCGCGTCTTCAACAGCGGGCCGACCGGCACCGGCACCCAGCGCAGCACGTGGTTCGGCTCGGTTGACGGCGGCCACACCTTCCGCGTGATGGCGCAGAAGACCGTGCCCTCGCCGATCATGGGCATTCCCGCCCCGGGACCCGGCGGCGGGGACACCGACATTGCGTTCGACCGCAGCGGCAAGCAGTATTTCTCCGACCTTTGGGCTCTCGCGTGCCAGAGGGTGGCAGTCACCGGACCGGCGAACTCGGGCGCCGCCGACGCCGAGAACTTCCTCGGGTGCTCAGGCAGCGGTCCGGGTTCCGACCGCCAATGGTTTGCTGTCTACGACCCGGCGCCGGGTACCCCTAACGAGTCGGTATACCGTGCCGCGGGCGGCCAGACGCCGCTCGTCTACCTCGCGTGGAACAACCTCGTCGGGCCGGGCCCAAACGGTGGCGAGACCTGGAACAAGAGCACCGACGGCCTGACCTATACGAACGCCACGGGTGACGAACCCGACGGCACTGGCGTCACGTACTCGCCATTCGGCAGCGATGGATATCCCGCTATCGACCAGGTGACCGGCAAGGTCTTCCAGGCCGCGGCTTGCGATGCCAGCCGCTGTGGCACATCAGCAACCGCAACACCCGGGCTCTACCTGAACATTGGGACCCCGGATGCCACCGGAACCCTGCACTTCCTCGACGCCACCGGTACCGGTCAAGACCTGACCAGGCTGGTCAAGATCGCGGACACGCCGACCGGTTCGCCCGACACGCTCTTCTCGGTGCTCTCGATGGACTCCGGCCGCAACCTCGAGGTGGTCTGGACGATCAGCAACAGCAATTCCGCCCTTCGCCAGACATTCGTGAGCGCCTCCAGCGCCGCCGGTGGGTGGACGAGCTGGACGGCACCGGTCCAGGTCAGCGACGGCTCGACCGGCACGGGCGACGCGACCAACGTCTTCCCGTGGATCAAAGGCGGCGGTCCGGGCCGCGCGGACGCGGTCTGGTACGGCTCCGACAAGCAGGTCGACCCGAGCAGCCACAACAACCAGGCGTGGAACGTCTTCATGTCCCAGCTCGTGTTCCCGACGAACGCCACCGGCGGGATCACGGGCGCCGCGCCATCGAAACAACTCGTGAAGGTGACTCCGCATCCGATGCACTACGACGACGTGTGCCTTGCGGGCACCGGCTGCATCGAAAGCCAGGGCAACCGGAACCTGGCCGACTTCTTTGTCGTCACCATCGACAGGACCGGCGCGGCCGAGATCGTCTACGACGACACATCGAACAACCTGGTCCAGCCACCCGGCACGTGCACCGTGCAGGTCGCGGATCACTGCGGCGCCGGCGTGATCACGATCGCGCGCCAGAACTCGGGCCCGGGACTGTTCGGCACCAAGGTCACGGGGCCCTCGAACGGGCCTGTGAGTGGGCTCACGGATGCCTCGGGTGATGGGCTCTACCCGGTGATTGGTGGGCTGAACCAGCCCGGCATGGACGTCCGGTCGAGCCAGCTCAGCCTCTCGGCTGACCGCACCACGCTGAACGTGACGATGCAGGTGACCGACCTGGCGCATCCCGCGGCGACCATCGCGGGGGTGCCTGGCGCTACCAACGTCCAGTACCTGACCAGGTGGCAGATGGGCAACACCGTCTACTACGCGGCGATGGAGAACAACGCCGCGAACCAACCCATCTTTTACGCCGGAGCGATGCAGACGATCGACCTGTGCTCGGTTTCGGCGTGCTTCCCGCACGTGCTGACGTATCCCGAGCCGGGCGCCGGCCCGACATTCACCGGCAAGGCTGAAGCCGGCTCGATCAACTGCCCGGCGAGCGGCCCCTGCACGTTGACGATCGCCGTGAAGGTCGCTGACGTGGGGAGTCCCACCAACCCCAGCCTCCTGGAGTCAGTCGGCGCTTATTCGCTCGCGGCTTCGCTGCAGGAGGGGGCCGAGACCAACGTGACGGCGCAGAGCGACACCGTTCCACTCGAGATCGACGGCGTGTGCTGCTTCAACTTCAAGGGGGGAAAGAAGTGACGCTCCCTGCCCCAAGGTGAAGAAGAAGTAAATAGTTTGCGGGCGGTGCTCTAACCGAGCTCCGCCCGCACCTTCTCTGCAGCCTTGGTCATCGCGGCGAGCTTGCCGAAAGCCGTGTCTCGCGGCAGGTACTTCATGCCGCAGTCGGGCGCCAGGACCAGGCGCTCCGCGTCGACGAATCGCAACGCGTTCTTGATCCGGTTGACCACCGTGTCGACGTCCTCGACCCGGCTGTTGTCCGCGAGATCGAGCACCCCGACGATCATCGTCTTGCCACCCAGCGACTTCAGGACGCCGAGATCCACGTTCTGCTGCGCGGACTCGATCGAGATCTGCTGGGCCTTCGTGTCGGCCAACTCCTCGAGAAACGGATACCCGCCCGGCCGGTTGTGGACGATGTGCGCGTAGCCGAAGCACGTGTGCAGCGCGGTGGTGCCGTCGATTCCTTCGAGCGCACGGTTGATTGCCCTGATCGCGAAACGCGCCGCCTTCTCGGCGCGCGCCTGCAGGTAAGGCTCGTCGAGCTGCACGATGTCGGCGCCCGCGGCAAACAGATCGCGCACCTCTTCGTTCACCGCCTCGGCCAGCGCCATCGCCAGTGCTTCTTCGTCGCTGTAGTGATCGTCCTGCGCCTGCTGCGACATCGTGAAGGGCCCGGGCAGCGTGGCCTTGATCGGCCGGTCGGTGCTGGCGCGCAGGAACTCGACGTCGCGTTGCTCGACTGGGCGGGTGCGTCTGATCGGACCGACCACGCGTGGCACGGGGTTGGCGTGACCGGTCCGATCCAGCGCGGTGCCCGGGTTGTCGAGGTCCATGCCCTCGAGTGCGGTCGCAAACCGATTCGAGTAGCTCTCGCGGCGGATCTCGCCATCGGTGACGATGTCGATCCCCGCGCGCTCCATGTCGCGGATGGCGACGACGGTCGCGTCATCCTGTGCCTGCTCGAGAAATTCCGGTGGGATACGCCAGATCTCGCGAGCTCGGACGCGCGGGGGCAAGCGAGTGCCCAACATCTGCCGGTCGACGAGCCAGTCGGGCTGCGGATAGCTGCCGACCACGGTCGTGGGTAGAAGTCGCTGCACCGCGGCAAGGTTAATCTGTGCCTCGACATGGCGGTGACCACGAATAGGCTTCGCGGCGATAACTGCGAACGCGACTGGATCTGGGAGCGCGAGGTCGAGGCAGCGCCCTGGGAGGAAGCGAGGAGGCTTTCGGTCGGCGCGTGGGAGCGCCAGTACCGTCGCATCCGCGAGTCATCGGCCTTTTACGCGCGCAAGTTCCGTGAGGCGGGAATTGGAAATTCTTTCGTCAGCCTCGCCGACCTGAGCAACCTTCCCTTCACCACCAAGGACGAGCTGAGGCAGGCGCTCGACGAGGATCCGCCCTTCGGCAGCAACCTCTGCGTCACCCCGGACCAGGTCAAGCGCGTCTATCAGACAAGCGGCACGACAGGGGCCCCCAGCGTGCTTGCGCTCACGCGCGGCGACATGGAGACGTGGACAGTGATGGGCACGCGCACGTACTACGCGACCGGCATCCATGAGCACAGCTCGGTGCTGACGACATTCGGTGCGGGACCATTCGTGGCGGGTCACACGCATTTCGTGCTGCTGCGCATCGGAACCCGATCGGTGCCGGTGGCACCGGGCGACACCGAGCGCGTCATCTTTGGACTGCGGGCAGGCCTGGCCGACACTCTGCTTTCGACTGCGTCTTTCGCGCAGTACCTCGCCAACCGCCTGGAGAAGACCGATGCCGAGCCAAGCGCGATTCCTCTGACCCATGTGGTCACTGGCGGGGAGCCGGGAGGCGGCATCCCCGCGATCCGCGACCACATCCAACGCGTGCTTGACGTGACTGTCACCGAGGTGATGGGAATCGGCGACATCGCCCCGTCATTGTTCGGCGAGTGTCCGCACCAGCAAGGCATGCATTTCTGCGGTGCGGGACATGTATGGGTCGAGCTCATCGACCCTGAGACGCAAGAACCAATCGAGATCGAGACGGGCGCCGTCGGCGAGATGGTCTACACCACGCTGACGCGCGAGGCCATGCCTGTGGTGCGGTTCCGTGGCGGCGACATCGCGCGGATCGAGGGCACGTCGTGCGAGTGCGGGCGCACCAGCTTCAGGCAGCGCGTCATCGGGCGCCGGGACGATATGTTCATCGTCCGCGGCGTGAACGTCTATCCCACGGCGATCCTCGCGGTCGTCGGCGATTTCCGACCCCGAGTCACGGGGCGAGCGCGCGTGATCCGCCGAGGCAGCGAGACCTCGATCGAGCCTCCGATTCCGGTCGAGGTGGAGGTCACCGAACGACACGAGTCGGACCCCGCGCTCATCACCGACATCGAGAACGCGATCCACTCCAGGCTCATGTTCAAGAGCAAGGTCGAGCTCGTCCTGGAATCGGATTTTGGCGAGGCCGGCTACAAGACCCGACTCACGGTCGAGAAGTGAGCCGCAAGCTCAAGTCGGACCTTGGCAAAAGCACCGTCGACAAGATCTATGTCCGCGGCTACGACCTCACAGAGGAGCTGATCGGCAAGGTTTCGCTCGGCGACGTGGCGTTTCTCGAGCTGAAGGATCGCCTGCCGACGCCTCAGGAATCGGTGATGTTCAACGCTCTCGTCGTGACGCTGGTCGAACACGGCCTTACGCCGAGCACGATCGCCGCACGACTGACGTATTTCGGCGCCCCCGAGGCGCTGCAGGCCGCGGTCGCCGCCGGTCTGCTCGGCATGGGCGATAGGTTTGGCGGTTCGATCGAGCAAGCGGCCAAAACCCTGCAGGAGGCGCCGGCGACCGGGGATCTGGACAAGATCGCCCGTCAGATCGTCGATTCGCACAAGGCGGTCAAGCACATCATCCCCGGCCTGGGGCATCCGGTCCACAAGCCGGTCGACCCTCGGACGACCAGGTTGTTCGCGCTTGCGGAGGAGAACGGCTTCGCCGGCCGCCACGTCAGGCTGATGGGGCTCATCGCGCAGCACGCGACGGAGGCCTACGGTCGCGAGCTGCCCGTCAACGCCACGGGGGCGATCGCCGCCATCGCCAGCGAGATGGAGATCCCCTGGCGTATCTGCCGCGGGCTGGCCGTCATGGCGCGCGCGATCGGCCTTGTGGCGCACCTGCAGGAGGAGATGGGGGAGCCCATGGCGCCTGAAATCTGGTCTCGCGCGGAAGACGAAGCGTCTTCGGAAATGAATTCAGACCGGGTCTAATATGGGGGCAGCCGTGGCCGCCACCATTCCCGGCATCCACCACGTGACGTGCATCACGGGCGACGTCCAGAAGTGCGTCGACTTCTACGTCGACGTGCTTGGGCTTCGCTTCGTCAAGAAGAGCATCAACCAGGACCTCCCCGACACCTATCACATCTACTTCGGCGACTACCTGGGCACGCCAGGTACGGCGATGACTTTCTTCGGCTGGCCGACGTGGCCTAAGCAGCGCGCCGGCAGCGGCCAGATCACCACGGTCTCGTTTCAGGTTCCGCCCGGATCACTCGGCTTCTGGAGCAACCGGCTGAAAGAGCTGAGGGTCGACCACCGGATGGTGACGACGTTCGAGACCGACGCGCTGATGCTGCGTGATGCTGACGGCATCGAGCTGGCGCTGGTCGCGCAAGCATCGGACGATCGCTGGAAACCCTGGCCCGACGGACCTGTTGACGAGGAGCACGCGATCCGCGGCTTCCACTCGGTGACCATGACCTTGGCCGAGATGGCGGCGACGTTCAACCTCCTGACCACGGCGATGGGTTTTCGCGTGGCCACCCAGGAGGGCAAAACGACCCGCTTCGAGACCGGACAGGGTGGCCCACACTCCGTCCTCGATGTCATCGAGGCGCCGGAGGGACCGGAAGGCGAAGAGTCGATCGGAACCGTTCATCACGTCGCCTGGCGGACGCCTGACCCGGATGCCCAGGTCGCGTGGCGAGACACGCTGCTGACGGCCGGCCGCAACGTGACCCCGGTGATCGACCGCTGGTACTTCAAGTCGATCTATTTCCGCGAGCCGGGTGGCGTCCTTTTCGAGATCGCCACCGACGGTCCGGGCTTCACTGTCGACGAGTCGCCCGAGACGCTCGGCACCGGATTGAGCCTGCCGCCCTGGTTCCAGGTGCGGCGCGACCGGCTGGACGAGATCTTGCCGCCGATTGTTGTGCCGACCACAGCAACAACCGGCGCTCATTAAGGTTCGTGGTCAACCAGACGGGACCTCGAGGAGGGGAAGCTGAATGAGCACCGCAGTTATCGCACCGGTCAACCCGATGTCGGCCGAAGGCAAGGACACGGTCATGACCGTCATGCGCCGAGACCGCGAAAAGTTCACGCGGATGGTCTCCGACCCGAAGAACTGGAACGTCGACACGCGCTGCACCGGCTGGCAGACACGCGACCTGGTCGGCCACATGATCGACGTGATGGAGGGCTACTTCAAGAACTGGGACGCGGCGGTGGCGGGCAAAGACGGAACGGCGCTTGGCCTGCCGGTGATGGGGGAGACCCTCAACGACCACGCTCTCGAGTTCCGCAAGCTCTCTCGCGAGGAGGCGCTCGACCGCTTCAAGAAGGATGCGCAGAAGCTCGACAAGATCCTCAACGACCTGACGCCAGAGCAGTGGACGAGCTTTCTCGTCTATCACCCGTTCGCGGGTCCAGTACCGGCCGGCTTCTACGGCACATTCCAGATCATGGACTACGGAGTTCACCCGTATGACATCGAGTACGGGCTCGGCAACAAGCTCGCCACGATCGACGAGGCGACAGCCGGCCTGATCTGGCCGTTCGCGTTCGTCTTCTGGCAGTACACGGTCGACGAGACGGCGGCGAAGGGCCAGGACTTCACCTACGGGATCCAGGTCGACGGGCCGTGGGGAGGCAAGTGGCGCGCCACCGTGAAGGACGGCGCGTGGTCGGCGCAGCCGGAGAGCGGCAACTTCGAGGGCTGTGATGCCCTGATCCATTTCAATAACGCCGCCGACGCGGTGCTGACGTTCTTCCAGCGGTTCCCCGGCGGATCGGCGAGCGGCGACGAAGAGGTCATCAAGGCGATCCGACAGCTGCACTTCCGCTTCTGATCCGAAGCACTTTCTGGGCGGCGGACCTGGCACCTACAGGTCCGCCGCTTCTTTCTGTCGAGGAGATCGATGCATCGCGGATGCAGCTAATCGAAGCCGCGATGGGCAGCGAAGCCGATCTCGTCGCTCTGCGATTCGCGCGGGGCTGCAGATGCTTCGCGGTCATCGTCGACGGGGGCGTGGCGGGATATGGGTGGCTGTCCATAGGGCCGGAATGGATCGGTGAGCTGCAGCTCGAGATCCGCCCAAGTGCCGGCGAAGGCTACATCTGGAACTGCTCTACGGTCCGCGAGCACCGGCGTAGGGGCATCTTTCGTGCGCTCCTTGTGGGCATCTCCGAGATCGCGTTTCGAGAAGGGATCAGGCGTCTGTGGATCGGAAGCGTCGCTATCCCTGCGGAGAGAGCGGTGGAACCTTCGGGGTTCCAAGCTACGTTACATTTCACGACGCTTTCCTTTGCCGGACTGCACTGCATGAACGTCACTCCATCGACAAATGCAAGTCTGAAATTGATTTCGTCGGGCCGCGAAGCCTTGGGAAGTCGGGAGCAGCCATTGCGTCTGGGGTGGTCAATTCGTCTTGCGAGGCACCGAATCCACTAGGAGATTCGGACCCATAGACGCGAATCAGTCTGGTGCGTTGCAATTGCGTTTCGCAAAACGTCGCAACTAATCAAGTTCTTCAGCGTTGCTTCATCACATGCGACAATCAACCTCACCTTGTGAGCGACTCAGTCACAAGTGATTCCGCGGGCGGCCCAACAGGCCTAGTAGTACCAAACCGACGCTAAGCCCTTCGTGCTCGGCGTTGGCCATCTGAGGGGGCAGGCCACACATTTGGCACTAGAAACAGCGCCAACTAGAGAAGCATTCGACGGCTGGCGCGAACCGACGCGCCTTTCGTTGACAGCACCCGTACTGGGGAATGTCCAGGTCGACGGCAAAAGGTTCAGCGCAAACGGCGCGCGCTTCATGTTCCGCGGCGTTACGTATGGGACATTCGCCGAGCGAGGCGACGGTGCGCTGTTCCCGGAAGCAGCGCAACTGCGCGCGGACCTAAAAGAAATCGCCCAGGCCGGCTTCACGGTCGTGCGCACATACACCACACCACCTCCGGACATGGTTGAAGTTGCTGGCGAGCTTGGCCTGCGGATTCTGGCCGGCATCGATTATCGCGACTGGCGCTATCTGTTCGGCCGCAGCCTCGCGGACATCAAGTCGGTGCGCGGAGAAGCGCGCGATGCGGCGCTCAATTTTGCGAAGAGTGTTACCGGCAACCCGGTGATCCTCGGCATCTCGGTCGGCAACGAAATTCCAGCTGACGTGATCCGATGGGTCGGAACGAAGCCGGTCAGTCAGTTGCTTTCGGAGCTCTGTGCTCTCATCCACGACGTCGATCCGGAGCGTCTTGTGACATACGCGAACTATCCAACCGCTGAGTACCTCCACGGCGACGATTCCGACTTCCTCACCTTCAATGTTTTCCTGGAGTCGCGGCAGGCGTTCCATCGCTACCTGACGAAGATCCAACACGACGCCGCGGGACGCCCTCTGGTACTTGGTGAGATCGGATTGGATAGCGGCGGCGACGCGCGCGGTGAAGCGCGCCAGGCTCGAGTCCTCGACTGGCAGCTCGAAGTGGCCATGGAGCGGGGAGTCGCGGGCTGCTGCGTCTTTTCATGGACCGATTCGTGGACAGTAGGCGGGCGGCCGGTGGAAGGCTGGCACTTCGGCCTTACCCGTTCCGACCGCTCACCCAAGCCGGCACTGGACGTCGCAACGGAATGGAACGGCCGCGACATCCGCGATCTGAAATCGCGCTGGCCCTCGATGAGCGTCGTCATCTGTGCCCACAACGCCGAGACGACGATCGATGAGTGCCTCGAGCACACATGCTCTCTCGACTACCCCAATCTGGAAGTGGTGGTCGTGGACGACGGGTCGTCGGACCTCACGGCCGAAATCGCTCGCCGTCATCCGCAAGCCACGCTGCTGTCAATACCTCACTCGGGGCTCGCCACAGCGCGGAACGAAGGCCTGCTGGCAACGGCAGGCGAGATCGTCGCCTACCTCGACAGCGATGCCTATCCGGCGCCGGAGTGGCCGTACTACCTGGCGCTGGGTTTTGAGAAGGACGACGTCGTCGGAGTCGGGGGACCGAACGAGTGTCCGCCTGGCGACCCGATGCGTGCGCAGCAGATCGCATCGGCGCCGGGCGGGCCGATTCACGTCCTTCTGTCGGACGACCTGGCGGAGCACATACCCGGGTGCAACATGGCGTTTCGGCGCGCGACGCTAGAGGAGCTGGGCGGTTTCGACCCGATCTACATGGTCGCCGGTGACGACGTCGACTTCTGCTGGCGGGTACTGGATCGAGATTTAGAGATCGCCTTCCATCCGGCGGCGCTGGTCTGGCATCACCCGCGATCCGCTGTCAAGGCGTACCTGCGACAGCAGTGGGGATACGGCCGCAGCGAGGCCCTCGTGCAGGCGAGGCATCCCGATCGCTTCTCGATGGTCGGTTCAGCGCGCTGGCGAGGCCGGATTTATTCAGCCGCGCCGTTCCGCGCCTGGAGGGAGCGCATCTATCGAGGGCTCTACGGTGCCGCTCCGTATCAGTCGGTGTACCGAGGCGGGGGAGAGCTGAGGGACATCGCCCACCAGTTGGGCGTGCCATTGGCGGCGATTGCGATCCTGCTGACGCCGACTGTGTTTCTCGAACGCACTCTGCTCGTGGTTCCGGTGCTCGGCCTGGCGTACTTGTTGGCGCTCGGGGCATCCGACTTTGCGCGAATCAAGGTCCCACCGAAAGCCCGTGGTTCAGGACTTCGATTTCGGATCGACCTTACTCTGTTGAATCTTGGCCAGCCTGTGGCCAGGGCCTGGGGGAGAGCGCGTAACAGAGCGCTTGCGCGCCGCAACGCAATCGCCGCACAGCCGATCCGCGGACCCATCCAGAAACTGCCGCAAGGCGTGCTTCTGATTCCCGAGAAGCGCCCCCGACCGGAGCTCGCGGACAACATCGTGCAATTACTGCGCCGCGCGGGCATGCGGGTAGTACCGCCGACAGGGTGGGAGTCTTACGACGCGTTGGTGATGGCGAGCACGTTGGTCGGCGCTGAAGTGGTGACGAGCGCTCATCCTCCAGGTTGGGTCCAGATCAGGGTCCACCGGTTCATCCGCTGGAAGCCGGCCCTGATCGCGGCAGCTGCTCTGATCTTTGGAGCCTTCACCGACCCACGCCTCGAGGTCGCGATTGCACTGGCGTGCCTTGCCAATCTCGCAATCGGCGCCTGGCGCACTGGCCCTGGCGTGCGCCGCGCCCTGCTTTCAGACGGTCGGGAACGATGACCAAAGGCGCGTGGGCCTACTGGCCGCTGATCCCGAGGCTGTTTCCGTACCTCAAGCCGTATCGCGGCCTCGTAGTCGTATCACTCCTCTTGAGTGCGTTCGCGGTCGTCATTGGGGTCTTGGAGCCGTGGCCGCTCGCGTTCATGGTCGACACGGTGCTCGGCAACCATCCGGTGCCAGACGTAATCCGGCACGTCATTGGTCCCCGTGATCGCGCCACGCTGTTGGTTCTCGCCGCATTGTCAGGCCTCGTGCTCGTTGCGTCGCGCAACCTGATGACCGTCGTGCATGAGTATGTGAACACCAGGCTGCATCAGTGGATAGTCCTGGACTTTCGCAGCGATCTGTTCCAGCACGCCGAGCGATTGTCGGTCAGCTACCACGACTCGAAGCCGACCGGCCAGCTGATGAGTCAGATGAATTGGCTTCCCGACTACGCCGGCGGCCTGCTGCTTGGAATCCCGCCGCTCGTGCAGAGTCTGGTCACGCTCGTGGCGATGTTCGTGATCGCGATCAACCTCGACCCGATCCTTGCCCTGCTCGCTCTGACGGTAGTCCCGGTCATGTATTACTCGGTCGGCATCTACGCCGCTCGGATCGTGCCACGGATCCAGAAGGTTCGTGGGCTTGAATGGCAGACCTTGTCGATTGTGTTCGAAGCGATGGCAATGATGCGGGTCATCGCGGCCTTCGCTCGTGAGCGCTACGAGTTCCGCCGCTTTCGGACCCAGGGCGAGACCGCCGCCAAAGCTCGAGTCGGCCTCACAGTCCGGCAGACCCTGTTCTCGCTCGTCGTCAACACATGGACTGCAGCGGGCACCGCCCTGGTCCTCGGGGTTGGTGCCCTTCACGTCCTGCACGGCCAGTTGACGGTCGGTGAGCTCCTCGTTTTCCTGTCTTACATCGCGGCCGTTTACACGCCACTCGAAACAATTAGTTCGTCGATCGGTTCGATGCAGCAACAGTTGGTCAACCTTCAGGGGGCCTTCATGTTGCTTGACGCCGAGCCTGAGATCGTCGACGCACCCGACGCAGTCAACCTCGAACGCCCACAAGGGGCGGTCGCCTTTGATCACGTGTACTTCCATTACAAGGGCCGGTCCGGGACCCTGAGGGACATCAGCTTCGCGGTCCAACCTGGGCAGCGCGTCGCTATTGTCGGACCTACCGGCGCTGGCAAGACGACCCTCGTCAGTTTGATCAAGCGATTTCACGAGGCCAAGACCGGCTCCGTCCTCATCGATGGGATCGATGTTCGCAAGCTCAAGATCGCATCGCTCCGCGAGCAGGTCAGTGTCGTTCTGCAGACGCCGGAGCTATTTTCGGGCTCGATCGCGGACAACATCCGCTATGGACGGTTGGATGCAAACGAGGCTGAGGTCATCGATGCAGCCAAATCGGCCAACGCCCACGATTTCATCGAACGCCTTCCCAACGGCTATAAAACCGAACTTGGCGAGGGTGGCGCGCAGCTTTCAGTCGGCGAGCGTCAGCGCATCTGCGTGGCTCGTGCCTTCTTGAAGGATTCTCCAATCCTGATCCTCGACGAGCCCACCTCGTCGATTGACTCCAAGACCGAGACCGTAATCCTGGACGCGCTCGACCGCCTCTCATTGCAGCGAACGACGTTCGTCATCGCACACCGCCTTTCCACGATCCGCCATGCGGATCTGATTCTCGTCGTCGACCAAGGTCAGTTGGTCGAGCGGGGAACACACGAGGAATTACTGGGGAACAACGGTCTGTACCGCCAGCTGCACGACGTTCAGATGGGTGTCGACCTCATCGAGCGGCTGTCGCGCCGCGTCATCGCCATTGACCCTGTCGACGGCATCGAAGGCGACGCCGATGGCAGTCGGGCGCTGATCGCGCAGGTCCAACGCTCGCTGGCAGCCGCCCTGAAGGGCACAGTGAGCCAGGAAGCGCTGGCACATGCCGCCGCTCTGCTCGTCCAATCGGTCGAGCCGATGCTCGCCAAGGATTCGCCAAACGCGCGAAAGATATTGCGAGCACTGCGGTCGAAAAACCCGCTGGCCGACCCGAGCATCGCTGGAGCATTCAGCGACGCGCTAGTTGAGCTTCGCGACCTGGCTGAGGATCTCGGTTTGGGTGCCAAAGAGGCGTACGCATAGTGAGCCGGCCGCAGATTGTCCTGCTTGGCATGATGACGAAGATTCCCGTCGCAGGTGTCGTCTGGCAGACGGTGCACTACCTCGTTGGATTCGAACGCCTTGGCTATGAGACGTACTACGTCGAAGCCCACGCCCGAACTCCATCGATGCTGATGGAGCGGCCGGAGGACGACAGCTCGGGGCGCGCGGCGGCCTTCATCGCAAGCGCATTGGATCGCTTCGGGTTTGGTCGCCGATGGGCGTATCACGCCCTCCATCACGACGGACGCTGTTACGGCATGAGCGAGGGTGAGCTTCGATCGCTGTACCAATCCGCCGAATTGATAGTCAACTTGCACGGCGGAACGGAACCGCGTGCCGAGCATGTTGCGACGGACCGGCTCGTGTACCTGGAGACCGACCCCGTTGAGGTCGAGGTGCAGCTTGCAGCTGGCAGGCCAGAAACGATCGATTACCTTCGACCACACTGCGCCTTCTTCACGTTCGGCGAGAACTACGGCCAGCCAGACTGCTCGCTACCGCTTTCTCCTCAGTTCAACATCCGGCCGACCAGGCAACCAGTCGTGCTGGACTTCTGGCCGCTAGGGGGGCTTGGCACGCGCTTCACAACGATAGGGAGCTGGAAACAGCGTTGGCGCGACGTCAGGCTGGATAGCGAGACCTACACCTGGAGCAAGCACCACGAGTTCCTGAAGTTTCTGGAGGTTACGTCG
>Ga0209376_1000142_pt1 | contig 75853 bp, 61 predicted proteins | sample GraSoiAngelo_134_FD_185891 | JGI IMG/M metagenome (GOLD analysis project Ga0209376, IMG submission 185891) | Grasslands soil microbial communities from the Angelo Coastal Reserve, California, USA - 14_0929_05_30cm (SPAdes) (version 2) | ecosystem: Environmental > Terrestrial > Soil > Grasslands ... | reverse complement strand
CTAGCCGCTGGCCCGACCAATCAAGTCCGTCCTGCTCAGTTTGTCGGAAGTTCGGATTCATACATTTCGCGCCAACTGCGAACAGCTGACTTGTCAAAACAGCCGCGAGCGTGCCGTCAGCCTTGTAGAAGCTCAAACAGTCTTCCGACACTTCCACTCTTGAAGCGCTGATGGTATGCCAAGCCCGTTGAGATAAACCATGAAGAGCTTTTCCGGCGCATTGAATGCTGGTCGAAACCACTTCCCGCGGGTACTGTGCACCAATCGCCTTTGGGCAGGCTTTCTAGGTTTTAAGGGACGATATCGTGTGGGAAAAGAACTTGCGCCGGAAGAGCTTCTGGATGCATAAGCTGAATCTGAGAACGTAGGATCGCTTCCGTTTTGGTCTTGCTCCGAATACAGAATAGCTTGCGGACGACTTAGAGATTGCTGCCTTTGCGTCAGCTGAGTCCGTGCTGTTGGTCGTTTGTGCCCAATTGATTTGCGCTAGCCCTAAGAGAATAAGAGCACTGCAAATTCCAACCTTCATTTGCCACCTCCAGGCTGGTGCTGGAGGCGAAGTTGGGGTTGGTCTTTAGGTAGGACAATGGACGGCGGCTTGATTGCGGGATAATTGCGTCTTCACACCTAAGAGCCCGGTGTTTGACGTAATTATGATAGCGCACAGTCTTATCCAGAGGCTGGACCCCTTGGCAGGGCGTGCTAGACTCCGCTTAATGCCGTGGCGGAGTGCTGATGGCCCTTGAATCGCGATCTTCCCGCGTATTGCGGTTTGGAACCTTCGAGGTGGACCTGCGCGCAGGGGAGCTGCGCAAGCAGGGCGTGCGGATTAAGCTCCAGGAACAGCCGTTCCATGTCCTCACCCTGCTCCTGCAACGGCCCGGCGAAGTCATCACCCGCGAAGAGCTGCGCTCCGAGCTCTGGCAGTCCGAAACCTTCGTCGATTTCGACAACAGCCTGAATACTTCCATTAACAAGCTGCGGGAAGCGCTGGGCGAATCGGCGGACAATCCTCGGTTCATCGAGACTCTGCCTCGGCGAGGGTATCGGTTCCTGGCTTCGGTGAGTGGCATCGATGGGGATGCCCGCGGATACCGAAATGGCGAAGTGGGCTCCGGCATGCGACGTTTTCGCTGGACCGTGGCTCTCGTCTCATTCGCAGTGATCGCCGCCGCACTCTTCGTCTTGAACGTCTTCCGGGTACGTGATCGCATCCTCGGGAGCACTCGAATCCCCCCAATCCAATCTCTGGCGGTTCTGCCTCTCACGAATCTTTCTGGAGACCCCGATCAGGAATACTTCTCAGACGGCATGACCGACGCGCTGATTACCGACCTTGCGCAGATGGGGTCCGTGAAGGTGATCTCTCGCACCTCCATCATGCGCTACAAAAAGACCGACAAATCTCTTCCAGAAATTGCACGCGAATTGAACGTGGGAGGGATCATAGAGGGGACTGTCCAGCGGTCTGGGGATCGCGTGCGGATCACCGCACAGCTCATCGAAGGCGCGACGGACAAGCATCTCTGGGCCCAGAGCTACGAACGCGAAGTGAACGATGTGCTAGCTCTGCAGGATGAACTCGCGCGCTCCATCGCCGGTGAAATCAAAGCTAGGATGACACGCCAAGTGCAAGTCCGTAGCGGTGCCAGCCACCCAGTCAATCCCAAGGCTTATGAAGCGTATTTAAGAGGCCTGGCGTACTCGAAGCAGCCATGTGATGAGTGCGAAGGAATCAGCCTTGAGTATTTCAATCGCGCCATTCAGATTGATCCGAAATGGGCTCCTGCCTACGCCCAACTAGCCCGCAGTTACCACTATATGGCCAGCGGCGGCAAACCGGAGTTCTTTCCCAAATCGAAAGCCGCCGCCCTGAAGGCCCTGGAGTTGGACGAAGGTTTGTCCGAACCGCACATGTCGATGGGATTCATTCTGCACAACTACGATTGGGACTGGTCTGGCTCAGAACGGGAATATAAGCGTGCCCTGGAACTCAACCCGAACTACTCCGAGGCTCATCACGGCTACGCCCTTCTGTTGATGGCCGCAGGAAGGAACAAAGAGGCTGTGGCCGAAATCCGGCGGGCGGAAGAGTTGGATCCGTTATTTCTTACCGTGCGACTTAACGTGGGGCTCGTTTATTCGTGCGGCGGGGAGCATGACGAAGCCATCGAGCAACTGCAATCCATTGCAGAGCAAGAGCCAAGATATGACCAAGCACCCTTTGCACTGGGCATGGCTTACCTTCGGAAGGGAATGTTTCCGGAGGCAGTCAGTAATTTGCAACGAGCGGTCGACATGCTTACATACGACCCTGCCGAACCGATATACTTGGCCAACCTCGCTTATGCCTACGCTGCCGCAGGCCAGAGAAGCAAAGCGATGGCTCTCTTACGCCGGGTGAAAGAGATAGAAGCCGAAGACAAATACGTCGAGGCCGGCAGGTACGGAGGACTCTATCACCTGTATCTTGCTCTTGGCGAAAAAGACGAGGCTTTGGCTTGGTTGGAAAAGGCCTACAAGGCGAAGTCCTCCACCCTCCTTTACATGAGGTGCTGGCCGGAATTCGAGCGTCTCCGTGCGGACCCGCGCTTCGCCGATCTTGTTCGCCGCGTAGGCAACCCGTCCTAGCCCCATGGTCGCCACACACGTCGTTTTCCTGTCGATTCCACTTCTCCGATAAGCGCGTCAGGCCATTGGCGGAAACTCCTGCCATTATTGACAGTGGTAACCCGCCACCGATTCTCATATATGGTTGGCTGCAGCACCACCTCGCCCCGAAGAAGAGGTGCCAAGTTCGATGAGTTCGCCTTCATTCTGCAGGACTGTTCTCCTTGCTTCTATCTTGAGCCTGGTTGGCCTGACCGCCGTCGCCGCTGCTCAGGAAGCTCACCGGCCGCACTGGGCTTATGAGGGCAAGGAGGGGCCTAAAGAGTGGGGGAATTTAGATGCAAGTTACGCGGCCTGCTCGATTGGTCACACGCAATCACCCATCGACATCAAGGATGCTAGAAAGGCGGACTTGCCGACGCTCAAATTCGATTACCACGCCGTCCCTCTGAACATCATTGACAATGGACATACCATACAGGTCAATTATGCTCCCGGGAGCACGCTCAAGGTCGGTGAAAGAATCTACACTCTGAAGCAATTTCATTTTCACCATCCGAGTGAAGAGCACGTGGACGGCAAGACCTTGCGTCTGGTCGCCCATCTTGTGCATGCAGATGCCGACGGGCACTTGGCCGTCGTAGCCGTCCTCTTCGAGTTGGGAAGCGCCAATCCGCTGATCGATACCCTGTGGACCAACATTCCATCAGAGAAAGAGAAGCCTCAGGACATCCCCTCAGTTTCCATTCAGGTGCAGGACTTGCTTCCCGACGAGCGCGATTACTTCACTTATGCCGGGTCGCTCACAACTCCCCCTTGCAGTGAAGGGGTATCCTGGTTTGTCCTGAAAAGCTACGCCACAGTCTCCCCGCAGCAAGTGGCTGCATTTGCCAAGATTTACCCGATGAATGCGCGACCCATCCAGCCAACAAACGGCCGCGAAATTCTACAGTCTAAATAGAGCCTCGCCACTCGGAACACAACCATAATCTTGGCGTGAGACGAAGCTGGGCAAGCCTGAACTTGATATCTTGAAAATTGTCCCGATGAAATGCCGTTTCGAGCGGGTGAAACCTAGGTTCTAGAAATCGCGAAAGCAGCTTCCAGCTGGCCACTTCCAGGAACGGTTGCGCGTTTGCCGCGGGATCGGCGACACCTAACGCATCGACAATTTCGTACGAGTCCGTTCGTGCAAAGCTGGGCGAAACTCGCACCTCGTAATTTTCGCTACGCCAACGTCCGAATTTGAAAATCAGGTTTCGTGCCCCAATGCAGACATAATCCATGTGAGGGTCGTTAGCCTCAGATCTCGGGTCACTTGAAGTAGACTCTTTGGGTGGAAAACGGGCTTCTCTCGAGTTAGCAACCGGAACCGGAGATGATTCATTCCGGCTCAACCTTGGTGTCACGCCCCAGAAAAACTGGAGATGTGACGCAGCTAGGGTTAACCTCACCAGCCGTGGCGGCGCAGGCCGCCCGCAACGGGCGGGCATGTTCTGCCCGTCAAACAACCGCCCGCCAAAACTCCCCGCCGAAGGCTGGGTAGTCTGGGCTGCGGAGGTGACATGACTCGTACGGCAGCTCTTGTCGCGCTATGCAGCTTCGTGTGTGCACCTTTCGCGTACGCCCAAAGCGGTCAGGTAAAGGCGGTCTTTGCAGCGGTGCCCTTTCAACAATGGGTGGAGGAAGGCGCGAAGGCGGACTTGCCATGGCACCCGCGAATTACTCCGCCGAGACTTACTCTGCACCAGAGGATTGCCGTGCGGGTCGAGGTGCAGCTGGACGGCAAGGAGTTGGTCAAGCGATGCTGCGACGGGCAAGCGATAGCGCTGGTCGAAATAAAAGACCAGCAGGGTCGCATCTACCGAAATTACGGCGAGAAAGAATTGAAGGACGCCGAAGCGGCCTTAAGCGAATACATGATCGACATATCCTGGGAGATTTTTCTGCTGCCCGGCGACTACAAGGCGACGATCGCTTTCTATTACAGCGGCCGAAATGCACACAGCCACAGCCTCACTGTACGGAACGTGCATGTCGGGTCTTTGAAGGGTGACCCATTGCCGGGATCGTGGCGGGATTTGCCAGCAGTGGAATTTTGTGACCCGCAGCCAGAAGGCCTCGATGCATTTCTCCTGCCCAATATCGAAGGACGCCTGAACCTTCCGGCAAAAACGAGCCAGCAAATCCACCTGGAAATCCTGGAAAATGTAACGCCGTATCCGAGCGAGCGCCGACGGCCGAAGCTGTACACGGATCGGCTCAGCGTGTTCTTGCCCATCCTGAAAACATTCGCGCAGTTGAGGATTGAGAATGGCACGGCCGGCGTGTTGCTGCTCGATTTCATACGTAGAAGGGTGATTTACGAGCAGCAGGATATTCGGCAGGGGCAAGTCTCGTGGGCGGATTTGAAAGATGCGATGGCCGCAGATTCCGCAGCGGCGGTCGACGTGCATGATCTTGAGCAAGGCGAGGAGTTCGGGCAGTTTTTCTGGAGCGAAATGGCCGGGCGGTTGGAAGATGCCGGAAGCGATGGAAGCATGCGGGTGTTTATCGTCATTAGCGGGCCGATGGAGCTCGGATCCAGAAAACCGATCGAGATCGCTCCACCGGCACGAGGCAATTTTGCGGTGTTCTACTTGCGGTGCGATTTCCTTCAGACGCCGATTTTGGAGCGTCCCCCGTTTTTCGCTGGGCCGGTCGCACCGAGCGAGCAAACAACAGAGAGACTAGAGGACGGGATCGGTAAGGCGCTCCGAGGACTGAAGCCTCGAATCTTAGCAGTGGACTCCGCGCAGGGTTTACGCAGGGCGCTCGCCGCGATTTTGAGTGACATTTCACGGATGTAGCCCGGCTGCCTGTCCAGTGCTTAATAAATCGGGTAACTCGTCAAGTTGGAACTGGTTCCTGCGGTGGCGCCAGGTCCCGTTGCTTTGGTGCCGCTACCACTACTTAACGGCGAAAAGCTTCTCGAGCAATTTTTCTGAGAGCTTCGCGCCTTTCTCGGATAACCACACCGACTTGTTTTTGTTTGCCGGATCGGAGATGTAACCTTTCTCATGCAGTGAGTCCATGATCGACCAGGGGAAGCTTTTCCAAGCACGTCTCTCCGTACCTTCCCCAAACGAATTCAAGTAAAGAAGGGCGAGAACGACTTGTTGCAATTTTTCCGCGTCAATATCCATGTCGCACCTCAGAGTTCTCAGTCACTGCCACCTGATAATCGACCTCTGCCTCATTTTGAACGGCGCGATTCGCGGATTGCCTGCAATGACGCGCTGGCGTAAACTCAGTGTCTAATGGCGGAAACCTTCTCGATTGTTAGTCGTATCGTCTCACACTACAGCATTCTGGAAAAACTCGGCGGCGGAGGAATGGGGGTGGTTTACAAGGCCGAGGACACGCGCCTCGGCCGGAATGTTGCCCTAAAATTTCTTCCCGAGGATATTTCCCAGGACCCTCTGGCGATCGAGCGATTCCGCCGCGAAGCGCGCGCGGCATCCTCGCTCAATCATCCGAACATTTGCACAATTTACGATGTCGGAGCATTCGAAGGCCGTCCCTTTATCGCCATGGAACTACTCGAGGGCCAGACGCTGAAGCATCGCATCTCCGGGAAGCCAATCGAAGTATCCGAACTCCTGGACGTCGGCACACAAATTGCCGACGGCCTCGAAGCCTCTCACGCTAAGGGCATCGTCCACCGCGACATCAAGCCTGCGAATATCTTTCTCGTCGAACGGGGGCAGGCCAAAATTCTGGATTTTGGTTTGGCGAAGCTAACGTCTGAAGTCCGACATGCCGCCGAATCGCTGGACGGCACATCGATGCGTACACTGTCGCATGTGCCTTACGAAGAGCAACTGACGAGTCCGGGCAGTTCCATGGGCACGGTCGCGTACATGTCGCCGGAACAGGCGCGCGGCGAGGAGTTGGACGCACGCTCGGATTTGTTTTCGCTTGGCGCTGTGCTGTATGAGATGGCCACGGGCGTGGTTCCATTTTCCGGCGCGACCGCTGCCCTCGTTTTCGGAGGCATCCTGCATTCTCCGGCGATTCCTGCGACGAAGCTGAATTCCCGATTGCCCTTGGCCCTTGAAAATATTCTCTACAAGGCGCTGGAGAAAGATACCGCCCTCCGTTACCAGACGGCCGCCGAGCTTCGCGCCGACCTGAAACGCTTGAAGCGTGACTTGGATTCCGGTCGCTCGGGGGCGACCGCTGCTCTACCGGTTGCGGTGGAAGAGGTTCGCGGAATCCACCTCCACCTTCGATGGCCCACTTGGGCAGTGGTGGCGGGCGGCGCTCTCATCACCACGACGGTAATTCTCGGATATCTACTCACACGCCCAGTGGCACCGCCCCGCGTGCTGCGAACCGTCCAGCTGACCAACACGAACCGGCCGAAATCAGGCGTACTCACGGACGGTTCGCGACTCTATTTTGGTGACGGCCAATCGGGCGTTGCCCAAACCTCCGTGACGGGTGGCGAGACGTTTCCCATAGCGGCCTCGTTGGAGGACACTGGCTTTTCTAACGTTTTCGATATCTCACCAGACGGGTCTGTACTACTGATGAGTACTGCCCTAGGGACGTCTGGCGACGGCCCTCTTTGGACTGTCCCTGTGCTTGGCGGTACGCCTCGTCGATTGGGCAATCTTGAGGGCCACGGCGGAGCGTGGTCTCCGGACCGAAAGAGCATTGCCTACTGCAAGGGGAACGAAATATTCCTGGCGAAGAGCGACGGCAGCGAACCACGCCGGTTGTTGATAACGGCCGGAAGGGCGAGCGACCTCCGGTGGTCGCCCGACGGGTCGATTTTGCGTTTCACCGTGAGCGATCCCAAGACCAATTACCGCTCCATCTGGCAAGCTTCAGCGGACGGCGGCAATCTTCATCCCGTGCTTCCCGGTTGGAGCGACGCCCCCAACGAATGCTGCGGCAACTGGGCGCCGGACGGAAGGTATTTCGTCTTCCAAGCGATACGCGACGAGACTTCAAACGTCTGGGCCATGAACGAACACGGTGGCCTTTTCCGCTCAACCCGCCAGCAGCCTATACAGCTAACGACTGGGCCGATGAATATTGGCGATCCCGTCCCCAGCCGGGACGGCAAAAGACTTTTCGTCCAAGGCTGGCGGCCCCGAGGGGAATTGGTACGCTACGACGCGAGATCAGGACAGTTCGCGCCTTATCTTTCGGGAATCTCGGCTATGGGACTGGACTTCTCTCGTGATGGAGTGTGGGTCGCCTACAATGACGGTACCGATGGCACGATGTGGCGAAGTAAGGTTGACGGGACTCAAAAACTTCAACTTGTTTCCCCGCCTATGCAGGCCTACCTGCCTCGATGGTCTCCAGACGGCAAGCAGATCGCCTTCTTTGGTCATCCACCTGGCGAACCCTGGCAAATCTATGTGGTTCCCGTCGCGGGAGGCTCACCCGAACTCATCTATCGCAGCGGGGCGAACCTGGCGGACCCCAGTTGGTCGCCAGACGGGAAATCGCTGGCCTTCGGAGAGAATTCACTTAACAATCAGGGCTCAGCCGTCTACGTCCTCGATCTGAAAACGCGAAACGCCTCGAAGCTACCCGGGTCCGATGGCCTTTTTTCTCCCCGTTGGTCCCCCAACGGACGCTACCTAGCGGCCATACCGCTCGATTCTCTCAAGCTCATGCTTTTTGAGCTCACGACTCAGAAATGGACTGAGCTCGCCAAGATTTTTGTAGCCTATCCGACGTGGTCCCGAGACGGGCGCTATTTGTATTTTAACGGCATTCTCGACAATCAAGAGGGCTACTTTCGCCTGCAAATCTCCGACCGCAAACTAGAGCGCATCCTAAGCCTGAAAGGGTTTCAGGCGGCCGGAGGAGCCTTCGGAAACTGGACCGGTCTCGCCCCGGACGAATCTCCGCTGTTCGTCCGCGACGCCAGCATCCAGGAAATCTACGCTCTCGATTGGGAGACGCCTTAATCCCCCTTGCGCGCCGTGACTCTACGCTAGGAGTCCAGGAAAACCCTCCGATTGCATATCGTTCACCTCGGGGGTCATTCCAGTTTGACTCTTTCCGCAGAGCCGAAGCCTATACACGTCAAGTCGTCAACCCCTGCTGAAGCCCTCGGACAATGTACCCACAATCGCAAGGTTGGCACCGGAGCCGCGAGGCGACGATGCATCTGCCAGCATAAGGTGGAGAGGGGCTAGGCTTGATACTAGCGTCAGAATACACAAATGCTCGTACGCGTCGTTAATTTAGCAGAGCCTAATATGCTGCGCGGCTCTTTCCGTCGTGGGCATGGGGACTTCAAACTTCCTCATCATGGACAAACAACACGGCCGGCATATAGAGCGGACCTAACCAATCGGTCAATTCAACGGAACAGGATAAATCCGTATCGCTCCCTGCACAGGGAAAGTACGTCGAACGACGGACCGATGGCGGTGCGGACATGACATCAGGGAGGAAGCGAAGGCTTCTTTGTAATGGAGAAGATACCGGTTGCGTCGGAGATCGACAACATCACTGGACGCGAAAGCGGGCAGACTTCCCCGTGGTGCCTCACGCGAGAGAGCTGGGCAAATCGGCTTATGCGACAAAGCAGATGACGACGCAAGCCGTTGGTGCGGTCTCAAGCGAAGCGGCGGAATGGTATGCCATCGACTGGGCGATCATCCACCGTAACGTTCGTCGACTCCAAGTGCGTATCGCGCAGCTGCGGCGAAGGAAGGCAGATGGGGCAAGGTGCGAGCCTTGCAACGCCTGCTGACCCACTCCTATGAAAATAGCTGCCTATCGCGTTGAAAACAAAGCATAGGTGCCTGGGTCCATTTTCATCCTTCGTTGTGGCTCTCCGAGAGCCATGAGTTACTCGTACAGCGGCAAAGTTCTCGCCGTTCGACGAGTGACAGAAAACAGCGGCAAGAAGACCCCCGGTGTAGACCGAGAAGTCTGGGACACACCAGAGAAGGAAATACACGCAGTTTATGAACTCAAGCACGGGGGCTATCATCCTCGGCCCCTTCGACGCGTCTATATCCCGAAATCGGAGGGCAAGACTATGCGCCCGCTCGGAAGCGGGGAAAAAGATCGGTCCGGCGTCCAGGCAAAGAGATGCAGGGCGCGCCAAAGCACGCGGAGTTTTCGGATTGGAGAGATGAGTTTTATGCCGCCGCGCTGATCCGGGGTGGAGAACGAAGTTGGATTTCGGCAGCGGTGAGCCGCTCGATGACCTTCATCGGTCCACCGCAGTCAGGGCAGCGATAAAGGTCGGGGGAGTCTCCCGTGGAGGAAGTGTGTTCTTTAGTGAGGCGGTTGTTGTGCCGCTCCCAAGAGCTGAAAGCAGAGCGGGAGGAGCTTAGCGTGTCGTCGGCCGGCCAGGAAGCCGAAGTGCCGGATACGCACGAAGCCTTGCGGAAGCAGGTGCAACAGAAAGCGGCTCAGGAACTCACCGACCGGTAGAGAGAGCAACTTCTGTTTGCTGCGGTCAGCGGAATCGCGCCAACGAAGGGTGACCTGGCCATCGGTGAAGGAGACCAGCCGATGGTTGGAGAGGCCACGCGGATGGGTGTAGCGGCCGAATTATTTCACAGAACCCCGAGCCGCCGCTTCCATCGCTTCGCAAAGTCTTCGCATGCCAGCGGGGATTCCGGCTTGTGAGCTAGGAACAACGGTTTCCGCATAGATGGCTACTTGCTCGCCAGAGAGGCTTACCCGTTGAGTGATTCGTGTCCGACCACTTACATCTTCAAAAGTCCAGACAAATTTCGCAACAAAGCCTGGCGCAGGAAACTCTAGGACAGCCTTTCGTGGCTGAACTACTTCCGTCACTCGCCAGTCGATTCTTCCGGAACTCTTGCTATGTGTGACGCCGCAGGTACCGGCGGCGAACTCACCCTGAATTTCTATCGAATCTACGTCGGCATGGAGCACTCAGTTCCTCACGTTTGTCCAAAAGGTCCAGGCAAACTGGATCGAAACGGAGCACTCAATCGCGTGCTCGAATTCCCATTTCTGCATGTGTGCCGCTCACTCTGCGACGAGGCAGGATAGCACGTTCGGATTTGTACTCAATTATGCGTTCCAAGTTGCAGAATACTCTAAGCACTTCACCTGTTTCTCTCTCGATCTGCGCGGAACAGGAGAAACGGACAAGCCAGATGGGGCGTATTCGACTGAGCATCTCGCTGACGATGCTGCTGCCTTCCTGCAGGCAATTGGAGTCAGCAAAGCGCACATCGCGGGACTGTCACTCGGAGGGGCAATCGGATTGTGGCTGGCAGCCAAATATCCAGACAAGGTTCAATCGTTGTCGGTGCCTAGCGGATGGCCGAAGACCGATCCCTTCGTGAAGGTGGTGATTGAGGGATTCCAAATACTGGCCAAATTGTTACAGAGCGTCCCCGAGATGACCATTCGCGCCATTTTTCCGTGGTGCTTTACTCCCGAGCTGTATGCGGCAAAGCCGGAGTATATCCAGTCCTTAGCGGATTTCGTTCGGAGCCGCCCCGAACAGCCTCTCTCTTCCTTCCTTCAACAGTCAAATGCTGTGCTGAACCACGATGTGTATGCTGCGCTTGAACGCATTACGGCACCGACACAAATTACATTCGGACGTACCGACCAGGTCACCTCGACCCGCTTCGCGGACCAGATGATGCGCAAAATTCGCAATTCCGAGCTGCTGGTGTTTGAGGGATGTGCGCACTACGAAAAGGTCGAGGAGTTCAATCAGAGGACCGTGCAGTTCCTCCGAAACCACACTGGAGGCGCCGCGCCGCTCGCGGGACACGCCTAACTAAGAACCATACCGGTAAGCGTTTCCGATAACGTGACTATCCGTCCGTAATCCACTTTCAGGTGCCGGAACTCGGATGATTGGTTGGTGTCTAATCTAGTCGTAGAAAATCCGGCTCCACTCTGAAGAAGGTTCAACCATGAGCAAACTAGTCTTCGCCACATTCCTAGTCAGCCTCGTCGTTGCGTCAACGCCATGGCCACTGCGGGAGCAACAGTTCGAGTACAACAAGCAGGCGGAGGTGGACGCTAAGGGAAACCTCTACGTCGGCTCCGATCAAGGCAAGCTCATATGGATGGCTAACACTAAGCACTGCTCGGAAGTCCGCGAGGCCAACGATCAACAGACGGTCGGCTGCAGGGTGCTGCAAGATCGGGAACTGGGCAATAATGCGCCGTCGCTTCAATTAGAAATTTATCGGAAAGGCGGCCACAAAGAAATCATTGAACCCGGAGCACCAATTCTAGAATGGCATTTCTCGGAAGACGGCCAACAGGTAGCGTTTTCCTACGGGCAAGGGAATGGCCAGGTAACATATGCGCTGTACGATCTGGCAACGGCTCGTATTATCGAAAAACTGGCCGAACCGTCCGACGAGAGCTTGCTTCCTCAATGGGCGAAGAGCCAAGCGCAGATTCAAGACGAGTCCGTTCCGATGAGCGCCGTCCTTACCGACGAGCGAACAAAATGGATCGCGAAAGTTCTTCGTCAAATTGGCAAGATTAGGCCGGGCATGAGAAGGAGGGACCTGCTCACAGTTTTTACAACGGAAGGCGGAATTTCCACTCGAACGCAGCGAACTTATGTGCATACTGAATGCCCCTACATCAAAGTGACCGTTCGCTTCAAAGCGGTGAGCGGCGAAAGCCCCAGCCTGGACGAAGACCCAGACGATATCATTGAGTCTGTTTCACAGCCGTTCCTCGCGTGGAGCGTGATGGATTGATTTGATGCATGCTACTTACGGGACAAATGGCCGGTTATGGGCCTTTGCCCGCCCAACGCCACCCGCCCGAACCCAGGGGATAGTCATTCTTTATTTTGTGCGGCCAGTGCTGTTTGGAGCGCTTCCGTCATCGCGGGATGCTTTTCCACATCCACATTCCATTTTCTGTTTTCTTCGTTTCCATCGGGAAATTCTCCGATTTGTGCCACCAAACCCATTTCGGCCTGTAGGTGACAACAAAAAACACTTCCGCATGCATTTCGGACGTTTCCGGACTCTCCGGCTTGATGGCGATGGCTCGTCCACACGGAACCGCCATTTCGTGCCCAGAAGACAAGCTTTCGGCATAAGATTCAGGGAAATAGACCGTTGTCGGTTCCGCAAAATCTCTGTTTGTAGAAAGAGGCGTGTCAACGCGCATCACTTTGCATCCGGCCTTCACATCGTAAACAGGCAACAAGCCTTTGTTGGACAGATTGAACGTGGCTCCCATCAGGTCGTTAGGACGTAATGAACCGGAAACATCCGCGGACAGCTTGGGCAGATTGGTTAGGCTAAATTCAGTCACGATGAGGGTTAGGCAAGCTATCCCCGCAACCCATTCTAAGGTTCGCATGAACGGTTTTCTTGGTGTGGGCCGCGGGGTCGGTGTGGACTCGTATTTGTCGGTTTTGTCAGGCTGGAGTGAGTCGCGAAACAGTGGATGGGCCACAAAAGGCGCGGGCGCTTCCATTTCATATTTCAATACATCGGAAGGAGTATATGTGTATTCCTTGCCACATTCATCGCAGCGGACCAGAAATGGTTTATCGATGTCCGGTCGAGGCAATACTGCGTCCGTCTCCCCGAGTGGAATCCGGTGCACACTAAAGAAATTGCCGCGCCCGTGAAACCAGTGGTTCTTACATACAACCACCCAGCAATAATTGCTGTCTACCCACATTTCCTTCGGGGGCTCTATTTTCTTTTCCTCGCTCGCAGTCACTCGAGGTTCGGCAACCTGGACGGGAGTGGGGTTCTCCGTCGCGGCCTCTTTCTCCTTTTCGGCACTCACCGTCACTCCAGGTACAGCGACCTGGACGGGAGTGGGGTTGAGACAATCAGCGATTTGCGGCGTGGTCCAGCGCAGCCCGGGATCTCGACGCAAACAGTGCTGCGCGATGTCGAGGAAGGGCTGAGGAATCGTGGATGGAACGATCGGATCGGCTTGACTCTCCGGGGCTGAAACGGGAGCCTGTTGCGTAAGGACTTCGACCAACGTCACGCCCAGAGACCAAACGTCACTCGAAGGGGCAACCGGTGCGGAGCCCGCCTCGGGCGCGTCGTAGGCGTCAAGAGGGCGGTAGGCAGGGCGGCGCGTTTCTCCGAGAGAGAGAGCCGTGTCGCTTGAGAGCTTGAGTTGATTGCCGATGGTCATGATGTTCGAAGGTTTGATGTGAGAGTGGGCAAAGCCCTTGCTGTGCATATAGCTGAGTGCGTCGAGGAGCGGGGGGAGCATTTCGCGAGCTTCTTTTTCGCCTAGCGCATGGTCGCGGAGACCTCGTCCCAGGTCTTCCTCAGCGTATTCCACCAGGGCGAAAACCAAATCCATGTCCGCGAGCCGGCAGCGGCCGCCAGGTAGCTGGCGAAGGAGATTAGGATGACTGAGCTTTGAAACGCGGTCTAAAAGAGCGGCCTGGGAATCTGCGTTCGCACCAGAAGTTATGAATTTAATGGCGATATTTCTTGGTTGCGGCGGGGGAGACTGTGTTAAGAAGACCGCACCATAGCTCGTGCCGCCCAAGAACTTCTGAAGCGGAAACTTCTCATTGAGAACTTGGCCCTCGAACTTCTTCCAGTCATCTCGCATGGACAACCCCCCACAGGCGCGCCTGACGAGAGCCGCCGATATCGGCGATGAGGTCTGGTGAATCACCTGGGCCTCGAGCCGAGGCTGGTTGAGACAAATTCTCGCACGAAAAGGCACCGAAAGTACAAGCTTGATATCGCCGCAGATCGCTACACGATCTCCGAGCCGGAATCTCTTTACAATCTGTTTACAAGCTTCTTACAGCGTGTGACTCCACATCAGGAACGCCGCCAGAAAAACGAACGGCGCTGGCGGGAGAGCCAGCGCCGCAGGAATGCAGTATTCGATGAATTCTTTCTAGTCGTCGGTGCCAGAAGACATGGAGCGGTTAACCACTTTTTCCGCGCCCATCGTCGGCGTGGCCATGGTGTTGAAGAGCAGGCCGCGAACGGAAACCGTGTCTCCGATCTTGAAGGAGCTGAGGCCCGAGACCATGTGATCCTCCTCGGTCTCGAACCGGGTGTTGGAAAGAACATCGACTTGGATGGACATAATCTTCGCGTTCTGGAAGAACGCTGGGAGATTGCCCAGAGTGAAGGTCTCGGGATTGCTGCCAGTGTTGATGGCAGTGATGGTGCCCGTTATGGGCGAAGGTTCGAGCTGCACCTGGTCGACGGTAACCGTCACATTCGGAGGCATCCCGCTGGGAAGTCCGGTCGGATGCAAGCGGACCTTTTGTCCAGCCATGAGGTCAGCGGGGCTCATGAAACTGAGACCTGAAGGAAGCATGAAGCCGCCAGTGTCGACGGAAAAAGCCGTTGGCGTGGCGAGATTGATGGTCAGGGGGCTGCCCATCGAAAAGCTTCCCATCTCGCCGCCGAATGCCTCTTCATCGAAGAGAACGATCTGGAAGCTAGTCCCACCCGAACTGACCGAAGTGATGCTCCCTGCAAAGGAGATCTGGTTAGGAGGCTGAAAGAGTTTCACTGCGAAAGCGAGAAGCGGCGAGCCATCGGGTTGCATTTTGGCTTCTACCGCGACGATTTGGCCGACCTTCAGGCAGGAGAAGTTTGCCGTGCTGCAAGAAGTGCCGAAATCGAATTGCGTGTTGCTGTCGGTCGCGATGGTGAAGGAAGGGCCGTTCATGCCGCTCTGGACATTGAAGGTGGTCTGGCCAAGGGAGGTAATCGTGCCAACCACCTCCACGTCTTCCTCGTCCTGTTGGCCGGTGGAATTGGTTGTCGGGACCTGGACGAGGCTAACCGTGGGAGTGATGGAAAGATCGCCCGGCTGGACGGAAGCATCGACATTGAAATCCATTTTCAGGACCACCGGGGAATTCATGGTCAGGGTAATGGGGAACGGTGATCCCTGCACGGTTACCGAAGACTGATTCAGCTTGGGATCGAACTCACAGATCTGTTGCGTCAGGCAGCTTTGGCTACCCAACATGAGCGTGTTAGGAGTCTGGTTTTGAATGGTCATGCGAGGGTTGGCAAAGGAGACCATGAGGCTCGAGTACGTTCCGGTGGGAACACTCCGGCTGGCTAAGAGCGCCGACTCAGTTTGCAAATGCTCCAGCTCAATATCCTCGGGCTCGCTGAGCATGGAAACCGGCTGTGTACCGGTTTCGCTGGGCTGTAGCTCGGCGCCGGTGACGTCGATATCAAAAGAAAGTACGGTCACACCCGTAGGTGGATTGTCGTGAATAGTTAATGAAGCCTGCACCATATTGGGGCTCACAGGCTGGTTGGGCGAAGTCATGCCGCCACTGCAGCCAACCAGCAGGGCGGCGAAAGAAACGAGCAATACTGAACATGAACTAGCTTTACTCATGGGATGCGACTCCTCCGAGCACGACTATTATAAGAATTTTGGAACGAGGGCGGTCGCTGGGTAGGACTCAGGCCGACAGGATTGTAATGCAGGCAATCATTGCTTGCAACGAAGGAGTTTCGCTTCGCTGAAGGTTGTCCAGAGGACGACAAATGCCGTGTTCTGTTGCGTTTTGGCAGTCACAACCTGCGATTCGATCGAAACTCGCTGGGCTTGGAGTCCCGTCCCGATGGCACCAAGGAGAATCGCGATAACTGGTAGGTGAGCTGTTTCCACGAGCTCCAGACAGGATTGTAGGGACCCAAGGAGTGTGAATCTGTGCTGGACTTCGCCAGGCCATGAAATTAGCCTTGCGGGTTTGTTGGCCGGGAAGTGACCGGGGGAGGTCGAGGAGAACGATGAAAACCGTGGTGGCGGTGTTGTTGGGTGTCGGGGCGGCGATAGCGGCGACGAATGCGAGTGCACAAAGTGCAAGTGCCCCCGAGCAGGCGGGACCGTTCGGGTCGCTCGAAATTCGCGACGTGACGGTAATTGATGGATCGGGAGCGCCGGCGTTTGGACCGGTGAACATCTACATCAAAGGCAACCGGATCGAGCGCGTGGTAAGCGTGGACGCGATTGCTCGCGAGCGGCGGGAAGAGGAGGGTACCGGTGCGAAGGAGAAGGAGACGAGGCGGCCGGATCGCGTGATTGAAGGCAAGGGCATGTATGTGATGCCCGGCCTGGTTGACGTACACATCCACATCAATGAGAGCAAGGACGTGCCGGCGGATTATATCTACAAGCTGCTGCTCGGACATGGGGTGACCACGATTCGAACCTTCAATGTTGGGCGCAACGATCCCAAGGGGATGGTGGCAGAGAAGAAAAAGATCGCGGCCAACCAGATCATTGCGCCGCGGATGTACGTGTACCCCTTCTGGGGACGCGACAATGATCCGCGGAATTCGCAGGCGGACGGCGCGCGGCAGATTGTGGACGAGTGGCACGCGCTGGGCGTGGACGGAATCAAGATTATCGGCAAGCCCGGATTGTGGCCTGACGTGTTTCACGCCATCGCGGACGAGGCGCGAAAAAATGGCATGGGCGTGGCGGTGCACATCGCGCAGGACGGCGTGTATCCGATGAACGCGGTGAATGCGGCGAGCGAAGGCGCTTCGACGATCGAACATCACTACGGATATCCCGAGTCGTCGTTCACGACCCAGACGATCCAGAACTTGCCGCCGAGCTACAACTATGCAAACGAGCCGGACCGGTTTTTGGAGACCGGGCGGGCCTGGCTGCAAGCCGATGGGGAGAGGCTGCATGGCGAGGTGATCCAATCACTGCTGGCAACAATGCGCAAAACGGGATTCATCATGGTGCCGACGTTCAGCATCTATGAGGCGAATCGCGACGTGACGCGAGCAGCAAACTTGCCCTGGCATTCGACGTTCACGCTGCCGGCGGTGATGGACACGTTTCTGCCGAATCCCGCGCATCATGCCTCTTACTTTTATGAGTGGACTTCAAACAAAGAGGCGGACTGGGCGAGAGCGTACCGGCGGTGGATGGAATTTGTAAACGATTATAAGAATCAGGGCGGAGTCGTTGCCGTGGGGTCGGACACGGGATTCTTGTTTAGCTTGTGGGGGTTTGGGACTATTCGGGAATTGGAGATGCTGGAAGAGGCGGGATTTTCGCCGCTGGAAGCGCTGCATGCGGCAACAGAAAATGGCGCGAAAGTGGTGAAGAATCCGGAGTTGGGCTTGGTACGGCCGGGATACTTGGCCGATTTGGTGGTACTGACGGAAAACCCGTTAGAAGACATGAAGGTGTTTTATGGGAATGGCGTGACGCGCGTCAGCGCGGACCGCAAGGAGGTCCACGAGCAATGCGTGAAATACACGATTCGCGACGGCGTGATTTTCGATGCACAGGCGTTGCTCGGGGATGTGCGAGGCATGGTCAGCAAAGCAAAACAACCGCTACCTCCAAACAAGCCGTAGCGGATTTGAGATTCTCCTCTGTTTTCAGCAGCGCGGCGGATTAGGAAAGAGAAACCGCGTGCCGCAAAGCTCGCGCGGGCGGCTCGAGCTTGACGCGAGGGAAGCTTGTTGGGCAGGGAGGAAATCGCGAAGCCATCGAACTGTTCGGCACTAGTCCTGACGGTACCACCATCTCCAGATCCTGATTTCCTTCGCGTCCCGTCGCTTTTCAGAATCTAAATCTGACCTGCAGCTCCAATCTCCGATTATCAGCGGATTCGGAAAACCCGGTTCCCCCGAGCGACCCGGCGCCGTACGGTTGGTTTGCTCGGCCAAACAGAGGTGATGTAACGTTCCCGATGATCGGGCCTGGGTTGTCGCGGTTCACGATGTTGCGAATCGCCATAGAGACACTCAGGACATACCGATGGCCCGTTGAGGAACCCCCGGGCGCCCCTCCCGTGCCGAACGGTCCGGTTGGCGGACGCCGCCCGCTCGATGCCGGAGCAGCTGTTTCGCCGGCAGCACCGAATGCAAACGTCTTGGTCACCCGCAAATTTGCCAAAACGAGTCCCGGCCCTCGTCCGAAATTCCGTGGCAGAATACTCTCGCCAGCAATAGGGTTGGGATCTAGCAGGCCATATTCTGTCGGTACTAAGCCCGCTCGGCTCGTATTCACGGCGATTCCAGGACGACCGTTAAACAATGTGTCGCCATACAAGTCCTGACCAGCCGTGATGTTGAATGGTGCTCCAGACTCCACGATCACCAAGGGATTCAACGACACCCCCCATAGGGTTAGGATGGAGCCCCCGAACGTTCCCTGATTGCGGATGTCGGTGGATGCGGGACCATATTCTCCTGCCATGCTGTACGGGTTTGCTGGCGAAGTTCCCACGCCGATCGCGCCAAAGCTGATGGCGGGATTGAAATCGGTATTCCGCGGAGGAGGCGCGTAATCGGTGTTGCTGAGTGCGTGGTTGTAAACATACGAGCCGAACAGAGACACCGATTGGTTGATTCTCGAGTTTACGTTAACGATCAATTCGTTTTGGTTGTACAGTCCCGAGGAACCGACCTGGAAGATTGCCGCGGGAGTGCCGAGCGGATACGTTCCACTCCCAGGGACTTGCGGATTATAGGTGCCCGGCAGCGGGGCATTGATGTCATTGGTTAAGAACTGATTGGGGCCATGCGAGTTCACGTAGGTAACGGCGATCGTCGTATGCGAGGGAATTTGCCGCTCAACGGAAACGGCCGATTGCATGAGGTACGGAGCCCGGAGATTGGGACCAAGCCTTTCGGTGGCTCGTTGCGAGCCGCCGGAGGCGAGCGACGAGCCCGCCGGTATTGTCGGGAAAAAATCCGGATTGGTCACGACGTACTGCGACTGGGTTATCCCGTTGTATCTCTCCAAGGTGAGGACGCTAGAGATGTCGAAGCGTTGATAGAACCAGCCAAAGCCAGAACGAATAACCGTCTTTGGCTGCGATCCTGACTTGCCGCCTCCGGGAGCCCACGCCAGGCCAAGGCGCGGGGCAAAATCGTTCCAGTCATTAATCGTCGTCTGCCCTTCGTACCGCAAGCCGAGATTGATGGTCAGATTCCTGTTGAGTCGCCATTCATCCCCAAGGAAGGCGCCAACGTCTTCCTGGTTGACGGAGATCGCAGGGTTTCCTGCATTGATTGAGAATTGTGACGCGCCGCCTCCCAACGCCCGAATTTGAGAGGCGGAAACCCCCATTTGCTGGAATAGCAGTGTTCGGCGGTAGCTCTCGATGGAATTAATATTCACGAGCACGGGATTGCCGGATGAGTCGAGCACGGGTTGATTATTCGCGTCCAGTTCCGGCGCCAGGCCGCCGCTGAATACGAAGGTCCCGCCAAAGTTGATGGGAGACGTGTTGTCTAATACTGCCGCGCGGACGCGCACACCGAAATTCCAGGTGTGTAGGTGATGAGAAATGGTCGTGAAGTTTTGGAACTCGAAGCTCGTGAGGGCGTTCGAGGAGGTGCCAAGTTGTGCTCCGCCGCCGACAAACGCGTTCAAGACATCGATCTTCGCGCTTAAATTGTCCGAGGCGCTTGTGATGGTCTGCCGGTCGAATTGAAAACGGGTTTGATTGATGAGGTGCGAGCTCAAGACCTTAGTATTGGCGATCTGGAGGGTGTTGCCCTCTCCCTGGTTGTGGAAGCCGGTCGATACCAGGTTGAACGAACCGACGCGCGAGTGCTGGATGTCTACGGTCTGAAAAACGTAGCGCAGCGAAAGTGTGTCGCTGGGCGTCAGTTGATAATCGACTCGCGGGCTGACGGTGACCCGTCGCTGTGGAATCGTAAAGACCTGAGTAAACGGATCGATGATGGCAAGCGTATTGGGATCAAGCGTCGTTCCGTTGATGACCGCACCATTATCGATCGCCGCGGCATCGGCCGCGACGAAGAACGATGCTCTGGTGCCGAGCGGCCCTTCCAAACTGCCCCCGTATTCGTCAAGCCGAAATGGCGCTTTCTCGGCGGCATAGGGGTTTCGCGAATTCCAGAAGCTGTCGCCGAAATTGTTGTAAAGGCTTCCGTGAAATTTATCCGCGCCCGGCTTTGTCAGAATCTCAATTCGTCCGTAACCAAGGGCGTCATATTCCGGTGAGAACGGATTCTGATTGATGCGCACCTCAAGAATCGAGTTCTTGGAGGGAATCTGTCCGCCGCTGAAGCCATCTATGTAAAACGAGCCTCCATTCGGGCCAGCCGAAGGTCCCGCCATGGCTTGCAGATCCGCCGCGAGGTCTTCGGGGTCGTCTCCCAAAGCCTCCAGTTCCTTCCCTCGTAGCACGACTGCGCTCGCGTTTCCCGCCGATTCGGTGGTGACCGCTGCGCCCGTCTGATCACCGACACTGACTTGCTCGTGCATCGCAGCGACTTTGAGCTGCAAATTAAGAATCTGGACGCCGGAACTCAACCTCACTGTGGCTGGCTCGGGAAGAGAGAGCTGCGACGCAGAAGCCTCGAGCACGTAGTCACCGAACGGTACATCGGAAAGCGAATAAAAGCCTTCCTTGTTCGAAACGGTTTCTCTGAGCTGCCCAGAGGAGCTGGTTAACGCCACTTTTGCTCCCGCAACGACTCCTCCGGATTCGTCGGTGACCACACCTTTAAGCATTCCGGTCTGCGCCAAGGCGGGAGCAGCGCTCAGCAAGAGGAAGAACAGGTAGGTGACAATCTTCATCTTGAGAACCCAGCCTGTGGCGTCATCATTCCTGCCACATCATCGCATTCTTACCTCGAAAGACATAAATGTGCCATTAATCCGCCTCTTCGGGCAGCTCCTACCGCTGTTCCTTCGCGAAGGAAGTTCCTTTCCGAACCCGACAAGGAATGAAGGACCGGTGCCGCAAGAGGCTTGGCCGATATGGGAAGTTAACGGAGGTTCGAAGCACTAAGGAATTGCCGCAAAAACAGAGAGGGATAAGGAAACAAAATCGGCGATCGCCTGTTTTTTTGGCAGGCGGGCTTGCTCCAGACCAAATGAGAGAGCGGCCTAAGACAGCCTCAAATATGCCCGAGGCAACGACCTCGTTTTGGCTAAAGAAGGTGACGTGTCGCGCGTAGTGCGAATCTGGTTGGCATGGCTCACATGAGGAAGTCGCGCCAGGCTAAGGTCTGATAAATTCCAGAACGAGGCACTTCGTCTCCCGGCTTGAAAATATCCAGTACTGTCGGCGGAACTACTTGCCTCAGCCTAAGTTGCGGCTGCGGATCGAGAGCAATGGCGCAGCCTGGTTATCAACATTGCCAGGCGCGGACGGTCTGCGTCGGGCATTGCTGTGAATTTCAGCCCCAGCCCACCGGCCGGTTCTAGATGGCGCACAACGGCTTCCGCCCTGATCTGCCCCTCCTCTACAAGAAAATCAATCTCAACTGGCGCTCCCACCGACCGTGGCGTGCGCGTCTTGATAAACAAACCTCCAAAACTGAGGTCCCCAACAGACGATACATCCTCTCGACTATTGCAGCGCCAATAGACCGACACGCCCTCGACCGTATCGACGCGCGAGGTTCGCCTCCGGGAAAAGGAAGGTTTTCGTAGGAAAGGGTTCATACACCACCTCAGAATCTCCAGAAGGCCTGACTCCCGTCGCCAACCCCGGCTAGATTCAATTAGGTTCTCTCACGCCGGATCCCGTCTCGAGACGCTGCCTAAGACTATGGCTTTGCGTGGCTGCGTTCTCCCGCAAGGAGCCTTTTAGGCTTTGCCAACTCTTAAACCCATGTTCCCGGGCAATGACGTATTGGATGTCTGCCTTGCGGGGTTGGCGTGTCCGCGCCTCGGGGTCTACAGAATACCAGCGGGCAAAGGCCATGGCATCGCCTCGGCGCACCTGATCCAGCATGTGCCTAACTTGCTCTTCGATGTCTTTGAGATTCGAACGCAACGAGAAAGACGGAACCTCCATGCCAAACTCCCCCTTGCCAAGTGTGCCGAGGAGTGAAGCAAGAAAGCGACTTGGGGGCACCTGTCAAAAATGACAGTGCCCTGAAAAGCTGTCGTGTTAAGAGTCGAATCGATCGCCCTCGACTCCGGGCGGACTTGCATGACAGGTCAACAGGAAATGGAATGGCTGGATTTGATCTGAATATTTCTTCCCTTCGTTCAGCCTTGCCGGAAGTCGCATGACGGCCGGGCTGCTAACCGATGCGCGCCCGACCATACTTAGATGTGCCGGCCCATTGCACTTGCCCCACATGCTCCTTGCCGGGCGCTACACCAAGCTGCCAAGGCACTTGCTCGGAGGGGTCGGAGGGCGGAGGGGCACGGCGCTTGACCCTGCAACCAATCCGTCCTAAGCTTCGTCTTATCTGGCACATGAGTGGCAAAGCACGGCGTGTCCGTCTGGCGGCATTGCTCCTTGGGATGATCTTCCTGGTGGCGCAGTGCCATTTCTGCTCGGACTTGTCTGTGTCTGCTTCGGCCACGCATGTCTGCCCGGTGTGTTCCGTCGCAGGTTCAGCTGTAGCTACGCAGTCGCCGACCGTTGCGATCATTCGAGCGACCCAGCGGCTCGAAATCGTTTCCCTGGTGCTTGCCGTCGCGTCTGTTTTTCCCTGCGCTATCTCTCCGCGCGCGTCTCCCGCTCTCTAGCCTGCTGTTCCGTTCCAGGTTGGTTCCCTTTCCCAATTGCCGGTTACGCCGTTTGTTTAGAAACGAGCGAGGAGTACGACTTGAGAACAGCGTTCGTAGCGAGCCCATCGGTTCTGGCCGTGCCAGCTTTGCTGTTGGCCCAGCAGAATCCCTCGGCTTCAGGATTTCTTAAGCGTTTCGTCTTCTGCCAGCAATTTCCATTTCCTTACAGGAGTATTGCCGTGAAACGAGTCCTAGTTCTGTCCCTGATTGTTCTTTTTCCGGTAAGTGCTCGCGCGCAGGAAAGAACCCCGAACGCTGAGGTCTCCGAGAAGAAGGAAACTTCGGCGGCAACATCGGTTGCTTCTACGGAAGAAACCCGCATAAAGGCTCTCGAAGAGCAGGTGAGCTCGCTCGCGGAACAGGTGGCTTTGCTCCGCGGTGAATTGAGTGCGCTCCGCGATGCGAAATCGGCTGGGCCACGTCCGGCGGACCATGTTCTACTCGCTTCCTCACGCCTAGAGCCGGGCACACTGCCGGCCACAAGCGCGAGCCCGGCCGTTCCGGCTGGGCCAGAGCCTGCTTCTAGCCCGGCTCCTCCTCAGTACGCTCAGACGCAAACCTACGGCGGGGCCACCTCCAACGCCAAGCTGCTCAATCCAGACATAAGTTTGATTGGCGACTTTATTGGCACCGCGGGACACAACACCGTTTCGCCTTCGCCCTCGCTGGAACTGCATGAGTCCGAGGTCGGCATGCAAGCCATCATCGACCCCTACGCGCGGGGTGATGCCTTTCTCTCGTTTGGCGAGCAAGGTGTGAACGTTGAAGAAGGCTACATCACGTTCACATCGCTTCCGGCGGGCCTGCTTCTGAAGGTCGGCAAGATGCGCGCTGAATTTGGGAGGCTCAACACCATTCATAATCACGCCCTGCCGTTCATCGATCGGCCGCTCGCCACGAACAATCTCGTTGGGGGCGAAGACGGCATCGATGATGCGGGTATCTCTCTTTCGCGGTTTCTGCCGGCGCCCAAGAACTGGTTCTTCCAGGGAACAGCCCAGGTTTATCGGGGTGATTCCGATGAGGTTTTCTCCGCCAACCGCCGCCAGGACGTTAGCGTCGTCGGTCATCTGCGGCTCTACCGCGATCTCGGAGAATCGACCAACATCGACCTCGGCGGGTCTTACGCACGCGGGCACAACAACGCGGGAGTCGGGACGGCGTTCAATCCGGAAGACTTCCTCACCAATCTCTACAGCGCCGACGCCACGTTGCGCTGGAAGCCGCTGCGCCGGGCCATCTACCATTCTTTCCTTCTACGCAACGAGTTTTTTTGGAGCGCCCGCGATCAACTCTCTCCTCTCCAGGTTTTTGAAACACAACACGCATTCGGGATGTACTCGTACGCCGAATACCGCCTCAACCGCCGTTGGACGGCGGGAGGCCGCTTCGACCGAAGCGGACGAGCCACCAACGCCAACCAGACGGACACAGGTTTTTCGAGTATCCTCACGTACTGGCCCAGCGAGTTTAGCCAGATTCGTGGCCAGTACCGCTACGGACATTTGTGGGACATTACCAACGCTCGTTTCACCAACGCCAACGAGTTCCTGTTTCAGTTTCTTTTCGTGATGGGCGCGCACGGGGCGCACCCGTTCTGACCTCTGGGGAGAAATCATGCGAAACACAAATGGCAGTGTTCGCTTTGTGGCTATGGGCCTGGCCCTATTCTTGCACTGCGCTACTGTGCCTTCTTCGTCGGGCGCCGAGAGCAAGTTCAAGATCATAACCTCAACGACTGACTTGGCGGCGCTCGCCCAGGAGATCGGAGGAGACAAGGTCGAAGTCGAATCAGTTGCCCGGGGCTACCAGGATCCGCACTTCGTTGAAGCCAAACCCAGTTTTCTGCTCAAGCTGCGCAAGGCCGATCTGCTTATCGTCGTGGGTCTCGAACTGGAAATCGGCTGGCTTCCCCCGCTGATCACGCAATCGACCAACCCAAAAATACAAGTGGGCGCTCCGGGCTACTTCGACGCTTCTCGCTTCGCGAAGATCCTGGAAATTCCGACGGGCGTGTTGACGCGGGCCGAAGGCGACGTCCATCCCCTGGGCAACCCGCACTACTGGCTTGATCCTGAGAACGGTCTGCAGATCGCCAAGGGTATTCAGAACAAGCTCTCGGAAATGCGTCCGGGCGACGCCGCTTATTTCGCCGAGCGCTATGACGATTTCGAACGGCGCATCAAGCAAGCCGATGAAAAATGGCTGGCGGAGATGAAACCCTACGCCGGACGGAAAATCGTGACTTACCACCGTTCCTGGCCCAATTTTGCCGATCATTTCCATCTCGACGTCGTTGGTTACGTGGAGCCGCGGCCAGGCATTCCCCCAAGCCCGCAGCATACGGTAGAGTTGATGCGCCTGATGAAAAGCGAAGGGGTCAAGGTCATCGCCGTGGAACCTTACTTCGATTTGAAAACACCGAACGCCATCGCCCGTGAAACCGGCGCGCGGGTCGTCGTGCTGATGCCGTCGGTGGGCGGAGAAAAGGAAATCACCGACTACTTCAAGCTGTTTGATGACGATATTGCGAAGCTGAAGCAGGCCTTTGACGAAACAAAATAACGCTAGGAGACTGCGGATGGAAATCCTCGTTTTCTTGCTCGCGCCCTTTGTCGCAAGCCTCATTCTCACGGGGATCCACGCGTATCTCGGCGTGCACGTCGTTGAGCGGGGGGTCATTTTCGTTGATTTGGCTCTTGCTCAAATCGCCGCCCTCGGGGCTACGGTTGCCGTCGTGATCGGAATGGACCCGCACGGCCGGGCGTCGTACTGGATCAGCCTTGGCTTCACGTTCCTTGGCGCCGCTATCTTCTCCTTCGCCCGCAGCGCCCGCGGCCATATTCCCCAGGAAGCCTTCATCGGCATTGCCTATGCCGTGGCCTCGGCCACCGCCATTCTTTTGATGAGCAAGGCAACGGGTGAGACCGAACACCTCAAGGACATGCTGGTTGGCAACATTCTGGCGGTTTCTTGGCAGGAAGTGCGAAAGACAGCGCTTCTCTACGGGGCAGTCGGTCTCTTCCACCTCATTTTTCGCAAGAAATTTCTGTCCATTTCCATGAATCACGGCAAAGCAGAGCAGTCAGGGATGAACGTGCACTTCTGGGACTTTCTCTTCTACGCTTCGTTTGGTTTCGTTGTAACGTCTTCGGTGGCCATCGCCGGAGTGTTGCTGGTTTTCTGCTATCTCATCGTTCCCAGTGTGGGTGCCATGCTTTTTGCTGACCGGATTGGCCCGCGGCTGGCGATCGGCTGGACCATGGGCACACTCGTTTCGGCATTGGGATGCTACCTTAGCGTTCAACTCGATACCCCGACAGGTGCAACGATTGTGGTTACGTTTGGCGCCATACTTGTCCTGATGTTCTTCCTGCACCTCATCGTGCATCGCGGGCGCACGGCCCAGGACCTTGAAGCTGCTCCAGCGGTTCAACGCGAGCTCCAAACCGCCTCTTCCTCGCGAGGGAAGTAGGTTGTCTTATCCTTCTTTCAGGAGCGCCAATCTTGCGCTGTGGAAGGTTTGCCTTTGGCGGGGATTCTGACCACAGCGGATGCACGCGCCCTCCCGCAGCATTTCTCTCGGGTGGGTTGTTGCTCATTCTAGGTCCAGGCACACCCTACCCTATCCTGATCTCTAAGCGAGGAACGGAAGAAAGGGAAGAGGTTCGCCGGAGAAGTGCTCCAATCACTTCGTAAGGAACCCGGGTTGTTAGGAAATTGACCTACCTGAGGATCAGGATGATCAGCGGCCGTATCTGCCAATCAGGTCCGAGTGCGCGAGAGTGTGGCCGTACATGGCGCGTTCGAGGTCGGCCTTTGCCACACCTGCCTTCAAATTCAGCTTGGCATCGAGCGCGTACAGCTTGAAGAAATAGCGGTGCGGATTGCCCGGCGGGGGGCACGGCCCACCGTAGCCGATTTTGCCGAAGTCGTTGCGGCCCTGCCGCGCGCCATTTGCAAGCTGCTCCTGCTTCGCCACTCCTTCCGCAAGCTCTCTGGTTTCGGCGGGCAGGTCGAACAGCACCCAATGCACCCACGTGCCTGCGGGAGCGTCAGGATCGTCCATGATGAGCGCGAAGCTTTGCGTTTTTGCCGGAGGCTCGCTCCAAGTGAGCTTGGGCGAGGCGTCGGGCCCGTCGCAGGTGAATTTTTTCGGAATCGTTTCGTTGGCCGCAAAGGCATCGCTCGAGATTTTCATGGTTCCCCCTTGGGCGTTCTCAGATGACATTGCGCCAAGGAAAGCCGAGAGGCAGAGCGACAAGCCAATCAAGGCGGTAAACACGTTTCGCATAACTGCGGCCTCTGCTATTCTCCCGAGGAAGCAGCCTGTCGCAAGGAGCAAAACTCCAAGGCCGTTTGCAAGCGCAGTCTGATCGACTTCGCGCCCGGCGTTTCACCGCCGGCTGCGGTCCTTGCGCACCGCTTCATCAATCAAAGCCTCCAGCTCGTCCCGCGTCAGCGTCACGCGATCCTCCGCGGACTCGCCCCCTTCATTGGTCATCGGCAGCTCCGCGCCGCCTCCCGGCGGAGGCGAAACGAAATATCTCGGACGCGCGGCCATCAACTTCGCCACTTCGCGCCCTGAGAGCAGAACGGGCTCGCCCGCCAGTTCCGCCGCGAGCGTGATCTTGGCACAGTGCTCGATGGTCTCCATGCGAAAGAAAGCAGTCAGCAGATCCGCTCCACAGGTCACCGCCCCGTGGTTCGCCAGCAGCAGTGCGTCGTAGTGTGGAACAAACGGCTCGAGCGCCGCGCTCAACTCCGGTGTGCCCGGAGTGGCGTATTGCACCAGCGGAATCTGGCCAAGACCGACGATCACCTCCGGAAGCAGCGCTTGGTTCAAGGCGCGTCCGGCAACCGCGAAGCCCGTGGCCGTGGGCGGGTGGGCATGGCAAACGACATTCACGTCGGGCCGCATGCGGTAAAAAAGGAGGTGCATGGCGAGCTCGGAGGAGACCTTGCGATCCCCCGCGACCTGCCGGCCCTCAAGGTCGGTCATCACCAGGTCCTCGGGCGAAAGCATCCCCTTGTTCATGCACGTGGGGGTCGTGAGGATGCGGCCGTCGCCGAGGCGCACCGACAGGTTGCCCTCGCAGGCAACAATGAAACCGCGTTCGTACATCCAGCGCCCGGCAACGCATATCTCCCGGGCATGTTGGGCATCGTTTTTTGCGTGGCCTGGTAAAAGTGAGTCCGGGGTCAAGGTCGGACTCCTTTCTGGCGCGGAAACAGCCGCACCGTCTCTTTCAAATCCCTTCAGGCGCACCCCGTGGGGACATACGAAATGGCCCCGCCAGCTCCCTGGGCCTGGCGTGAGCGCAAAGAAAGTATTATAAAACTCGGCTGGAATCTAGTGCCGTTCCGATTTTTTTGGGGGGGGCCCTTAGTTGAATGGCCGTGCCTGGCATTCGCCCTTTTTGCGCTCGCCCCCGCTCACGAGGCCAAGCAAAGTTCGCAGACACTAGGCGTAAATGCCGCGCAGCTTGAGGACCGTGGCTACGCGGTCGATCGCCAGCATGTAAGCCGCGATGCGGTTATTGACCTTGTGCAGTTCTGCGTAGCGCACGACCTCGTCGAAGGCATTCTCCATAATGTCCATCAGCCGCTCGTTGACCTCGCTCTCCCGCCAGAAGAATCCCTGGCGGTCTTGCACCCACTCGAAGTAACTCACCGTCACGCCACCGGCGTTGCCCAGAATGTCGGGTATGGTGAAGATCCCTTTCGCATCGATGATCGTATCGGCTTGCCAGGTCGTCGGGCCGTTCGCGCCTTCACAGAGGATTTTCGCCTGCACCTGGTTTGCATTTTTCTCGGTGATCTGGTTTTCAATGGCGGCGGGGATGGCGATGTCGCAGGACTGGAAAAGTACATCGCGCGGGGACATTTTCGTTCCGCCGTCGGGAAAACCCTGCAGCGGCTTTTTCTGCGTGTAGACCCAGTCGATCACTTTGGGTATGTCGAATCCCTTCTCGTTGTACAGCCCGCCGCCAATATCCGCGAGACCGACGATTTTGTAGCCGGCTTTTTGCATCAAGTCGGCAGCCATCGAGCCGACATTTCCGAAACCCTGCACGACCACGCGGCAACCCTCTCTTTTCATGCCGACCCTGGCGAGCGCCTTGTCACAGCAGATCATGACTCCGCGTCCCGTGGCTTCGCGTCTCCCCCGCGAACCGCCCAGCTCAATCGGCTTGCCGGTCACCACCGCCGTTGTGGCTTGCCCGACGTGCATCGCATAAGTGTCCATCACCCAAGCCATGGTTTGTTCGCCGGTGCCCACGTCCGGCGCCGGAATGTCGCGCTCCGGCCCAATCCAATCCGCCAGTTCCGCCGTGTAGCGTCGCGTCAAGCGTTCCGTTTCACCGCGGGATAATTTGCGCGGGTCGCAAATCACCCCGCCCTTGGCGCCCCCAAACGGAATATTCACGACCGCGCACTTCCAGGTCATCCAAGTGGCCAGCGCGCGCACTTCGTCAAGCGAAACGTCGGGGGCGAAACGAATCCCGCCTTTTCCCGGCCCGCGCACGTTCGAATGCAGCACACGGTAGCCGGTGAAAACTTCCAGCTGCCCGTTGTCCATGCCCACCGGAATGTACAGCGTGATTTCTTTGCTCGGCCACTTCAGGAAGCGATAGAGTCCCTGCTCGAGGCCCAGCTTGTTGGCGGCCACTTCAAAACGCGCTTCAGCGTTCTGGTAGACATTCATCTCTTCCGGCATCGGGGCTTGCGACATGCAAAGGTCTCCTTCGCTAACTTTCCCTCTTTCTTGTCGCTCTCAAGCGAGGGTGCAGGATTGCCTGGCAAACGATTGAGTTGGGGACAATACCATCACATCATGCCGTTTCTTTTTTGGACCAAGCGTCCTTACACAATTCGTCCTGTGATGATTCCACAGGCGTGAATTCAGGGGCCAAGGAAGGCTTCAGCGGTCTACCCCACCGCCAGACTTGCCATTTGGCCGGGGCGCCAGTATACGAACCTGTTTCGCATCCCGCAAGGCATACAGGCCCTTCTCGCGCGGCCCCCTTGCAACCTAGACTCTTGCTGCTAGCTAGCTAGGCCGTAGGTCAGCCCGTCTGCAGAGAACGACTAGCGTTGCTTTTGCAAGCGGAACTGGATTGTGACGGTCAGGTGCATCGGCACCGCTTTGCCGTCCAGCGTGGCCGGCTCATATTTCCACTGCCTCAAAGCATCCATGGCCGCCTGCTCGAGCAGCGTCGGGCCGGAAAGCACTTTCATCTTGGCGACCCGCCCGTTCGAATCAATGAGCGCATCAATGGTGACCCCTCCGGAAAAGTGCTGAGCCTTTGCCATTGCCGGATACTCGGGCGGCACAGAAGAGATTAACCTGGCCTGCTTTACGTCCCCGCCTGCCGGGACGGGCGTTGCCGGCGCTGCCGGCTGTTTGCCCGAAGCTCCCAGTTCTGGGCCCAGGGCATTGGCATCGCCCTCGGAGGGCTCTTCGCTCAAGTCCGGTTCCAAACTGTTCTGCGCCGTCCGCTTCGGTGAAAGCTTGGGCGCCTCGAGATGCACTTCTCCAAGAACAGGCTTCTTCTCGGCTGATGGAACCGCCTCGGGCTCGGCGGCTTCGGCCGTCGTAACCGCTCTTCCGCCATCAGCGGAATCTGAAGCACTTTCCGGGTTAGAGGCTTCGACAGCCGTCGCGCTTGCTGGAGCCGCATTCCCTGGCACATTCGCGTTGCTTCGATCCGGCTTCGCTCGTGCCATCGCGGAAGCTACGGGCGCTTGCCGAGAGAAAACCCCGGCAAGAACCCCGCCCGCCTGGTGGCTCTTATACCACCAGGCGCCTGCGGCCAGGAGAGCAGTCACCGCCACGAGCGCGGCAAAAAGCATGCCCTTTCCGGGCTTCTTGGGCGCGTTTTCCTTAACTTTCTTCACGCCTTCAAACGGCAGCTCGCTTCCGAACTGAGGAATGTGCGAATCCGCGGCCCTCTCCTTTTTGATCGGCGCTGCGAGCGGCGCCATCAGCTCGTCTAGCGGCCGCCGTTCCCGGACGCGCTTGGCTTTCTCCCGGAGGACGAGTTCGTTCGTCGAAGACGGGGCGGCAGGGTTGCGTGCCATCGGGGCGAGCCACGCAGGAAGCTCGAGTCGAGCCTCCTCGAGGGACTCGAGAGCGGGGATTGGCGCCGGAGGCGCGACCTTCGAAGGCTCTTCAAGCTTCTCCGCCTCCGGCAAAACCGCACCTGCGCTCGGTCGAGCGGGATTCTCGAGAAGCTGCGCTGCGCTTTCGTGCACCGGGTCGGCCTTGGGAAGCGAAATGGCGGGCTCCTCGACGGGAACCGGCAGAGCGTCCATGGCCGGAGTCGCGGACGAGCTCTCAGCCTGGTCGGCAAGCTGCAGTTGCGACAGCTCTTGCTCCAAGCGCGTCGTGTGTTGCTTTAATCCCTCCGGGTCGGGATCGCTCGCGGCCGGCACTTTGGCAGGTGCTGCGGGAGCCGAATCGGCAGGCGCGGGTTGCACTTCGAAGAAGGGAGCGAGACTGGACAAATCGAGTGTCGCGGGATTCGACGGCGGTTCGGATGGCGCAAAAAGCGACGCGGGCTTGTCCGACGGGCGGGCCAGTTCAAAGTTGCGAACGGGCGGCTGGCTCGGGGCGGGCCCTTCTGTTTTTGGAACGGACTCGAGGGGAGCAACACTGGGCGGTTCGGCGGGAACACGGGAAGCCGACTCGCGCTTCTTCAGCCAAGGTTCGACGAGCGGCTCCTCGGAACCAAACGAAGGTGCGAGGGGCACCGCAGGAATACCGGAATCCGGCCTCGGGTTGGGAGTGCCCAGCAAAGAACCGGAATCTATCGGCGCGGGAACGATGGAAGATCCGGACAGCGCGGGAATCGCTGGCGTCGACAAAGCCGGCGCAGGAGTCGAAGACCTCCCCGCAACGCCGCTCGGAGCGATGCCCGCGGCGGATTCGTCCACCTTTTGCGCCGCCAGCCGCGAAGGCGCCGGCGAGCCATTGGTTGCGGTCGGACGGCTTGCGTCAGGCGAGGCTTGCGGTCCCGGCGCAATCCGGTCGGCGGGGAAACGCATCCCCCAAAAACCCACAGCGGGCTCGGTAAATTCCAGTTCCACGTATCCGCTGACGCTGCGATAGTTCTTGGACTTCACCACCTGGCAAACGACTTCCTTTTTCGTGCGCTCGTTGGTTAGGAAGAGCAATTGGCCGGGAGCCAGTGCGGAATGCAGCTTGATGACCGCGCCGTTGCCGTGGATCATTACGGTTTTGGTCGCTTCGGAAAAAGGTTCTCGCTTGTCGCCGCCTTCCACAGTGCGCGCGCCATTCACCGCAACGGGAACTTCGAGGGCCACCGGTTGCGGCCTGGTCGGGGGATCGCCCGGTGCCGCCGAACCGGGGCGCGAGCTGGTTTCGGAAGTTGCCAGCGTGTCCGAATCCTTGATGATAAGAGACATCGCGCGCACACCTGTGAAGCAGAATTTGCGGTTTGCCCGCTAGAAACACGTTTTCCATATCGGGGCTACCTTTTCTATCTTCTGCTTCTGCGGAGAAAGCCAACCATAGTACAGGCGTACCACTTTTGGCTAAGCAACAACTGTTCGCGCGTACAGGAGCGAATGGCGACGAGCGGGCATCTTTTCTCGCGCTTGGTTACCATATGGCCGTAAAGCCTCGGCTTTTGGGCCGACGATATAAAGGATATAAGGCCCCTCTTTCTTTTCCTTGCAAACTGCTCTATATTCTTATGTCCGAACGACCTATGGGCGGGCAGCCCAAAAGTAAAGCCTCTTCGTGGTCCTCCGCTGAAGTAGGGCGGTTGTGGGAGGAACCCACCGAAGCCATCTCGGGAAAACAAACCGAGGCCGTAGGAATCCTCGCCGCTTGCGGCGGGGAGGATGTCAAGGTCGAGTTCTGCTTAGCGGCCCCTTGAACTGCTCATCCACTTCCACCTGGTAGCCGGTGACCAATTTGTTAGTTTCGTTGGCCATGCCGATGACCGCCTGAAGTTCCTTGAACATCGCGTCGGTCATTCCTTTTCGAAAGGCGGACGCGGTGTGCGAATAGATGCAGTAAGTGCAATTGTTGGTCACGCTGACGGCGATATAGAGCAACTCCTTGGTTAGCGGATCCAGTGCGCCCGGCGCCATCACCTGCTTGATGCTTTCCCACGTGCGCGCGAGCAGCGCGGGATCGTGCGCGATGGCTTTCCAGAAATTGTTGATCCAATCGGTCTTACGCGTGGCCATGATGTCGTCATAAATGGCGCGCACCTGCGGGCTCGCGTCCTGGTATTCAATCAGCCCAAACGTCGACATGGGACTCTCCCAAACCTCGAAATCGCTACGGCGGACAGGATTTTATCGCGACTCTCCCGGGTCTTGTCACCTTGACCGCGCAAGGAGGTCGGCCAGTGCCGACAAGGGCCCGATGAGGCCGCGAGTACCCGCGAGTTGCTCACGGCAAGGTCGTGAACTTTTTCACCGTCTATGTTTCGATGCTCCTTCTCGCGACCCGCACTTCTTCCCGTCCCGGTTATGAATTTTCTCGCTCCTGCGAATAACATTCATTCACATTCATTCTTCTTGACAGCAAAGACTGGGGCAGGTTACAACTCCAGCCATCAGCATATTGCCGTTCAGGTGCCGGTGCCGGTATCCCTACCGAGACAGGGCGAGCGGTCCGGGGGGCTTGTCCTTAAATGACGGATCCCTCGATTGAACAACCGAGTGTGTGTGGGTTCCCACACCATCCGCAGTTGGTCTGGGGTGGCCTTGGTTTTTGTATTGCACGTTCTCCGGCCCTGCCGGAAAACGAGGGTGCGGTCAGTTCAAGTTTTGATCGAAGAGGGGGGATGGAATCTATGAAGCGCTTTGTAACAGCAATTCTCATCGCATTCTCACTGGCAGTTGCACTAGATGCGCAGACCTTCCGCGGCTCCATCAACGGAACGGTCACCGACCCGTCGGGCGGAGTGATTCCCAACGCCACGGTCAAGGCCACGGAAATCGCCACGGGCATCGATCACACCACTACGACGACGAGCGACGGAGCCTTCGCGTTCCAAGACATTCCGCTTGGTTTTTATAAAGTAGTGGTGACGGCTACGGGATTCCCGACGTATACCGTTGACAAGGTCGAAGTCATCGCCGGTCAGATCTACACTCTACAGGTGAAGCTGCAGCTTCAGCAGCAGACCACCACCGTGGAAGTTTCCGCGGCTGCGCTGACGCTCGATACCACCACGCAAACCCAGACCATGACGATTCCCGACGACGTGGTGCAGAACATGCCTCTGAACGGGCGGGACTTCACGCAAATGATTTCGGTTGCACCTGGTTTTGGCGGTTATAACGTTGGTGGCTTCGGCTCGTTGAACGGTACGCGGCCTAACCAGGTCAACTGGCAGATCAACGGGGTGGACAATAACGATTTCTGGCACAACATTCCCGCCATCAATCAGGGCGGCGTCTCCGGGATTGCCGGCACGGTCCTGCCGATTGACGCAACGGTGGAATTCTCAGTGCAAACCTCCTCGGGCCCCGAGGGCGGGCGCAACGCCGGTGGCACGGCCAACATTGTCCTCAAGTCCGGCACCAACGATCTGCATGGCTCCCTCTATTACTATAACCGAAACGAAGTCTTTGGTAACCCTTCGCCCTTCTTTGTTCCCGCGCCCGGCACCAAGGCTCCCAGGGAACGGAATGAAAACTACGGTTTCGCTGTCGGTGGGCCGTTCATCAAGAATAGGACCTTCTTTTTCCTCAGCTACGAGAAGCAGGAGTTCGTTTTCGGCCTGTCAGGAATCGCCACGGAGCCTTCGGCAGCCTGGGTGGCGCAAGCAGGTGCTCTGCTCGCCTCAAACAACAAGCCCGTTAGTCTCGCTTCCTGTAACGTGCTCGCGGGGCTTACCAAAGACCTCCCTGCTAACCAGATTCCTGCCGGGTGCCAGACCAGTGGCGCGGGTTTCTGGCCCACCTCGGGCAGTAACTCGATTTTGAATTTGCCTTCGACTACGGGCAATTTCTTCAGCCCCAGCACCGAGTTTGGTTACAGCTACAACGGCGTCGCTCGGCTTGATCACCAATTTTCTGACAAACATCATCTTTCGCTCCACGCCATTATCGGCCAGGGGAACCAAGTAGCTCCGCTTGGTGGTAGCCCCGCGCTCGGAACAGCCAGCTCGAACTTGTCGTACTACTTCGAGGTGGCTCCTCTCCACGACGGAAATTATGGCGCAGTCTTAAACTCCACGCTGTCAGCGAGGTTGACGAATCAATTCCTTTTTGGCGCCAGCTACTTCAACCAGCTCTTTCACGACAACAACAACAGCTTTGTGACCAAGGACCTTGGTTTGTTCCTCAGCCCGGATGCCACAAAAAACGGCCAGCCCATTAATGGGGCCCCGAACATTAGAATCACAGGCTTTGAGCAAACCGGCTTGACTCCCCCGGAGGGCCGAAGCGACTTGACTACCCACTATACTGACATTGTTTCGTATAGTGTCGGGAAACATCAATTTCGCTTCGGAGGCGAGTATCGCCACGGGAAACTTAACGAGTTCTATCACCGCCGCGGGACTGGAAGATTCAATTTCGACGGAACGCAAGGACCTTGGGCAAGCAGTGCGACTTGTACCGGGGCGACAGCTAACCCCCCGCTCTGCGCGCTCGCCGACTTTCTCGCTGGCGACGTGTCTTCATCAACGATCGTCGTTGGAAATCCCGAGCGCTTTGTGCACGTCAACGCCCTCAATGCCTACGTTCAGGATTCCTACCAGCTGACTAAGAAACTCAACCTGCAATACGGCCTGCGCTACGAATACTTCGGGCCTATGCAGTCCGACAAGAGTGGCGACATCGCCAACTTCGTTCCGGGAACGGGATTTGTCGTCCAGAGTAGCGCCCACCCTCTCTTCGACCCTGGTAAGAACCATTTCGCTCCACGGCTCGGCTTTGCCTATCAGCCGAATGCTAAAGGCGATCTCGTGGTCCGCGGTGGATTTGGTGTTTTCTACGATCAAATCAACCTAAATCCCTTCTTGGACTTCCGTCCGCCCATCACTGCGCCTTCGGGGGTTCACAGCAATCCGTTCGGTGCTGATCCCAACTCTACCTATGGCGCGAATAGGCTCGGCCAAGGTTCCTACCAATGGGATGCCGTCCAAGCAGGGGGCAATTCCATTTTTCCAGGCGTACAGGCTTGCTCCGATCCAAATTGCGGCGCCGCAACCGACCCCAAGGGCCTGAGCATTTATTCTGTCAGCAAGAATTTCCGTGTGCCGTACTTCTTCAATTACAACTTGCAGGTGGAGAAAAGCTTCGGCAACGCCGTTGTTTGGCAGCTCGGCTATGTCGGCAGCCAGGGGCGAAAGCTAAATCTGGTGTCCAACATCAATCAGCCCCTCGCCAATGGCGTCCCCGTCCCGAGCGCACTGCTTCCTGTGACTACCTTCAGGGGTGCACCGGTAAGCGTCCCTTATCCTAACTTCGGCAACATCCTGCAACTCAACACCATCGGCAATTCCAATTACAATGCTCTGCAAAGCATTCTCAAATTAAGACAGTGGCGCGGACTGAGTTCGCAGATCGCATATACCTGGTCTCACTCTCTGGATGACATCAGCGAGTACCGCGGCACTGTTGTGGATAACGCCTACAATCGCAGCGCGGATTATGGCAACAGTGACTTCGATACACGCCATCTTTTCACCATCGACTTCACCTATGACGTTCCGAAGGCTCCTTGGGCAACTTCCGCATGGACAAAGCGCGTCTTTAACGACTGGCAAATCAGCAGCGTGATGAACTGGCACAAGGGGCAGCCGTACGACGAGATCCTGTCTTATTTGAACCTGATCCCCGGCGCCAACCCGTTCGCTAGTGCCAATGGGGTTACCATTGACCATAAATTCGTGCCCGGTGCCGGCACGCTGTGGATCAACCCAACGGCCTTCTGCGATCCCAATGCAGGAGACCCCGGTTGCACGGGATCACCCCTTGGCAACGTCTCCAGGAACAAATGGTACGCGCCGTCCTTCGGAGATGTCGACCTGTCCTTCATCAAGAACATCGGGATTACTGAGCGCGTCAAAATCCAGCTCCGCGCCGACTTCTTCAATCTCCTGAATCGGATTAATCTGTCGTCCGGAGTCGGGGCTTTGCCCGCGTTCGGAAGTGCTTCACCAAATGGTGACGTCTGCGCCGAGGATAAAACCACCCATAGGTGCTCTGCGAATTTCAAGTCGACTGGATTCGGTATGGTGACGGACACGATCGGCGACTTCAACGGCGCTCCGGCCATCGGCCCCGGCGAATCTCGCAACATTCAGCTCGTGGCCAAAATCATCTTCTAGCGTTCTAAGGGGCGCAGAAGGAACTTCAGCCAAGAGGCTCCCGCATCTGCTGGGGGCCTCTTGCTTTTTGTAGTGGACTCCCGCAGCCCATCGTCCGCTTCGATTCCCCTATATTCTCCCGAGCGCAGCCATGAGGGGCGAGGCTCAATCGCGGACGGATTTGCAGCACCGGGCTTAGTTAGCCCGCCGTTGCCGGGAGCGGATGCGAATTCTAACGAGGAAGGAATTCTTCCCCTAAATGCGGATTTGCCCCGCCGCCGCCCTCTGTTGGTGAAGGAATTCTTCGAGCAGCAGTTGCGACAGCCGCCGGGTGTTGTGGCGCAGCACGCCGTGTTCCTCGACGAGATCGTCGAGGATCACCCGACAGCCAAGGTTCCGCAGCGCGGCAAGGTCCACGGTCACCGGCACCGCTCCTTCCGCGCGATAGCGGCGCGCCACTTCGGGCGAGATCGCCTGCCGGTTGGCGATCACGCAGTCGATCACCCGGTGCGGCACGTGCTTCTGAATGGCGCAAACGTGGTCCGCCAGCCCGTAGCCGGTCGTTTCGCCGGGCTGCGTCATCAAGTTGGCGATGTAGACTCGGGGAGCCTTGGACCGCGCGATCGCCGCGGCAATGTAGGGAATCAGCAGATTGGGCAGGACGCTCGTGTACAGCGAGCCTGGGCCCATGAGAATCAGGTCGGCCTGGTCGATGGCTTCGACAGCGGCGGGCAGGGGGCGCACGCGGCTCGGAGAGAGGCTCAGTCTCTTGATGCGTGTGCGGCTGGCACTGATGCGCGTCTCGCCGTGAACCACGCGGCCGTTTTCGAGGATGGCAACCAGACGGACATTCGAGAGCGTCGAGGGGAAAATGCGCCCGCGAATGGCGAGCACTCTGCTCGTCACGCGAATCGCCTCGATAAAGTCGCCGGTGACGTGCGTCAGCGCGGCGAGAAACAGATTCCCGAAATTGTGGCCGGCGAGACCCCGTCCCGCGTGAAAGCGGTACTGAAACAAGCGGCCCATCAACGCTTCATCTTTGGAAAGCGCGACCATGCAGTTGCGAATGTCGCCCGGCGGCAGAATGCGATTCTCGCGCCGCAAACGCCCGGAACTGCCGCCGTCATCGGTCACCGTGACGATGGCAGCGAGATCGGAGATCGGTCGCTCGGCGGTCGAAAGTTCGTCCGGGCGCCGCACCACCCGTTCTTTCAAGCCGCGCAGCAGCGTAGACAGCCCGGTTCCCCCGCCCAACGCGACAATGCGGAAGCCCGGCGGCAGAGCTTTTCTCGGAGAGCCGTGTTTCTTCATTTCCAGTTGAGAAAAGGAGCCACCTGTTTATTCTACAGGAAAGAGTTCAGATACCGCGCACCCTCGGGAAGATATGCGGAAGAGCCGAAGCTACAGCGCCACTTCCGGCTGATGCCGCCCTTCGTCACAATTCACGATGGTTATGTTTTCTAGCCAGCAAACCCGTCTTTCTCCGGGTAGAGCAATTCGGTGAAGCGCGGATCTTCCTGGAGGAAGGCGAAATCTTCGTCGTTGCGCGCGTGGTAGCGGTTTTCCGGGCGCAACTGGATGGCGACCTTGAGGTTCTGGAGTGCGGAGTCGGCTTCGCCGGTGAGGCAATCGAGCGCTGCCAGCGCGTAATGAATGTGGTCGGCCTTGGGCGCGGCCTTGCGCGCTTTGTCGAGGCTCTCCCGCGCTTCGTCCCAGCGCCCGATGTTCATCATGGCCACGCCGCGCTGGTAATGGTCTTCCGCGCCGCGCGGATTGTGTTCCTGCGTGGGCTTCATGCGCTGCTCGGCAATTTTCAAATGCACGCGCGCGCGGTCCGCCAGTTCCTTGCTCGGACCTTTCAGCACTTCTTCCAGTCCCTGCTTGGCGCGGGCGAATTTTTGCTGATGAAATAGTGACAGAGCTTCATCGTAAGTCTTCAGCTGCTCCTGCACGCGCGGATCGACCAACTCAACGCCGCCGCGCTGCGGCGGTGGGGGCGGCCCTAAGTTCCTCTTTTTCTGTGGCTTAGAGGAATTGTGCCCGGTGCTCTTGGAGTGCTGTGCCGAGCCCCCGGGGGCTTTTCGGACTTTGCCCATGGTCGGCATGCTAGCAGAGGCGGCGACGCGCGTCAAACGCGGATTTATTACTTTCGAGTAAATAACTCTGCAATAAAAATGCGGGACGGCGGAGCGGGACACTGGTTACCGAACGGCAGCATCAGGAAAAAATAGCTCGTCCAAATCGCTCGAGAATCGCGGAAACTGGAGTTCAGGCTGCAAAGCGATGGAAACACGGGGCGGGAATGCTGGCCTGCCTCGAGCGCGTATGCTAGATTTGTGGCCGGACACTGGTCGACGACAAAGTGCCTTTCATCAATTTTCCTGCACGCGAAATTAATTGCAAGCTGGTGTACTACGGTCCGGGTCTCGGCGGAAAAACCGCCAACCTGCAGTGGGTCTACGACCATACCGGGCAGAACCAGAAGGGCAAAATGGTGTCCCTGGCCACGGAAACCGACCGCACGCTGTTCTTCGACTTCCTTCCGCTCGACCTGGGGACGGTGCGGGGCTTCAAGACTCGCTTTCATCTCTATACCGTGCCCGGCCAGGTGTTCTACGAGGCCAGCCGCAAGCTCATCCTGAAAGGGGCGGACGGCGTAGTGTTCGTGGCCGATTCGCAGGAAGAGCGGCTGGACGCGAATTTCGAGACCATGGAAAACCTTCAGGAACACTTGAAAGAACACAACCTGAATTTCTCGACGATTCCCTACGTGCTGCAGCTGAACAAGCGCGACTTGCCGAACGCCATGCCCGTGCCGGAATTGACCAAGCAACTTCGAAAAAAAAGCGAGCCGGTTCTGGAAGCCGTGGCCATTCAAGGCACCGGCGTCTTTGAAACCCTCAAGGAAGTGGCCAAACTCGTCCTCGCTGAACTGAAAAAAGGGGCTTAAAGGAAGTAGAATTCCTCAATTAAACAGGTGAAATGCGACCTCCAGGCTTGTTCTTACTGGGGCGGGATGGCCGTGCTAACGGTCCTATCTCGCCAGGGCAAAATATCATCTTCTTTTTCTTTCGGACCAAATCCTTCGAGGTGAAACGTGAGCTCAATTCCGCCATCCCTCTCATTCAGAGTTCCCAAAATTGTGCCAGTGGCTCCCCATTGTTGGGCAATGCCCCAGACAGATGTCGTTTGAGCGAAGGTCCTCGAGCGTAGTCCAGTTTTCGACTAGATAGTTTCTGAGCGCTTTGCGATCAAGAATTTCCTTTCCGGGGGAATAGCTTGCGAGTGATTCGGAAAAGCCGTCGGCAAGGACGATGCCCAATTGCGACGAGGTGCCGGGTGAGTTTCGGAAGAAATCGATCACAAGGACCTTGGGCTCTTTTTCGGCATGTTCTGCATCGCGAATCCTTTGTTTATGCCCATATTATGCGAGCGTCTGATCGCTTAGATGCAGGAATTCGGCCAAGCTCATCGTACTAGGTGAAATTGGCGAGGGCGGCGGATTCGGTGTCGAAGGTGGGAATGGCTTCTGCAAGGCGCGTGACCGTGAGAGCGTCGCGGACGCGGCCGGGTCCGCAGACCAGCCGCAGCACCCCGCCTTCGCGCCCGAGCTGGATCGAGATGCGCACGAGCGTGGATAGCCCGGAACTGTCGATTTGCGGCGTGCTGTTGAGGGCCACGATGACCTTGCGAGTGCCCTTCTTCAGGACCGACTGCAGGGCACTGTAAAGCTGTTCGCTCGGTTCGCCGATGGTGAGCCGGCCATGCACCTCGAGAATGGCGACTTCGCCGGATTCGCGAACTTTGATCTCCATGGGCAGCCGTTCGATCATGTCAGTGGGCTTTCTCTTTTCGTTCGAATACGGAAAGGCCGCACGGCATTATACGCTGGCGGTCCGAAGAAGCGGTAAAGTCGTAACTCTGGAATGATAACTCAAGCTGTCACAAAACCATTCTGAGGTTTCTGCCCGATGCTGGCAGCCCCGAGAAGGAGCCGATGCCGACCGGCAAGTTTCACCCCAGACGCTTCGCTGACCTTTGGCGCACCCCGACGTCTATAAACTGAGGTCTTGGTGTGACCAAACCCGATTCTCGGCAAGGATCGCTCACCATGCTCGCATGGCTCGAATCGCTGCGCGCGGATGCGGTTTTTGGTTGGCGGCAACTGAAGAAGCATTGGCTGACCTCGGCCGCGGCGATTCTGTCGCTTGCTTTGGGAATCGGCGCATGCACGTCGGCATTCCGTCTCATCGACGCCCTTCTGCTGCGTCCCTTGCCGGTGCCCAATCCGGACCGGCTTTACTCTCTTTCGCGCCAGGGCCTCAACTTTGATGGCAAGCCCAGTATTGACCAAAACTGCGAGTACCCGCTTTTTTCTTCAGATGCGCGCGGCGGTGAAGGATCGGGCGGAGTTACTTGCCCTGTCCTACGCGGATCGCGTCGATCTTTATTACCGGCCCGACCAGGAAATTGAGAAAGCGTACGTGCAATATGTTTCGGGCTGGATGTTTGAGTCGTTTGGACTGCGGCCTGTCTTGGGACGGCTGTTGACGGAAACGGACGATCGGATACCAGGTGCGCATCCCTACGCGGTGCTCTCTTACGTTTATTGGACCCTCCGCTTCGGCCAGGATCCTAAAGTGGTCGGCCGCAGTTTTCGCATGGGGGAAACGCTCTACGAGGTAATTGGGGTTGTGGAGAAACCTTTCACCGGCACCGAGCCGGGCACGATGATCGACGTCTTCGTTCCCGCCATGATGAATCCTTATGTGACGGCGCTCCGACGCCAGCGTTTTTCGGGTGTTTGCTCAGCTGAAGCCGGGTGTCGCGGCGGCGCTCGTTCGCGCGAAGCTCGAAGCAAGTTCCCGTGCGTTCGAAGAAGAGAGGGTCAAGGGATTTGTCGGCGTTCCCCGGGAGGGCCTGGATAATTTCTTAAACCAAAGGCTCGTGCTGGAGCCCGCTCCCACGGGCGTTTCCGATTTGCAGAACGAGAACCGTCGCTCGCTTGCTGCGCTGGGTGTTTTGGTGGCGTTGGTGCTGCTGATTGCTTGCGCGAACGTGGCCAACCTGATGACCGCGCGAGCGGCGACGCGCGCCCGCGAGATGGCCACGCGAATGTCCATCGGGGCCGGACGCTGGCGTCTTGTGCAGCTTATTTATGGAAGCAGCATGGATTGCCGTGCTTGCGGCGGCGCTCGGCGTATTTTTCGCCTGGGGCTCCGCGCCGTTTGTCGTCAGCAGAATCAATCCGCCGGACGATCCGGTGCGTTTGATTCTTCCCCCCGACTGGCGCGTTCTGGGATTCGCACTGGCGTTGACCTTCGGCGTGACTTTGCTCTTCGGTTTGTTGCCGGCGCTCGGCGTCTCCGCCGTCAAGCCACTCCGTGCCCTGCAAGGCAGGGAAGCGCCTCGCTCCCGGCGTGTGTTGATGCACGCGCTCATCACCGCTCAGGTGGCCTTCTGTTTCCTAGTGCTCTTCACTACCGGGCTGCTTGTGGCCACCTTCGAGCATTTGTCGCATGAGTCGGTCGGGTTCTCCGCCGAACGCCTGCTTACGCTCGATACGTTCGCGCAAAGAGCCGAACCACCAGCTTTGTGGCTCCAGGTAGCCGGCCATCTCCGGGAGATCCCGGGTGTCGAAAGAGTCGCCTTGGCCAGCTGGCCATTGCTCGACGGGAACAGCGTGAACAGCTACATTTCGATCAACGAGGCACCTCCGATGCCAAGGCTGGCCTATTTCCTAAGGGTGTCGCCCGGCTGGATTGACACCATGAAAATCATGTCGATGGTCGGGACTTTCTTCCGAGCGAGACGGCTCCCGGGGCGGCCATCGTAAATGAAACCTTCGCGAAGACTTATTTCAACGGAGAAGATCCGGTGGTTGGTGCGCGACGCCCGTTACGGTGGTATGCGGGAAGGAGCCCGGGCCGTGGTTTACGTGCCCTTTCAGGGTGTGCGCAGTGACGGCACTGGGGTGCCGCAAAATTGGGGAACCTTCATCGTGCGCACCTCGAGCGCCAATCCGCTGGCGATGGCCGAGGCTCTCCGCCAGGAACTGCCGCGGGCACGTCCCGAGTTTCGCGTGAGCCGAGTCCGCACGCAGCTCGAAATCAATCAGGCGCAAACCGTGCGCGAACGGCTGCTCGCCATGCTCGCTCTATTCTTCGGCGTCGTGGCGGGTGGTGCTGGCAGGCGTCGGCCTGTACGGGGTGTTGCACTACTCCGTTCTCGAGCGGCAGCGCGAAATCCGGAATCCTCATGGCCATCGCCGCACAAGTCGTCGCCGTCGTGCGCATCGTAACCGTCGATGTTTTCTTGATGCTCTTAGTGGGGGCGGCTGCGGGCTTGACGTCCGGCTTGGCGCTTGTGCGGTATATGGCGGCGTTGTTTTACGAAGTTAAACCCACGGACCTAGCCATGCTGGCTTCCCGTGGCTATAATAGCGCTCCTCGGAACCGCAGTTCTAGCCTCGCTGCCCCCGGTTGCTCGCGCGGCCAGAATAGATCCCGTTACTTTGCTGAGCGCCGAATAGAAGCGCGCGCCCACCCCAAGGAAGACTTAGGGTTGACATCTTACCCAAGCGAGCGTAGCGTTGGGTTAAATGTCTACCCAAGAAGAGCGAGAACGGCTGGAACTGCTGCAAGGCACCTTGGACCTGCTGATCTTGCGCACGCTGATCTTTGGAGCGCAGCACGGCCAAGGCATCGCGCGCGCCATCCAGCAAACGTCAGACGACGAGCTCCTTGTGGAGCACGGCGCGCTTTACCCCGCGCTCCAGCGGCTGGAGGAGCGCGGCTGGATCTCCGCGAAGTGGGGAATCTCCTCCAACAATCGCAAAGCGCGGTTTTATTCCCTGACTGCCTCGGGCCGCAAGCAGCTAGGAAAAGAAACCACCAAGTGGAAGCGGCTGACCGCGGCGATAGGGCGGATTCTGGAATCCGAGGGAGGCTAGGCCATGTTCGGACGCAAGCGCGAGCCGGGCGACTTCCGCTCGGAGATTGCGGCTCATATCCAGTTGGAAGCGGAGCGCCTGCGAGAACAAGGCTTAAGCGAAGAAGACGCCGGGGCCGCGGCGCGCCGCTCTTTCGGCAATGTCATGCAAACCGAGGAACGTTTTTACGAAGCAAAGCGCTGGCTGTCGTGGGATCAGCTGTGGCAGGACGTTCGCTATGGCCTGCGGATGCTGGCCAAGCATCCCGGCTTTACGGGCATAGCGGTGCTCACGTTGGCGCTGGGCATCGGCGCAAACACTGCAATGTTCAGCGTGATCGAGGCGGTGTTGCTCCGGCCGCTGTCGTACAGCAATGCGGATCAGTTGGTGAGCGTGGCTTCCATGTGGGAGAGGGGCGGCGTCACGACGCCTTATTCCTGCTCGCCGCCGGATTTTTTTGATTGGCGCGACCAGAACCGATCGTTCTCATCGATGTTTGCGTTCCATACGAGCGAGCGCGCGCTGACCGGACGCGGCGAGGCGAAACGCCTGCGCGCCGTTGTCACGACTGCAGGAATCTTCCCTACTCTAAAAGTACACCCCATCATCGGACGGGAGTTCACGGCCGAGGAGAATCGCAAGGGCGCCAATCATGTGGCGATTTTGGGCTACGGGTTCTGGCAGGCGGATTTCGGGGGCCTGCCGGATGCGATTGGGAAAACCATCGAACTAGACAGCGAACCGTACAAAATCATTGGCGTGATGCCGCGGGACTTTCGGTTTCCGCTGCGGGACAGCGATGCGTATCTACCGATCGGATTTGACGACAAGGTGATGACCCAGCGAGGGGCGCATTACCTGAGCGTGCTGGGAAGGCTGAAGCCGGGTGTCTCCGTGGCTCAGGCCAATGAGGATTTAGTGGCAATCATGGCAGAGCTACGACGGCTTTATCCGGACAAGGACGGAAAGTGGGGCGTGCAAGCGGAGCGATGGAGCCGGCGGCTGGTGGGCGATATTCGGCCGGCGCTGCTGGTGCTCCTGGGAGCCGTGGGCCTTGTGGCGTTGATCGCGTGCGCCAACGTATCCAACTTGCTCCTGGCCCGAGCGACGGTGCGTCAGCGCGAAATGGCCATGCGGCGCGCTCTGGGCGCCGGGCGCCTGAGGATTGTGCGCCAGATTTTGACGGAGAGTTTAATGCTGGCGATATGTGCCGGGGCAGCGAGCCTGCTGCTCGCGCACTGGGCGCTCCTCGGGATTGTGCGCTTTGGACCGAAAGACATCCCGCGGTTGGCGAGCGTGGGACTGAACACGGCGGTGCTGACATTCACGCTGGGCGTCTCGGTCGTGAGCGCCTTGCTGTTTGCGCTAATCCCTGCGATGCGATCCTCGAGAATGGAAGTTGGCAGCCTGCTCAAAATGTCAGGCTCGTCCTCGCGCGAAGCAGGACGCGCACGCAGCATTCTTCTTGTTGGAGAAGTCGCCTTTTCCATGATGTTGCTCGCGGGAGCGGGGCTCCTTGTCCGTAGCTTCGTGGGCCTGAGATCGCTAAACCCGGGTTTTGACCCCCAAGGCGTCTTGACGCTGGACGTTAGCGTGCCGGATGCCCACTACAAGAACAGCCTGGCGCTCGAAGACTACTGGGACCAAGCGTTGGCCAAGCTGCGCGGTTTGCCCGGCGTCACATCGGTCGACGCAGTGACGCCGTTGCCGCTGTCCGGGGATGATTTCAGCAGCAGCTTCAGCGTGGAAGGCAGGAACATACCTGAGAAGGACCAGCAGTCGGCGGAATTGCGCTGGGCCACGCCGCATTATTTTCGAACGCTGGGCATTCCGTTGCGCAAGGGGCGGACGTTCACGGATGCCGACCGCCTGGGCGCCGCGGGAGTTCTATTGATCAGCGAAACGGCCGCCCACATGTTTTTTCCAGCGGGGGACGCGATTGGGCAGAAGATCGACTTTGGCGCGGGGGGCGGGTATGAAAAAAACAAAGGAGAGATTGTGGGTGTCGTGGGAGACGTGCGCCACTTTGGGTTGGATGCTCCAATCGCGCCGACCTTCTATGTGCCGCTGTCGCAGGCGGGCATGGATGGCGCGAGTTTGGTGATTCGTGCGCAAGCATCTCCCGCGGCTCTGGGACAGCCAGCGCGCAAGCTGATTCAAGAAATTGACCGCGATGCATTGGTGGGAGAACCCGTGATGTTTGATTCTCTGCTTGCCGATTCCCTGGGGCAGAGGCTGTTTTACATGATGCTGCTGGGCGCATTCGCTGCTTTGGCACTAGTCTTGGCGGCGGTGGGGCTGTATGGAGTGATTTCGTACTCGGTGGCGCAGAGAACGCAGGAGATCGGGATCCGCGTGGCGATGGGGGCGGCGCGCTGGCAGGTATTGTCCATGGTTATGAAGAATGGTTTGGAGTTCGTCCTTCTAGGATTGGCAGCGGGCCAGGGGATGGCGCTCATGCTGCACCGCACGATGCAGGGCTTGCTCGTTGGCGTGAGCGCTACAGACGCACTCACGTTGCTTGTGGCGGCGGCCGTGTTGCTGCTCGTAGCGATCGTGGCCTGCTACGTGCCGGCATGGCGCGCGGCGCGAATGGATCCGTTGGTCGCATTGAGGTTTGAATAGGCAGGCAAGAGCAACTCTTGCGGCGTTTGCTCCAAAGCGTTGTTGCGATTGCACGTTCTCGGCTTCACGGAGGCAGGCCATGTTCCGACGGAAGCGCAAGGCGAGTGACTTTAGCTCCGAAATGGAGGCTCATATCCAGTTGGAGACGGACCGCCTGCGGGAACAAGGCGTAAGCGAGCGAGAGGCGCGAGCCGCCGCGCGCCGCGCTTTCGGCAACGTGACACAAGCTCAAGAGCGCTTTTACGAGTCCGGCCGCTGGCTCTTTTGGGATGATCTCGGGCAAGACCTTCGTTTCGCCTTCCGCATGTTGCACAAGTCTCCCGGTTTTGCCGCTGTTGCCGTCGTGACGCTTGCCGTGGCGATTGGCGCAAACGCCGTGGTCTTCAGCGCACTCGATGCTTTCGTGCTCCGGCCGCTGAACGTGCCGCAGTCGGAGAGCCTCTACGGATTGCAGTTTGGCGGAGGGCATCGAGGCGCGCTGTCGTATCCAAATTATGTGGATTTCCGGGATCGCAACCGGAGCTTCGACGGTTTAGCCACCTATCAAATGACCCGCGTGGGGCTGGGCACGGGTAACAATTCGACACGCGCGTGGCTGTATGAGGTGAGCGGAAACTACTTCGACGTATTGAAGCTTCAGCCGTATCTCGGCGGCTTCTTCCATTCCTCCGACGAGCATGGAGCGGGCAGCGCTCCCTATATCGTGCTCAGTTACGCCTACTGGCACGGCCATTTTCAGGATGACCCGGGCGTGGTGGGACGCCGGGCGGAAGTGAACAAGAAGCCGTACACGATTATCGGCGTGGCTCCGCCGGAGTTTCGCGGAACTTTCTTGCTGCTCTCTCCCGATTTCTTCGTGCCGATGGTGAGCATCGAGGACGAGGAGGCCCTGAACAGGCGCGCGGGTTGGTGGATTTTCGAGACCATTGGACATCTAAAGGCCGGAGTAACTCCCGCCGAGGCCGCCGCCGATCTCAGCGCGATTGGCGACTATCTCCAAAACACGTATCCCAAAGACGTGGGAAAGATGAACGTTTCGTTGGATCATGCCGGTCTCTATGGCGATACGTTTGGCCGTCCGATCCGGGGATTCGTTGCCGCCTTGATGCTGCTCGCCGGGTTAATTCTGCTGGCCGCTTGCGCTAACCTCGGAAGCCTGTTTGCGGCGCGCGCCGCTGATCGCTCGCGGGAAGTTGCCTTGCGCCTTGCGCTGGGAGCGGGCCGCCTTCGCATTCTACGGCAACTATTCACCGAGGCTCTGGTGATTTCGCTGACAGGAGGCGCCGTAGGGATTGTGGGCGGAATGCTGCTGTTGCGCAGGCTGATTGCGTGGAATCCCTTTCCACAATTCCCGACAAATGTGCCCTTGAATCCGGATGCAAATGTCTATGCCGTGGCGGCGCTGCTGGCTTTTGTGAGCGGCATACTGTTTGGGGCGGTGCCGGTCAGGCAGGTGCTCGACACCGATCCGTACGAGATCGTGAAGTCTGGCTCGGTGACAAAGCTGGGCCGCCGCCTCACCTTCCGAGAAATGTTGGTCGCCCTGCAAATTGCCATTTGCGCTTTGCTGGTCACCTCGTCGATGGTGGCTGTGCGCGGGTTAGTGCGCTCGCTCGACAGTGATTTCGGTTTTGAACCCAAGGGCGTCATGCTTGCCGATACGGATTTGGCTATGGCGGGTTATCCCGATGACGCCGTTCCCGCCATGCAAGAACGCATGATCGAACAGGTGCAGGCGATTCCCGGTGTAACTGCGGTGGGATTGGCGAATTGCCCTCCCTTGGCGGGTTGCGGCGCCTCGCGGGCCTCCATTTTTGCCGACGAAACTGCGGACCTGCGTCCTTCGAATGTTGCCGCCTCAACCATGATGTACCAGGTATCTCCTGAATTCTTCGTTGCGGCGGGGACCCCCTTGCTGGCGGGAAGGGCCCTTACCTGGCATGACGATAAGAATGCGCCGCGCGTAGCGGTGATCAACGAAACGTTCGCGCGCAAGTTGTTCGGCTCGCAGACGAATGCCCTCGGCCGATACTACAAGACGTGGAATGGAACGCGCGTACAAGTAGTGGGGATCGTAAGAGACGGAAAATATGCGAACCTCACCGAGGAGCCGCAGGCGGCGATGTTTATGCCCCTGCTGCAATCCCCCTCGAGTCAGACCTACCTGGTTATCCGTTCGGACAGCAATCCGCAGCAGTTGAGTGGCGCCATAAGGAGCAGGCTTCGTGACTTGGATTCGGGCCTGCCTGCTTTCATCCAGACGTGGCCCAAGGAAATGGACTTTTTTCTGTTTGGCGCGCGTATGGCCACGGTGGCGCTGGGGGTGCTCGGCGCGCTGGGCGCAATTCTGTCGATCACCGGCATTTTTGGAATGGCGGCGTACTCGGTCAGCAGGCGGCTTCGAGAATTGGGAATTCGCATGGCCCTTGGCGCCGAGTGGAAGGAAGTGTTGGGGGCGGCGCTGGGGCGAGCATTGAAATTGCTTGCCTTTGGCTCGACCGCCGGATTGCTGCTCGGAATCCTGGCGAGCCGGGTGCTGGCTTCCATCGTGTATCAAGCTACTCCGCGCGATCCGCTTGTGCTGAGTGGTGTTGTTCTTGCGATGGCACTGCTGGGGCTCGTGGCCACGTGGATTCCTGCGCAACGCGCGCTGTCAATTGATCCCGCAAGGCTGCTGCGCGAGGAATGAATCGGCTTTATTGAAGTCACCGCCTTCATTCCTCATCGGCAACGGCAGCAAAGAAAAGGCGAACACTGCGGGCCGTTTTCCCAAACCTAGCGCAGCGGACCGAGAAAATCGAGAAATAGCTTGACATGTGATGCTGTGTTATAGTCAACTATAACAGCATAGAAGTGGGGTGTCTTAAAGAAATGGGCCAGACACTTACTGCCGCGAAATGGAGTACGACAGGCCATCCCCTGCTTCTTGAAGTAGGAGACCAAGAGTAAGGAGAAAGAAACATGAGATCACTTCGTTTTGTGCTGGCTTTTGCTCTGATGTCGCTCTCCACCGCCGCTTTCGCGCAGTCCGACATGCACAAGTCTGACGCAGTGCAAAATTCCGACGCGCAAAAGTCGTTCGACCAACTGAAAACGCTGGCGGGTACGTGGCGAGGTTCCGTGAAAGCCACGCCGCCGGACCCCGAAATTGACAACGCCAAGCTAGAGATCACCCTGCGGGTGACTTCCAGGGGAAATGCGCTCGTGCACGAGATGCAGGAAGCAGGAACGCCCTTGGATGCCACAAAGCACGACCACCCGGTGACTATGCTTTACCTAGATGGGAGCAAGTTGAATCTGATCCACTATTGCGACGCAGGCAACCGTCCGCACATGGTCGCGCGGCCTTCGGCTGACGGAAAGAAGGTGGAGTTCGATTTTGTGGATCTTTCCGGCGGTAATCAGTACGGACACATGTACCACGCTGTGTTCACCATCATCGACGCCGACCATCACACCGAAGACTGGACTTATATGATGCCGGGAGACAAGCCTATGCAGGCCCACATGGACCTGCAGCGGGCAAAGTGACCGAGTGACGGAACCCATTTACTTTAGGACGAACTGGAAACCAGGATGGACCGTGAGTGGAATGAAAATCAGCCGATTTACCGCCAACTGCGGGACCGTGTCGCGGCCATGATTCTCGACGGGGTCCTCAAGGAAGGCGATCCGCTGCCCTCCGTGCGCAATGTGGCGGCGGAATACCGGGTCAATCCGCTCACGGTCCTGAAGGGCTATCAGCAACTGGTGGACGAGGGGCTGGTCGAGAGCCGGCGAGGCCTGGGCATGTTCATCAACTCGGGCGCGCGCACGCTGCTGCTCGAGGGTGAACGGCGGAAGTTTTTGGAAGAAGAATGGCCGAGGATCTCGAGAACCATCGAGCGGCTGGGCCTCGCCGCCGAAGAACTACTCAACGGAGCGAGCAAACCGTCGTCCTCGGACAAGTCGGGGTCGAAGACCACTGAATCCAGTCCTCCCAAGCCGAATCCGCCAGTCGAGGAGCGCTGACGTCATGGCATGCATCGAAGCACGCGGACTCCGCAAGGCCTATGGCGCAACCGTGGCGCTCGACGGCGTCGATCTGCGGGTCGAAGAGGGCCGCATCCTCGGGCTTATCGGTCCTAACGGAGCCGGCAAGACTACCGCGCTCAACGCGATCCTCGGCCTCACTCCTTATCAGGGAGAATTGCGAGTGCTGGGACGCGACCCCTGGAACGAGCGCGACCGGCTCATGCGCGACGTTTCGTTCATCGCTGATGTGGCGGTGCTCCCACGCTGGATCCGGGTTTCGCAGGCGCTCGATTATGTCGGCGGCGTGCATCCGCGATTCGATCGCGCGAAAGCAGAAGGATTTCTCGGGAAAACCTCGATCCGCTGGGAAAGCAAAGTCAGGGAATTGTCGAAGGGCATGGTGACGCAACTGCACCTGGCGCTGGTCATGGCTATAGACGCGAGATTGCTGGTGCTCGACGAGCCGACGCTTGGTCTGGACATCCTGTTTCGCAAGCAGTTCTACGATTCCCTGCTGAACGACTATTATGATGGCAACCGCACCATCGTGGTGGCGACCCATCAGGTGGACGAAATCGAGCATGTGCTCACCGATCTCGTGTTCATCGACCGTGGCCGCATCGTTTTCAACCGGAGCATGGAGGAAGTGGAGTCACGCTACCTGGAAGTGCTGGTCGATCCCGATAAGCTCGCCGCAGCCCGGGCGCTCAAGCCGATCCACGAGCGGCAGGGGTTTGGCCGCAGCATCCTGCTATACGAAGCTGCCGATCGTCAGCAAGTGGCGGCCCTTGGCGAGGTACACGCGCCCAGCATTTCCGACCTGTTCGTTGCCGTCGTGGGCAACCAGACCGGCCACACGGGAGGAGTCAGCCGATGAATACACAAATAAATACCATGCTGGACGCTCCCCTTCGATCGCAGCTCCGAGCACCCACGGTCATTCCGGCGGCGCAACAGGCCTACTGGGCGCTGCGGCGCGAATTTTGGGAGAGCCGCTGGATCTATCTCGCACCACTCGCCGTCGCCGCCCTCTTCCTGTTCGGCTTTCTCATCAGCATCATTCATCTGCCGCACGAAATGCGGGCCCTCGCGGGGCTCGACCCCGCCAAGCAGCGCGATACCATCCTTCAGCCGTACGACATGGCGGCCTCCCTGCTGATGGGGACTTTCATTCTCATCACGATGTTCTACTGCATCGAAGCGCTGCAACGAGAACGCCGCGATCGCAGCATCCTGTTCTGGAAGTCCCTGCCGGTTTCCGACGTCACGACCGTGCTCGCGAAGGCGAGCATTCCGTTCCTGGTGCTCCCGCTGGTCTCCTGCGCCATCGCCTTTGTCACCGAGTTCATCATGCTGCTCCTCAGTAGCGCGGTAGTGGCGGGGAGCGGCCTGAGTGTCGCGACCTACTGGAACCAAGTGTCCTTATTCCGAGGGTTCCTGCTGCTGCTCTACCACGTGATGACCGTGCATGTCCTCTGGAGCGCACCTATTTACGGGTGGCTAATGCTCGTGTCCGCTTGGGCGCGGAGGGCGGCGTTCCTGTGGGCGGTGTTGCCGCCGCTAGCGATCTCCGTCCTCGAGAGGCTTTTGTTCCATACCGGGCATTTCGCCGCCTTCCTGGGACATTTCTTCACGGGCGGCACAGAGGGACGCTATGCGCCGGGCACCTTGCCGATGCATCCGGGGACGCATCTCACGCCAGGCAGATTCCTCGGCACGCTGGGGCTGTGGATTGGCCTGGCGGTCACTGCGGCATTCCTTGCGCTGGCGGTGCGGCTGCGCCGCGATCGCGGCCCGGCGTGATTCGTACGCAGTTTGCCTTCAAGGTTTCGCGTAAGGAGGAACGAGTATGAAAACAGAAGGACAGATCGAACCCGTTATGGATCTCAACGGTTCGCCGATCGACCGTAGTTCTCTCTCCTGCCATGCCCCGATTTGGCAGGACATCCTGGCACAGGCGGTGACCGGCGAGCAGCTCGCGGCCATGAACTATACCTCCCTATCCGAGATCTGCGACGATCCCGCGGAAGTCGCGGATGCACTGGAGCATGCCGCGGGTGAACGCGGCCATGCCGCTTCGTTTGCCGCCGAGGGCCGCAAGATTGGCGTGGACGTTGACAACAACGTCGATGCCATGCATTGGAGGCGGCTCCGTGAAGCATTCCTCGGTTGCATTGCGGAGCGTGACTTTATTGGCTGCCTGATCGTCCAGGAAATCATGCTGGAATCCTTCGCCGTCGCAAGCTATGCCCGCGTCGCGAAGGTAGCGCCGGGAAGTCTTGGCGAGACCTTTGCCCGAATCGCGGCGGACGAAGAGCAGCACGTCGATCACGCCATGGCGATTCTCAGAGCGGAGCGCGCCTTGGATCCCGAGCGCTTCGACGACAAAGTGTACCGCCTGCACTTCGATGTGATGACCACCCTCGCGAAGATGCTGGCCAAAGAATGCAAGGACGGACATTGCGAAGTGTGCCACTCAAGCTGTGTGAAGCCCTCGCTCGGCGATGTCAGCTTGAGCGCGGCCGAGCTTCGCGGGGCCTCGCTCGAACAGTATCTGAAGGCGCTGGACATGCTCGGGCTCCCCGGGGAGGTGACGCTCGCATGGGTTACGCAGTTGCCAATTTAGCTAGGCGAGAGCCGGCGATCGAGGTCGATTTCGCGCTGATCGGCCATCAGGAGAGTTGGAGAGCGGCGGCGGACATCCTCGCTGTCCTGCGCGGAGGGGAACTTACAGCGCTCCCCGACGACGAGATCAAGGACATCCTTCCCTGGATCCCGCCTCGAACGGTCTGCCATGTCGACATCGAATCGAGGGCTGGAGGAAACGCGCGCGGCCTGTACATCGACTGTTTCATTCCTCCCGACCGTCTGGAAGCCGCCTATGTGCACGAGAACCTCGCTCGCGTCCGAGCGGCCGCGTCCTGCGCGATCAAGTCCGGAGCCAAAATCGTGAGCCTCGGCGGATTCAGCTCCATTCTGATCGAAGGCAATTTCGACCAGCTTCCGGAAAAACACAATACCGTGTTCACGACCGGCAATACGTTGACCGTTGGATTCATCGTGCAAGGCATCAAAAAGATGTGCGCGCTCGAAGAGCGTAACCTGCGAAACGCAACTCTGCTCATCATTGGCGCCACGGGAGATGTAGGTTCCGGCTGCGCTCGTTGTTTGGCGCCGGTCGTGAAGCGCGTGCTGCTCAACGCCCGCAACATCGAGCGGCTGCGCCGGGTCGCAACGGAGCTCGAAGCCGAAGGAGTTGAAGGGGAGCTCTCGACGGACCTCCAGAGATTCCCCACGCAGGCCGACATCGTGATCTGCGCCGCGAGTCTCGGGTGTCCTTCTCTTCTGTTGGACCGCATTGCGCCACATGCTCTCGTTTGCGATGCGGGTTACCCCAAAAACCTCTCCCCCAACGCGGGGTTGGTCGGCGCCACGGTCTTCTTCGGAGGTCTGGGACAGATCGCAGGCGGGTTGAGTTTCACACCCGATTTTTTTGGAATTCTGAATCGCCATCCGTTCCCCAATGTGGTCCACGGATGTCTTCTCGAGGGCATGGCTCTTGCTCTGGAGGGTCGCTTTGAGCCCTTCTCGAAGGGTAGAGGGTTCATCACCCCAAAGCGCGTCGCTGAAATTGAGACCATCGCCGCGCGACATGGAATCCATCTGGCGCCGTTCTCGAACGCCGATGGGCCGCTCGAGCGCCAATTCGAGTATCAGACGCAATCGTCGAGAGGATGGGTTGCCCGTCATGTCCGCCCACCTTCCGAACGAACGTAGAGATCTGCTGGTCGCCTCGGTCGTGCTTGCTGCGATCGGAGCAGTTCTGATCGTGCTCGGGCCCGCAAAGCAGTCAGGTCAGCGGGCATCGGCGGGCGGTACCTGAAGGGCTCTTTTTGCTCGTGATGATAAAGCTCACCCAAGGGCGGTGTCTCGAGGAGGCCCGGAGATGACAGAACCAATGACAGAACACCGGAGAGAAGCATCGCCGCGCCGCAAGGCCAGAATGGCCGGTGCCTTTTATTTGCTCACCTTCTTGACGGGAACGCCCGCTCTGTTCCTTAACGGCAGGCTTGCTATCGCCCTGGGCCTCGTCGCGGGGGCGTGCTATGTGGCCGTGACCATTCTCCTCTATGCTTTGTTTAAGCCGGTATACCAGGGCCTGTCTTTCTTCGCCGCAGTCGTTAGCCTTGTGGGATGCTCGAGCGGACCCGTTAGTGCCCTCTTTCATTTCGCCTTGCCCATCAACCCCCTCGTGTTTTTCGGATTCTATTGCCTGCTGATCGGCTGCCTCATTTTCGGGTCGACCTTATCTCCCGCGCTTTCTGGGTGTGCTGACGGCGTTTGCCGGGTTGGGTTGGCTGACCTTCTTGCCGCCGCCGCTCGCAAGCCACCTGTCACCCTACATTTTTTGCCCCAGGCATTCTCTGGGAAAGAGCGCTCACGGTGTGGCTCCTCTGTGATGGGCGTGAACTCGGAACGATGGCAGGAGCCGGCCAGCGCAGCCGGTTTTGGACGAGTTAGAGGGAGTCGGACAGATGAATCTTTCACCCGTTTTGTTTTTTCATATTTGCGCGGGGACTTCGGGACTGTTCTCTGGCGCCGCCGCTTTGTCTTTCCGTAAAGGCTCCCGGTGGCATGTCTTGGCGGGCAGAGTCTTCGTTGGGTCCATGCTGGCCATGGCCGCTGGCGCGGTGTACTTGGCGATCGTAAAGCACCAGCCAAACAATATTGGCGGCGGCATTTTTACGTTCTACCTGATACTGACGGCCTGGCTTACCGCTCGTCGCGCCGACGGCGAAACGAGCAAATTCGATTGGGTTGCATTTCTGATTCCCTTGGCGCTTGGGACTCTCACTTGGTTCTCCGGAGTGGAAAAGATGCGCACCGCGGGACCGCCTAAAGACGGAGTTCCCGCCGGAATGCATTTTTTCATGGGTTGCATAATGCTGCTGGCTGCGGCGGGAGACGTTCGCATGCTCGCGCGCGGCGGCGTCTTGGGCACAAAGCGCATTCCCAGGCATCTTTGGCGCATGTGTTTTGGGCTGTTTATCGCCACCGGATCCTTTTTCCTTGGACCCGCGAACCGCCCACTCAGACTGCTTGCGGCCGTGGGGCTCCGGCAGAAACTATTCCGAGAATTATTCCGCCAAGAAGTGCTTCTTTTTCTGGCTGTCCTGCCGCTGCCGCTGCTGATCTTCTGGCTCATCCGCGTGCGCTTCACGAATGCATACATTCGACACCCGGTGCCTAGCGGCGGCAAAGTTCAGTCGTTGCCGACTTAGGCGCCAGCTCCTCCACAATATTTGCGGCTCTTATGCGTCTTCACAAGTAGATGGATCATGCGCTGACAAAACAGTGGGCAATGGCTGAACAAGATCAGCGGATCTCCGAAGTGGTGAAGCGGGAGCGGTCCCGGCTGCGCAATTTCATTCGCAGACGGGTGGCGGACCCGAGCGACGTTGAGGACATTCTACAGGACGTCTTCTACAGGCTGGTAGAAGCCAACCGCCTGCTGATGCCGATCGAGCACGTCACGGGCTGGCTTTTTCGCGTGGCGCGCAATCGCATCACGGATCTTTTCCGCAAGCACAAGCCGGAGAATTTTGCCCACGCATTGGCCGAGGGCGAAGAAGGCGAGCTGCTCGAGATCGAGGATCTGCTGCCATCGCCGGATGCCGGGCCGGAAGCGGTCTACGTCCGCAGTTTGCTTCTCGACGAACTGGAACTGGCGCTCGACGAACTGCCGGACGAGCACCGCGAAGTATTCGTCGCGCACGAATTGGATGGACAGAGCTTCAAGCAGATGGCGGCTGAAACCGGAGTGGGCGTGAATACGCTGCTCTCGCGCAAACGTAATGCAGTGCTGCATCTGCGCGAGCGATTGCGAAGCAGCTACGAGGAATTCATAAAAGGGAGGGACAGAACATGAGAAAAAGGTGGATTTGGCTAGCTCCAGCGGCGATCGCCGGAATCATCCTATTTACTTTCATTGGCGGAGAGCTCGTAATGCATCTCTGGAATTGGCTGCTACCGCCACTGTTCGGCTGGCGCCTAATTACCTTCTGGCAGGCGCTCGGACTGTTGCTTCTCTGCCGGATTCTGTTCGGCGGCTGGGGCGGTTCTGGGGGCGGGAAAGGGCACATGCGTCATCGCATGAGGGAAGGCATGGCGGAGAGAATGGGGGAACGCATGAGAGAACGGTGGGAAAAGATGACGCCGGAGGAACGCGAAAAATTCCGCCAAGGCCTTGGCGGCTGCTGGGACTGCGAGGCGCCTGCCGATTCCAAGCCGATGACGTGAGCGCAGGCCAAGCAGCCTCAAGTGCGCTCGGATCACATGGAATGAACTGACCAATGAGATGACGACAGGCACTGGATGTGGCCTAGCAGGTCAGGTTGAAACGAAGGGCCTCGTCTCAAGCGAATCATTCCGAGGAGGGGACATGGATTCAACCAAAAAGACAGCAAGGATCGCGGGCCTGCTGTACCTAGTGAACGGAGTGACCGGCTTCTTCAGCATCATCTATGTCCCCGGCAAACTGATCGTATCTGGTAACACGGCTGCAACCGCCAACAACATTCTCGCTTCCGAGAGGCTTTTCCGTCTCGGCATCGTCTCGGAACTCATTTGCGCGGCCGAATTTATCTTCCTGCTCTGGGTTCTTTACCGATTACTGAGCGGGGTGAACAAGACGCATGCTTCGCTGATGGTGATTCTGGGTTTAGTCTTCGTTCCCATTATGTTCGTGAATACGCTGAACGAGATCGCCGCCCTGACGCTCTTGCGGGGCGCCGATTTCCTATCGGTCTTCGGCCAATCGCAACGTGAGGCCTTGGCCATGCTGTTCCTCGATTTGCATCGGTACGGGTTTGTGGTCGGCTGGATCTTTGGCCTCTGGCTTTTCCCCTTCGGAGTTCTTGTATTCAAGTCGGGTTTCCTCCCCCGCATCCTCGGCGTCCTGCTGATCGTCGCGGGCTTCGGCTACCTTGCGGACAGTCTCATACCGTTGCTTCTGCCCAGTTACGAAAATATGGTGGGCCGATTGGCGGGCATCCCACTGACGCTTGGCGAACCGGCGATGATCTTATGGCTTTTGATTATGGGCGCAAAGGATCAACCACTTGCTGCCATAGCCTCATGACCGACGGCAGGGCCCGGAGGATATCCTCATAAAAGCAATCCTTTATCACACCTACGGTTCGCCTGAAGTTCTCCAATACGAAGACATGGACAAGCCGACGCCCAAGGATGATGAAGTTTTGGTCAGAGTACGCGCGGCATCGGTGAATCCCTATGACTGGCACTTCATGAGGGGCATGCCCTATCCCCTTCGCATGCAAGCCGGGCTCGGCAAACCAAAGGATCCACGACTCGGCGTGGACCTGGCCGGCCAAGTGGAAGCGGTTGGCAGCAAGGTAACGCAATTCAGACCGGGCGACGAAGTTTTCGGATGCGCACGCGGGGCCTTTGCCGAATACGCGTGCGCTGCTGACTCCAAAGTGGTCTCTAAGCCGGCCAACGTGTCGTTTGAGCATGCGGCCTCCGTACCGATCGCGGGATTGACGGCTTTGCAAGGTCTTCGGCGAGGCGGCGTAAGCGACAAGAGCAAGATTTCGTCAGGGAAGAAGGTTCTGATTAACGGAGCGGCAGGAGGAGTGGGTACGTTTGCCGTCGAGATCGCCAAGTCCTTTGGCGTCGAAGTGACCGGGGTATGCAGCACGAAGAATGTGGATTTGGTGCGATCGCGCGGAGCAGCTCGGGTGGCTGACTACACCAAAGAGGATTTCACCGAGAGCGGACCACGTTATGACGTGATTTTCGACTGCGTGGCGAACCATACGTTGTCCGCTTTCCGGCGGGTCTTGCATGCCAAGGGAAGCTACATCATGGTCGGAGCGGCGGATGGAGGCGGGCGCTGGATGATCGGACTGCTGGCTCGTTTGATGAAGGCGTCGGTGTTGTCGCGCTTCGCGGGCCAGAAACTGGCCATGATTGGGGCGAAAATAACCAGGGAGGACTTGGCTACTTTGGGAGAACTCATGAACACCGGAAAGGTCACACCGGTCATCGGCCGCCGTTACCGGCTGAGTGAAGTTCCTGAGGGCATTCGGTATCACGAGCAAGGCCACGCGCGCGGGGAAAGGTGGTCGTAACGGTCCAATAGAACAACTTAGGAGGGCGCCGGACCCGGCCGTGTTCCATGTCGCGCGGGAACGCTCGGAAAGGAACGGCTGACACCACGATCACCTTCTGCATCAGAAAAATCAATCGGGGCTATGAAAATTTCAAACTGCGGCGCCCGGGCGGGATGCGTATAATCCTCCTGCGAACGGGAAACGGGTCCCCGGCAGTGAATCCAGACCAGCGGAGCGGACAACTTTATGAAGTGCCGAGGGTGTAGGTGTAGTCTCCTCTTCGTCCTGGGATCCATGCTGCTCGCTGCGGCCCCGCTTGCCGGAGAACCAGCGCCGTCCCTTCTTACCGCGAACCCTTCTCGAGCCGCCGCCCTTTTCTTCGAGACTCCGGAACCGGCACAGCACGTAGCTGAGAAGCTCGCCGAGCTCGACCAGCGCATCACCGCGGCGCAATCTTCGGCCGACAACGCCTGGATGCTGGTGAGCGCGGCGCTGGTGCTGATGATGACCGGGCCGGGCTTGGCGCTTTTCTACGGCGGGCTGGTTCGGCGGAAAAATACGCTGGCGATTATGATGCAGAGTTTTGCCTTGATGGCGCTGATTACGGTGATGTGGGCACTGGTTGGTTACAGCTTGTGCTTTGGGGGCAGCGGGCCGGTCGTCGGCGGATTCGAACACGCGTTTTTGCGGGGCGTGGGCGCCGAGCCGAATCCCGACTATGCGGGGACGATTCCGCAGATGACTTTTATGGTGTACCAGTTGATGTTCGCGGTGATCACGCCGGCGTTGATCACCGGCGCGACGGCCGAGCGCATGAGATTCAGCGGAACGGTGCTGTTCATGGTGCTGTGGTTCCTGGTGGTGTACGCTCCGCTGGCCCACATGGTGTGGGGGAAGGGCGGTTTGCTCAGCGCTTCGCTCGGGGGGAAATTCCCGACGCTCGACTTTGCCGGCGGCACGGTTGTGCATATTTCTTCGGGTGTTTCGGCGCTGGTGTGCGCGCTTTATCTTGGCAAGCGTACGGGATACCCCAGGCAACCCATGCCCCCGCATAGCCTGGTGCTGAGCTTCATCGGCGCGTGCTTGCTGTGGGTGGGGTGGTTTGGCTTCAACGCGGGAAGCGCGCTCGCGGCGGGCTCTTTGGCGTCGAGCGCCTTTGTGGCCACGCACTTCGGAGCGGCTGCCGCGGCGCTCGCCTGGAGCGCGGCAGAATGGATCAAGAATGGCCGGGCCAGCGCTCTCGGCGCAATCTCCGGCGCCGTGGCCGGGCTGGTAGCCATTACGCCGGCAGCGGGATTTGTGGGGCCCATGCCTGCGCTCGTGATCGGAGCGGTCGCCGGAGTATGTTGCTTCGCGATGGTCACCCGGGTCAAGGCGGCCTTCGGTTATGATGACGCGCTCGATGCTTTCGGCGTGCACGGCGCGGGCGGCACGATTGGCGCGCTGCTGACCGGCGTTTTCGCGCAACAAGTCGTGAATCCCATCTTTGGCGTGGGAAAGGCGGTGGGCGGGCTCGATGGTCACTGGGGCCAGGTGGGAAACCAGCTGGTGGGCGTGCTCGTGGCGTGGGCCTTCGCGCTGGTGGGAACGACCGTACTGCTCAAAATTGTGGATTTGCTAACCGGCTTGCGCGTACCGGAAGAGCATGAACAGGAAGGACTGGACATTACGCAACACGGCGAAGAGGCTTATAACCTGGAGACCTGAGAGATTGCTCCACAGGACTGGTTTCCCGGTCCATTTCGAGGAACCAGGACGACAAGAAAAACGAGATCCCTCGCTTGGTTCGGGATGAGGACGGGCGGCGCGGGGTAACCAGGGGGCGGAGCGGAAACATCCATGATGAAACTTGAGGCAGTCATTCAGCCCTCGCGGTTCGAATCCGTGAAAGACGCGCTGCGCGAAATCGGCGTCGAAGGAATGACCGTTACCGAAGTCCGCGGCCACGGCCGCCAAAAGGGCCACACCGAAGTGTACCGCGGACGCGAATACACCGTGGATCTGTTGCCGAAGATCAAGCTGGAAATGGTTTTGCCGGACGCGCTGGTAAACCGTGTCGTGGACACCATTTTGAAGTCCGCCAAGACAGGAAAGATTGGTGACGGTAAGATATTCCTGTCGAGGGTGGACGAAGCCATCCGGATCCGTAACGAAGAGCGCGGCGAAAATGCGCTCTAGGTATGGGTCGTTCCGGGCGCCTCCGGCCAGCCAGGAACCTGACCCGCGAGCCGAGAGAACGTGAGGATCGCTGCCCGCCCGGGTTTGCTTCAGGGATCCCGCCCTCTAACTAAGAACATGCAAGAGTCGCCTACGCCCCTGTCCGTGCTCGGCCCGCAGGCCGACGCGGAACGGCAGAAAATCCGGCAAGAGTTTGAAGCCGGCACGAGTGCGCGAGACACGCTGCACGCGATCTGCGAATTGGCGGACCATCATGTCCGGCAGATTTTCGGCGAAGTTCTGCGCGTGCAGAATCGCGAACCAGAGGGACTTTGCCTGCTGGCGCTCGGCGGCTACGGGCGGCGCATGCTTTTCCCCTATTCCGACCTCGACATTCTTTTTCTGTTTGGGAGCGAGCGCACCGAGCAGGAATTCCGGCCGCTGATCTCCGAGTTTGCGCGGACGCTGTGGGATCTGGGTTTCCGCGTCAGCTCGGCAGGACGCACGCTTGAAGAGTCGAAGCGCATCGAAGAAGACAACGCCGAATTTCATCTGGCGTTGCTCGACCGCAGATTTCTGGTGGGAGATGCCGCGCTTTTTGAAAAACTGGACGAGAAGGTGCTTCCCGGCTCGGAAAGGCAGGCGCGGGCCTTCATGCTCGGGCAGCTGCATCGCCTTACCAGGGACCGCCTGACGCGCTACGGCAACACCATTTTTCACCTCGAACCGAACGTAAAGGATTCGCCTGGAGGAATGCGCGATTACCAGGCGACCACTTGGCTGCGTCGGCTGGCCGAAGAGAAAAAAGGAATTCGCAACATCACCGCCGCCGAAGAAGAGCTTTGCGCTTCGGCGGTCGATTTTCTAAGCGCGACACGATGTTTTTTGCATTACAGCAACGGGCGCAACGATAACACCCTGACTTACGAACTGCAGGAAGCGGCCGCGGAGCGCGCGCTCGGAATCGGCGACGGCGTCAAGAGAACGCCGGCGGAATGGATGCGGCAGTATTTTCGCCACGCGCGAACCCTGAACCGGCATCTTCTCCGTTACCTGGAGCAGCGCGCGCCGGTTCCTTTGACGCTGCGGCAACGGCTTAGAAATGCCGCCCGGGTAGCGAAGTACGATGTGCCCCTGAGCAAATACTTTCACGTCAGGGACGGCTTGCTCGAAATAAGCGACCTTTCCGCTCTTTCCGATCGCGCGATTACCTATTCGTTTTTTGCCGAGTGCGCGCGCACGGGAACGCCGTTGAGCCGCGAGGCCGAGCGCTGCCTCGGCTACGTCTTGATCCATCCGGAGCTTCCGCCCAAAAACACGGAGATGGGGTGGGAAATGCTGCGCGAAATCCTGGGCTCGGACTACCCGGGCCTGGCTTTGCGCCCCATGCAGAGGCTCGGGCTGCTCGCGGAAGTGCTGCCGGAATTCGCGCTGATCGATTCGCTGGTGGTGCGCGATTTTTATCACCGCTACACCGTGGACGAGCACACCCTGCGCACCATCGAGCACCTGCAGGAACTCGCCGACCCGCCCGACGAGCGCGGAGCGCATTTCACGCAACTCTGGAAGACCGCGGAGCGGCGCGACCTGCTGATTCTCGCGCTGCTGCTGCACGATGTCGGCAAAGGCATGCCGGTCGAGAATCACGTCACCGGGAGCCTCGCGGCGCTCGATAGCGCGGCCAAGCGCTTGAAACTTTCTTCCGAGGAAAGAGGGGAAATTCAAGCGCTCATTGAACACCATCTGGACATGTCCGCTACCGTGCAGCGCCGCGACATCTTCGATCCCGCCACGGTTGCCGGATTTGCGGAGTCCGTAACCAACCAGGAACGGCTGCAACGATTGTGCCTGCTCACCTACGCGGACATCCATGCGGTGAATCCGGAAGCACTGACGCCTTGGAAAGCGGAAATGCTGTGGCAACTATTTGTCGCCACTTCGAATTACTTCAGCCGGACCCTCGACCGCGACCGGCTGCGCGCGCACGACGAAGTCTCGCTGCTTGGGCGCATCCAGGCGAGCGCCGGCGGCCGAGCTTCGACCGAGGAAATCGAGCGGTTCCTCGAAGGATTCCCGCGGCGCTATCTCGCGATGCACTCGGCGGAGCAAATCGCCACGCATTTCGGGATGTACCGCAAACTCAGCGAGGAACCGGTCGGGACGCAGGTGGCCGCGACGCGACACGGCTTTGTCCTGACGCTGCTCACCGCCGACCGCCCCGCGCTGTTCGCCACGATTTCGGGAGTGCTCGCGGGCTGGGGAATGAACATCAACAAAGCCGATGCCTTTTCTAACGGCGCGGGCATCATTCTGGACACCTTTTATTTCACCGATTTGCACCGCACCCTCGAACTGAATCCCAGTGAAATCGCGCGCTTCCGGAAGAGCCTCGAGGATGTGCTCGGCGGAAAAGCTGCGCTCGAGCCCCTGCTGAAGGGCCGTGAGAGCGCCAGGCGGGCACGCACGCCCAAGGTGACCGTTCCGACGCACATCAACTTCGACGATTCGTCTTCGGCACACTGCACGCTGCTTGAAATCGTCACGCAGGACCATCCCGGATTGCTGTACGAGATAGGTTCCGTGCTGGCGCGGCTGGGATGCAACATCGAAGTGGCGCTGATCGATACCGAAGGCCACAAGGCGATCGACGTGTTCTATCTCACCGCGCAGGGCAAGAAGCTCGCCGCGCAAAAGCAGGAACTGCTCCGCGAAGTGCTGCAGGGAACGCTTTCTTAGCTCCTTCTCCCTAAAATCACAAATCTTAGAACGATAAGCGGGCGCCGAGCTGGATTTGGCGGCCCGGGGTGGCCGCTTCCGTGATGGTGCCGAATTGCGGGGTGTTCACGAAGCGGTCCGGCGTGCCGAGATTGACTTGGTTCAAGGCGTTGAAGAATTCCGCACGAAACTGGAACTTCATCCGCTCCACCAGGCTGAACTCGCGCGCGAGCGCTAAATCGATCGTTTGGAGGCCGGGGCCGATGACCGTGTTGCGGCCGACGTCGCCGAAGGTGAAGGCCGGCGGAGTCGAAAAGGCTTTCGGATTGAACCATTCCGCCACGGTGTGCGTGCCGGGTCCAAAAATGGGCTGGCCGGTGAGGTTGGCGCGGATCGGGTTTTCGCCAAGTACCGTGCCCGCGTTCGCGGTATCACCAAAAACGGAAATCGTGAACGGAAAACCCGTCTGAACTTGGTAGACGGTGGACAACACCCAGTTGTGAGAAAACGCGCGGAGGAGACGCGAGCCGCTGAAGCCGGGAAGGCTGTAAACGGCGCTGAGCGCAAAGCGATGGCGGATGTCGCAAGCGAGCCCTTTCTCCGCCGCGAGGTTGCCATCGTTCTGCGGAATCGCCGCCTCGAACATCGGCGAGCGAAAGTCCGGTGCATTGCTCAGGCTTTTCGAAAAAGTGTAGTTCGCGAGCAGGCTGAGCCCATGCGCGTACCGGCGGCGCACATTCACATAACCGGCGTCGTACCAGCTCTCGGCCGAATTCGCGAGCAGGTTGATGGTGCCGACGGGCGTGCAAATCGTGCCTGTCGGGCAACCGGGGGGAGGCGTGGGAGAGACGGTGACGCTCGGAGGCAGGACGGAATGATCCACGAACTCGAGAATCTTCAAGGGGCGCCGGGGACCAAGAGGGCCGGGGCCCGGAGGCGCATTGTTGATGAGCTCGGCGCGCTGCAGATGGATGCCACGTGCGCCGAGATAGCCGACTTCGAGAGTGGTTTCGCGGCCCAAGCTCTTCTCGACCGACGTGCTCCATTGCTGGACATACTGTGCGGGAGCATGGGGATCGAAGGCCGTAAAGCTGACCGTGGTCGAGCCGAGAACGGCGGGATTGAAGTTGAGGGAAGACTGGGCCTGGGCGGCGTTCAGCAAAGAAGCCGGAGGATTGAAATTGTCGAACTGCTGGGTTTCCGGAAAAACAAAGGGAATGTTGTGGCGCTGATTGCACCAGGTATTCAGGTCCACCGGGGTAAAGAAAACGCCGTACGCGCCGTGGAGAACGAGTCCCAGGTTCGCGAAATTGCGGGAAATGCCGAAGCGCGGAGCGAAGTTGTGCTTGTTCGAATAGAGCAGCCCGTCGGGATAGCCGTTTTGTCCGCCAATGAAAATCTCGGGCGTGCCGCTTTGGAAAGTAAGGTTCGTGTTGGTATAGGTGATGTCGTGCAACGGCCGGGCGTATTCGTAGCGCAAGCCCATTTCGATGGTCGTCGAGCGGGTAAGCTCGAAGCTGTCTTGGAGGAAGCCATCGGTCGACCACGCGCGAAGCTGCATTTGCGGAATGCCGGCCTGGCGCTGCTTCACGGCGGGCAGACCGAGCAAGAAACTGGCGAGGGCGGATCCGCTGCCGTCGTTTGTGCCGGTTCTCGTCGTGTAGCCGCTCGTGAACTGGTAGTAGCCGCGATTCTGGAAGAAGCCCCACATAGGCCAGATATAGTCGCGAAAACTGCCGCCGAAGTTCAAACGGTGACGGCCGCGCTGCCAACTGAGGGAATCGCGGCCCTCGACGGTGGTGTCCCAAGCGCGCATCGGCGTGGCCGCGTAGGTATCGCCCATGCCGGAATAACCCTGCACGTTAAACCACGGCGCCCCCCAGGCACCCGGCCCGCCAAAGCCTATGCCCAGAATACCCAGTTGCGAAACGATGTCGTTGGTGTAGGCGCTTTGCGTAAAGTGGCTCATGGACAAGCGCGAAAGGGTCACCGAGGCGATGTTTACCAGGTTCGGCGAGATAATGCGGTTCCAGGCCACGCTGCCTTGCTCGGCAAAATCGTCGTGGCTGGCGCCAAAGCCCGGGACGTTAATGGGCATGAATCCGCGCTCGGCACTGAGAGAATACCGCGCCGAAAGCGTGCTCGCGGTCGAGAAAATCTCGTCGACGCGGGCCGTGCCCTGGTCGTTGACGTGATGTTCGTCGCGCACGTCGAGATAATTGTCGCAATCGACGCCGGCCCCAACCACCCCCGGTGTACCCATCATCGAGCCGCCGCAAGGCATCATGCCCATAGACAGGTTCGGCTGAGGGACGTATTTCTCGAGAAAGAGTTGCGCCGCGACGCTCAGGTCCGCGGTGGGAATCAGGTCATTCGCAAACGGCATGCGCGGATTGGTTGGGCTGGCAGGCTGCCCGGGAGTGGTCACATGGTAGGGATCGTAGACGGTGACGCCGCTCATCTGGAAATTGCCGGCGATTTCCTGGGGCGTGGGAACCGTCTCGGTCATCGAATCGGCCTGGGAATGCCGGTAACCTTCGTAGTTGAAAAAGAAAAAGGTTTTGTTGTGAACGAAGGGACCGCCGAGCGATCCGCCAAAATTGTTTTGCACGAGAAATTTCGAAGAGCCCATCGCTCCGAACGTGTACGCGTCCATCGCTCCGTTGCGCAGGAAATCGTAGGCCGTGCCGTGAAACGCGTTGCTTCCGGAGCGAGTGACGATATTGATTTGCCCGCCGCCGGCTCCTCCCATTTCCGCGGAATAGCTGCCGGTTTCCACCTTGAATTCCTGCACCGCGTCCGGCGAGGGGCTGAGACTCATGGTATTGAATGTCGGGTCCGTGTTGGTGGTGCCGTCAAGCAAGAAATAGTTCGCGTTCGGCCGGTTGCCGCCGATGCTGACGGCGGACCGCTGGCCGGGTCGCCAGTAAAGCGGGTTCATGTCACCGGCTTGCGCGCCGTGGCTCATGTGCGCGCCGGGAACCGTGAGCACCAGATCGATGAGCATGCGGCCATTCAGGGGCAGATTGCTGACCGCGGCGGGCTCAATGACTTCAGCAATGCTGGCATCAACGGTGTGGAGCAGGTCGGCCGCGGTCGCGTCGACTTGGACAATCGTCGACGCAGAAGCTAGCTTGAGCGACAGATGGAGTTCCAGCTGCTGGCCGACTTCAACGCGGACGGGATGGGTTAGCTCGGCGAATCCCGAGGCCGTGACGGAAAGATCGTAGTCGCCCGGCAAAATCCCCGTGATCTGAAAGATGCCCTCGGAATTGGTGGCCACGCGCCGCTCCGCACGTGTCTCCCTGGAAGTGAGCACGACCGGGGCGCCGGCCACGGGGCTCTGCTGCGGATCGCTAACCGTGCCGCTCACTGTAGCGTAATGGCTCTGGCCAAATGCTGGCGGTGCTAAACAAAGCAAGAAGAGAAGGATAGCTCTTCGCATGAATCTCTCCGTTTGGTAGAGGGTCAAGAATCCTTTTAAGGCCTGCTTCCTACACCCCGACGCTCGGCACCGGTAAACGCCATCTCCCGGATGGGGATTGCGTGCCAAAATTGGCCCGATTAAACAGAAAACGAAGGGTGAGTGGCAATACTACAAAAAGACTAGGCCCCGAGGCAGGGTGACGAGCAAACCAAAGGAAATCCTTAGCTCAACTTTGTCGGGAAAACGAGCCCGAAGGCTTTGGCGCTCAACCGCGCCCTATTTCTTGGATTTGCCTGCGACTCCGGTCCAGCGCTTGACCAGGCCCGCATCGATTCCGAATAGATCGAGGACGCGGCCGATCGTAGTGTTCACCATGTCATCGATCGAGCCCGGGCGGCCGTAGAAGGTGGGCATGGGCGGAAACACAATGACCCCCAACTGCGAGGCTTCGTAAAGCAGTTTGCACTGCCCGGTATGCAGAGGCGCTTCGCGGGGCATGACCACGAGCCGCCGGCGCTCTTTGAGCGTAACATCGGCGGCGCGCACCAGCAGGTTGTCGGCAAACGAGTGATTAATGGCCGAGAGCGTCCGCATCGAGCACGGCGCCACAATCATCCCTTCGGTGCGAAACGAGCCGCTGGCAATGCTTGCCGAGATGTTCATCACGTTGTGAACCACGTCGGCCAGCGCTTCGACATCCTTGACTCGCCAATCCGTTTCGACGGAAATATTCAGTTTGGCCGCGTCGGTCAGGATCAGATGAACTTCCTCGGTCCCGAGCTTGCGCAAAACCTCGAGCAGGCGGATGCCGTAGGGCAGCCCGCTCGACCCGGAAAGGCCCACGATCAAACGCGGCTTTTGACTACCGCCCATTGGCGCGCTCGTCCTTGAACGCTTCCTTCCACGGGAACGATGCCCTTCTCCAGAATCGCTGGGAGGCGAAGACCGGCAGTAATCCTACCACCGATACCTGGCAGAGACTTCTTCAAAGCCCTCTTCGGTTTTTTAACGGCAGTGGTGGGAGTCGCGCGATTGCGGCTTTCTTTCTCGCGGATGTTGCGTACACCGTCAGGGTTCGCTCGGCAATAACGTCCCAGGACAGGAAATCCTTGGCTCGTTCGACGAGCCGAGCGCCAAGTTCCCGGCGCCGCTCGCCGCACTCGAGCAATTCTATGATGCGGTCGGCCAACTGTTCGGGATTCCCTTCGTCCACCCAGACGGCGCAATCCCCGAGATGGTCCGGGAGACCGGCTTTTTTGGTGCACACGACCGGGAGTTCGTTGGCTGCGGCAATGGCGGCAGACAAACCGGCAAAGCTTCCGGTGTACGGAAGAACGCACAAAAGCGCTCTCTGATATTGGCGTGCCATTTCCTCGATCGTCAGTTGATTTAACCACACGACGCGGCTCGCAAGGCCGCTCGCGGCGGCAAGTTTTTCTGCTTCCCGCGGTACCGTCTCACCGTAGTGGCCGTGGATCTTCAGCGTGGGAGTCTTTTCTCCCATCCGCTTCTGGATGATAGCCATGGCCTGAAACAAGGTCTGGATGCCCTTGTTGGTCATCACTTTGTGCCCCGCGTAGAACATGATGCCGCTTCTCGGAGTCTCTGGCAGGGATACGGGAACGGTTGCACCGTGCAGAACGACGTGGATCTTGTCTTCCGGGACGCTCAGCTTGACCATCTGCTTCTTCATCTCTTCGCAATGAACGATGATGCCGTCCGCCAATTCGTAGGTTTTGTTTCTTTCCGGAAACTCGAGCTGGTCGGGGTCTAACTCGTGCACGGTCACCACCCGAATAGCGCGGGAAGGTTGCTTCAGCCAATGAAATACGGCGTTCGACCCATAGGAGTTCAGGATTTGCTGAAAGTGCACCACATCTGCCTCTTTCGACAATTGGGCGTATTTTTTGGCTCGCAAGTAAGAGATTCCGCTTCTCGCCAAGCCGCGAACCCGGCGCCTCCAAGCCGCCTTCGATCGGTAATCGGTGATGATGGGCATTTCAAAGTAGTCGCAATGCTGCGCTTGAAACGAGCGGCTCACCTCGATCGGATCGCCGCAGCCGCAATTCGATGCCACCCATTTCATTTTGCTCCCGGTCTTCCTTTCAATCGCAGCCATCAGCGAGCTGGCATACGAACCGTAGGAAGTCCTGAAGGGGCAGCAAATCATGGTCATTTCCATGCTGCTTCTCCGTACTGTGGTGGTCCCGCCGCCGGGCGGCCTCACACTTTGGACCACGTGGTTGCCGTTGTTCTTCCGTCCCGTGCCCTCGCGCCTTTCAGAATTCCGCTTAGCGGGCTCGCGCTTTCGGCGGCCGCGACCGGTCCTCGCGTTCTTTTCATTGGCTGCCAATTCCTGGGTGCAGGGTTCGCAATCGAAAAGCAAGTTGGGAACGAAAGCCCGGGCTGAAGATATAGCCGTTGAAGTTCGGAAAAATATCGCTGGTCCATTTCATCTTGTACGGGTCGCTTCCGCCGCCAAAAAACAGCTGGGTGATGCCTCTTGCTGCGCATTCTTCCAAAATGCGATGAAACATCACCTGTCCGGGCCCCCCGCGGTGGAGCGATTCATCGTGGGCAATCTTCAACGGGTAGAGGCCGTCGGCCGTCTCGAGACTAAAAGCTGCGGCCAGCATGCGGTTGTTCGTTTCAAGCGAGTGCAAACAGAAGTAGCCGCCCTCCGCCGCCACGCGCGCCACCTGGTCGTAGAAGGTCCGCGTTTGCGGCGTGCACCGGATTGCCGAGCCCTCTTGTCCTTTCCAACCCGACGCCTCCAACTCATAGAATTGTTCGAGGGCCTTCCGATCCGGGTCTGTTCTTCGCACGAGGATGGGCTCTTGCCCCGTCTCCCGCGCCAGAATCTTTGCGTAGCGGCGGAGCTCGTGACGAAAATGGCGGCTTGTTCCGTCGAGCCAGGTTAGCCTCCCATTCCCGTCTTTTTGCAGGCGCAGGATCGGGCCTTCGTTGAAGCGCACGCACATGGTGCGATATCCGTCTTTGCTCGCATGACGGATGAGCTTCATTCCAGCGCCGTTTCCGGGAAGCAACGGCAATTCCAGCATGTTCCATGAAGGCATGCGCTTGAATAAGTTCCAGAACGCCGGGATCGCAGCCTCTCCCGCCTCACCGGGAGATTGCAGGATGTCGAATTGCGAAGAGTGAATGTTGGCCGCCCCAGCCAACTTCCATATCGGAACGCCGGCAAACCGCGATCGCTTGCGAATCATGGGTAATACCGCCACCAGCCGGTCTGCCTCACTTGCGGTCATCAAGACGACTTGGCTTTCCGTTTCAAATGCTTTGAGGTAGGCGGCAATCCACTCAGGACGATAAAACGGCAGGCTGCCGGCTTCTTCGCAGAGTCTCTCCCAACGGTCAGCCAGATGGCGAACAAGTTCCGGCCCGCCAACTTCAACTTTAGCGGTCACACTTCTCGAAGGGATTTCTTGCGCGTCGCTTTTGGCCGCGGAACCTTCGAGAACGATGTGTGGCTTCGAGGAAAGCAGGCCATTTCCGAGGACCATGGTCTTCCTTGCTGGAGGCAGGCTCAGGGGAGTGTCTGCGGCTTCCTTCCTCCCGGGCATCGTCTCGTTTTGCTTTCGCGGGCTTGATTCCTTGTAATGAATCCTTTGCCTGTGACCGGATGGATGAGCAGTCGAGCGAGCGTGGACGAACTCGGACGAGAGGCCTGGATATTCGAGCACTCAAACTGTGGATTTTTGCTGCGACTGGACCTTGCTTCTCTCGCGAGACACCCCCGGCCTGCTTCAGGCAGCCTTTCTTTTCTACCCACGGCTAAGCCTTGTTGACACTCGCGCCCTTGGATTTACCTTGGTCTTTTCGACGCTCGAAAGAAAATCGGGGCGCCACTGTGCGTCAGTAGGTATGCCCGGTTTGGGGCGAAAATGCAATCGGGTGTCGACCTGCATCTTGACCTCGGCATATTTCTGTAGTGCGAAATCCACCAGGTGAGAAATGGGGAATCGAGAAAGATCTGCTTTCGTCTCTAGCGCTTCCGGCGTCCCGCGTAGTCAACGGCGACGGTAGACGACCACGTCGTCGCCGTAAACGCCACTAGGCGTAAAGGCCGTGGTTCTTCGGCCAAGGTAGCGAAGGTCGCTAGCGTGCTCGGAGGGGAGAGGATTGTTTGCCAGGAAAATGCCTCCGGGATTCAGCAGGCGGGCGATATTGGCCATGGCGAGAGCTTGCTCAAGTCGATTGTAATAGACCAACACGTTGGTAGCGACGATGAGGTCGAAGCCTTGTCCGGGCGGGAAGTCCAGAGTTTCGGCGACGATGTTCGCATCGTAGACCTGGATGCGGGCGGCGAATTGCCCACGGATGGCCACGGCGCGAACCGCGACGCCACCCAAAGAAGCCGGGACGGGCAGAGGCTTCCGCGGCGATCCGAGAATCTCGCCAAAGTTTTTCCAGTAAGAGATCGCCTCTGGACTCCACTCCGCTCGAGGGTCGCGGGGAAGCTCGACGGTGTAAGCCTCGCCCGCTCGTCCCCTTTCGGCAAGTTTCTGGATGTGGGCGATGACCGCCGAATTCAGATCCAAGCAAACCACCTCGAGGTCTTCTGGTTTTCCGAGGTCCAGCCGTGCGACCGCCTCGAGCACAGCAAAGGGTTGCAGCGTCTGCAAGGGGTAGAAATCGTAGCCGTCCCGTTTGTCGGTGAAATCCAGCCCCGGCCCAATAACGGCAATTCGGCGCATGCTCTCGGCCGTTAGGGCACCCTTGCGAATCATCGCGCGCAGTGTTTCTTCGAGGGCAAAATTCGGCAGGAGTGAAGTGTCGACAGACAGCCCGCGAGTCTCGAAGAGCGTTCCGCGCGCTAGGTAGACTGAGGAAGGGTCTCGGCCCTTTGCGGCATCCTCAAGTTTCTTTTGATAGCCGGCCTGCTCAGCGATGAAGCGGCGAAGGTTCCCCGTGAAGTACGACTCTTCGAAATTTCTCCCAATGCCCTTGCGCGCAAGAAAATCGCGGACGAAGCCGACCCGCTCATCCTTGGCACCGGAAGCAAGCGCGAGCGCCAAGGCATGGATGCGCGCCACGGCAGCCGGCCGAAGCTCGCCGGACTCCGTGGCTGCGAACTCCACACTCTCCACGCGAGGAAGCGACGTGAACGACGCCCCGTAGAGGATCAAATTGCTGATGGAGTCTTCGACGCCGCGGTCGATTCGGCCGCGAACCTCCGCGTCGCGGGCGCGGATCCAGGCGTCCCACGCCGCACCTTCCTTGATTTCGCTTCCGGGAAGCCCGGAATCGGCATTCAAAAGGAGTGTTTCCCGGACTTCGTCGAAATGAAGGTAGCGAGGAGGGTTCTCTCCTGCGAGCGCCGCGAGAAAGAAAAACCCGATGGATGCCGCCCAAGCTGTGCGCCACACCCAAGGGCACACGCGAGAACAACACAGACTGCGGAAGGCGGGCGTCATTGCCCCGCATCCTAGCTCACCATAGGCAAGGGAGGAAGGGTAAACCCGGGTCAGCGGCGAGCCGAAAGTCCTTCTTGAATGCGCCGAAGCTCGGGCAGATCCTTGTCGGCCTTGCTCCAGAACTTCCCGGCGGCGGCGAATTGTTCGTGAGCTTCGGCGGCGTGGCCGGCATGCTCGGCGGCGAGGCCGAGGGCAAAATAGCCGCCGGCATAAGTCGGATCGTGCTCGATCATGTCTCGCGCCACGGATTCCGACAAATTCCAGTCGCCGCTCTGACGCGCGGTTTTGGCGATGGCTTCCAATTCAAAGCGCGCGGCGCTCCAGCCGTCCGGGCCCGGCCGTGCCAGGGTCATTTTAACGATCTCTTGCAACAGAGGCTCTGCTTCTTCGATGTTCTTGTCGCCGAGCAAGAGCCCGGCACGAAGAATGCTGGGGAACGGCGAACTCGCCACCAGGTTTACCGGTAGATGCTCTGTTTCTTGCTCGGCGAGCCGCAACTCTTCCTGCGCGCCTGTTGGCCGGTCCATGGCCAGCAGGGCCTCGCCCGCGAGCGTGTGACCGGCAAGCCGCGGCAAGGGCCATTCACTTTTTGTCAGTTCTTCGGCGGCGTGGAGAGCTTCCTCGTAGCGGCCTCGTGCGAGCAAAAATTCCGGCCAAGCCTTGCGATTAAATTCAAGAAAATCGGTATAGGCGGGAACCGCGAACGCTTCGCGGAAGGCCCCTTCGGCGGCTTTCATTTGCCCTAACGATTGGTAGCTCATGGCCAGCAGTTGCAGATTGTGGGCATGGTGCCAATCGTAGCGAGCCGGAATGTTCTCTGTCCGGTAGTATTCTTCTTCGAGTGATTTTGTCTTGAGAAATTCCGCAATGGCTTCCTCGGTGCGCCTCAGGCGCATCAACTCATGGCCATGCATGTGGTGGGCATGGGGAATGGCCGGTGCCATGCGCACATAAATAGCCGTTTCTTCGAGAGCTTCTTTGGTGCGGCCGAGGTTTTCCAAAGTGTGGGCATAATAGTGATGCGCGGCGAAATTGTCCGGAGCCAACGCGAGAGCGGTTCGGTAGAACGCGATCGTGTCCACGCCGCCGACCTGGCCATGCGTTACGGGAGAACCTTCATCCGCCAAACCCCGCTGAATCCACAACCACGCGTCATTCGGATATTCCCTTAAAGCACCGCTTATGGATTTTCGGTATGCGACATACTTGTCCGGATCTTCGTTGCTTTCCAGATAGTCCAGCTCGCGGTCGCGAATCGCAATCCACATTTGTTCGCGCTTGCTGACCTTGGGCGCCAACGCCTTCGCCCTCTCGAAAGCTGCCCGCGCCGTGGCCGGGTCATGTAGACCGATATACGCATCCGTTAGCCCCAGAAAAGCCATAGCCATGTTGGGATCCAGGCGCAGGGCTTGGTGAAAAGAGCGAATCGCCTCAATCCATACATAGGAATGAACGTAAGCCAGCCCTTGATCGTAAAAGGCCTGGGCTTCCTGCGAGGAGGTCGTCACTTTTTCGTGGAGAGTCCCGATACCGCTTCGCAGAGCGACCGGGCGCTCCAGAATCTCGCGCGGCACGGGGCCAGACGCTTGATGCCCCTGGTGGCCTGATTGAAGCGTGGACGACGCCGGTGCGACAACTACCGTTAAGAACGCTGCGGCAATCACGAATTGGGTCAATCTGCCCACTCTTTCACCTCAACTGCGTTTCTTGCCATTCCACTCTCGGACAGGAATTCGTCTCACATTTCCATAATCTCGACGCTACGAACATAGTATCCCGAATCCAGGCGGCGCGCCTGAACGGTCGGCTCCTTCACCGACAAACGGATCGAGTAAGTTCCCGGCGCCTTAGGCGACCAGTCGTGCGTCCAGAAGGTCCAAGGATCATTCTTGAGTTGATGGAAGTTGTCGACCGGAACGTAATCTTCTTCGGGATTGAAGCGAATCTGCAGCACGTTTATGGGCTGTGAGCCTCCCCAGGCGATTCCCACAACGCGGTATTGTATCTTGTCCGCAATCGTCCATTTCTCGATTCGGATGGGCATGGCGGCTTGTTCGATGGACGCAGGCTCGAAATCTTTTGCCAGTCGTGGGACACCCTTTTGAAGCGTTCTCGCGGCGTACTCGCGCATCTGTGACGTCGCTTCCACTTCTTCTCGAACGAGGGTGATTTCGTTCACCCATTTAATCGAGGTGCAGCCGTACCAACCCGGTACCACGAGACGGACCGGGGCGCCATGATCTTTCGGCAGCGGTTGGCCGTTCAGCTCGGTCGCGAGAAAAGCCCCCGCCTTTTCGAGTTGCTCGGGGGAGAATGCCCAACTCGCGCCGGGGATGGAGGTTCGCGATTCGGTGGCATAGCGATCGAAACCGGAGATCAAGACGCGCGCCGTTCCGGATTTTGCTTTGGCTTTGTCCAGGATTTCTGAAACGGGGACGCCTGCCCACTCTCCCACGCTGAGAAGTCCAAATTTGGCTTGGCGGACGTTGCCCGCGCATTCCATTAAGTGTGTTCCCATGGGCTTTGCGGCTTTCCTCAGGCTCTCGATTCCGAGATTCGTCGGCCGGTCGATAAGCCCGCCGAGTTTCACTTGCCAGGTGAGCGGGTCAGGAAGCAGTTCCGAGGCACGCGTGCGAATGTAGAATTTTTCCGTGAGCGTAATGGGGTTTTCGGGTTCGAGCGTGGATAGGTCCGAATACAACCGGCCATCGAGTTCAGAGCCTTGCGGGAGATCCAGGGGCCCCGGGCCTTCGTCGATAAAGTCCAGTGTGCCAAGCAGCTTGCCGTTCCGAGCCGGATCTTTTTGCTGAGTTCGCAGCGAACTCGGCCAAGCGACTCCCGCAAAGTGGAAGAAAAAAGCACTCCCGGAAAGCAAAGACCCCTTCAGCAAAGAGCGGCGGCCGAGCATCGGTTTTCGGTGGGCGGGCCTAAACCCTGGTCCAATCTCGAGACCCTTAGCAAGACTACTGATT
>Ga0209376_1000140_pt1 | contig 76267 bp, 61 predicted proteins | sample GraSoiAngelo_134_FD_185891 | JGI IMG/M metagenome (GOLD analysis project Ga0209376, IMG submission 185891) | Grasslands soil microbial communities from the Angelo Coastal Reserve, California, USA - 14_0929_05_30cm (SPAdes) (version 2) | ecosystem: Environmental > Terrestrial > Soil > Grasslands ... | reverse complement strand
TTTCGACACCTGGATGAAGAAAGCCCACGACAAAGCTGTCACCGACTACGCCTTCCATTGCATCATCACCGATCTCGGCTCCGCGCAGCTTGAGGAAATGGGCCAGCTCATTCGCGAAGGCGTCACCAGCTTCAAGCTGTTCATGGCTTACCCGGGCGTCTTCATGCTCGATGACGCGACGATCTTCAGAGCCATGCGCCAGGCCGCCAAGCACAGCGGCCTCATTTGCATGCACGCGGAAAACGGCGGCGCGATCGACGTCATCGTCCAGCAAGCCCTCGCCGAAGGGAAACGCGCCCCCAAATATCACGCGCTCACGCGGCCCACGACCGCTGAAGCGGAAGCCACTTCCCGCGCCATCGCGCTCGCGGAAATGGCCGGAGCGCCCGTCTACATCGTTCATCTTTCCTGCAACGACGCGCTCGAAAAAGTCCGCGAAGCTCGCGATCGTGGCCTGCCCGCTTACGCGGAGACCTGCCCGCAATACTTGTATCTCTCGCTCGAAAATATGGACGCGCCCGGATTTGAAGGCGCGAAGTACGTCTTCACTCCGCCCCTCCGCGAAAAATGGAATCAGGAAAAACTCTGGCAGGGCCTTGCGAAAGACATTCTGCAAGTCGTCTCCACCGACCACTGCCCCTTCTGCTTCAAGGAGCAAAAAGAACTGGGCAAGGACGACTTCACCAAAATTCCTAACGGCGGCCCGGGCATCGAGCACCGCCTCAGCCTCGTCTACACCGGTGGCGTCCACGGCAAACATTTTTCGCCCAATCGTTTTGTCCAACTCGTCGCCACAGCTCCCGCAAAACTCTTTGGCCTCTACCCGCGCAAAGGCACCATCGCCGTTGGCTCCGACGCCGACTTGGTCATCTTCGATCCCAATCACGAGGAAATCATCAGCGCCAAAACTCACCACATGCGCGTGGACTATTCCATGTTTGAAGGCATCAAGATTAAGGGCGCGCCCAAAACCGTCTTCTCCCGCGGCCGCGCCGTCGTCGACGCCGGCAAATTCGTCGGCCGCCCCGGCGCCGGCCAATTCCTCCGCCGCCAAACCTATGCCGGCCTGTCGTGATTCCGCGACACGCTTTTTGTCGTACAATGGTGACGATATATAGATGAAGAAGATGAACTTTCGTCGCGGCACTAACGCGCAAGCCCAATGGGTCAATGTAGACGTGCGGATAACAGCCTGCCGTGATTCCAAGGACGACAAATTCCTAGAAGTTGCGGTGACCGGGCATGCGACGCACATCGTCACTGGCGACGAGGATCTTCTCGCGCTCAATCCTTTTCTGGGTATCCAGATTGTTTCTCCACAGGTGCTTCTGAAGCCTTGATCATCGGGCCAAACCTCAACCAACGCACAAACTCTCGTGTCTGAGTTCCTGAGTTCTGGTTGACCCGATTCTCGGCACCCTGCTATTGTGAGAAGTTATCCTGGGCTTAGTGTACCTACTGAGCGCCAGGGCTCCTGTGGAGGGAGCGTCTTCACCTCATGGGCCTGACCAAACTGGTAATCCGGGGCGCGCGCCAGCACAACCTTAAGAACATCAGCGTCGAAATCCCCCGGAACAGTCTTACGGTCATCACCGGCCTCTCCGGTTCCGGCAAATCTTCACTCGCCTTTGACACTATTTATGCCGAAGGACAGCGCCGTTACGTGGAATCGCTCTCTGCGTACGCGCGGCAGTTCCTCGACCAGATGGAGCGCCCCGAGGTCGACGTCATCGAGGGGCTCTCTCCTTCCATTGCCATCGAGCAGAAGACCACCACGCGTTCGCCGCGTTCCACCGTCGGCACCATCACCGAAATTTACGATTATCTTCGCGTCATTTACGCGTCCGTGGGCGTCCCGCACTGCCCGAATTGCGGCAAGCCCATCACGCGTCAGTCCAGCGAGCAAATTGTTCAGTCCATCCTGCACGGCGAAATCTGCAAGCCCGACGACCGCATCATGATCCTCGCGCCCATCGTCCGCGGACGAAAAGGCGCGTACCGCAAGGAGCTGGAAAAATTTGCGCACGACGGCTACGTCCGCGCGCGCATCAACGGCGAGCTTTGCCAGCTTGATGAACTCCCGGTCATCGACAAGCGCAAGAACCACACCATCGAAATCGTCATCGACCGCTTGCTTGTTAAGCAAGGCATCGCCGCGCGCCTCGAACAATCCATCGCCACGGCGCTCAAATTGGCCAGCGGACTCGTCACCGTCGCCATCGTTGGCGGCAAGGAACACACGTTTTCCGAAAAGCTAGCGTGCCCCGATTGTAGTATCTCGGTTCCGCAACTGGAGCCGCGCTCCTTCAGCTTTAACTCGCCCTACGGAGCGTGCCCCGCGTGCAACGGCCTCGGGTCCAAATATGATTTTGACCCTTCGAGAATCATCAATGACTGGAGCCGCCCGCTTTTCGATGGCGGCCTCGGCCCAGGCTCCGGTTCCGCGATTCTCAAGCGCACGCTCGAACTCGGCGCCTACGCGCACGGTTTCGATCTCGAAACGCCGTTTGAAAAATTTCCCGCGCGCATCCAGAACATGCTTCTCTACGGCTACCCACCCTCGAACAGTCGATCGGATGGAAGCGAATCAGCGAAGAAAACCAGGACTGAAAAAGGTTTTCGCTTCCCCGGGATCCTGAAATTTCTCGAACGCAATTTTGAAGAGTCCGGCTCCGACACCTACCGCGAGTGGATGACGCAGTACATGTCCGCGACGCTCTGCAGCGTCTGCCACGGCAAGCGACTACGGCCCGAATCGCTGGCCGTCAAACTCGCTGGATGTTCCATCGCTGACTTCACGGCGTTTTCGCTCACTGCCGCGCGTCCCGCCGTGGACAAAATGATCGCGCAGCTTACCGAGCGCCAAAAAGAAATCGCCGCGCGCCCGCTTGAAGAAGTTGCCGAACGCATCGATTTTCTTCTTGCCGTCGGCCTCGGCTATCTCAGCCTGGACCGTTCCGCCGCCACGCTTTCCGGCGGGGAAGCCCAACGCATCCGCCTCGCAACGCAAATCGGTTCGCGGCTTCGTGGCGTTCTCTATGTTCTCGACGAACCCAGCATCGGCCTTCACGCGCGAGACAATGCACGGCTTCTCGGCTCGCTCGAACACCTTCGCAATCTTGGCAACACCGTCCTGGTCGTCGAGCATGACGAAGATACCATTCGTCGCGCCGATTTTATCGTCGACCTCGGTCCGGGTGCGGGCAACGCCGGCGGCTACCTTGTCGCGCAAGGCAAACCCGCGCAAATCGAGGCCACTGCCGAATCGCTCACCGGCCAATACTTAAGCGGCGCTGCGAAGATCGCAGTCCCCGAAAAGCGCCGAAGCCTAAACGGCAAAGAGATTCAGATTCTTGGCGCCAGCGCGAACAATCTGAAAGAAGTCGACGTTACGCTTCCACTCGGCCTTCTCACGGTCGTCACCGGCGTTTCCGGCTCCGGAAAATCCACACTCGTCAACGACATTCTCTACCGCGCGCTCGCGCAGAAGCTCTATCGCTCCTCCGAAGCGCCCGCCGCGCACCGCGAGATTGTAGGCGCCGATCAAATCGACAAAGTTATCGAAATCGACCAAGCGCCCATCGGACGCACGCCGCGCTCGAATCCAGCCACCTACACCGGCGTGTTCGCGCCCATCCGCGATCTCTTCGCCATGCTTCCGGAGTCGCGCGAGCGCGGGTACCGTCCCGGCCGCTTCAGCTTCAACGTAAAAGGCGGCCGCTGCGAAGCCTGCCAGGGCGACGGCCTGCGCCGCATTGAAATGAATTTTCTTCCTGACGTTTACGTGATGTGCGAAGTGTGCCGCGGCCGCCGCTACAATTCCGAAACCCTTGCCGTCCGCTACAAGGGCCATTCCATCAGCGACGTTTTGAATTTGCCTTCTTCCGATGCGCTGAAGCTTTTGGAAAACATTCCGCAGATTCAGCAAAAACTTTCCACGCTTGTCGAAGTGGGCCTCGGATACGTCACGCTCGGACAATCCGCAACAACTCTTTCCGGCGGTGAAGCCCAGCGCATCAAGCTGGCGCGCGAACTTTCCAAGCGCCAAACGGGCCGCACGCTTTACATCCTCGACGAACCGACGACCGGATTGCACTTCGACGACGTACGAAAACTTCTCGACGTTTTGCAGCGCCTCGTCGATCTCGGCAACACCGTGCTGATCATCGAGCACCATCTCGATGTCATTAAGCAGGCCGACTGGATCATTGATCTGGGCCCGGAAGGCGGCGAAGGCGGCGGCCGCATCGTCGCTCAGGGCCCGCCCGAACTCGTCGCCCGCACAAAAAAATCCTACACCGGCCAGGTCCTCGCCCGCGTGCTGAATCTCAACGGGAACGCCGCTAATGGCCGCGACAATGGAAATAGCGGCCACAACAAATGACCCTGAATTCGGGAGCGCATAACCTTACCTCAGCATCTTCTCCTTGCAGGAAGCAGTGGTTCTCCGTAGAGTGAAGCCCTTACCATGAGCAACTATTCCATTCAGCCGATCGTCTTTGGCGCCGTGCGCACGTATCCGCTGGCTTCGCGCAAGAGCAAAGTCAGTGTTCGCGATTTCGCGAAGGCTCCAGCCACAAATTTATCGCTCACATCGTTTCTCGAATCACTTCCAAACATCCTCGCGGCGGAAGATCTTCGTAACCTTCTTACCGCCATCCACAAAGCGCGCAAACAACGCAAAGCTATTCTCTGGGGGATCGGCGGGCACGTCATCAAAGTCGGCCTCGGTCCCGTTCTGATTGATGTGATGAAACGCGGATTCGTTTCCGGAATCGCCATGAACGGCGCGGCGCTCATCCACGATTTCGAAATCGCGCTCGCGGGCAACACTTCCGAAGACGTCGAGGCCAGCCTTGGCGAAGGCCAGTTCGGCATGGCCGAAGAAACCGGAAAACATCTCAATGAAATCGCTAAGCTTTCGCACCGCATCCGAATCGGTTATGGCGAAGCCGCCGGGCAGTTTCTCACCAGCGGTGTTATCGAAGTAAAACACGCCGATTCCAGCGTCCTCGTCGCCGCGTACAAGCGCCGCATCCCCGTGACGATTCACCTGGCCATCGGCACCGACATCCCGCACATGCATTCCGCCGCCAACGGCGCAGCGCTGGGCGATGCCACGCACCACGATTTTCGCCTGTTCTGCGCGCTTGTGCAGCAGATGCATCCCGGCGGTGTTTATCTCAATTGGGGCTCGGCCGTTCTCCTGCCCGAGATTTTTTTGAAAGCGATCTCCGTGGTTCGCAATCTCGGCGTTCCGCTCCACCCTATTACTACTGCGAACTTCGACTTTATCCAGCACTACCGTCCGTTGCAGAATGTAGTGAGGCGTCCCACCGCGTCAGCCCACGGGCGCAGCGGACCTGAATCGCACGGCTACGCCATCACCGGCCACCACGAGCTGCTTATGCCGCTTCTTGCCGCCGCGCTGGCGGCCGGCTGGCCCAAGAGAAGCCGAACTGGAAAACGATGAGCCTGTTTGATGACAATCCGCAGAGGCCGCCTGAGCCGGACCTCGACTCGCAGCCCTTGGATAGCGATGCAACCGGATCTTCTTCCGAGGCGCCGCTCTCAGCGCCCCTAGGCGGCGACCCCATCTCTCTTGCAGCTGCCGCTCCTCCTTGGAAGAGAACGTCTTTTCTGCCGGAAGACCTGCGTATCTCCTGGTCGTGGGCGCACCTTATTGTTTTCCTGGTTTTTGGCTTCGGCAGCCTGCTGCTCGTTCAAGTCGGCGCCGTGCTCATGCTCACGGCCAACAAACATCTCACGCAGAAGCAACTGCAGCAGATGATCGAGTCCAAGCCGCAATTCCTGGTAGGGACGAACGTTCTTTGGTATGCCTTGCTTTTTCTCTTTCTCTACATGACGCTGGCGGTCTTGCGCGGCTTGCCATTTTGGCGCTCTCTCGGCTGGAAAAAACTAAGCGCTGATCCGGCGATTGGCAAAGGCAGCCCGTGGATGTATTTCTTCTCCGGTTGCGGCCTTGCCATTTTCGTGGCGCTGGCCAGTTCGGGCGTCAAGAACGTGGATCACGTTCCCATCCAGGAGCTTTTCAAGAGCCGGAGCGGCGCCATGCTGCTCATGGCCATGGCTGTGCTTGTCGCTCCGCTGGTGGAAGAAACTGTTTTCCGCGGTTATCTGTACCCCCTCTTTGCCAGCAAATTCTCGGACATCGCCCAACACGCCGGCGCCGATCCGCTTCGCGCCATCCGGTTCGGGACCTTCATCGGGATTTTTTTCACTGGCACGTTGTTCGGCCTTATGCACGGCGCGCAGCTCGGCTGGACCTGGGGCCTCGTTGGCCTCCTGACGCTCGTCGGCATTATCTTCACATTTGCGCGCGCCTGGACCGGCACTGTTGTCGCCAGTTTCCTTCTTCACCTCGGCTACAATTCCATGATTGCCGTTACTTCGATCATTGCCACCAGAGGCTTTACCCACATGCCTCCCGGACGATGAACCGCACTTCGCGCGATTCGTTTTCGGTCCCGGCCTCCGCTACAATTGAAGCTCGCCAGGATGACGACAGAATGTATGTAGCCCAACCGATCGAATGGACCGAACGCGGCGTGGTCATGCTGGACCAGCGCCGGCTTCCCGCCGAAGAAGTCAGCTTCACGTATACGGATTACCGTGAGGTCGCCAAAGCCATTCGCGAAATGGTCATTCGCGGCGCTCCGGCCATTGGTGTGGCGGCGGCCATGGGTGCGGCTCTCGGCGTTCTGCATTCGCCCGCGAAATCGGTGGAAGCGCTCCGCGCTGAATTCACGGAAATTTGCGAAACACTTGCAAAAACGCGCCCAACGGCCGTCGATCTTTTCTGGGCGCTCGAGCGCATGAAACGGCGCCTCGCGGAATTAATGTCGGAGAGTTCAGACCTCGGCAAAATCCGGAAGGGAATGGCCGACGAAGCCAGGCAAATCCATTTCGAGAAGAAGGCGACAGACGAAGCCATCGGAAGTTTTGGAGCGGAATTCATGCCGCGCGAAGGCCAGGTGATGACGCAATGCAATGCCGGCGCTCTGGCTACTGCCGGCATCGGCACGGCGCTCGGAGTGATTCGCGTAGCGTTCGAACAGGGGAGAAAGCTCCATGTTCTCGTCCCTGAGACGCGTCCTTATCTTCAAGGCGCGCGCCTAACCGCTTGGGAATTGCACAAAGGCGGCATCCCGCTCACGCTCATCACGGACAACATGGCGGGCCATTTTTTGAAATCGGGGAAGGTGGGGGCCGTCGTTACCGGCGCGGACCGCATCGCCGCCAACGGCGACACGGCCAACAAAATCGGCACGTACCAGATCGCCGTCCTCGCGAAAGAAAATAACGTGCCTTTTTACATTGCCGCACCGATTTCGACTTTCGATCTTTCCATTCCGGATGGCGAGCACATTCCGATCGAAGAGCGCTCCGCGGCCGAAGTGACGCATCTGCAGGGTATTCGAATCGCGCCCGATGTTCACGCCGCTCATCCGGCATTCGATGTTACTCCCGCGCGGTACATCGCGGCGATCTTCACGGAACGCGGGGTCGCTCGCGCTCCTTACAACGATTCAGTTCGCGCTCTCGCTACTACTGCGCATACTTCAGTGGCTACTACCTCGCAACACTCCCGCTAACCCTGTGTGGCCCTCAACAGGGTCGCGCGTTAAAATTGAATTGCCGATGGACACGCCAACCTTTCGCGAATCTGTGTCGGACGCAATCCGCTTCTGGGAACCGAGGCGTCTGGTATACAACGCGGTTCTCAGCGTGATCGTGCTGTTTTATTTCTTCAGAGCCTACCTGCGTCAAAGGCCGTTCTTACACTCGATGCGATACTAGGGATGTTTCTTTTGGTTGTTTTGGCAAACGTGGCGTATTGTGCTGCTTTACATCGCCGACGCATTCGCTCAGTGGTCCACGTATCGTGACATGTGGAAACGATACCGCTGGGTCTTACTGGCGGTTGGTACATTTTTCGCCGGAATTCTCACCCGCTTTATAGCCATCGGCATTTTCTGGCCTAACTCAAACTAGTCCGTTACCTAGTGCCCTGCTACGCCGAAACGTATCGCGCTCTCCCCGCTTCTCCGTGCCTGGATGTTTCTATTCTTGTTTTATGGAAGCTCCGGCCTGCGTGATACTTCCCTGCAGCAAGTTCGTTTTGATGGTCATTTTCTGATGCGCCAGCAAGTTGACCTCTGTTTCGAAAGCCTGGTACCCAGCAAGAGCAATCTTGATACGGTGTTTTCCGGGGCTGACAAGCATGCCATGTCCCACGCCGCTGAATTCGGCAACGGTTCCGGCGAAAGCATCGTCCACGAAGACGGCGGCCCGGTCTGGCGTGACTTTCAGTTTGACGAGAGAAGTAACAGTTGGAAGGCGAGTCCGAGGGTCCTTCAGCATGACCACTTCCACCTCGGTTTTCTTGCGAGGTTCCACAACGACCTTCTTCGTGAAATCCGTATACCCTGCCTGACGAACGGCAATTTCATGTTCGCCCGGCATCAGCAATATTTTCTTGTCGTCCTTTAACTCCATGACGTAGCCGAGATACTGCCCATCCACCCAAACTCCGGATGTCTTATCAGCCTTAGTCTTTCCGACTAATTTCACCTCGCCCAGGACCTGGCTTTGAGCGTGGGCTGTGAAAGGGATAATTAGGCGGGACAACGCAAGGCAGAAAACCGCATTGCGCACTACGAATTGCATTTTCATCCGCTACCCCCAGGAACGCGCTGTCTGGATTCTGAATCGCCTGGGAACGATTCCACTCCCCCTCGAACAGGGTGTACCTAGTATTCTAACCACAAGTTGGAAAATCCGCGCGCGGTTTTCTGCGCCGGGGCACAAGAATGACTAGCGCGGCGGTCAGTTCTGAATTCCCATCTGGGTCAAAAAGTACGCGTAATCAAACGCCGTCTCTCGCAAGCGGTCGTACCGGCCAGAGGCGCCGCCGTGTCCGGCGGGGTCCATGTTAGTTTTCAGGATCATAATGTTGTGGTCCGTTCGAAGCGCGCGCATCTTGGCGACATACTTGGCGGGCTCCCAGTACATCACCTGGCTGTCATTGAAGGAGGTTCTCACCAGCATGTTGGGATAGTTTTTCGGCTCAATGTTGTCGTACGGCGAATAGGTAATCATGTAATCAAAAGCCGGTTTTTGCTTGGGATTACCCCACTCTTCGAATTCGCTGACGGTGAGAGGCAGCGACTCATCGAGCATGGTGTTCATGACGTCCACGAACGGAACGCCAACTAGGGCGGCATGAAATAAATCCGGCCGCATATTCAGGACAGCGCCCATCAACAGGCCGCCGGCGCTTCTTCCTTCGATCACCAAGCGGTCTTTCGAACCGTATCCTTGTGACACGAGATACTCGGCAGAGGAAATGAAGTCGGTGAAGGTGTTCTTCTTATGCATCATGCGCCCGTCATCATGCCAAGCTTTGCCCATTTCGCCGCCACCGCGAATGTGCGCCACCGCCGCAACCACGCCGCGATCAACCATGCTGAAGACGTTAGAGTTGAAGCTGATGTCGTATGGATACCCATAGGAGCCATAGCCGGTCAGATACAGCGGACCTTTTCCATCCAACTGGGCGCCCTTCAGGTGGACAACAGTGATTGGAACCTTTACGCCATCGGAGGCCGTCGCAAAAATCCGCTCCACCCGATACCGAGTGCGGTCATAGCCGCCGGGCACTTCTTTCTGCTTCAGCAGCATGGACGTACCGTTCGCCATGTCGTATTCGAATACCGACTGCGGCGTAATGAACGACTGGTAGCCGTAGCGAAACTTAACCGTATCGTATTCACGATTGAGGTATGGATAGTCGACATAGGCCGGCTCCGGGAATTCGAGGCGCCGGGACTCTCCACTTTGCAGATTGGTGACACGAATCTGCGGCAAGCCTTTTTCCCGTTCGTAGGAGATGTAGTAGTTTTTGAAGAAGTCCGTATCATCGAGCATGACATCCGCGCGATGCGGCACGACTTCCTGCCAATTCTTGCTGCCGGGATCCGAGACCGGGGCCTTGACGAGGCGGAAGTTGCGGCCGGTGTCGTTCACACGGATATAAAAGGAATTGCCATTGTGATCCGGGTAGTACTCGACGTCCTGTTTGCGAGGTTCCATCAGTTTCCATTCCGCCATGGGCTGGTCGGCGGGAATGTAACGCGCCTCACTGGTGGTGTGGCTCCCGGAAATGAGCAATAAGTAGGCTTTGCTGCGTGTTTTTCCAGTGCCAATGTCGAACCTTTCGTCCTTTTCTTCGTAGACCAGGGTGTCGGGTCCGATTGCGCCGACGTTGTGGCGATAGAACTGATTCGAGCGTTTCGAAATCGCATCCTCTGTGGTGTAGAAGATGGTTTTGTTGTCGTTCGCCCAGGCGACGGAGTCGACGCGCTCGGCATGGTCGGCCAGCAATTTGCCGGTGCGCAAGTCTTTTACGGCCAGCGTGAACTGGCGGAATCCGGTGTTGTCGGTCGTGTAAGCGAGCAGATTACCGTCGTCGCTAACGTTGTAGGCTCCGAGCGACATGAACTTCTGCCCTTTGGCCAATTCATTTACGTCCAGAACAATTTCTTCGGGAGCATCCATACTGCCCTTCTTCCGGCAACGAATCCCGTACTGCTTTCCTGCTTCGGTCCGCAAATAATAGAAGTAGCCGCCCTCTTGGTAAGGAACCTCCACATCGGTTTCCTTGATGCGGCTCAGCATTTCGTCATAAAGCTTTTTTTGCAAAGCCTCGGTGGGCTTCATCACCGCGTCGGTGTAGGCGTTCTCGGCGTCCAGATAAGCTTTTACTTCAGGATTCTTTTTGTCCCGCAGCCAATAGTAGTTGTCTATCAGCATGCGCCCGTTGATCTCTGTCGTCTTCGGAACTTTCTTTGCCACCGGCGGCGCTGGAAGCGGCGAAGAAGATTCGTCCGCCACAAGTGCGTACGCGGAAGCGAGGATTAGCGACGCGAGGACCAGCGAAGTAATTCGACCGTGACGCAAGGTCAGCTTTTTCATTGGATTTCCTCGATGAGGTTCGAAAACTGGCCCATTCTATACCAACCACCGCGTGGCTGCGATGGTGATTGGGCTCGCGGCAATACCGTGGACAAAATCAACCCGCGTATAATGTTTCGCGATGCTCTCCTGGTCCCGCGAATTGGTTCGTGCCTGCTTTCTCTTCGTTCTATTCCTTCTTGTTCCCTCTCTGCACTCGACTCCATTGATCTCCTTAAGTGGTGTGCTGCGCGACTCGGGAGGGAAGCCAGCAGGCATGGCCACCGTCAAGCTGATTGGAGCAAACAGCAAACAGGAATACTTCGCGACGACATCTGGAAGCGGGCAGTTTGCGTTCACCGGGATCGTCGCGGGCAGCTACACTCTCACAGTAAATGCTGGGGGAAAGATTTGGTCTGCAGCGGATCCGGTAATTATCAAAGAGGACGCGACACTCGCGGCTGAAGTTCTACTTCCGGCGGAGGGGCAAGTGCTTCGCGTGACGCTCGTTCAGAATGCAGGTTCTGCCCAGGCGAGCGGGGGCGAGCATCTCTCGACAGGGGAAGTGTCCAGGTTACCGCTAAATGAGCGCGATTTCAGCAAGCTCCTGTTACTGGCCGCGGGCACGATGACAGACACCAATGGGGCGGCCAATTTCACGCAACAATTTGCGGTGAACGGCCAACGTGGCTCGGCCGCCGTGTTTGCCATGGATGGGGCGGACACAACCGATCCGGAACTCGGCGGAGCGACGTTTTCGAACTTCAACGTCGATGCCATTCAAGAAGTGCAATCCAGTTCCGGCGTGATGCCGGCGGACACCGGGCACGGCGCGGCAGGATTCACGAATGTGATCACCAAGTCCGGAAGCGAACAAGTGCATGGAAGCTTGTTTGAGTTTGTCCGCAATGCTTCTTTCGACGCGCGAAATTTCTTCGATCACAAGAACGATCTGGACACACGGCGCCTCCCGCCATTTGCGCGAAATGAATTCGGCGTGACCAACGGCGGGCCGGTTTTCGTTCCGCATATTTACGATGGCCGCAGCCAGACATTTTATTTTGCGGAGTACCAGGGGTTCCGGCAAGTTCTGGGGACAACACAGGTATTCGCCGTGCCAACTCAGGCGGAGAGGCAGGGAATCGACACAACCGCGTTTCCTGGCGACACGCTGACGGTTCCGGTCAGCAGCAAGGTTACCGCATTACTGGCGAGCTATCCTTTGCCGAACGATTCTCAGGGCGCATTCGGGGCGCGCACTTACGCCACATCTTCCAAGGTTGCCACGCGGACAGATCAGGCTTCTTTCCGGCTCGATCATCGCCTTTCGGAAAAGGCTACGCTATTTCTGCGTGCCAGCCGCAATCAGGTCAGCGGGCCAACGACGAACCCGGATCAGACCGCGCTAAATCCCGATTTTGGCGTCAAGTTTCTCGACCACCAACGAAGCGCGGCCATGAAATATTCTCGCACGGCCTCTCCGCACTTCAACTATCAGACGACCGTCGGCTACATCCGCAGTACGCCACTGTTCATCACCAGCAACCAGACACAGCCAGCCATCGCGTTTGGCGACGGACTTTTTCAGGGCTTTAATTCCGCCGACGGTTCCGTATTCGGTTCCTATGGAAACGTCTACCAGTTCAAAGGAGACATGGTATACACACGGGGCTCGCATTCCTTCAAATGGGGCGCGGAGCTGCGTTTCAATCGCGACACTACGATTTTTGGAACGAATCCTGACGGGCTCTACACGTTTGGAGGAGGCGCTGCGTATTCTCCCGTTCTGATTCCGTCCGCCAGCGGCCAGAATGATATCCACCCCGGAGACAAGTTGCCGGACTCACTGACCGGCCTGTTGACCGCGACGCCTTATTCCTACACGGTGACCGCGGCCGCGAACTTGACGCCCAAGGGAGACAAGTTTGACGAAGCGGCGGTGCGCCGCGAGGCCTACAATTTCTATTTCCAGGACACGTGGAAAGCCACGGCGCGATTGAGCATCAATTATGGATTGCGCTATGAAGTGAACAGCCGGATTCATGAAGCGAAGCATCGCACGTCGCTGGCACTTCCTGTCGGGCCGAACGCAGAGCCGGCAGGATATTTGACTCCCGGCGCGACGCAGATCTACGTGTACAATCCGCAGCCTCCTTACGCGATGGATTGGAGCGGGTGGGGCCCGCGGTTGTCTCTGGATTTCGGACTGACCAAACATACGACGCTCCACGGCGGCGGCGCCGTCACTACGATTCTTCCCAACCTCTGGCTGCAGAATTATGTCACCGGCGCATTCCCTTTCGTCTTTCAGCCCTTGCTGACGGCGCAACCCGGCTCTCCGCTAAATTTTCAGGATTTCGTTGCGACACTCAGCCTTCCTCCCGTGTACACCACGCAAGGCGGGTTGCTGTTTGCGTCCGGAAGCAGCAGCAATGTTCCCGCGAACACAGTGATGGACGTGCAGCGATTTCAAAATGATTTGGAGGCACTTACTCCCGGCAATCAGGCGCAATTATTCGCGGCGATCAGCTTCGACCCGCATTTTCGTAACGGGTATATCGCCACGCAAACATTGGGGATCGACCAGGAAATCGGCGGCTTCAAGCTGAGCACTTCGTATGTGGGCACGGCGGGAGTCCATCTTGCCAGCGTGCTCTCGCCGAATGGATACGGGGGAGCGGAGCCTGCTTTTGCGCCTTACACACAATTCAATTCGGCCGGCCAAGCGATCGGAGGATTCGGCCCCGAGTCGGTGATGAGCTCGGGAGCACATTCCAGCTATCACGCGCTGCAAACGAGCGTCAGCCAGAATAATTCACGGGCGGGCCTTAGCTTCCAGGTCAGCTATACGTTTTCCAAGAGTATTGATGACACCAGCGCTGTGCCCGGAGGCATTTCCGGGAGCTCCGGCGTAATCTTGCAGACCTTGCCACAGGATCCCCGGAATTCCGGCGCCGACAAAGGCCCTTCCACTTTCGATGTGACCCACGTTTTCACGCTGAGCCTGATCCAGTCCTTGCCCTTGGAACGCGTGGGCTTTCTTCAGCCGCTGGGAAAAAAACTTACCAAGGGCTGGCAGGTCCTGAACATTACGACGCTGACGAGCGGGCCGCCGTTCACGGTGTATTCTGGCGTCCAGCAAACCGGCGCAGGCTTGGGCGGAACGGATCGTCCCGACCTTCTTGCCATGCCGACGTTTTCCACCAGCCGCAGAGTGCGAGAGGACTACTTTGGCCTGGGCAATACAAACAGGTCATTTTTCATAATTCCTATCAACATACCTGGCGGGACCGGGCCGTTTCACGGCCGTTTCGGCACGCTTGGCCGCGACACCTTTCGCGGTCCCGGCTTCCGCGATTTTGACCTGGCGCTGATCAAGGACACCGCTATTGGTCATCGCGGTAACGGTGAACTTGCCGATCTTCAATTTCGAGTGGAGTTCTTCAATATCTTCAACGAAGTCAATTTTGGATTGCCCTCCAACATCGTCAGCGGGAGCGGGTTTGGCGTTATCAGCAAGACCGCCGGTCCATCGCGCCAGATCCAGTTTTCCATCAAATTGAACTATTGACGCCAAGTGACGCCAAGTCTGTCTTCTTGACTGCGCCTCCGTTCGGGGGTAGCCTCAGCCTAATTCCTGCATTCAAATGTACTTCCAAGGAGGCAACGCATGGTTTCTCTCACCGCGCTTTTGCTGCCCATTCTGCTTTCGGCAGTAATCGCGTTCGTGGCCAGCTCGATCATCCACATGGTGCTGAAGTATCACGTTAGCGACTATCGGCAGCTTCCCGAGGAGGACAAGCTTCTTGCCGCCTTGCGGCCGGCTGGTTTGGCCCCGGGCCTCTATCATTTCCCTTATTGCTCCCATAAGGACATGAATTCGCCCGCTATGCAGGAAAAGTTCAAGCAAGGGCCGGTCGGATTTCTGACCCTGTACCCCAATGGCCCGGTCGCCATGCCCAAGTTTCTTGGCATGTGGTTCGCCTATTGCCTGTTGATCGGCGTCTTCGTTGCCTATCTCACAGGACGCACAGTGATGCCAAGCGCGCCCTATCTGGCTGTCTTTCGCGTTGCCGGCACCGCGGCATTCCTTGCTTTCGGGCTGGGACCCTTGGTCAACGGCATCTGGAAGGGCCAGCCCTGGAGCATGGTCTTTAAAGAAGCGTTTGATGGGCTGGTCTACAGTTTGCTGACGGCGGCTACGTTTGGGTGGCTCTGGCCTAGGTAGGCGAGTCGGGCGCGGCTGTATCGCGAGTCATCTGCTTTTTCATGCCGGATGGATCTCGAAGACGGTTCGCTCACGCCTGCTGAAAGAGGCGAAAAATCCGAGCAACTGTTTCCAGGGGAAATATTTTTTGTTGAGCAGTTGCATTCCCCGTGCGGCCGCTTCGCCGGTCACGATCTCCGCCCGCGCGTCCGACCACTCACCAAGCACTTTGCCGCGCATATCGCATGGCGCGACCTTCACGCGCGGATTGTTGCGAATGCGTTTCACTTTTCCGGAAACGCCGATCGTGTAGACGTACAGCTTGGCATCGTTCGAATCGAGGTTTATCGATCGATCGGCTGCAAACCATACCGGCGTTCTTACGCCGGTGCCGTTTTTCTTGAATGTTTCAAGATTCAGGTACTTTTGCCCTGCGAACCCCGCAAATCCCATCGCATCGCTCCTGCCCTCGCAAGCCTTCGCGATAGACATTCGATGCGCGCCATTTTACATTCGTCGCAAGCACAAGGGGCGCCCCAGCCTCACCGGAGCGCCCCTATATCACTTCGAAGATTTTCGGCTCACTTCGTCCGAACGTACGTCACATCTTCCGTAAACGCGTCTTTCTGTTCTTTGCGGAATGTCCAAATGGTCTTGAAGTGATCGTTGTCGATAAAGGTGTAGGTAGCGTGATGCATGTGGCCATCGTTGGGAGTCTTGAGATTCGAAATGCTGACCAGATCAAAGGTGAGGGTCTTTGCCTCCGAGGCGTACGATCCTTTCATGGTCGGCTGATTGCCCGCCATGCAATAGTGCGTCAGCTTGATCTGGTCGCCGTCGAGATAATACAGCGTGGTCATTTCCACCGGCCTGCCGTTATCCACCATGCGGAATTTTTCGAGCACCGCCGTGCCTCCGGAGGTCAACTCCAGATCCAGCGTGGCTTTGTTCATGTTCGTTTTGTCCGTTTCCCAATGGCCCACCAGCGATTTTGAGTTTTTCAAACGCTTCCGCCCCGTTGCCGGCGGCAGAATTTGGAATGGGCAGGGAGCCCACGCTTAAAACGACCACCCCCAGAATTTTCGCAAAGCTATTCATTGATTGTCCTCCTTGAGAATGATTTGCATATCTTTCACGAAATTGACCACGCCAATTGCGATTTCACTGCTCTGCCGCTGCCGATTCTTTTACACCGCCAAACTTCTGCGTTGCGAACCCCACAATAGACCGAGGAGCATGCCCGGAATCATGATGTCCCAAAACAAAGCCATCCCCGCGTGTAGAATCACGAGAAGGCTCAGGACAGCGGCAATTCCTACACCTGCGAGAATTCCGAGCAGCATTGAATGGACTCGGCGCGAAACGTATCCAGTGGCGATTCCCGCCAATAATCCCTTCAGCAGCGAAAAAGTGATGACGCTTCCCATGACCGGAGCAAGGGATGGTTCGAAGAAGCCGCTCAATCCATCAAGAAGCCCAAGCACCCTCCTGCGGCGAGTCCAAGCACTGGTTTGATGAGGCTCATCGTTTCCTCCCGCGAGAGCGTGCCTGCGAATCTGTCACGAATTTATTTTGCATTCTTGTCGGCTTGCATTACGCCGAAAAGATTTCCTTCGGTATCCTCGAGATACGCGAAATAGCCCACCGTGGGGATTGGAGTTTTCGGCATGATTAACTTTCCGCCGGCGCTCTGCACTGTTTTCACTGCGGCGTCGACAGAGTCCACGCCGATGGTGTTGGTGGTTGTCTTTACCTGCGTATTTTTCATGAGGCCGCCGTTGATTCCTGGAGCGCCTTCCGCGCCGGTGTTCACCATCCAGTAGTCCATGGGGCCAGGCCATTTCTCGATCTTCCAGCCGAAGGCCTTGCGGTAAAAGTTGGCGGCGCGTTCGGGATCACTCGCCGGTATTTCAAAATGAATGACTCGAGACATAGTTCTCCTCCTTGATTGATTGAAACGAAGTTCATGTCTTAGTTCTTTGCTTTTTTCTAGCGCGTCGCCGGCGTCGGCGCACCGTAGCGCTGCGTGGCGTAACCCACAATCAATCCGACAATGCTGCCCGGCAAAATAATTTCGAAATAGTAGCCGTGTTGCAAATAAGCGACGATGAACGCGAGCACAAATCCCACGGCTAGACCGAACAGAATGCCCAGCGGCACGGAATTCACTTTGCGCGCGAAAATGCCGGCCGCTACTCCGGCGATCAAACCCTTAATCGTTGAGCCGAAGATGATTCCCACCAATTGCGCTCGCACAGCGGGAGTGAACCAGGCTGACCCGCCGTCGATAGCACCCAGCACGGCACCGACCAGGAGCCCCAGGAGCACTTTATTCATGGCGAATCCTCCGATCGAATTCCCATTGCTTCTATCGTTCTATACAACAAACTTTGGATTTCCTTTACGCCTATCGGTGCAGAAAAAGCAGAATCAGTACGCGCATCGCCAAGTACGCTGCAATCAACAAGATAAAGAAGCGGTAACGGCGGTAAAAGCGTCCGGCCTTTTCCAAAATAGTCTCCCGGTGCGCGCCGACAGCGAGCCCGTCCAGATAGCGCGAAATGTCCAAAGCCATTTCTTGAACGTTGGGGTAACGGTCTGCTGGCGACGCTGCGGTCGACTTAGCGCAAATTGCCACCAACGATTTATCGAGGCGGGCTGCTCGCGGCGCGGAGACGCCTTCCAGGTAGCCGGTGAGTATGAATCGCAGCAGCGCTCCGAGCGAATAGATGTCGCTGCGGGCGTCCAGAAGTTCCACGTCGCCGCGAGCTTGTTCGGGAGACATGTAGCCGGGAGTGCCCATCACCGTGCCATGTCCGGTCGCTACAGAAATTTCCGTGGCGGCGCAGACAACGGCCTGCTGCCCTGGCTTCTCGAGAATTGTAGCTTCCGGATCGACGCCGCGAGCAGCATGCGAATTGCCGGAACGCAGAATTTTTGCGAGACCCCAGTCCATTACCAGGACTTCGCCGAACGGGCCGACCATAATGTTGGCAGGTTTTAAGTCACGGTGAAGAACGCCGTGCGCATGCGCAAATGCAACGGCATCGCAAATGCGAAGGAAGAGACGCAAGCGGTCCGGGATCGAAGTAACCGACTCGATGTACTTGTCAAGGCGCCGGCCTTCGACAAATTTCATGGTGTAGAAAACGCGGCCGTCGCCAAGCGTCCCCACGTCGTGAACGGGGACGATGCCGGGATGCTCGAGAGCAGCCAAGACGCGAGCTTCGCGGACAAGCCGACTCGACAGATCACCGTCGCTTCCCGGAATATCGAGAACTTTCAAGGCCACGCGCCGCTGGAGGTTCTCGTCTTGCGCGGCGTACACAACGCCCATGCCGCCACGGGCGACGCGTTCCAAAAGTCGATAACGTGTGCCCGCGAGATCAGGTGCCTCTGCTCCTTCACGCAGTCTTTCGAGGGCATTGTTTGAAAGGAATTTCATCTCGTGTCCCAGCCAAAAGCGGCGCGGGCTTCACGGTGAAATTCCTCTTCGCTGCCGCACAGTTCGCGCAGGCGGTCGAGAGCGATCCTCCGAAATTCGCGGCGTGCCCAGGCGAGCGCGTTGGTCACGTCGGGCACGGAGATTCCGTAGTCTTTCGAAAGCTGATCGTAGGAGCTTTTCTCGTCGCCCTCGAGGTCGTACGCTTCGAACAGCCGAAAGGTACGAGTGCGTTCGCGCTGCTCGCACAATTGGCGCAAGTCCTCGACAGCGAGGGCAAAGAGGCTGCGCACCCACTCTTTCTCGAAGAACTCTTCGAGGGATTCCGGCGAGACGATTTTTGCGGGATCGATTGTGGTTGCGCCCAGTTCCTCTTCTGCAGCGGCAAAATCCAACGCGACATTCAGGATGTTTCCCCCGCGCTTCTGCCGCCGACCCCATTTGTCTTCGTTCATGACAAAGCTGTCCACGCAAACGCGCAGGTAGGTGCGAAGGCGGCTCTTCTTCGGGTCGAACTTGTCAAGCAGCTCTCTTTCGAGCAGTTCCGCAAAAAATCCCTGAGTTAGGTCCTGCGCATCGTTGGCGGCCCAGTTCCATCGCCAGCGGACGTATTTATAGACGGGCTTCCAGTAGGCCGCGCACAGCGCTTCGAGAGCGCGCTCGCGCTCCTCCCGATCGATGCTCCGCGCCGCTTCGATCACGGAGCGGCGCGTCAGCGGAAAGCGATCTCCGCCGGGCTGAAAATCATCCTGCCTCATTGGTCCGGCCTGTCCAAATTGTGTCGAGTGCTTCGAAAGGAGTCTAAGCAGGAAGGGCGAAGCTGACAAGCGAGGTTTCGGCGTACCTCACTTCTCCTTGACAGCCTAGGAGAGCCAGATTATATTCCCAGGCCATCTAGGAGAGGTTGGTGCCCGGGGCGAGAGTCGGCGTGCTGCTTGGCATGGGAGTAAATTGCACGCCGCCTATAGTAAAGGGCATCAAATCGGCGAGGCCTGGATCGGCATTTTCGGCGGACAGGAATGACATCACGCCAGGCACAACCAGAGAGTCCTTCGCTGGCGCAGGGATTGAGACTTCCCGTGCCGTGTGGAAGGCCGCTTTCTTGGACCAGTCCGTGAACTGAAACTCGAGATGATATTTGCCGGGCGGAAGAGGGAGGGTCCCTTCGTAACCGAATACTTTGTCCTTGATAACATCAAGGCGTTTCTTGGTGATTAAATCCGCCAGCGATTTTTGTTGCGTGAAGATAAGTTTGTTGTCGGCGCTGAACACGCGGACGCGGACCTCCACAGAGTAGGAATAGCGTCCATCTTTCTCCTCGGCCATGCTGAGGTCGCTTGGACTATGCAGGCGGAGAGCGTAGTCGAGGCGTGTCAATCCGCGGGAATCGCGAGCCGGGAAGGTAACGATGTCGAGATTGTGGCCCTCAAGGACCAATCTGGATGTAACCGCTTCGCGATTGGCTCTCCGGCGGAGGATGTCATCACGGTTCACCGGCAGATTGGCGAGATTCTTGATGCTGTTCAGCAGGATGTCGGATTCCAGGCTCACGATTCCTGTGGTCTCATCGACGGGTTCATCAGGCAGAAGCGAAAGCGAGATTCGCGCCACCTCCGGGCCCGCAGACTCTCGAATCATGCGCAGCGCGGCCGAACGCGAGTTGATGGCCTCCACGCCCGTAGCCAGCTTGTCCGGGCCGTCGGTATATGGACTATAAAAGCGGTAATCGCCGCTGCCTTCGCGCTGATAAAACATGACGTAGAAGAACGGCGGCAGCGCGGGATTGGCGCCGCTGTAAAACCAGATTTCCATGGGATAGAGATTGGCGGAGTTACGGTAAACCTGCTTTTGTTGCGGCGGACCCAGGGTAATGTAGGTACGGCCGCGATCGGTGCGCCAGCCTTCCGCACCGGAGCCGATGCCGAAACGAGCGTTGGCAAAGGCCATGCGCTGGTAAATCTCATCTTTGTAAGTGTTGGTGGGCGAGCCGGGGGAGGGATTGCGGATTTCCCAAAACGTCTCAATGAACTTCTCTCGAGCTTCGTCGTTGGTTACCTTCAGAAAGGCGTCGCGTTCGTCTTTGGTGATGATGTAAGCGACGTCCCGCTCCAGCCAGTCGCGAAAATTCTTCTCGAGCTTTTGTTTTTTCTGGCCAAAGGCGATTCCGCTGCACGTGGAGAGGATGGCCGCAAGAAGCACGATCGTGCTACAGGAAAAAACGCGGACGGGGCGCGAACTGCTTATCGCGGCCGCGTTGCGCTGAAATCGACGGGGATCCATTGCGAGATTCCTTATCCATTCACAATGCGGTAGCGAGCGCGAGATCGAAGAAAGATTCGAAAAAAGCATTCTAACCCTGGTGGCGAATGCGTTCGGCCAGTGAGCGTGCGCGCTGCCGGGCGATGTCGACAAATCGGGAATCGCCGGCGATCTGATCGAGCATCGGCAGAACGCGCTGGGGTTCCGGCAGCAGGCTGCGGTTGAGATCGGATTCAAACTGCAGCAAGGCGTCGTTGATTCCTAGCCGGTCGTATTTCATGCGCCGCGTAATCAGGTCGACGTGTTCCTGCTGGCGCGCCAGTCCCTCAAAAATCTGCAAAAGCTGGGCCGCCGCCGAATTCAAGGTGTAATTGAATTTGGCCTCATGCACTTCGGTGCCAAATTCCCACCGAAAGGTTTTCTCGCCGAGATTGGCAATCTTGCGATGCACATCCAGATCCTGCCCCTGGAAATGTTTCAGCTGCGCTGCTAGGTCGAACATCTTCGCGCGCCATGCCGCGCTCACCTGAAAAGGCAATGACCCGGGATCTTCGTCCAACTGCCTTATTTCATACGCAGCGGTATCCGAATCCTCCCGCACGGTGATCTCGATGAATTCGGGTGAGCTTCCTTTGAAGACGCGCCGAAAGGTCAGCTTGGCGCTGGAAGGACCAGGGGCGGAGACCGCCGCGCACGCCGCCAGAGCGGCAGCGGCAATCAGCAAGAAAAAACGGGGCAGGGAAGTCCTCATGGTCGTTTGTGACGGCAGAGCGGTCATCGCGTCGATACGATGCGCGGCAACCCGCCACGCGTTGCGCCCCTGGGTTGAATTTCGCGCGGCAACCCGGCAGAACGCACTGCGGCGCGAAGCTTCATTGATGAGTCTTGATCCGGCAGCCCAAATCGCCGCCGTGCCTGTTCCACTTGCAAGTGGCAAAGTGCCAATGCCAGGGCATCCGCGGCATCTGACGGTTCAGGTGTCTCGTTCATCGAGAGCAGGGCACGCACCATTAGCTGCATCTGGCGCTTGTCGGCGTGTCCGTGGCCCGTGACGGAAGCCTTCACTTCCCGCGGCGCGTAGCTGTAGACCACGACTCCGTGCTGCGCGGCGGCAAGTAAGATCACGCCGCGCACCTCAGCCAGCTTCAGGGCTGTACGCATATTCAAGGACGTGAACACGCTCTCGATGGCCATGGCATCGGGGGAAAACTTCTCTATCAGGCCGCACACGTGCTTATGTACGTCCTGAAGCGCCGCGCCCGCGCATTCCCCCCGGCGTTTGGGAGCCACCTTCAACGCCCCATAATGGAGCGTACGACACCGACGCCCGTCGCTCTCGACAATTCCGAAGCCGCTCGGTCCCGCCGCTGCGGGGTCTATTCCCAAAACGCGCATCCAGCCGTTCTTTCCGCTGCTTATCCCCGTGAAGGTCGCTTCACCCATGGCACCAAGTCTACGGCGAACGCTCGACGCTCGCCAACCTTTTGTGCGTGTTTCGCCGTAAAAGGAAAAGGCCACTGCACGGCCGCAGTGGCCCCGAGAGGGAAAAAGTCTAATTGGCGCCGACGGCGGCCTGAATTTCAGATTCGTCGATGTCGAAGTTCGCGTAAACGTGTTGCACGTCGTCGTGTTCTTCGAGCGCCTCGACCAGGCGCACCATTTGCGTGGCCTGCGGGCCGGTCAGCTTGATGTAGTTTTGCGGGACCATTCCGATCTCGGCGGACGCGGGCGTAATCCCTGCCTTGGTCAACGTCTCCTTCACCTTCTCCAGCGCATCCGGCGGCGTCACGATGTACCATGCGGAGCCATCGTCCTTCAGATCTTCGGCGCCCGCTTCCAGTACAAGGTCCAGCAGCTTGTCTTCCGTGGCCGCTTCTTTGGGAACGGAAATCTCCCCCTTGCGATGGAACATCCATCCCACCGCTCCCGCTTCGGCCAAATTGCCGCCGTTTTTGCTCATGAGGTGACGGAACTCCCCGACAATGCGGTTGCGGTTAGTTGTGACGACCTGAATCAGCATGCCCACTCCGCCCGGGCCGTAGCCTTCAAAGGTCGCTTCCTCGTATTGCTCGCCTTCTAGTTGGCCCGTGCCGCGAAGGATTGCGCGCTCGATGTTCTCGTTCGGCATGTTTTCGTTTTTTGCCGCCAGAATCGCCGTGCGCAAGCGCGGGTTGGAGTTTGGTTCGCCGCCGCCGATGCGCGCCGCAATAGTGATTTCACGGATGATCCGCGTGAAAACGCGGCCGCGCTTCGCGTCGGTGGCCGCTTTCTTGTGTTTAATCGTGGCCCATTTTGAATGCCCGGACATGACACATCCTCGTTTGTTTCACGTGACCGCGGGATTGCTGCGATCATCGATGGAAGAATTTTTGCGCCGCAGAACGGCTTCGGAAGACGACTGTCCTTCGGCCGCCAAGAAAGTCGACCGTTTTACGGTCGCCCATAAAAAAGACACCAGTGCGGAGACTTACGGTGAGCCGCAAACCCCTGCGGACCCACGTTAGTTTAGCACACGCGTCCACCGCGGGAAACGAGTTATACTTCGCTTCGGGGCATCTCGTTGAATACGACAGACTTCCGCATGGCCGCTGCGCGTCGGGCCAAAAAATCAGGTGCCTGGCATGCCTGAGCGCCGGTACCGCGTCCTGTTTGTAGCTTCCCATCCTGTGCAATACCAGGCCCCGCTTTTCCGCCGCATGGCCGAGCACCCGTCAGTGGACGTCCAGGTAGCGTATTGCACGCTCCGCGGCGCCGAGGCTGGCCATGACCCGGAGTTTGGCGCCAACATTCAATGGGACGTGCCCCTTCTCGATGGCTACTCTTGGACTCACGTCCCGAATCGCGGTTCGGGCGCGGAATCCTTCTTCGGCTTGTTCAATCCCGGGTTGTGGAAGCTTATCCGTGGTGGCGAGTATGACGCCGTCGTTTCCTACGTGGGCTACGTCCGTGCCAGCTTTTGGGTGGCTCTCGCTTCTGCCAAACTTTCCAAGGCCGCTTTCATTTTCGGCACCGATGCCGTTTCTCTGACTCCTCGCGATGGACCGGCCTGGAAGTCAAAAGTGAAAAGGTTCCTGTGGCCTCGGCTGTTCCGACTTGCCGATCAAGTCATCGCCCCTTCCTCGGGAACGCGCGACCTCATGCTGACCTTGAACGTTGCGCCGGATCACGTAACTCGGATTCCTTACGTCGTCGACAACGACTGGTGGATTCAGAAATCCGCGCAAGTTGATCGGACCGCCGTCCGTGCCGGCTGGGGCGCCGCTCCGGATACTCTCGCGATTCTTTTCTGCGCCAAGTTGCAGCCTTGGAAGCGCCCCCTCGATCTACTCCGCGCTTTTGCAAGAGCAAATCTTTCGAATGCCATCCTTGTTTTTGCGGGCGAGGGTCCGCTTCGTTCCCTAATTGAGTCCGAAGCAGCCAGCCTCGGCGTAGCTTCTCGCGTCCGATTCCTGGGTTTCCTCAATCAAACGCAGCTCCCGGCGGTCTACACCTCCGCGGATCTTCTGGTCCTTCCGTCTGCTTACGATGCGTTTGGAGTTGTGGTCAATGAGGCCATGTCGTGCGGTTGTGCCGTGGCTGTCAGCGATCGCGTTGGCGCGGGTCGTGATCTTGTCGCTCCCGTTTGTCCTGAGCTCATTTACCCATGTGGAGACACTGATGCGCTTGCAGCCATTCTTGGGCGTGCCCACGCCAGCCGGACATGGCTAGCGAGTCTCGCCGGCGCGTCTCGCGCGCGAATGGAGACGTGGGGACCAAAAGAAAATATCGCCGGAACGCTTGGGGCAATACGCATCGGCGTCGCACGCATCGGTGACCCGGGGCCCGCGCCCGCTGATTCCGCCTCTCCCCACAGCGCACCGACCAAACAAGAAGGATTTCGCGAATGAATCTTGCCAGATGGGAGCCGCGCAAGCTAAGTGCGTCGGCTTCCGCTCATCTGGATGTGATTCGTACCGTCGCGGCCTGGGCCGTTATGTGGGGCCATCTGAGGACTCTTTTTTTTGTCGACTTTCAGCACCTACTGCACCCAGGCTGGCTACTACGTGTCATTTATTTCTTGACCGGATTCGGACACCAGGCGGTTACGGTGTTTTTTGTGCTGAGTGGATTCCTAATTTCCACGACCGTCATTAAGAACCATTTTTCTGGAACGTGGTCGTGGCGCGAATATGCGATTAATCGTTCCACCCGGCTCTATGTGGTGTTAATTCCAGGGCTTCTGCTCGGTTCGCTCTGGGATATAGCCGGAAGTTCTCTGTTCGCCCCCGCGGGCGTTTACACGCACCCGCTCAGCGATCTGGGCCTGGCGATTGCCACGAATAGCCTCACGATCGCTAATTTTCTCGGTAATTTGTTCTTCCTGCAGACCATCCTTTGTTCCCCGTTCGGCTCGAACACGCCATTGTGGAGCCTCGCGAACGAATTCTGGTATTACGCGCTTTTTCCGGTGGCGCTTTCTGCGGGGATTGCTTTTGCCAGGAAGGAAATGCGCGTTGCGATTCTGCTTGGTTTCGTGGCGGCTTGCTTGGCTGCTTTCCTGGGTCTCGAAAAGCTCATCGGATTTTTGATTTGGATGTCTGGATGCGTTTTGGTCTTCGCCTATGCCAACTTTCCACTGCGAGCAAAAGGCTGGCTGTCTTTTTACATGTTGCTTTCATTTCTTGCCTTGCTTGCGTCGCTTACCGCCGCCCGCACGTCTATTTCTTCCGCGCTGGGCAGTGACCTCGTTGTAGGAGTTTTCTTCACATTGTTCCTATTCGGAGTTCTCCAGTTCGAACTCGGAGCGGGTTCCACCTACTACTTGGGCGCTGCCCATCGATTCGCTGGATTTTCTTATAGCCTTTATGTGCTCCACTTCCCCCTGCTACTTTTTCTCCGGGCGTGGATCGTTCCGCCGCAGAGGTGGCAGCCCGATGTTGTTCACCTGCTTTATGGAAGTCTGATCGGTGCCGCAGTGCTTGGATTTACCTGGGCAGTCTCCCTTTTCACGGAGAATAAAACACGTGTGGCGCGGAATTGGGTTCGGCAAATGCTTCCGGCGCCGGCGTAGCTGGGCGGAACATTTTGCTTGCCCATCTTTGGTTTATTCATTCCGCTCTTTGTCGCCTACGCTTCGAGAGGAATTCCTCAACGAAACTTCCGAGAGTGTTTCGGAACAGTCCGCTCCTGTATACTGAAATTTCGGTTTATCCACAGACGAAGCGCGTGTGGCTTGGAGGACAGGCAATGGACTGTCCGGGCTGGGAGAGCGAGGCCTTGGTGCCGCAAAGTAAGCGTCTCATGGAAATGAAGCCTTTGCGTTGTGCGCAGGCTCCGCCAAGTCGGAACGCGCCTCATAAATCGACACGAACGGTCATCAACAGTCAGGTTCTTATTTCCGAGCGGGTGCCATGAATCTTGCGCCTCGAGCGATGCCGGGGGATCAACTCCGCAGACCGCTTCCCCTTCTTGCTTTCATAACCTTGTTTGTGGTCACCGTTTACAAGGCCGCGAATTACGTCATCGCCGGCGATATGAAAGGGCTCGCGTACGTCGCGCTGATCTTCATCGGTTCTGCCTTTGTAGTGGCCATGCTCAATAGCTGGCGCAATGGCGTCTATTTCTTCCTGGCGTGGCTGTTGTTCGAAGACTTTGCGAGAAAATATCTGGGCAATAACATGGCGATCTACTTCGCCAAGGACGTTTTGGTCGCTGTCGTTTATCTCTCCTTTTTCCTGGCTTACCGGAGAAAACGAGTCGCTCTGTTCCGGCCTCCTTTCCTCGTGCCTCTTCTTCTTTTTGTCTGGTTCGGAGTAATGCAGACCTTTAATCCAGCGTCTACGAGCCTGATATTTGGCGTTCTGGGTTTGAAGCTCTTTTTCTACTATGTTCCCTTGCTGTTTGTGGGATATGCGCTACTCAATTCCGAAGAACAGTTGCGTCGTTTTTTTTTCGTGAACATCATCCTCGTCTTGATCATTGGCTCTCTCGGAATTGCGCAATCCATTCTGGGACATACGTTTTTGAATCCCGAGCGGCCGGCCGAGGAAATACGCGAGCTGAGCACGAATTATCGTGTTTCACCGATCTCTGGTCTGTTGTCATATCGTCCCACCTCTGTGTTCGTCAGCACCGGGCGCTTCGGCAACTTCATGCTCGTTTCCTTGCTCTTGGTTGTCGGATTTCTGGGCTATCTTCTCTTGCGCCGCAAGAGCGGAAGGAATCTGGCTTTCTTGGCGCTAGTTGTCACCTCTGGCGCGATTGTCTTGGAGGCTGCGCGAGGTGTTCTTCTGTGGGGTACCGGAAGCATGCTGGTCTTTGCTGTTGCCTTTGTCTGGGGCGCGCCCTGGCGTCAGCGTGAAGTAATCCGCGTCTTTCGCACGGTTCAACGTGCCGCTCTTGGAATTTCCCTGGGTCTCGTGCTGCTGTTTTTTGCTTTTCCCGAAGCGCTCCTCTCTCGCGCTGCTTTTTACACAGAGACTCTTTTGCCCAGTAGCAGCGCCAGCGAGCTTCAAGTCCGAACCTGGGATTACCCCGTGAACAATTTCCTCGGCGCATTCGGTTACGAGCGCTGGCCTTACGGATATGGCATCGGCACGTTGTCTCTTGGCACCCAATATGTCGCGCGTATCTTCCACGTAAAACCTCCAATCATAGGAGTGGAGAGTGGTTTTGGCACAATCGTCCTTGAGATGGGTGTTGGCGGCCTCATACTCTGGTTCGTCATGAGCTTCGCGATCTTGTTCTCGGCATGGCAAGTCGTGAAAAAGTTGAGAGGTTCGCCCTGGTTTCCGTTGGCCTTTGTCATCTTCTGGTACGCGGGACTTCTCTTGCTTCCCATGACGTTCGCAGGCATGCAGCCATACCAAGACTTTGTTTTGAACGCCTATCTTTGGCTTCTCCTTGGTATCCTCTTCCGTTTGCCGACCCTTGCTGTTTCCGTCCAGTATGCCGCCGCCCAATCTCCCCAAACGTACGCTCCCCGGATACGCTGACTTGCGCCTAGCCGTGGTTTCACCCTTCGTTGACCGCCGTCATGGAACGGAGCGCGCGCTGGCCGAACTGCTGGAGCGCCTCGCGACGAAAGAGCATTGCGAGATTCATCTCTATGCCCAACGCGTCGACCACCTCACCATAGACCAAGCAGGTGTTACGCATGTAAGGAAATCCGGAGCAATCATCTGGCATAGAGTTCTCTCCATTCCCGGTCCTTACCTCCTACAATTTCTCACCTGGTTGTTCCTGAATTCGGTCTCGCGTGCATGGGACCGCTGGGTTCATGGACTTCGCTTCGATCTCGTCGTTTCACCTGGCATCAACTGCTTGGATGCCGACGTCATCATCGTTCACGCGCTCTTCCATCGCCTCCGCGAAGTTAGTCCCGGGGAAGCCCGTGATTCGGCAAAGTCTGGTTTTCTTCGGCGGTTTCATCGGCGCGCCTATTACGCTGTTCTTGCGCAATTGGAACGGCTTATCTATGTAGACCCGAAGGTTTCTCTGGCTGCCGTTTCGCAACGCGCTGCCAATTTGCTCAACGATTTTTTTCGCCGTCAAGATATTCGCGTCATCCCCAACGGTGTTGACGTAAAGCAGTTTTCACCTTCCACGCGGCTGGCCCTGCGGGAGCAGGCACGCTCGCGCCGCAATATCCGCGAGTCAGATCTCGTTCTCCTGCTAATTGGCAACGATTGGCGCGTCAAGGGACTCGATAGCGTTCTTCGTGCAGTGGCCACTCTTCGAGAATTGCCATTTCTGGTGATTGCGGCCGGGGATGACTCTCCGGGTTCCTTTCGTGAAACGGCAAAATTGCTTGGCGTTTTAGAGCGCTGCCGCTTTGAGTCATCTCGCGAGGATGTTCTCGATCTTTATGCGTGTGCAGATCTCTATGTCAGCCCGACCCTGGAAGATTCTTTCGGCTTGCCCGCGGCGGAAGCCATGGCGTGCGGGCTCCCGGTAGTTACTTCCGTGAACGCCGGCGTGGCCGAACTGATTCACGACGGAATCGACGGGTTCATTCTCCGCCAGTCCGATGATTTTCAAACTCTCGCGGAATTACTCAAACGGCTTCATGCAGACAAAATCTTACGTGGCAGTATTGGTGAATCCGCGGCGAAGGCCGCTCTCGATTGGACCTGGGACCGCAATGCCGCAGAAGTCTGGGAGCTTCTGAAGGATGCTGCCGGGGGAAAAACCGTTTCCACTGCATCGAATCCCTAGCGAGCAGCTGGAGATCAGCGGCTGGCTCGATGCGCTTCGACTGCTTTTCGCGTCGCTTGCAGCGTGAACGTCAGCGTTTCCTTCGGTATGTCGATCACAAAGCCTTTGATCATCCATCCAAGCCCCATGGGAATGTCTCTTGTCAGTGAAGCCACTTCGCTTTGCACGTAAACGCCGCTGTCGCGGTCTTCCATGCGCCACCACGTCTCCATCCGCCACAGGAACCCGCGATCATCGCCAGGCGTTTTTTCCCGTTCATCGCTCTTACCTGCGTTTTCGACTTCCGCAATGCGCACTGCGGAACTGCGGCTATGGGCATTTCCCGGTGCGTCGTGGAAGTACTGCACGTCATGCTCGGTGTTCAATACTGCGGTGATCACTTTGTGTCGCCGAAACCGCAAGAAGACCCGGAAATGATCGCCTTGTCGCGATTCGACTTTCGATCTCTCAACGTCCGGTGCGTAATAATCGGAGTGTTTGTCGTAATCTTCAAGCACACCCAGCACATCCCCGAGTTTTGCTCCCGGAATGAACACCGCGCCGACCCAGTGGTGAATCATGCCGCCCGGACACGCGATGGGCTTGCCGTTATCGAGGATTTCCAGCTTCTGCATCTTAACTTCGCCCTGTTTCAACGCCGCGTAGGCCGCCGCCCGTTGCCCTACTGGAAGCCCATCGACCCACAACAGGCCCGCGCCGCGCTTCAACTCGCCCTGATTTCTCGCTTCCGTCAGTTTTACATAGCGCTCAAACGCTTCCTCGGTCTCCGTCTTCAATTTTGGCAAAGGAGGCTCGCCGGCTTGTGCGACCGGCACAAACATCCGGGCCAGCCCCAGCGCAGCCATCAGCAACACGATAACTCTCGCGTCGATGTTGTTTATGGCTTTTGCCTGTCGCGTGAACCTTCCAGATCGCGTCAACACAACTTCTCTCAACCAATTCATTCGAGAGTGGCTCATGGAAGTATGCGTGTCCACAACTCTTTAGAATGCAAGTCGGATGCCGACGGTCGCTAAAGAACGCAAAAGAAAAGGAGGGCCTTGGTCCAGGCCCTCCTTAACCATGTGCTCTGGTTGAACTGCAGTGGGGGAAGCAAGAAACGAAACTTGGCGGGTTGGGTAGCTCGCACACGGCCCCTTTCGGAACCGCTGTCCCCGCGCGGCCCCCAACCCGTTCCTAGAAGGCTACGCGCCGGAATCGAGAGCCTCAATGGGTCACCGGAGCCAGTCAGCGGGGTACTGGGGTAGTAGTACATCGCGGCTAGTCCGGTCCGAGAATCAATGCTGCCGTGTCCAGTAAGTAATGTAGAATCAAGAAGATATAAGATTACCTCGGAGGCGCGTTCTCCTTCACACCGCCAATAGTACTAATCCAATTCTGAATCACTCCAGCGACAATCCGAAGCCGCCCACAAATCGATCTTTCAAGGCCAACGGACGTACCAACGGGCATACGTGACTATTCCAAGAAAAAGGACCACCCACCAAGCGGCCAACACGCTTCTCATCCACAATCTATAGCGCTTTATGCGGAGTTTCTCGGGAAGAATCTTGGTTCCCGCCGCCAGCAGTATGTACAAGCCGGCAAATTCTACAATGCTGCCCAAAGACGCATGGGCCGCAGCCAGCGCGTAGTGGGGTCTCCCGATCCTGCCCGGAAGTTGAGGAAGCACCTGCCCACGAAACGCCGGCAGCATCGTCCAGCCGATCAGAGCTAGATTAAGGAGCACGATGACTGCTTGGCAAGCCGCATGATAACGGATGCGCCCGGCGCGTGCCAGCCACGCCCCGGCAAACAACCCCGCGCCCATTCCCATCTCCAGTAAGAGCGTTATGTCAGCGGTTCGCGATGCTGCTGTTTCCAGAAATCCAGTCTCTTGCATTTTTTTTCTCGACCTAACTTGGGAGATTCACTCCGCTCAGGAATCCTCCGAGGTGGCCCGTCAATGTCACAAGCGCAACCGTGAGGGCTTCGATCGGCAAGCGGTAGCCAGGCAGAACTCCTTCGTGACTCCGACGCGCTCTCAGGTGGACAAAAAACACGATCCAGATCAGCAAGCTGGAAGCACTTCCAAGGATCAAGTGCATCAGGAGAATTCCTTTGAGCCGCTGCCCTTCAAGCTGCCATTGCCAGGCGAGAATGCCGGTAATCACGACTGGAATCGTAACAACTGCCGCAGCCAGCAAATTGCAATACGCCGCAGCAATCAGAACTTGCCGTTTCGTCCAATGCGCCGCGAAATCAAAGGCCACGCCCGCAATGAACAGGGCGATCGGAAAATGTATCAGGACCACGTGTTGCGCGTGTTTCGCCAACAGCGCTGCTTTGACGTCGAAGGGATGCAAGGTTTCTCCTCACTCACTGCACGATGACTTTGCCGGTCATCTTCGGGTGAATCGAGCAAAAGTACGGATACGTTCCCGCTTTGCTGAAGGTAAAGGAGAACTTCTCGTCCGTATCGAGCACTTTGGATTTGAAGACCCCCTCCGTGCTGACGACCGTGTGCGGGATATCGTCTCGATTGATCCACGTTACGGTTGTGCCTGCGGGAACCGTCAGCGTCCCCGGGCCGAAACTAAAGTTATCGATCTTCACTTCCGTTGTTTCCGCTTTCTGCTGCGCGCTTGCCAGAACGCTCACATGGCGGATGTCGATCGTCCCCAGCCCGATTACCAGCGCCACAGTTAGAACTGCGATAGACACACTTCTCCTCATGTTTTTCTTCCTTTCCTTTGATTTGCGGTCAGATTGGTTTCTTGGTTTTTGCTCGTTCCGGTTATGCAAGCGTCAAATCGACGACCGCCAGTGCGTGCTGCCCTTGAACGTAATTCACATCCGTGATTCCCAGAACGCTCTTGAGTTGCTCCGCCGGCACTTTCATGGGCCCTGGCGAATCCGCCTTGCCCGGCTGCGGCTGCGGAAATGCCGTCGACGCCGCGGTGTGAAACGTCACGTTGCCTTCGACCTTTTGCAACGTCTGGTGGATATGGCCGTTGAGCACCGTCACCGAACCGAACTTCTTCAAGTACGACAGCGCCTGGGCGCTATCTTCTGTCCCCCAGCCCCACTCCGGATACACCGACCAGAGCGGAATGTGCGCGAACACCACGATGGGCGTGCTGTGCTTCAAATGCTTCACGTCATCTTCCAGCCATTCCAGCTGTTCGTGCCCCAGTGTGCCGAGTCCTCCGGCTTTCAAATTCATCACGTTGACCAGCCCGATGAAGTGCGCGCCCTTCTTATCGAAACTGTACCAACCGGCGCCCTTGCTGCCTCTTCTATAGCGCTCCAGGAACTGCTTTCCGTCGTCGTTTAACACATCGTGCTCACCGGGCACGTAGAAAACATCTTGAGGCTTTGCGCTTTTCAGAATCTGGTCCACGGTATCGAACTCTTCCGGCTTGGAAAGATGGCTGACGTCCCCGGTGTGCAGCATGAATTCCGGCGGGGCTGACAGTGCGTTAATCTTGTCCACAGCGGCCTTCAGTGTGCCTGCAACATCCGGATTCGCCGGCTTATTGAAGCCCATGTGGCTGTCGCTGATCTGCACAAAACTTAATTCACCAAGCGACTCCTTCGAACTCATCTCCGGCAGCCGGCTGAGGCTATACGATTTCAGTACGCCCCCGCTCATCACACAAAGGGCTCCCGTGCCTGCCCAAGCCATGCACTTCAGAAACCCGCGCCGATCGATCCCGTCGTGATTGTGATCGTATAGGATTTCGTCTTTCGCCTTGCCTGCCATTCTTATCCTCCTCGCCATTTGAAGACACCCATATCCGTAACTATTCGTCGCCGCCCGTTCCCGCTAATTTGCTTGGGAGGGCGGCGCGGGTGAGAGAGTCCAGGGAGCCCGCGCCGCGTATGGGACGTGTTTCGCTTGTCCAGACCACGGGTGCCCGCTAATTATTCCCGGTTTGCCTGCTCACGAATCTTTTGCTTTCGAAGTCACATCCAAGAGGGATTTGGGAATAAAATGCTCACCCAGGCGGTTCCTATCCATGAGTGGCTCTGACCAGGGGAAAGGCTCGGACGTGTTGGATGCGCAGGACCGGGCGCGCTTTGAGCAGCTCGTTCTGCCGCACCTCGATGCCGCCTTCAATCTCGCGCGGTGGCTCCTCAAGAGCCGCGCGGATTGCGAAGACGTTGCTCAGGAGGCCATGCTCCGCGCCTATCGCTTTTTCCGCGGGTTTCACGGTGGCGATGCGCGCGCTTGGCTTTTGCAGATTGTGCGCAATACTTGCTATACCTGGTTGGAGAAGAATCGCCCTGTGGAACTTATGACCGAATTCGACGAGGAACTGCACCCTCAGCCCAGCACCTCGCCCGAAGCTCTGGCCATCGCTGGAGACAATCGCGAGCGCCTCTCACGCGCTCTGGAAACGCTACCCCCGCGCTTCCGTGAAGTCCTTGTCCTTCGCGAGCTTGAGGGCTGCTCTTACAAGGAGATTGCTGCCATTACTGCCATTCCCATTGGCACCGTCATGTCTGCCCTAGCCCGCGCCCGCCAGCGTCTCCAGCGCGCGCTTACTCACAGCTCTCCACAGGAGGCCTCCCGTGAGCTGTGATTTCACGCGTACCGTCCTCCACGGCTATCTGGATGGCGAGCTGGATGCTGCCGGTGCCGCGGAATTTGAGAGCCACCTAGAATCCTGCCGCGAATGCACTACTGCCCTGGGAGCTGAGGAATCGCTGCGCTCGTCGCTTCAGCGCAGCGGTCTTTACGAAAACGCTCCTGTTGCGCTCCGCAAGAAAATTCGTGCCGGTCTCGATGCCGCAACCGCTTCCCCCGCCGCTCTCCGGATTCCTGCTTGGCGTTGGCTTGCCGTTGCCGCTGCTATTTTGCTCGTCGGTTCCATTTCCTGGTTTGCTTGGTGGCGCCCGGCCAGGGACAGCGCTTCGACCGCCCCTTTCACAGCGGCTGAGATCATTGACGCCCACGTTCGCTCCTTGCAGCCAGGGCATCTCACCGACGTTGCTTCTACGGACAATCACACCGTGAAGCCCTGGTTTGACGGCAAGCTTGCTTTTGTCCCTCCGGTGAAAAACTTTGCGGATGAAGGTTTTCAGCTGGTCGGCGGCCGTCTTGATGTTCTCGGAGGCCAAAACGTCGCGGCTCTGGTCTATTCTCGCCGTAAGCACATCATCAATGTTTTTGTTCTTCCCACCAAGGAGCCGGACACTCCGATTCATCCGCCCGGCCTCCGCCAAGGGTATCAGTGGCGTCATTGGCGCCGGCAGGGCATGGAATACTGCGCCATCTCGGACGTTTCGGATTCCGACCTGTACGAGCTGGCCCAGCTTCTGTATCAGTAAGCCGCTTTTTGTTATTGCGGGAGTGTGCTTCCGCGAGGCAATCGTGCCAGATTCTCATCCGAGCGCAACAGCTAACGTGCGCTACTCACCAGTCACGAATCGTTTGTCGCCACTCACTGCTTCGGCTTGCTCTTCACGTACGCCTTCGGAATCTCCTTGGCGTAAATCAAGCGCAATGTCACGCTCTTGGTTTGCCCGGCCTTCAATGGAATGTTCTTCTCCCAGTCCGAGGAAACGCCTTTTCCAGACGCCCGGACATCGTAGCTGTCCGCTCGCAGCCTGGAAATCGTGAAACGGCCCTGTGCGTCCGTGTGCACGGCATGCGGCGCATTGCCGCCTGACGATTGGTACGAAACGCTCGCATGGGCCACCGGTTTATCGTCCGGGCCCAGCACCACGCCGCTCAGCGTGGACGAACCTCTGCGCTGCGGAGCCGCCGACACGCCGTGAGCCGCGACTAGCGCCACTACAAATATCAGCGTCAAGACCAGTGTGCGTCTCATTTTTTTCAACCTCTTTGGGTTTTTTCCCGGAACGCAACAAGGAACTTGCCAATGCAATGTATTCCCCGTTCGTTCCTCCGCCTCTGCCTTGAGTGTAAGCCGTGTTTGCCCGGAAGTTCTTCGGCAAGCGTGGAATGTGCCTCACCATCAACCTGCCTTCTTGGTCAGGTAGCAAGCCGTGGGCCAGCTTCGAAGGCTATCGCAGTCTGAAGCATATTCAAGCCGCGCCAGGGTATTAGAAGGGTATTAGAGCGTGGCTTCCATTTGCAGTTCGTCGGTCATTTTTTCGAGTTGTTCGTTCGCTTTATCGCGTTGTCCTTCCGTCTCCCACGCCATTTTTGTAGAGCACCACACGCCCCACTGGTAGCTTGACAGTTCCTAAACTTAGACTCTCCTTTACCTCCGTTTCGAGTTGAGTAATCTTGGGCCTTGGGTTTTCTTGCGCAGGACTCGAATCGCAGCAACGAAGAGACACAATACTGCTAGAACTCGCTTCATAAACCACCCCCGTCACAAATCGACAGCTAACTTGTCCATCGAGATGCGCATAGTATCTTTCGCGTTGTCCGCCACAAGAATTCTTTTTCGATATTCATTGGCTCTTTTAGTCCTATGTGCTCGTGCAGGCGCTTTCCCTTCTATGGAATACTTGAACGCCAATTCGACTCCGGGAGATCCGATGCCACGCTACCTTACCCAGCACACCCTCGCTTGCCTCACCCGCCAGGGAGCCGAAGCCCTCGCGCAACGCATGCAAGCCGGCGGCCTCGCCCGCGCGGAGCGCGTCCTGGTCAACATGCTCGAAGGAAAAATGTTTGTCGAATTCCGCGCGAACACACGTGAAGATTTGGAAGCCTGGCTCAAAACCGAAGGCATGCACTTTGATTTTCTCGTGCGCATTGAGTGGGAAATGCATGGCGACAAACTTCAAATTGCGGAGTGACATCTTTAAGATCCTTTTTAAGAATCCTTGCCTCCAGTTCGAAGCTCCTCTCCAACGGCGTATCCCCCGGAATTCCTCCTAGGGTGGCATTCCGTGACGGCAGAATTCTCACTCACCGAAATGACCGGATTCGCCACGCTGCGTCCCACAAGCGGTCACTCCTATTTCTGGCCATCGCCATATGAAAATCAGTTAGTTCTCTATTTTCTGTAACTTACAAGTGGATCCGCGGTGGCGATTCGCCTGCCACTCCATCTTCCATCATGAGCAGCACATCGTTATGCCTGGACGGCGCAAGCCGCTCCGCGTTGCTCCTACAGGCGCGAAGAGGCAATTGTGAATCTCTTGCCAAGCTGATCCTGCCTTACGCACCTGGCCTGTACTTGGGTGCGCTCCGGCTGACCCGCAATCCCGCCGACGCGGAAGATGTGCGCCAGGATGCTTTCCTGAAAGTGATGACCCGCCTCGATCAATTTTCCGGTGCCACCGGCGACGATCGGGACGACCTGCACGCCTGGGTTTCGCGCATCGCCGCCAATGCCTCCATCGACGTGATCCGCAAGCGTCGTGATGGGAGACTCTTTTCGCTCGAAGAGCCGAACGGTACGGGAGAAGAAACTCTGGGAAGCAATGTCGCGGCGCGCGAAGACAATCCGGAAGATCGCTTCGCCCGCCGCGAAATGCGCGCGTTCATGGCGGAAGCGATCCGGCAGCTTCCACCGGATCTGCGGCAGGTATGCTTGCTCCGCGATGTGCTGCAGTATTCGACATATGAAGTTGCCGCGCGCCTGAGGATTTCGGCGATGGCCGTGCGCCTCAGGCTTTTCCGCGCGCACCGGAGACTCCGGGAGAAACTCAGCATCGCACTGCAGCCTTCAAAGCCGCGGATCTCACGCGCGGCAGCGTCCATACAAAAAGCGCGTCGCTGCGAGGAACGCAAACGTGAGCAGAGGATCTCCTTGCCCGCGTTTGCGGAATGCTCCTGCGGAGACTGAATAGCGCAACGCAACAGGTTGATCTTCACTTTTTCAAGATATATCCAGTCGTACAATTCAGGCGCAGAATTTCCGGAACAACTGGGACTGCCAGCGTAGAATCATCTCGCTTCTCGCTCCGGAGTCCCATGGAACAGGATCGTCGCCACAATCCCCGGTATCCCTTCAATGGATCCATTGAGATGCGCGAAGGCGCGTCCACAGACAAGCGGACCGCCCGCGTCAAAGAGCTTAGCTTAAATGGTTGCTATGTCGATACCGAAAGCCCTTATCCCATGGGGGCTTCCCTGGCGATAAAACTATTCACTGAGACCGAATTTTTTGAAGCGCAAGCCAGCGTAATCTATTCGCAGCCGAATCAAGGCATGGGGCTGATGTTTCGAGAAACAAAACCGTACTACCTAATGGTGTTGAGGAAATGGCTGCTGGCGGCGATGATGGGAAAAAAGGCGCCGCAACGCTGAATCCGTTCACTGCCTAGAAATGTTCCAATTTAAATTTCTTCATTGGTTTTTAAGCTTGCAACTGCAAAGCGGAGTGGGACAAATTACTTGTTTTGGTGTTGGCCGGGAACCTTACGGGCTTCAGGACTCTTCGGCGTCCAGTCTTCGGGAGGAAAAGCCACGCGCCAGAAAGTTGGGCGCGGCGTGGTAAATTCCAGACCAATCTCCGCCTTGCCGCCGCGCACCGGGCCGAGAAACGCCACGTGGCACTCCTGTTCCTCTTCCGTTTTATTGTGCTTCATGAAAACTTTCGCGCCGCTGGTGAGACGGGCGTTAAGCAGGATCAGGGACCCGTGGGCGTTTATGGCAAGAGTTTCCGTGAATTCCTCGAACTCCGCTCCTTGAGCGTTCTTGCCGCGTATGCGTACCGGAACTTGCATCAGCACGCGCTGGCTTCGGCGGCGAGCTCCTGTGTGTGTCGTTGTATTCGAAACTTGAACCATGCAACCTCTCTACAAACTCAGAAATTAACTATACCGCGCGGAATCGGATTGTCGAGGGCATCTCGGAAGAAGGTAGGCGAAACGGATACGGCATTTCCTAGCTGCGCTGATCTATCGGAACGTAGTGGCGGGTGTCGTGTCCAAGGTAGATCTGCCGGGGCCGCGCAATTTTTTGCTCGGGGTCCAGCAGCATCTCTTCCCATTGCGCAATCCACCCGGAAGTCCGCGGAATCGCGAACAGCACCGGGAACATAGTCATTGGGAAGCCCATCGATTGATAAATAAGGCCGGTATAGAAATCCACGTTGGGGTAGAGCTTGCGTTTCACGAAATAGTCGTCTTCAAGGGCAATGCGCTCGCACTCCAGGGCAATTTCGAGCAGCGGGTTCTTGCCCATGAGCTCAAACACTTCATACGCGATGTGCTTGATGATCCGCGCGCGGGGATCGTAATTCTTGTAAACGCGATGGCCGAATCCCATGAGTTTGACTTCGCCGGCCTTCACGCGCTTGATGAAGTCGGGAACTTTCTGTACCGAGCCGATTTGCAAGAGCATGTGGAGAACTTCTTCATTGGCGCCGCCATGGAGCGGACCATAGAGGGCGGCGATCGCCGCGGCCGTGGCGGAATATGGATCGACGTGAGAGCTGCCGACGCCGCGGATAGTGTTGGCCGAGCAATTCTGTTCGTGGTCGGCATGCAGAATAAAAAGAACGTCGAGCGCCCGCTCCAGCGTTGGATTCGGCCGGTACTTAGGTTCCGTAGTGCGAAAGAGCATATTCAGAAAGTTGCCCGGATAGCTGAGCTCATTGTCCGGATACACAAACGGCATGCCCAGAGTGTGCCGGTAGGAGAACGCCGCGATGGTCGGAACTTTTCCAACCAGACGGTAGGTCTGCTTCTTGCGCGACTCTACGCTGAAAATGTCCTTCGCGTCGTGATAAAAAGTAGACAGCGCGGCGATCGTCGAAATCATCATGCCCATGGGATGGGCGTCGTAATGAAAGCCGTCGAGAAATTTCTTGATGCTTTCGTGGATGAACGTGTGGTGCGTTACGTTGTAGGTCCAATCCTTCAGTTGCGACGAGGTCGGCAATTCGCCGTGCAAGAGCAGATACGCGGTCTCCAAATAGGTGCTTTTTTCCGCGAGATCTTCAATGGGATAGCCGCGATAACGCAGGATGCCGGCGTCGCCATCGATATACGTTACTTTGCTGATGCATGAAGCGGTGTTATTGAACGCCGGATCGTAGCTCATCATGCCAAAATCTTTGGGGTCCACTTTGATCTGGCGGAGGTCGGCGGCGCGGATGGTGTCGTGCGTGATGGGAATCTCGTAGGATTTGCCCGTGCGATTGTCCGTGATGGTGAGCGTTTCGCGGGGAGCGGGCGCGCTTTCAGACTTTCGCGGTTGCGTGGCGGAAAGTGGGGAGTCCATTCAAGTTCCTCGGGACAGTACGGGACAACTGCCCGGCCTTCCTATTCACTGTACACCAAACGGGGCGCTGCCGGAAACTGGCCGAAGTGACAGCGCAAACGCATAAAACCTTCAGCCGCGGGTGCGCTGGAATTCGCGCATGAAGCTGGTGAGGGCTTCGACGGCGGCGGGCTCGACGGCATTGTAAAGCGAAACGCGCATGCCGCCCACGGAGCGGTGGCCGGGCGTTCCGACCAGGCCGGTAGCGGCGGCTTCGGCGGCGAATTGTTTTTCTATGGCTTCCATGTTTTGGGCGGCCGCTGAGCGGCCGACGCCACCCGCAACACGGAAGACGACATTCATTTTTGAGCGCGAGGATTTTTCGACGGGGCAGGAATAGAAGCCTCTGCTCGATTCGATGGTGTCGTAGAGCAGTCCGGCTTTGGATTCATTGCGCTTCACCATTCCCGGAATTCCGCCTTCGGCTTCGATCCATTCGAGAACCAGGCCCACGATATAAACCGCGAAAGTCGGCGGCGTGTGATAGAGCGATTTTTCCTTGACGTGCGTGCGGTACTGCAGAAGCGTGGGAAGATTTTTGTCCGCGCGCTCGGCAAGATCCTTGCGAATGATGACGACGGTGACGCCGGAAGGGCCGAGGTTTTTCTGCGCGCCGGCGAAGATGAGGCCGTACTTTTTCACGTCGACGGGACGCGAAGCAATGTCCGAAGACATGTCCGCGACAAACGGGATATTTCCTGTTTGAGAGCCGATTTCCGGAAGAGCGGTCCACTGCGTACCTTCGATGGTGTTGTTGGTGCAGAGGTGGACGTAGGAGGCGTCCGGAGAAAATTTCATTTCGTCGCGGCGCGGAAGGCGCGCGAATTTTTCCGACTCCGTGGAGGCGGCGATATGGTGAAGGAATCCTTTTTTCAGTTCACCAATAGCCTTAGCGGTCCACGCGCCGGTATGGAGAACGTCCACGGGTTTTCCCGGCAAGCAGAGGTTCATCGGAGCCATGGTGAACTGCATGCTGCCGCCGCCCTGGACGAAAATGACGGCGTAGTCATCGGAGATCCCGAGAAGATTCCGAAGCTTTTGTTCGGCGGCCGTGTTGATGCTTTCAAATTCGGGCGAGCGGTGGCTCATCTCCATGACGGACATGCCGCTCCCGCGCCAGTCGAGGAGCTCCTCGCGGATGCGTTCGAGGACGGGAAGAGGAAGCGCTCCCGGTCCGGCGTTGAAATTGTGGACGCGCTTGGAGGCGCGGGCGCTGACGGTTACTTGACTCACGGAGTGGGTGTCCTCTTTCGGGTGGCGTTCTGTGGCGGCAACGGGTGGCTGGCTCTCATTTTTGGCTTTCCAGAATAACAGATGTGGCGGAGCTGAGGAGAGAGGGGTACCCCTACCCGGGTGGTTTTGGGCAAAGACTGCGGAATCCCCTGAAGAGAAAGGAGTTGCGATTTCTGTAAGTGCAAAAGAGTGCGCAACCATGTGAAAAAAACACTTGAACAAAATCGAGATCTCGCCGCTATGACTGCGCGAACTTTTCCAAAATGGAAAGAATACCCCCATACCCCCGGTATTTTCGCAAGAGCGACAAGCAAAGGACTTACAGGATACGGAGCTTGGAAGAGGTACGGAGAATGGGAGATGGAGGAATTAAGGGGCAGGCGAGCAGCGGGCAAGTTAGAGAAACGAAATAACGGGCGAGCACCGAATGCGATATACACAAAGCAGAGTAGTACAAAAGTAACTGTTGGTCAATATACACTTTATATATCATTCGAATGGAGCGGCAAGACGTTGGAATGATTGCAGTGTACGGATTTAGTGAGGACGGGCGCGTCAAGGTGTTGGTGCGCGAAAGAGCGTTTGAATCTATAGTTAGCCGGCGAGAGGCGAGGAGTTCACGATGACGGCATCTGTTTTTATTGGCACCAGCGTCGACGGCTTCATTGCGCGGCCGAACGGCGAGCTCGACTTTCTGCCGGAGGGCGGCGAACCGCACGGCTACGACGAGTTTATTGCCAGCGTCGATGCGATTGTGATTGGCCGCAAGACTTTCGAGACGGTTCTAGCTTTTCAAGCCTGGCCCTACGGCGACAAGCGCGTGGTGGTGCTGAGCAGCCGCCCGGTTGATTTTTCGGCGCTGCGCGGAGGCGTTGTGGAACAAATGGCCGGGCCGCCGGCGGAGATCGTGTCGCAACTCGCGGCCCGCGGGATTAAGCACCTGTACATCGATGGCGGCGTGACCATTCAAGGGTTTCTGCGCGCGGGGGCTATTCAACGGCTGATTATCACGCGCGTGCCGGTCCTCATTGGAGAGGGAGTTCCTTTGTTTGGCAGTGTGCCGCGCGACATTCGGCTGCGCCATGTGGCGACGCGGCACTATGCGAGCGGCTTGGTGCAGAGTGAGTACGAGGTTGCCGGCTAGTGGGCTGAGCGACGACATACGGGACTCCGGAAAGAGGAAGAGAGATTCCTCCGTTTGACATGTTTCCCGCGAGAGTGCCGATGTTTGAGTCCAGCCACGATCCCTCGGCTTCGCTCGGGATGACGGCGAAAGGTGGACCTACGGGATTAGGGCGAATTCGACGCGTTTGCGCATGGGGTCGATGCGCTCGGCGCGTACGCGGACTTTATCGCCGAGATGCCATTCGAGCTGGCGAGGTTTTGCGCCGCGGCCGGGAGGCGAGGCAGCTGTAGCGCGGCCGCTAACGACGCGAGAACCAGAGCTGCGAGTTCCGCGACCGCGTCCGGCACCTCCACCACCAGCGAGGGCGACGATGACGTGATCGCGTTCGCGCAGCACGCAGCGCGCACCGGCGAATTCTTCCAGAGCGCCGATGGGAAGAAGGCCTTCGACGAAGACTTCGAAGAGTTCGACGAAGCAGCCGTACTTCTGCACGGAAATGATCAGGCCGTCGTACTCCTCGCCGAGATGTTCTTCCATGAATTGAGCGGTTTTCCAGTCCATGAGTTCGCGCTCGGCGCCATTGGCGCGGCGTTCGGCTTCGGAGGTCTCCGCAGCGATTTCTTCGAGGTTCTTGTGCGAATACAGCGCGGCCTCGGCGCCCGGGGCGGTGGGGACGCGGAGCTTCGAAGATGTAGGGGCATCGTTGGGATGTACGAGCGCCCATTTTAGAATGCGATGAACGATGAGGTCGGGATACCGCCGAATGGGCGAAGTGAAATGGGTGTACTCGTCGAAGCCAAGGGCGAAATGGCCGAGCGGCTCGGCGGCGTAGCGGGCCTGCTTCAAGGAACGCAGCATGAGGTAGGAGACGATGCGCTCTTCCGGCTTGCCGACGACCTTTTTAATCAGACGCTGATAATGCTGGGGCGTGATGCGCAGGTCGCCGGCCGGGAGCGCCACCTTCATGCCGCGCTCGCGGCCGTGGCCGTAGGAGTCCGGCCGGCCGGCTTTCGCGGGCGCAGGAACGCGGCCGTGGCGAACGGCGACTTCGCGCTGCTGTAAGTCTTCGACGCCTAGAGAGTAGCCAAAGGCGCGGGCCAGTTCCTCGAACTCGAGGACTTTGCGGACGTCGGGCTTTTCATGAACGCGATGGAGCGATTCGATGCCGCGGCGCAGAAGGTACGCGGCAACGGCACGGTTGGCGGCGAGCATGAATTCTTCAATGAGGCGGTGAGCGATGTTGCGCTCGCTGCGCGTGATGTTGGTCATGCGCTGCTGTTCGTCGAATTCGATGACCGGCTCGGGGAGATCGAAGTCGATGGAGCCGTGCTCATTGCGGCGAGCGTTGAGGAGCAGGGCGAGTTCCTTCATATCGCGAAAGCGGGGCGCGAGTGAAGCGTAACGTTTGGACATTTCCGGGTCGCCTTCGAGGACTTTGTTGACGTTGGTGTAGGTCATGCGCTCGGCGGAGCGAATGACGCCGGAAGTCATGCGCGAGGATTTCATGTGGCCGGAAGGGTCGAATTCCATGAGCGCGCTCATGACCAGGCGATCTTCGCGGGGCTTGAGGGAGCACATGCCGTTCGAAAGAGCTTCGGGAAGCATGGGGACGGCGCGATCGGGGAAATAAACGGAGGTGCCGCGGAGACGCGCTTCGCCGTCGAGAGCGGTCTGCGTTCGAACGTAGTGGGCGACGTCGGCGATGTGCACTTGCAGGTGCCAGCCGCCGTCGGCGCGATGCTCGACGTAGACGGCATCGTCAAAATCGCGCGCTGTTTCTCCGTCGATGGTGACGATCGGCAAGTGGCGGAAATCTTCGCGGCCGGCGCGCTGGGATTCGCTGAGGGGCTGAGCGCCACGTTCGGCTTCCTCAAGAACTTCGGCAGAGAAGACGTGCGGGAGATGGTGCTTGCGGATGATGATTTCGGTGTCGACGCCGAGTTCGCCCGGGCGGCCAAGAATTTCGATGACGCGGCCGGTCGGCGATGCGGCGCCGTGCGGATAGCGGAGCAACTCGACGTTGACGACAGCGCCGTCGAGTTCATCGAGGCGCGGGATGCGCCGCAAGCGGATGCTGGTTTCATCGGCGCCGCTGAAGCCCAGCTTTTTCCAGAGGCCGGGAGTGAGTTCGTTGCCGCGAGGGATTTCAATTTCGTGCTGGATGCGGGTGTCGTAAGGCAGGACGACATTTTGTTGAGAGCCGTAGCGAAACAGGCCGACGACCGTGGGGTGAGCGCGGTCTAGGACTCGAAGAATGCGGCCTTCCGCGCGCTGGGCGCCGGTGATGCCGCCCAAGTGCTGGATTTTTGCCAGAACGTGATCGCCGTGCATGGCGTCCTGGATGGCGTCGCGCGGAATGAAGACGTCGCCGTCGAGCTGCGGAATGGGCGAATCCGGAACGACGAAGCCGTAACCGTCGTGGTGAAGGACCAGGCGGCCCTTGACTTCATCGTGACTCGCCAGAGATTGGGGGCGGCGTTGCGCGTCCTGGAGAGATTTCTGGCCAGGCGCGTCCCGTTCGGACTTGCGGGTGGGGAGACGGTATCGTCCGCCAGGCAGCTCCTCGATGGCGCGGCGCTTTTTGAGCTTGGAGAGCATTTTAAAGAGGGGGCGATTGTCGGACTTTTTCAGGTGGAGGCCCTGGGCGATTTCGGCGGTGGACGCAGGAGCGGTCCTAACTTGCAGAAAACGCAGGATGTTATCGGGGCTCAGGTGTGAGGGGCGTGGCATTTGGCATTCGCGCCAGACGGCGGGCGACAATTGGCACGGAGATTTTAGTCAATTTTTTTGAGATTCACAGGAACTTTTTTCCGGCGTTGGGGATTATATAGGCAGGCCAACACACGACCGGCTAGTCGCCCTCCGTCAGACTGGCCGGATTCCCCGAGAGGGGATAGAAGGGAGGCGGGACGACCTGGCCCGCCTCCCTTTTCATTTTCACTTGCGTTTCGCCGGCCATCAATACCCCTGCCGAATGATTCATGAGTTCATCGCGCGACCGTGCTCAGGAACGGATAGTGACTGGCGGCGGCCATGAAAAACAACATCGGAAAAGACAGCCAGAACGAGGTTCGAGCGGTCAGATAGTTCCAGCGCATCAAGCGTTCGGCTTCCGGCGGCATGGGTACACCTTGTTCCGTGCTCGCGCGGGACCAGGCGATCAAGCGCTTCTGAACGCGCCAGACCACGCCCCAGGTATTCAGCAGCATGATCAAGCCGAGTCCGCCTCCGACGCTGATGGCGAGATGCGGATTAGAAACGTTGGGTCCGCCGTTCAGGGCGAGAACCAGCCAGGACGCCGCGGTCACCACCAGGGCAATCCCTATCGCGCGAATCCACGGATTATTCAAGATTCCCTTCATGGGGAGTTGCAGGGCGTAGATGAAAACATAAGCGACGAGCCAGACGAGGAACCACCAGCCGAACCACTTTCCAACGAGCTTAGGGTTGCCCGCAAGTTTTGCGTCGGAAGCGAGATGGATGGCGTAATAGCGCATCCCGACAAAAACGGTCACGAGCGCCGACCAACGGAACCAGCCCATCGCCCCAGGCATCAACTCCGGGTAAATCTTGATGCGCAGCTTCGGGTCGCACTTTTTCATCGCGGGCGTCAGTACTAGATTGAAAAAGTAGAGCAAGCCGATCCAGATGATGCCGAAGATGAGGTGCAGCCAGCGCAAGGCCATCATTTCGTTGGCCTGTGGGGTGTCGAGAAAGGAGAAGTGCGGCTGCCACTCCGGAAAACCTAGCGCGATCAAATGCAAAGGCATTCGTACACCTCGGCGATTCTTTGCTGCTTCGTGAGCATACAACAGAGGAATACGCGCTCGCGCGCTCCAATGTATCAGCGGGGGAACGCCAGGTGCTTTTTTGCAGGGTTCGTTGTGGTTCACAGCACCACGCGCTATTCGTAGCGCAGCGCAACTATGGGATCGACGCGCATCGCGCGGCGGGCGGGGACACTACATGCTGCCGCAGCGACCGCCACAAACACAATCGGGACCACAATAAACGTCAGCGGATCGCTTGGCGTGACCCCGTACAGCAACATCGCAAGCGGTCTGGTCGCCGCCAGGGCCGAAACTACTCCCACAGCGACGCCAATCAACGCCAACTTCAGTCCCTGGCCGATGACCAGGGCCATCACCTGCGGCGGACTCGCGCCGAGCGCCGTTCGGATTCCGATTTCGCGCGTGCGCTGGGAGACCAGATGCGACATCACGCCGTATATTCCGATCGCCCCCAAAAACATGGCCAGGGCGCCGAAGAAAACCATCATCTTGGCCAGGACGCGATTCCCTGTGTCCACCACAGTCATCAAAGTTTCGAGCGGCTCAACCGAGGAAATCGGCTGGTCACGGTCCACGGCCCAAATCGAGTCGCGGATGGCTGTTGCCATCGTCGTGGAATTTCCAGCGGTTCGCACCACGAAGCCGAGCGTCGCGGAAGGAAATTGCGCCAAGGGAACGTACATCTGCCGGTCGGGCCGGGGCCGCAGTTGGTACATCTTGATGTTCCTTACCATCCCCACAATCGTGCAGACTGTACGTTGCTCGCCGAAGCGAAGTTGGTGTCCGATTGGATCTTCATTGGGCCATAATTGCCGCGCGAGAGTTTCATTGATGATTGCCGACGGTGAACTGCCTTGTGCGTCGGCGGAAGTGAACACGCGGCCCTTGACCAGGCCAATCTGCATGGCTGAAAAATAATCGCTGGACACGGCCGTGAATCGGGCGCCGAACCTTTCTCTAGGCTGAGACACCGGTTTCTCGGCCGCTTCGACGACGACTGATGCGCCGAAGCCACCGAACGGCACGGAACTTGCGGCGCCAACCGAAGCCACTTGCGGCAGCCCATGGAGACGCGCCAGCACCTCCTCGCTGAAATTGCGCAGGCGCGACTCCTCCGTGTACTTCGTTTTGGGCAGTGCGAGTTGCGCCACCATTACATTCGCCGGATTGTATCCGTGGCTCGAGCGCACGGTAATGATGAAGCTCTTCACTAGGAGTGTCGTCGATATCAGTACCAAGACAGCCAGCGCACACTCCGCAGCGACGAATCTCCGGCGCAGCCGCACGCTGCGTTGACTTCCCGAGGCATGCCCCGATGCTTCCTTGAGCGCGCGGTTCACGTCGAGCGAATGCTCATACGCTGGCGCGAGCCCGAAGACGAGGCCGCAGAGCAGCGCGATTCCCAGCGTGAAGCCGAGCGTTGTGAAGTCCAGATCCACGTGTCCGTAATTCACGATATATCCGCGGATGTGACCGGGGATCTCCGACTCGATCCAGCGCACACCCCAGAGGCCAAAGAGCGCCCCTGCCACGCCGCCGAGGAAAAACAGCAGAAGGGATTCCGTGAGGAGTAGCCGGACCAGCCGGTCTCTTGTCGCGCCAAGGGCCCCGCGAACGGCGAACTCCCTGGTGCGGTTTGTCGCTCGGGCCAGCATCAGATTCGCGACGTTCGCGCAGGCAATCAACAGAATCAGCCCTACAATCACGAAACAGATCAGCAGTTCGGGCGCACCTTCTTTCCTGCGAATTTCATAAGTCATGGAGCTGACCAGCAAAGTCAGGTCCGTGTTGGTCTCCGGAAACTGTTTTTCGAGACGTCCAAAAATCGCCGCGCTTTCTGCTCCCGCCTGCTCCGGCGTGACTCCGGGCTTCAGCCGCCCAAATGCGGACAATCTCGACCTGGCGCGATCGGCCCGCTCCTCGTCCGACAGCGCCAGAGGCGTCCATAAATTGGCGACGCCCATTAGCATGAACTGAAATGTTCCGGGCAGCACGCCCACCACGGTGTAGGGCTCGCCTTCGACCGTGATTGTTCGTCCGATAATTTTCCCGTCGCCGGCGAAGCGGCTCTGCCACAATCCCTGGCCGAGAATGGCTACGTGCCCTGCTCCCGGCTGATCTTCGTCCGGCGTGAACGTCTGGCCAAGCATGGGCTTGACGCCCAGGGCATCAAAATAATTCCAGCTTACTCGTCCCCCCTCGACGAGCGCGGGGGCACCACCGCCGGTAAGATTGAAACTCAACCCTCTCCATAAGGCGGTCTGCTCGAACGAGGTGTTTTGCTTCTGGAAATCGAGGAACGACGCCGTGGACGTGAGGCCCTCCCTCGTCCATCCCTTTTTTGTGTCATGCGACTCGAATATCATGAGCCGCTCCGACTGCGGATAGGGCAGTGGTTTGATTATGAAAGCGTTGATATAGCTGAAGATCGCCGTATTTGCCCCGATGCCGAGGGTGAGGGTGAGCGCGGCGACGACGGTGAATCCCGGCGACTTCGCCAGCATCCGAAGCCCGTAGCGAATATCCTGCAGCAGCGTTTCGATGAAGGTCACGCCGCGCGCATCGCGATGTTCCTCTTTGAGTTGTTCCATTCCGCCGAATTCCAGACGCGCGAGGCGCTTTGCTTCCTGAGGCGGCAGGCCGGAGTGGATGAACTTCGCAACCTGTTGCGCGAAGTGAAAGCGCAGTTCGTCGTCGAGTTCGGCCTCCACCTTTTTCCGGCGGAAGAGGGAACGCAATCGCAACAGCACGTCGTCCAGCATGGGCCTCTCCTACGTGGTTTCCAGGATTTGCGCAACAGCGGCGGCGAGTTTGCGCCAGGCGCTCTCTTCGCGTTCCAACTGCTTGCGGCCGAGCCGCGTGAGCTCATAAAACTTGGCGCGGCGATTGTTCTCTGAGACTCCCCAGCGCGCCTTGATCCAGCCTTTGCGCTCCAGGCGATGCAGCGCGGGATAAAGGGACCCCTGCTGCACGAAAAGAGTTTTGCTGGAAACCTGATGGATGCGCTCGGAGATAGCCCAGCCGTGCTGCGGCTCGAGGGCGAGTGTGCGGAGGATTAGGAGGTCCAGGGTGCCTTGCGGAAGATCAATCCGCGTGTCCGTCATTTGCTCCCCTATTGCTTCTACAGGGAGTGTACTCTTGTTCTTGTAGAAGTGCAAGGGGAAGGTTTTGAATTTACACTTCACTTCCGTGGCCGCCGTCATCGCAGCCCGCGAACCTGGAGGAAATGGTTAAGGATGATTTTGCCAGCCGATGAAGAACGGATTTTTATGCCGGAGGAAATTTGAGGAAAATTGGTGCCCGAGAGAGGACTCGAACCTCCACGACCTTGCGATCACTGCGACCTGAACGCAGCGCGTCTGCCAGTTCCGCCACTCGGGCACGAGTGTGAGAAAGACAACTCCAGCGTAGCTGGAGCCGCTTCGAATGAGACTTTTTCATTTTGCCCGGCACGTTCCCCTTTGTCAACGCAACGCCGCCCAACGCTCATCGGAGTGTGCGTTGCGAAGGGAAGAGTCTTTCTGTCCTTACCAAGCCGCTCATGCAAGCGAGGAAGGCGCGCTCACTTCCTAAGTCTCTTTCGTTTGTTGATTTTGCCGCTGTAGCTAGCTGCATTTTGAGACCGGGTCCCGGCCAGTTGGGACCACGACCTCTTATCAGTCTTTCTGATTCTCGCCACTAGAATTTTTAATTTAGAGTGCTATACTCCGCCCTGTAAATCCCAAAAAACCCTGCCGGCCCCGGCCGGCACCGCGGATTGGTCCCAACGGGAGGTCACCATGGAAGCACAATCATTCCTTTCAGGGCCGTTGCTCTATCTGTTGATCGCGTGGGGAGTTGCTACCGCCGTATTCCTGGGTCTGTTGTTTCGGCGGAGTCTCCTCTCAAGTCACGAAGACGATCAAATCTTTCTCGATGCCGCTGAAGAACACATGGCCAAGGAGCAGCGCGAGCTCGTGGCGAAGATCAACGCGCTGTCCCGGCCCATTCTGGGAACCGGCATCCTTGCAGGGGTTCTGCTGCTGGTCATCGCCGGAATGTGGCTTAAAGAAGGGCTGAAGGGCCTTCTTTAGTTTTGAGGGATCGAGACCCGGCGAGTTTCAGCGTGGCGCCGGCTTTGCGGGTTGCTGTTGCTCCGGAGGCGCGCTTGCCGGGACGGCTTGCGCCGGCTTGGGGGCCACCGAAGTGTGATTGAGCACAATCACCCAATGGTTGTTGCGTTTTTCTAACACCACCGTGGTCTGCCCTTGCGATTTCATCTGCTGGCCGTCCACGACCGCCTGGAAGTCCCATTGATAGCACGCCCAACCCACCGCACCACTCACTTTGATGTAGGTGTTTAAGCGGTCCATGCGGACCTGCTGCATCTGCGCACGCTGCTGTTGGTAAATCGCGAGGTAGTTGGTCCAGCCGAAAATCGGCGGCGCCCACGAGCCGTTCACCATCGCAACGTCGTCACCATAGTCCTTATGGAGTTTTTCGATGTCTCCGATCTGCCAGGCTCCCAGCATATCGGACAGCGTGTAATCGATCTGCTGCTCGTCAGTCAATGGAATCGGTGCCTTGGAAGCGTCCCCGGATGAAGAGGCGTCCGGCTTTTTTTTCTTTTCCTTTTGTGCCGCGGCGGGAGAAACGCAGGTGAGAGAGAGCGCGGAAACCAGCAACAGCAGAAAGATCCTATGCATTGTACCGCGGGCAAAGCAACCTCCATGATGGTTCCACATTCGTGTTTCGCTCCTCGGATGAAGAGAATAGCACGGTGAATTGCGGATGGCGCCGGTGTACCCAGTTGGGTTACCTCGTCGAGGCGGTTCTAGCTATGGCTTAGGGGCACGAGGTTTTTCTGGCAGAACGTGTTCAGCGGCCCGTGACGCGTTAAGTAGATTGACGAACAGCCGATAAGCTCCCGGAATGCCCTCCGGCAATTGGCGGAAGAAAGCAAGTCCCGTGTAGATGTAAGTGCCCTTGCCGAGATGCGTATATACAAGCCCGCCGTTGAGTTCCGGCTCGCCGGGATCATGCATGCCCAGGAGCGGAGTGTACTTGGGGTCGAATTCCGTCCAGAAATAAAGGCCACGCTCCTGCATCCAGCCCTTGAAGTCGTCCTGGGTAATCTTGTTCGGATGATTGAGGAGCGGATCATTCGGCTTCAGGAATTTGACGGGGGAATTCTCATCAGTGATGCGCGGAAGGGGACGAACGACCGGCGGTGTTCCTTCTTTTGCAGGCGGAAGCGGCGGCGAAATCAGAGCCGGATACGGGGCGTACTGGAATTTGTCCCAGGCAAACTCTCGCTGGTACTGCACGACGAGCGTTCCACCCTTGGACACATAATCCAGCAACCGCTGGTTCGCTCCTGCCAACTCCGGCCGAAGTTCGTAGGCGCGCACGCCGATCACGATGGCGTTGAATGGAGATAAGTCGCGGAACGCCAGGGCCACTGCGTCCAGCATTTCGACACGAATTCCCAGGCGTTGCAGCGTTTCCGGTATCGGTTCATTTTCTGCCGTGACGTAGCCGATGCGAAGATTCTCCGGAACAATCACGTCAAACACGTGCACGGAGCAGAGCGCCGGCTCGGTCCAAAGTTGCGTCGGAAGCGTCGGCAGCGGTTCCAGAGAAGTGGTGAATTTTTCCGTCTTTTCGCCGCGGCCACGGCCGGTCCCGCGTTCCACGTACGCCGAAATTTTGAAATTGCCCTTGGCAAGCTTCAAAGGCGGCGTCACTGTAAGCCGGGCATACCGGTCGCCCGTGGCATCAAATTTCAGGGGCACGGCCACGCCGGTTTTCCATCCGCGCGGCACAGTCAGACCGGCGCGAACTTCTCCCGGCTGCGTTGCATAAGAATGCACGCGCAGTAATACGTCAAACGGTTCGCTCCGCTTGGCGGCAATTTCGATGGCTTGCCTGGGCTCGACCGCCAGCGTATAAGCCGGAACGATTCGCAGAGGCACACGATCCGCGCGCGTCGAAGTCGCGCGAAGTTGCACCACGGGCGCGGTGACCGTGAACGAGTAGGTATCGACTACGGCTTCCTGGCTGACGGTCACAAGCGGCGGCGGTTCCGGCAGTAGCGTCGCAGCGGGAGGCGGCGTGCGCTGCGGATTCGGTCCGGCGGAAACGGTAAAGCGAATGGCTCCGCTGTTTTCCGGCTCTTCCTTTGTGACATTCCAGTCGGAGGGCAGCCTGAGGGTGGGTTTCTTGAAATCTCCTGCGATTTCTCCACGATGATGAGGGTCCACACGGACCGTAAACGTTTCTCCGGAGACAGGTTCGCCGCGATCGGCGAGCGCATCCAATCGCAGCCCCGTTACAAGCGCCAGAGCCGCGTCTATCTTTTCTCGTTTCCGCTTCAGGCTTCGCGCCAGGTATGCGACCGGGGCGGGAACCTGGGCCGAATTCGAAGGCACGGGCACTTCATTAATTTTTCTTCCCGCGGTAACCAGGGATCCGGCGGCCGCCTTCCAATCGAGGCGCAACGCCGCATCGCGAGCCGCTACCAGAGTGGCATCCACCGTTCGCATGAGCGGGTCCACACCCATGTTCCCAATTTCATAGTCTTCGTCCAATGGGCCGAGTGGTTGAGCAAGCAGACCGGGATCAAGTTGCCCTCCATCCTCTCGCTGCAACGCGACGGCGCGCCGCAGAAATGGCGAGCCCAGGAATCCGGTGATTCCTTGGGTGCGATGATTGGCAAACGCGTCGAGCCCGATTTCACGCCAGGACTTTCCATAGAGGGGCGAAATGTCATCCAGGGGAAGCAGGTAACCTTTGGGGGCTTCGCTGCGGTCGAGGTCCAGCACAACGACGGGCTTTCGGTCGCCCCAAGGCGCCGAGTCCGGGTCTTCCTGGGAAGAACCGCGCAGCTTGAAGGAAGCATCGGCGGCGAGTTGCACGGCCTTCGGGGTGAGCAATCCCGCGGCTTGATGATGACCGTGTCCTGCGTGCACACCTCCCCAGCCATTGATCACGACGTTTGGGCGGAAGCCTCGAATCACGCGGACCATGTCCTCGAGGACTTGGTCGCCCCAGACGCGTTCCGTTTCCTCCGGCGTCTTGGAATAGCCAAAATCTTTGGCTCGCGTGAAGTAGAGCCGCACGCCGTAGCCACGCGTCGCTTCCAGCAATTCCTGCGTGCGGATCAATCCGAGTTGCGGCGCTTGTTCGGGACCAAGATCGTTCTGGCCGCCTTCGCCGCGTGTCAGGGAAAGCAGCGCCACATCCGCGTGAAGCCCCCGAGCAAGATAGGTGAGCACGGCGCCGCTCTCGTCGTCGGGATGAGCGGTCACGTAGAGGATCCGCGTGGTGATGCGAGCTCTCTCGATCGCCTCGACAGTTTCCGGCAAGCCGGGCCCTGTCCCCGGCGCTGGTGGGAATTGCGCGAACGTGGGGGCGGGCAAAACTGCGATTACGGCGCAAGCCATCAGGACAAGAATCGCCAAACGTTGAAAATAGGAATTCACGCGACCTCCACCGCAATGCTCCATGGAACTCTTACTCTGAACCGGCAACCGTCGACTGCGAACTTGCAAAGGGCCATTGTCTCACTTCCCGCGCGCGAACCAGAAACGCGAGAGTCCCCAGTGCGATTTCCGCAAGCCCCCACTTTCGCGTCGGGCCGGTTTGCCAGAAGAGCCACGCCCATCCGATCATGGTCAGTACGGCGGGCACGGGATACAACCACATCTTAAATGGGAGCCCTTGCGTGCCACGTCTCCGCCGCAGCAGCATTACTCCGACGGCCTGGCCGATGAACTGCACCAGCAGCCGCATCGCCAGAATTCCGGCGATGGCCTGTTTCAGCTTCAGCGAAACGCTGAATAAGAATGCGAGCCCCGCCAGTACCAGCAATGAAATATGCGGAAAGTGCTTCGTGGGATGCACTTTACCGAACACCGGAAAGAAATTCCCGTCACGCGCCGCCGAATAAGGCACTCGTGATGCGCCGAGCAACACGGAAAAAGCCGACGCAACCGCAATCCACAGGATCATTCCCGTCACGAAGCGCGCCGCCGCTTGCCCGTACAACCGTTCGACAAATAAGCTGGCGATGAAATCGGAATTCTGCGCCTCGCGCCACGGAATCACGCCGAGGATGCTCGTCTGCATGGCCAAGTACAAAATGGCGATTCCCAGCACAGAAAGAAAAATCCCACGGGGAATATTTTTCTCGGGGTCCTTAATCTCGCTGCCGAGGTGGCAAATGTTGTAGTAGCCCCAGTAGCTATAAATCGTGCTCACCATCGCGGACCCGAGACCCGCGAACCATACCCACGACAAGTGGAAGGCACCCGGAGGAAAATCAAACGCGATCCTGGCGTTGAAATGCGTGGCGCCTCCCCAGATCAGCCACAGCATCGTTCCCACCACCCCGATCCACAACAAAACGGAAATTTTTCCGATCGTGGTGATTCGCCGATACAACAGAATCACGATAAGAATGACCAGTCCGCCGGAAATGGCCTTGGCCCCCAACGGAGTGAACGCGTGCAGATATCCGGCGTACTTTGCGAAACCGATCGACGCCGACGCCACGGAAAGCGGCGCTTGCACTAACGTCTGCCAAACAAACAAAAATGACATCAGCCGGCCCCAGCGCTCCGGGCCGTACGCCTCTCGCAGAAACACGTAGGTGCCGCCCGCTTTCGGCATTGCTGCGCCCAGCTCGGACCAGACAAAGGCATCCAACGTAGCTAAGAGGGCCCCCGCCAGCCACGCGATTAACGCCTGCGGCCCGCCCATCGCCCGAATCACAAGGGAACTGACCACGAACGGTCCGATTCCCACGATTTCGATCATGTTCAGGGCGACGGCTTCTTTCAGCCCTAACCCGCGCTCGAGGCCAGGGCTTGCCACATTGTTGTCTGTCTTCACGGGTCCGCCGAGAATAACAAAAGGCTCGCGCGCCGCCTAACCCGATTCCTTCCCCAAAGACCGTTTTGCCCACAGAGTCTGCTGCCCGCACGTATCTGGATCAGATCCAGCGCACCACGGAAAAAGCGGCCGCCATCACCAAGCAACTTCTGACCTTTAGCCGGAAGCAAGGTCTCGAAATCAGGCACATGGATTTGCACGAAACACTAACGGAGTCCGAATTCATGCTGCCTGGTCTGTGGGGCTCGGACATTGAGCTGACATTTCACCACGACGCTGCGAAATCCTGGATTCTCTCTGCTCCCACGCAAATCGAACAGGTCATCGCCAATCTTGCCATCAACGCGCGCGATGCCATGCCCGAAGGCGGCCGCCTGGAAATCTCCACGCGCAATGTCACTATCCTGCCGGAAGAGGGCGCGGATGAGCCTTCACTTTCAGGAGATTGGGTTGTCCTCGAAGTGAGCGACACGGGCACCGGCATCGATGAAAAGACGCGCTCAACTGTTCGGGCCGTTTTTCATTACCAAGCCGGCGGGAAAAGGGACCGGGTTGGGGCTTGCCACCGTCTATGGGATGGTTAAGCAGGGTCACAGCCACATTCGCGTGGTGAGTGCCCCGGGGCAAGGTGCGCAGTTCCAACTCTACTTCCCGCTTGTCGAATCACCCGCTCCGAAATCGCAGCAATTGTCCACGGCGCAAACCATGGCGCATGCCAGCGGCGGTGCGACGATCCTAATTGCACATGACGAAACCGCTCTGCGCCAAGCTGTTGTAGAGATCCTCCGGGCCTCCGGCTACAAAGTTCTCGAAGCTCGGACTGCTCCGCACGCGCTGGAAATCGCAAAACAGCACTTGGGCGAGTTGGATGTCCACTTGACCGACATCGTCTTGCCGGGGTTGCGCAGTCCCGAAACTCGCTCGGCGCGTAACCGAGCTTCACCCGGATATCCGGGTTATCCACATGTCGGGATACGCCGAAGGGCGTCCCGAAGCAGAACTCCCCCCCAATTCCGCTTTTTCTACAGAAGCCATTTCGATTTGCAACTCTGTTCGAACAGCTTAAACTCGTCCGGCGCAGGACCTGAACCCGCGCAATCTCTCTCGGATGGGGATGATGAACTCATTGCAGTTGGCCCGACGCGCCAGTTTGGCCTGTGTGCTCCTTCTGCCGCCACATTCCACCCCCGCGCGCGCTTCGAATCTAAATTTGCCGGCGGAGACGCCCGCCGTCCTCGACAAAATTTATTCGTTCGACCTCCAGGGTGCTGTCGAAGCTGCGCAGCACATGGAGCAGGAACACCCCAATCATCCACTGGGCTATTTGCTGGAAACCGAAGCATTGTGGTGGCGGATCTGGTGTACTTCCGCCGACTTCAAGTATGGAATGAGCGACGCCCGGCGCCGCCCCAAGCTTGAATCGGACCGGCATTATTTCGAATTGGCGGCCAAGGCCTTGTCGCTGGCGGAAGCGCGGAACAAGCAGAGGGAATCTGCGGAAATGCAGTTTTATGCCGGCATGGCCGAAGCCGCCGCGGCGCGCCTTTACGGACTACGCGGCGAAAATCGCAACACCGCGCGCTCCGGAGTGCGTGGCCGCGAGCATCTCCTGCGCGCCAAGGGTCTCGAAGTGGATCTCGCCGATGCCGACCTGGGTCTGGGTCTTTATAACTATTACGTGGACACGCTGAGTTCGCTCGCGAGGATCCTGCGTTTTTTTATGGGCATCCCGGGGGGCTCAAAGCAAGACGGAATACGCCTGCTCGAACACGCCATGGCACAAGGTGTTCTCACTCCCAATATCGCCCGATTTTATCTCGCCCTGAACCTGCATCGTTACGATCAGCAGTATGAACAAGCGCTCGGCATTCTCGGCCCGCTCGCTGAAAAATACCCGGCAAACCCGCTGTTTCAACTGGCGCGCGGCGACCTCTATGCCAAACTTGGGCGAAAGCTGCAAGCAATGGTCTGTTATCGCGCCGCAAGCGCTTTACCAGTTCAGGATGCGGAGTGTCAAAAACATATTCAGGAACTGGTTCGCGCGTCGCTCGCAGCGCTCGGTCCAGAATAAGGAAGCCGGCCCGGCGGAGTCATAGTCGCAGGCTTCGGCAAAAACTTCGCGCTCTCGTCCTCATCCTCTTCAGAATCCATGCGGCTGTCCACATTGACCGCATCCCCTTCCAGGTGATAATCATGTAGAGTTGCAGGAGTCCCCGGATTCGTGGCAAAGTGCGGCCTCGCGCAGGGGTGGATAAAAGGCTGGGCGGCGTTCCCCGGTTCCCGGCTTCGTCGCGGTCAACGCGCGGCACAAAATTGGCATCTCACCCCGCAAAGTGCGCTCTCGCGACCAGCTCCGCCGTTCGCGCAGGCAAGTTAGCCCTGGCACTGCCAGGTCGTCAGAATAGATGAAGGAGTCTCGATGAAGTGGTATTGGGCAGCATTGGCTGTCGCATTGATGACGAGTTTCGCTGTCGCCGGCTGCAACGACTACGGCAACACATTTCAAAACAACACCGGCGCGGGTCTTGCCTTTCTTTCACCCGCCCAAATGAGCGCCGGCAGCGGAGATTTTACATTGACCGTGAATGGCCAAGGCTTCGTCCTGAAGACGGTAGTCCAATGGAATGGCAAGCCTCTGGCCACAACGGTCCCGGTGGATAGCACCGGAGCCGCTCTTGGGAACATCGTCACCGCGACGGTCCCCGCGGCCTTGGTTGCCAAGCCCGGCGTCGCCACCATCATCACCGTGAATCCCGCTACGGGCGCCGGTCAAAACGGGCTCTCCAATCCGCTCGCCTTCACTATCAATCCGCCCCCCAATCCTTTGCCCGGTCTCACGAGCATCAGCCCCGCGAGTGCGGCGGCTGGCAGCGCGTCATTCACGTTGATGCTCAATGGTTCTGGCTTTTTGCCCTCGACAGATCCCTCGGGCGGCTCCCAGGTGAATTGGAGCGTCTCCGGCGGGGCGCAGAGGAAACTCACCGTCCTTTCGGGTGCGACTTCCTCCCAGATTCAGGCGACCGTCACTTCCGACCTGCTTGTGAACGCGGGCTCGACGAACTTGACAGCGAGCGTGACGGTTTTCAATCCTCCGTCTGCTGCTCCCGCAGGTTGCACGACGGCTTGCACCGGCGGCGGTGGCGGAGGTTCGAGTGCGCCCGCAACTTTCACGATTTGCCCTTCGAGTGGGTGCCCGCCAGGCACTGCGGCGAGCACTTCAGCGGCGGCCCTTGTAGCGGAAGAGACTCCAGCGCTGAGTCTTGATGGGCGCTATGTTGCTTACACAGCGGTACAGAACGACCACGCCCAGATTTTTTTGCGGGATACGTGCGAAGGCGCAGCGACTGCTTGCCAATCGCACACAACACTTCTCTCAGTGGCGGCTGACGGCAGTGCGGCAAATGACGATAGCCGCATGCCTTCGATGAGCGCCGATGGGCGCTATGTAGCTTTTAGTTCGGCCGCGACCAACCTCGTCGTGGAAAATGCGCCGCCGGGGCGTCAGATCTATCTGCTTGATACTTGCGCCGGGGCCGGAGATTCCTGCAAGCCGTCGACACATCTTATTTCCATCGATGCGAATGGAGCGTTGGTCGGAACGGAAAGCATTCTACCCTCGGTTAGCGCTTTGGGACGCTTTGTGGCGTTTCTGGCCGTCACTCCAAGCCAATCTCCGAATCCGCCTACCGCGCAGTTGAAAGCTTCCGCGAGTGGCACGAACAGCGGCTACCGCCAGGTGTTCATCCGCGACACGTGTATCGGGGCAACGAACTGCGTCCCGAAGACGACGCGGATTTCGCTTCAGCCGAGTGATGGAACTGGGATGGCCTCAAAGCCGGCCGGCCCGGCATTGAGCAGCAATGCAAAACGTGTTGCCATGGTGGGCGCGAATGCCGCCATTCTTTTCACCCGCTCGGTTGCCGTGGATGATCGCGTCTTTCTGGCCATCACTGACGAGCAGCGCTAAGCTGATTCGCTCAAATTAATTTTAGTTGAACCGCACCTTTACGTCCGGGCGCTTCTCGAGGTGCACCGAATCGATGAACCGCACGTGCCGTTCATCCAACGTCAGAATCATGGAGCTGGTGCGTACGCCTTCCCCGAAAAACCGCACGCCCTTCAGGAGGTTTCCGTCCGTCACGCCCGTGCACGCAAAAATCATTTTCTTTCCCGGTGCCAGATCTTCCGTGTCGTAAACACGCTTGGTATCCTTTACGCCCATTTTTGCCAGGCGTTCCGCATGTTCCGGCTTGCTTACCACCAGCCGCGCAAGAATCTGCCCGTTTAGGCACCGCAGCGCCGCCGCCGTCAGCACTCCTTCCGGAGCTCCGCCCGTGCCCATCACCGCGTGCACCCCCGTGCCCACCACCGACACAGAAATTCCCGCGGAGAGGTCGCCGTCGCCAATCAGGCGGATGCGCGCGCCTGCAGTCCTAATTTCTTCAATCAGCTTCTCGTGTCGCGGCCGGTCCAGCACAATCACGACGAGGTCCTCGACGTCGCGGTCCAGCCTCTTGGCAATTGCCTTCAAGTTGTCCGCCACCGGCGCATCCAGGTCCACTGCGCCTTTACACGATGGCCCCACCACCAGTTTTTCCATGTACAGATCCGGTGCGTGCAGCAATCCGCCGCGCTCGCTCGCCGCCAGCACCGCGATAGCGTTCGCCGCGCCCGTCGCGCACAGGTTTGTTCCTTCCAGCGGATCCACGGCGATGTCCACTTGCGGAAACAACGCTTTTGGCGCGTGCGTTCCTAGTCCCACCTTTTCGCCGATGTACAGCATTGGCGCCTCATCGCGCTCCCCTTCGCCAATCACGATCGTTCCGTCAATCTCTACCGAGTCCATCGTCTTGCGCATCGCTTCCACGGCCACTTCATCAGCGTGGTGCCGGTCCCCGAATCCCATCGTGCGCGCCGCCGCAATCGCCGCGTTTTCCACGACGCGCAAAAAATCCAGGCTCAGTTGTTCTTCCATCCGTCTCTCCTCAGTTTCCGCGAACCGCCGGCGGCCAATCATAGGCCAATTGGCCCCGCATCGTCGACATGCAAGGCGACTGGGTTGCGCCCCTTCGAAAAACAGTCTATAAAATCACCCGCGATCGCTTCGTCCTGAGGTGTTTCATGATGCGCAGCTTGTTCGGCGTTTTCCTTTCCTTGTGTTTCCTCGTTTCCACCACGTACTCGCAATCCAACCCGTGTTCCCTAAGCGACCACTCGGAGTACACCAAGAAAATCAAGGAGTTCACCACCGAATCCTTCTTCAGCACCGAACTCGTTGACCATCTGCCTCTCAGTTCCTGTGTTCCTGCGCCGGATGTTTCTCTTCATCACATCGTGGGAGCGCCCGATGTTCTCGATTACACCAGGGACATCAACGCCTATTTCCGCCTCCTCGCCGGCAAGAGCCCTAGGGTGAAAGTCTGGAGCATCGGCATGTCCGAAGAAGGCCGTGAGATGCTTGTCGCCGCTGTTTCCGATGAAGCCAATCTCGCGAAACTCGATCGCTACAAGGAAATCACCGCTCGTCTCGCCGATCCTCGAGGCCTCAGTGATGCCGACGCGCAAAAGCTGATCGCCGAAGGCAAGCCCATGTACTGGGCCGACGGCAGCATCCACTCGCCCGAAACCGGCTCTCCGGAAATGCTCATGGAGCTCGCTTACCGTCTTGCTGTCGAAGACACGCCCTTCATTCAAAAAATCCGCCGCGATGCCATCGTACTGATCACTCCCATCGTCGAAGTTGATGGCCACGACCGCATGGTTGACATCTACATGCAGCACAAAAAGCATCCCGACCAGCCTCCCTATCCGCTCATCTGGTGGGGACACTACGTCTCCCATGACAACAACCGCGACAATCTCGGGGTTAGCCTCGCGCTCTCCCGCAACATGCTCAAGACCTACCTCGACTGGCATCCCACCGTGATGCACGACCTGCACGAGTCCGTTCCTTATCTGTACATCATGACCGGCACCGGTCCTTACAACGCCTGGCTCGATCCCATCGTCATCAGCGAGTGGCAGGAGATGGCGTATCACGAGATTGAAGAGATGACTAAGCGCGGCGTCATCGGCGTGTGGACTCACGGCTTCTACGACGGCTGGGCCCCTAACTATCTGCTCTCCATCGCCAACAATCACAACTCTATTGGCCGCTTCTACGAAACTTTCGGGAACGGCGGCGCCGATACCCGCGTGCGCACTCTTCGCCCGCCCGACACCAGCCGCGAGTGGTACCGCCCCAATCCACCTCTCCCCAAGGTGAAATGGTCCGCCCGCGACAATATCAACATGCAGGAGAGCGCCATTCTCTTCGGCATGAACAACCTCGCTTCGAACGGCCAGAAGTTTCTCGAGAACTTTTATTTGAAGAGCAAGCGCGCGGTCGCGAAGGCCCGCACCGAAGGCCCCGCCGCATGGGTGTTTCCAGCGGACGACCCGCGCCCTGCCGAGCAAACCAGCCTCTTGAATCTCCTGCAACTCCAGGGCGTCGAAGTTCACCGTCTCGAAAAGGAATTGCACATCCCGGCAGCCGCAGGTGCTCAGGAATCCGCCGGCGACAAAGAGAAAGACAAGGAAAAATCACCCGAAAAATCCGACTCTGCTGCCAAACCGAAAGAAGAGAAGAAGCCCACCGAAACGGTCATCCCCGCGGGCAGCTACGTCGTCCGCATGGACCAACCCTACAGCCGCCTCGCGGATATGGCCCTCGACACTCAGTATTACAGTCCGCGCGATCCTCGCTCCTATGACGACACCGGTTGGACTCTCGGCGCATTGCGAAACGTAAAGACTACCCGCGTGACCGATCTCTCCATCCTTAGCGCCGGCATGCAAAAAATGAGCAGGATCGATCCCCCTGGCGGAATCGACGGTCAGGCCAAGACTTTTATCATCCAGCACAACACGGACAATACTCTCGCGTCACTCCGCTTCCGTCTTGCCAGCGTTTCCATGGAGGCTGCAGAAGATTCCTTTGAAGCCGATGGCATCAAGTTCAAAGCCGGTTCATTTATCATTCGCAACGCTGATCGCTCTCAACTCGAAAAAGCGGCGAAGGATCTCGGAATCAAACTCCATTCCACCAATGCCACACTGAGCGTCAAGACGCATCCGCTTGCCACTCCGCGCATCGCTCTCGTCCACAATTGGCAGAACACCCAGAACGACGGGTGGTTCCGGATTTCCATGGATGAGCTGAAGGTCCCCTACACCTACGTCGCCGACACCTGGCTTCGCGAAACCCAGAACCTCCGCGAAAAGTTCGATGTCATCATCCTTCCTCCCATGGGTGGCGGTGGTCCCGCTGGCCTGAGCGCCGTACTGCGCGGACTGCCCATGCGAGGCGATCCACGTCCATGGAAAAACTCCACCGAAACGCCAAACTTTGTGGCGCCCGGTTTGGACTCCACTGACGACATCCGCGGCGGCCTCGGCTATCAGGGCCTCGCCAATCTTGAGCGCTTCGTCCGCGAAGGCGGATTGCTCATCGCCGTGCAAACCAGCGCTTCGCTTCCTGTGGCCGGCGGCATGACGGAAATGGTGAACGTATCCGACGCCCGCGCCATGCAGGCGCCCGGCAGCGTGGTCCTCTCTACCATCGACGACAAGAAGAGTCCTATCACCTACGGCTATGACGAAAAGCTCTACGTCTATTTTCGCGCCGGTCCCGTCATCACCGTCGGCGGCAATTTCGGCGGCCCCGGTGGCGGTCTTGACGAAGGCGCGGGCGGTTCCGCGCGTTCCAGCGGTCGCGGAACTGCCACCGACCCAGACATCATCCAGGCCCGCTCTTACGAGCCACCCGAAAAACCCGTCAAGCGCACTCCTCGCGAGCAAGAACTTTACGTTCCCGAAGATCTGCCGGACTTTGCCCGCTCTGCGATTCCTCCCAAAGACCAGCAACCTCGCGTCGTCCTGCGGTTCGCCACCGAAAAAGATTTGCTCCTCAGCGGTATGATCACCGGCGGCAACGAAATCGCCGAAAAGCCCGCCGTCGTGGATGTTCCCCACGGCAAGGGCCATGTCGTTCTCTTTGCCAACAACCCGATGTGGCGTGGCGAAACCATGGGCAGCTATTTTCTCGTCTTCAATGCCATGCTCAACTTCGACCACCTGGACGCCGGCAGCGCCGCCACCACCAGCAAATAGGCGGCGCTGGGCCAACCGCTTCTTGCTCCGCCCGACCGAAGCAGGACTCCTTCTTGTAACTGCGAGACTCGGCTACAATTTCGCGGAGGCCCCATGTCCAAATCGCGCAGGGATTTCTTGACCCAGACGTCGCTCGGTCTCATCGGTGCTGCCGTCGCTACGAACAGCAGTGCTCAAGTCCACGCGGAAGAAATCTTCCAAGAGCCTACGCCGCTGCCTCCCGGAGCGCCGCCCGCCTTCGGCGCCGGGCCAGCCGTCGGACCCGAAGTGTCGCCCGCGACTTTCGCCGAAGCCGAAAAACTTGTGCAAGTAAATTTAACGCCCGCCGACCGCGCGCGCGCCGCAGAATCCTGGCGCGTAAACCTTGCCTCCCTTTACGAGCGCCGCACCGGTCCTCGCACGATCGCGCTCGAACCCACGCTCGCACCATTCTCGCGCTACCATTCCGTTCTCCCGAGCCAATCGGGGGGCCCCCGGCGCGATCACTTTATCCGCACCAAGAGCGAGCCCGGCCCGCTGCCTGCCAACGATGCGGATATCGCCTTCGCCCCTGTCACGCAACTTTCCCGCTGGATCGAGCAGCACAAACTCACTTCCGAGCGCCTCACGCAAATCTACTTGCACCGCATAGAGCAATTCGATTCCCAGCTCCGATGCATCATTACTCTCACGCGCGATCTCGCGCTCGCCCAGGCCAAAAAAGCCGACGAAGAAATCGCTGCCGGAAAGTACCGTGGCCCGCTTCACGGCATTCCCTGGGGCGGAAAAGATCTCCTCGACACGGCCGGCATTCCCACCACCTACGGCGCCGAGCCTTTCCGCAATCGCGTCCCGAAAGAAGACGCCGCCGTCGTCAAGCGCCTTCACGCCGCCGGTGCCGTCCTTCTAGCAAAACTCAGCCTCGGCGCCCTCGCGCTCAATGACATTTGGTTTGGTGGGCAAACCATGAATCCATGGCTGCTCGAAGAAGGCGCCTCCGGTTCGAGCGCTGGCCCAGGCGCCGCCACGGCCGCAGGACTGGTGGGCTTCTCGATCGGCAGCGAGACCGGCGGAAGCATCGTCAGCCCCAGTATGCGTTGCGGCATCACCGGGCTGCGTCCCACTTACGGCCGCGTTCCGCGCACCGGCGCCATGACTCTGTGCTGGTCCCTCGACAAGCTTGGCCCTATGACCCGCACCGTCGAGGACGCGCTGCTCGTTTTGCAAGCCATCTCCGGCCCCGACGACGGCGATCTTTCGAGCGTGCCTAGCCATCTCGACTTTGATTCGACCGCCAGCACCAAGGGCTTGCGCATAGGCTATTTCCCCGCGTGGATGAAAGAAGATCCCGCCACGGCGGTAGACCGCGCCGCTCTGGACACTCTTCCCAAGATCGGCCTGGTTCCCGTGGAGGTCTATCTTCCCAACTGGCCGTACAATTCGCTCAACCTGATTCTCTTTGCCGAAGGCGCCGCCGCTTTCGAGGAACTCACTCTTTCACACCGCATGGATCAGCTCAAAGTCCAGACGCCTGACGCTTGGCCCAATCTTTTCCGTCAATCGCGCTTTCTCTCCGCCGTGGATTTTGTCCAGGCCGACCGCTTCCGCCGCAAAGTCGCGCAGGAGATGGCGCGCATCTTCTCGCAAGTGGATTTGTTGCTCGTGCCCTCTCTCCGCGACGAAATGCTCACTATCAGTAACCAAACCGGCCATCCTTCTCTCACCTTGCGTGCCGGTTTCGTGGAAGTTTCCGAGGCGCGTTCGGACTGGGCCCCCGATCCAAAAAATCCCCTGCCCAAGTTTTCTCCCGCGCGCCGCGTACCTCACGGCGTCACCCTGATCGGCCGTCTTTTCGAGGAAGGCACACTCGGCCGCGTCGGTATCGCCCTCGAGCGCGCCTTTGCCGTCGCCAACCAGCGCCCGCCTTCCTTCTAATCCGCCGCGCTTCTACTTTTTGGGGTTTTGCCTAGGTTATTCGATCAGGACGCTTCCTGAGCCAATGCACATTTTCCCGTTGCCCACTTACGTTTTGTAAGTCAACTTGCAAGGCGCAGGGCTGACCCTTACAATCCTGTTGATGTTTGACTCGCGCCATTTCCTGCTTTTCCTCGCCGCCGCCTTTCTTCTGGCCATCACTCCAGGCCCAGGGATTTTTTATGTTTTGGCGCGCAGCCTCGCCGGCGGCCGACGCGAGGGCGTCCTTTCTTCCTTGGGCACCTTTGTGGGGGGGCTCTTCCATGTTCTCGCCGCCGCCCTTGGCATCTCTGCAGTCCTTGCCGCGTCTGCCGTTGCGTTTCACACCGTCAAATACGCAGGTGCCGCCTATCTTATTTGGCTGGGTGTGCGAATGATTCGCGCGCGAAATGCGGAGATGGTCGTTAACGCATCGCAGGTACAGACGGCGGGCGCTTTTCGTCAGGGAATCTTCACCGAAGTTCTCAACCCGAAGACGGCCCTGTTTTTTCTTTCCTTCATTCCGCAATTCATCGCGCCTCAGCTAGGTCACGTTTTCCTTCAGTTCATAGTTCTCGGCGCTTTATCCGTGCTGCTCAATACCGCCGCCGATCTTCTCGTAGTCGCCCTTGCCGCTCCTCTTGAGCGCAAACTTAAGAGCAGTGTGCGTTTCCACCGTGGCCAGCGTGTCGCGTCCGGCCTCGGCATGATCACGCTCGGGACGTATGTCGCCCTCGCCGATACGCGATAATGAATCCTTGGAGAAAATGCTTATGAGCAAGAAGAAAGAAATCTCGCGCCGAGTGTTCCTTACAGAAGTTGCCGCTGGCGGCGCGGCGTGCGCTATTGTTCCCAGACATGTTCTCGGCCGTGGATTTACGCCGCCAAGCGACACGCTGAACATCGCCGGCGTTGGAGTCGGCGGCATGGGCCGGACCAATCTGATCAACCTCTCAAGCCAGAACATCGTCGCGCTCTGCGATGTGGACTGGGGCTATGCCGGTAAACGGCTCGATCGGCTCGATATTGATATCGAGCGTCTGAAGAAGCGCATCGAGCTGCCCGCCCCGCCGCCTCCAGGCGAGCCAACCGGAGAGTTTGATCCTGTAAAGGCCCAGGCGCGCGTCGACCTAATGGTCAAACTTAAGACCGAACATGTGCCCAAGGCCCGACGCTACACCGACTTTCGCGACATGCTCGAACACCAGACCGACATCGATGCAGTTGTGGTTGCCACGCCTGACCACATGCACGCGCCGATCGCTTTGGCGGCCATGGAGCATGGCAAACACGTTTACGTCCAGAAGCCGCTTTGCTGGTCGGTTGAAGAAGCACGCAAGCTCTCCCGGCGCGCGAAAGAAACCAAGGTCGTCACGCAGATGGGCAACCAGGGGCACTCCTCGGATGAGGGACGCACCGCCGTCGAATACCTCTGGGCCGGCGCGATCGGCGACATTCGTGAAGTCCACATCTGGACGAATCGCCCTCTCGGTTTTTGGCCTCAAGGTGTCCCGCGTCCTGAGCCGCTGAAGACCGGCCCCGAACCTCTTAAATGGAGTGGCCGCGACGTCAACACGCGCCTGGCCGCGGCGCTTTGTGGCGACTACCCTGTTCCGAGTGGCCTCGCATGGGACCTTTTCCAAGGCACTGCCGCCTCCAACGTGAACTATCACCCCATCTATCACCCGTTCAACTGGCGCGGCTGGACCGATTGGGGAGTCGGCGCGATCGGCGATATGGGAGCGCATTTGATCGATCACACGATGTGGGCGCTCGACCTGGGTTTTCCCACCAGCGTTGAAACCGTCTCGACTCCTTTCAACGGCGCCTCTTACCCGCACGCCACGCTGACTTTCTACGAGTTCCCCGCGCGCAGCGCCATGCCGCCCGTCAAGCTCACCTGGTACGACGGCGGCCTCAAGCCCAACAAGCCCGAAGAGCTTGGCGATGAAGAGTTGAACAAGGAAGGCGGCGCGCTGCTCATCGGCAGCAAAGGCAAGCTTCTGTACGACACCTACGGCTTCAAGCCCAGGCTCCTGCCCAAGTCGCTTCATGAATCTTTTGGCAAGCCCCCGCAGAAGCTTCCGCGCATCGCCGGCCAGGCCCACGAAATGAACTGGGCGGACGCCTGTAAGGGAAAAGTGGAAGCTTCCTGTCCGTTCGAGTACGCGGCCCGCCTGACCGAAGTGATGCTACTCGGTATCGTTGCCCTTCGCGCCGGGAGGAAGATCTACTACGACGCCCCCAATATGCGCGTCACCAACGCACTGCAAGCCAACGACTTCTTGCGCCGCGAGTACCGCCAGGGCTGGTCAATATAGGTCAAGTTAAAATTAGGAAGATGTTCCTGGCAGCGCGAGTGGACTCTTCTCCCGCCACACGGTATTTTCCTCATGAGAGCCGTGCTACGCACCGCTTGATACGAATGTTTGCGGTGCCGGAATGCTTGTCGCTGCCGCGCGGCTCTAGCTTGCGCCTCGGTGATTTGCTCAACTGTCCGTAGGTCTGTGGACTACAGGCGGCGTAGGACGTTGCCCTTGTACCAAAACTGTCCTGTAAACCAGTAGTCAGCCTCTTTATCTTTCTTCTATCCTTCAGGTGAAGTTCAAGACCCGACAAGCAATTTCAGTCTCAACGGGCCCACCCCAGTTCAAGCCCCAAGCTGACTTAAACGCAAACACAGTAATGAGAGTGAAAAGGTATTCGTGTGCGCATTCGGGTGCGCACTTTCCTCTCGATGAACTTAAGGGGAGTCTCGATGAGGGGCGGCCATATAAATTCGCGAAATCAAACTGAACTATTCCTCCAAAAAGTGAGGCGCGTCCTGGGGCAAGGCCTGCTGCTTTCCGCCGTGGCGGCAGGAACTGCCATGCTGGGCGGCTGCACGGGTTTGGTTAGTGGCGCGAGCAGCAGCGGAAATCCGCCCTCGCCGTCGACTCTCGTGATTTCCAACATACAAACCGGGACGATCACAACGTCTAGCTCTCAGATCGTTTGGGCAACAAACGTCCCTGCAAACTCCTCGGTCGATTATGGAACAACCACTGCCTACGGCAATAGTACGCCAGTCGATTCGACGATGGTCACGAGTCACCAAGTGACGATTTCCGGTCTGGCTGCTGGCACGACCTACTACTACCAGGTCAATTCCAGCGACTCCAAGGGTAACAACGGACACAGCGGCGGCAACAAGCTCAAGACTGCAGGTTTCAGCATTGCGGGCACGATCAGTCCGTCAACGGGAGGAAATGGGGCGACCGTGACATTAGGCGGTGCGGCCAGCGCCACGACGACGGCAGACAGCTCCGGGAATTACACATTGGCTGGATTACCGAACGGGACATACATGATTACTCCCAGCCACGCGGGTTATACGTTTACGCCGAGCAGCCAGAGTATGACGCTCAATGGGGGCAACATTACAGGGGTGAACTTCACTGATAATGCCGCAGCGGTGGCGCCGACGATTACGACACAGCCGGCGAACCAGACCGTGACGGCGGGGCAGACGGCGACGTTTGCGGTGGTAGCGGCAGGGACGGCCCCGCTCGGCTACCAGTGGCAGAAGAACGGAGTGAACATCGCAGGGGCCACTTCGGCGAGCTACACGACGGCAACGACAACGACTGCGGATAGCGGCTCGACGTTCCGAGTGGTGGTGAGCAATTCAGCAGGCACGGTAACCAGCAGCGCCGCAACACTGACAGTAAACCCGGCTCCCGCCCCTGCAGTCCAGTTCCTGAGTCCGACACCAATCAACTTCGGAAATGACGTGGTCGGCGTTAAGTCGTCCCTGCCACTCATCATCAAGAACGCTGGCACGGCTACCTTGACGATCACTCAAGTCACGGAAACTGGCTCAGCTGCCTTTACCGTCACCGGACTCTCGCTGCCCTTGAGCGTGAACGCAGGGCAACAAACCACGATTACGGTGGCCTTCCTGCCGACCGCAGTGGGCACTGTGTCCGGCAACCTCTCCATCGTGAGCAACGCGCCTTCTTCGCCTAATTCAGTAGCCCTCAACGGCACAGGAATCGCAGCCACTCTCACGCTCAGCATCAGCCCGACGAGCCTGAACTTTGGCAACGTGACAACGGGAACCTCCTCACCCACTCAAAACGTCACGATTACCAACACCGGCAATTCCAACGTGGCAATTTCGCAGATCAGCTTGACCGGCGCCGGCTATTCCATGACCGGCGGCAGCGCGCCTGTCACGCTCTCCCCGTCCCAATCCATCACCTTGGTTGTGCAGTTCAGCCCTACGACCGTTGGAGCCCCGAGCGCCAGCATAACCGTTGTGAGCAATGCGACCGGTTCGCCCGCCACGATTTCACTATCGGGAACGGGAGTCGCGCCCCTACAGCATTCGGCGGCGCTGACCTGGAGTGCCAGCACCTCGGCCGTAGCCGGTTACAACGTTTATCGCAGCACGGTTAGCGGTGGCTCCTATACGCGGATCAACTCCTCGCTGGTTGCCTCTGCTAGCTACACGGACTTGACCGTCCAGAGCGGCACGACCTACTTCTACGTCACCACTGCCGTGGATTCCAGCGGAATGGAAAGCGTCTACTCCAACGAAGTTCCCGCTACCATCCCGTAGCTCCTAGTTTTTTCTCTGGGCCTCCCTCGGTCCTCATTTCGACCAACCGGAGACCTCTACGCCAACCCCTTAACTTCTGCCATCTCACTCATTTACAACAGCACTGGAGGGGGTATTCTCCTCTCCTAAACCCCTTGCTTGCCGGACGAGCCACTTCGTCACCTCACGTCGAGCGACTGCAGCTTGGCATTCACAAGGAAGGGATCATTGAACTCTGTCATCTCACCCCAGCCCTTGCCCAGGACTGGAAGGAGGCGCGCCGAAAGCGGTTTGTGCCATTTCACCGCCAGACTGGCCATGTCGCCGATAATCAGGGAAAGCTGTTCCGCGCTAACGTCGCCGGGGAGCGGAACCGTGTCCAGCCCCGTGCCGCACACCGCGGAATAGCTGAGCAGCGCATCCAGCGAGATGTGTCCTTCGCTCCAGCGTTGCGCCAGCCGCGTATCTTCCAGGATCGGCAGCATCAAACCGGTATATCCGGTTTGCTTTACTTTGACGTCTTTAACCGCCGCCGTGATGGTGGCCGCCGCCGTCAGCGTTCCGCTCATGCCGACCGGCTGCGTGGTCAGATTCTCGATAGCCGCTCCGATAGAAACATCTCCAGACGGCGCCGGCGAAAGATCGATCCCCATGTAGGTCCAGCCGGTTTCCTGATCGATGCGTCCTGCGTGCCCTTCCACGTCGAAGGCTGTGGCCGCGAGCGAATCGATTAGCCGCTGCCGGGCCATCCCGAGGTCGCGTGAATCTTTGAAGGCCGCGGCAACAATGTTCGCCGATTCCAGCGCAATCGCGAATTGATGTCCGAAGCCGGTGTGATACGCGGCGGGGAAAAATGGCGTCAGCGGCGGCACCATCGCAATGGTCGCAAAACGAAAATTGCCCTGGCTGTGCTCCGTGGTTTCTTCCAGTTTTTTCATTATGCGGGCCGCCGCGCCCACCGCGTTCCAGCGTACGCCGTCCTCGCCGGCCACCACGATGGTTCCATTCAGTTTTTTCGTGTTGCTCAAAATTTCTCCGAGCAGCTCTGCTTGCGATTCGCTGTCACCGGCGTTCAGCATCGCGGGGCCGATCGACGCCGCAAAATTCTCCTTCACCGCCAGCGCGTCGTATTCCTTAAAAAATGTGATGGCCTGTTCCTTCGACAGGCCCTTGGTGTATTCCGGAAAAGGCTGCGTGGCAATGCGGATGGTTTGCACCTGGTAGCCGCGCGATTCGAATGTCGTCTGCGCGCGCCGCAGCATTTTCAGTGCGTCCGCGATTTCCTGTTGGTATCGCGGGCGATCCAAATTGATGAACGCGGTGATGGCGCGGATCTTAGGGTTTGCCGGAGCGGCAGAGTTTTTCGCTTGCGCGCGAACAATTTCGCAGTTGAAAATCGAAGCCAGCAACAGTGCGGCCCCGAGACAGCGGGAAAATCCAATTGATGTGATGGAGTCGAGCGGGAAACCGTATCGTGAAGCGGATTTTGGACGCATGGGACGATGCTCCTGTAAGTGCACCCGCCACGGCGAGCGCCTCATTAGCATACAAGATTCGCTATTGTTTCGGCTTGATTGGATTTCGCTGCAAGAGTGGAGCGGGTCGCACTGAGCGCGCTAAGACGGTGGTTTTCACTAGCGACAGGCGGCTGAGTTACGAGTCACATTTTGTTTATCCAAACGCCGCGATGCCGGTGATGCGTTCGCCGATCACCAGCTTGTGAATGTCGTTGGTGCCCTCGTAGGTGTACACGCTTTCGAGATTGTTCATGTGCCGCATGACGCAGTAATCGTCGACGATGCCGTTGGCGCCCAGAATGTCGCGGGCCTTGCGCGCCGTGTCCAGCGCGATGGCCACGTTGTTCATTTTCAACATCGAAATGTGCGAAGGATCGACTTTGCCATTGTCTTTCAAACGCCCGACGTGCAGCGCCAGCAATTGTCCTTTCACAATTTCCGTGATCATCCACGCGAGCTTTTCCTGCACCAGTTGGTGCGAAGCAATGGGTTTGTTCGCGAATTGTTTTCTGGTTTTAGCATACTGCAGCGCGGTGTCGTAACAGGCCATTGCCGCTCCCAGCGCGCCCCACCCGATTCCGTAGCGCGCCTGGTTCAGGCAACTCAGCGGGCCCTTCAGGCCGACCACGCCGGGCAGGAGATTTTCTTCCGGAATTTCGCAATCCGTAAATGCCAATCCGGAAGTCACCGATGCGCGCAGGGACCATTTTCCGTGCACGTCCCAGGCCTTGAGTCCCGGCGTGCCTTTTTCCACCAGAAATCCACGAACTTTATCGTCTTCGGCTTTGGCCCACACCACGGCCACATCCGCGATCGATCCGCTGGTGATCCACATCTTCTCGCCGTTGAGCACGTACTTGTTGCCCTTCTTCACCGCGCGCGTCAGCATGCCGCCAGGATTCGAACCGAATTGCGGTTCCGTCAATCCGAAACACCCGATGGCTTTGCCTTGCTGCAAAAGCGGAAGCCACTTATTCTTCTGCGCGTCGCTGCCATACGAATAAATCGGATACATCACCAGCGCGCCCTGCACGGAAACAAAACTGCGCAACCCGGAATCGCCCCGCTCGAGTTCCTGGGTCATCAATCCGTAGGCGACGTTGGACATTCCCGCGCAGCCGTAGCCGTGGAGGTTGGCGCCAAAAAATCCCAGCTCGCCGAGCTGGGGAATCAAGTGTTTCGGAAACGTCGCTTCGCGGCTGTGCCTTTCGATGATGGGAATAATTTCGTTTTCAACGAACTGGCGCGCGGTCTGCCGCACGAGTTTTTCTTCATCGTTCAGTTGCGAATCAAAATCGATGTAATCGACTCCGGCATATCCAGCCATACCGCTCTCCTTGTTTCTGACAGCCCGCAAAGCGGGCAACGCGCGCAGAGATGGATGGCGCGCACAGCTTCCGGCCACTGGTGACGAATTCCTCGGGAAATGATGCGTTGCGGGGGCCGTTCCCAGGCTGCATTCGAATCGGCCACGGCCTTTGCTCTCCGAGTATAGCAAGTCCCGGAAAGAGGCGGCAACCTAGGCCCGTTCTCTAGCAGCATTCGAATCGGTTCGAGCCACTGCTTTTTCAGAGTCACCACGGTTTTAGAATAAGCAGAAAAAATAGGGCAGGTTCAAAATTTCTGTTTGCGGGTCTCCCAACTTGTAACGTTTTCACCCATCGCAGCTTGGCGTCTGGCGCAGGCTTCCCGGAAAATCAATCTAATAGACTTTGAATCAATGAGTTACACGAACCAAAGGGTTGGCTGACGAACTGCTTCCTTTAGGCTGGGCAGCAAACCAGAGCAGTATTCAGCAGGGTAGCCCGAAAGTGCCTGCTGGGGAAGAAGTCCTTCGAATATGAACGCTGATTCGAAACGAGCACCAAAGCGAAGCGGCCGGATGAGCGGATTCACGACCATGGAATTGCTGGTGGTCCTGACGATCGCGGCGGTCCTGACGGCTATCGCCGTGCCGAACGTTATAAGGATTACGCAGATCCTGCGCATTGGGGGCGACCTGCGCGATCTGAACGGCGCGGTGGCCCAGGCCAAGATGCACGCGGGCGCCGATTTTACGCACGCGCGGGCGCGAGCCAATCTCGCGGCGAATACATTTCAGGTGGAAATCTGGAACAAAACCGGCGGAGGCGGCGCAGGTTGCTGGCAGACCGTTGGCGATACTGATGCCGGCGGCAATCCCCGTTGCACCATCGACGGCACAACCCAGGTACAAGCTTTATCGCCTGGCGTCTCGTTTGGAACCGACAACGTGACAGCTGCTCCACCAAACACACAGACAGTATTTGGCCAAGCGGCCCCCTGCAGCACTGTCCCGGCCGGCGTAGGCGCTCCGGCAGGGACCCTAGCTAATACCGCGTGTATTGAGTTCAATTCGCGTGGTCTTCCCATCGACGCCAGGCCCGCTTTTTGGGGCAATCCCTACGGGGACGGCGCTTTTTATATCAACAATAGCACGGCGGTCTCCGCCGGCGTCATGGTGTACGCCTTGACGGTGGCGCCGACGGGCTACGCCTTGAACTGGTCGGTTGCGGATGCAGCCGGAAACGCAAACTGGAAGCACCAATAAGGAACGAAGATGAAACGGCAAAGCCAATTTCACAGTCTGAAAAGCCGAAAATCGCAGGCGGGAATAAGCCTGATTGAGACGACGATGGCCTTAGGCCTTCTGCTGGTCGTCTCGGCGGGAATCCTTGGGCTAGGGGCCATAGCGCTTTCGACTACCGAAAATCAGGGTCACCTGGCTGCCCGAACGGCGGAATACGCCCAGGACAAGATGGAACAGCTGCTGGCCCTTCGGTACGGAGACACCAACACGGACACGACGGTGTTTCCCGCTGTCATCGGGGCAGGCCCGGCGGGCCTTACACCGGGAGGCAGCCTGAGCACGACAGCTCCAGTAGCAGGTTACGTGGACTATTTGGATAAAGATGGCAACCTCGTCGCTGCAGGCGGCGCTTGGGAGTATATCCGAGTGTGGCAGATCACCCAGAATGCGGCGGGAAACTTGAAAACAGTCTCAGTCTTAAGCCGCGTCAGAGGCGGAGTTGGACAGACCGGGCAGCTGCCGCGATCCACGGTGGTAGCGATGAAATCAAGCCCGTTCTGAAGGCCGCATGCCGCAATCAAGGAGAGAGTGGAGAATCATGAAGCGCAAACAACAGGCAGGATTCACGTTACTGGAAACCATGGTGTCGCTCTTCGTGCTTTTGGCGATCTCCGCCATCGTCATGAACGGCATGAACCAGATGATGATGACACAAGGAACGATCGCGAACCGCACGGAGATGCACACCAGCGTGCGAGGCGCGACGGAACTGCTGGAACAGGAGATAGGACAGGCAGGGAGAATCGCGTTGCCGCCGCGCCCCGCCGGTGCGGTGGGTCCATGGTTGATGCTGACGCCGATAGTCGTTGTAGCCAACGCGCCTGTTACGGTCGCCGGCGTGCAATTTTCGCCCGAGTTGACGACGCTCTTCGCTGGCGAACAGTTGCTCGTGGACACGGGATTCAACCAGGAAACGATCACTATTAGTAATCCGGTCGGAGGCACGTGGACTGCCGGCCCCTTCTATAACAGCCACGGAGGTATAGGAGTTACGGTTCCCATCAGCGCGCCGGGCGCTTTTTCCGACGGAGTGTTGCTACCACCGGTGTCGACGGCGAACACATTGAAGCTGTTTGGCGACATCAATAGCGATGGGAACATGTTGTATATCGAATATACCTGCGTCCAGGGCACCGCAGCTGCTCCCGGATTCCTCTACCGCAACCAGATCGCATTTAACGCAGCGGCGAAGACCTGGGGAGCCCCTCCACTCCCTGCCAGCACGGCGCTGTTAACGAATCTTGGGACCAATCCAGGCGGAACTCCGTGTTTTACGTACCAGGTCCAAACGTCTGGCCCGTATACGTTCATCACCGATGTCGCAGTAACGCTGACGGAACTGACGCAAAACGCTGATCCGCAGACGCATATAAAGCAATCTGAAACCAAGGCGCTGCTGAACGTTTCGCCGCGCAACGTATTCGACGCCTACCTGCTCGCCAGGCAAGGCTACACGAACCGAGTTCAGCCAATGCCGCCGTCGGTGCTAAATCTATCGCAGTAAAGAAGAAAAGAAGGGAAAGGAAGAGCTCGCTATGAAACGGCGCAACGAAAAAGGTACGGCAATGCTGTTCGCCCTGATCCTGGTGCTGGTGCTTTCGGTGATGGGGGCTTCGATGATGTTCCTGTCACAATCGGAGACCTGGGGCAGCATGAATTACCGGATGATGACCCAGACGCGCTATGGCGCGGAGGCCGGGATACACGCGGCGGCCAACTTCCTGCTCTTCAACTATGTTCCGCCGCCTCCCACTGCGAGCGTTCCACCTGCGCTACCGCCTCTACCCGCCGGGTATAACCTCACCTTGCCCACGCCCGCCATCTGCGGCGGCATGTCCTGTTTAACGGATAACGGAGGGAACCAGGTTATTCTGTCGTCGATTCCCGGCGTGGCGTCGCACTATCCGGACGCCGCGCAACTGGCGGCCTTCCAAGCAGCGACAAACAGTACCGTGACGGCCGGTCCCACAACCGTAAATTACACCGCCTCCGCCCAGTTGCTTTCGATGGTGCAGATTACGCCGTTCGGAACGACGACGCCCAAAATGATACAAACATGGAAGATCACCGCGCATGGCGACATCACCAACGTGCGCAACGCGGAGTCAGAAGTGTCCGCGATTCTGGAAACTCAAATTACGCCGGCGTTCGCTTATGCGGCGTTTGCAACGAACAATGGCTGCGCGGCGCTGGACTTCACCGGCAACGGCACGACAAACAGCTACAATTCCGGAACCTTGGCAGTGAATGGCGCCGGAGTGGCGACACCGCCGGCGACGTTTAACAATTATGGAGGAAACGTCGGGACCAACGGGAACCAGACGGACAGCGGGAATAACGTAACGATCAACGGTTCGTTGTCGACGCCCGACGCAGGCGTGGGTGCATGCACGGCCAACAACGTTACAGGATTTACCGGAAATACCAACAACATTACTCAAGGAATAAACCACTTGGCCGCGCCCGTTACCTTTCCCACGCCGACGGTACCGCCGCCCGGGAACACCAACATCAACAGCTCGCAAACCCTTGGTCCTTGCGTCGTAAGCGCATGCAGCTATGGAGATATTAGCTTGAGCGGCCAAAATACACTGACGCTACAGCCCGGCGTTTACAATATCAACAGCATCACGCTATCGGGCCAGGCGCAACTTACGATTGCCCCCGACCCGGTAACCGGGAAGTACGGCCCAGTGATCATCAATGTGACCGGCAACAATCAAGCCACGCCGATCGATCTTTCAGGTAATGGACTCTCGAACCCGACGCTCGATCCATCGGCGTTGCAGATCGTTTACGCGGGCACAGGGACAGTCAACATCGTGGGCAACGGGTCCAGCGCAGCGGTGGTTTATGCTCCGAACGCGTCGGCTGATTTCAAGGGAAACGCGTCCTTCTATGGGTCAGTCATTGCGGCGCACCTGAAAGATGTCGGAAATGGGGCCATCCACTACGATTTGAATTTAGAGAGGAAGCTATTCACGGTGGGGACTCCAATGCTGAATACATTTACCTGGAGCAAGTTCTAACCTCTCTCAGCGGCGGAGCGCCCTGGCCTCCTGCCGTGTACGAGGCTTAGGCATTGAACGAGGGCCGCAAATCTCGCGGTCCTCGTTCCCATTTGTTGCTGCAGGCGCCTGGTTGCGACGCCGAGTTGTTTCTGCTCCAATACTTGAGTGACAGCCGCAAAGA
>Ga0209376_1000136_pt1 | contig 77991 bp, 60 predicted proteins | sample GraSoiAngelo_134_FD_185891 | JGI IMG/M metagenome (GOLD analysis project Ga0209376, IMG submission 185891) | Grasslands soil microbial communities from the Angelo Coastal Reserve, California, USA - 14_0929_05_30cm (SPAdes) (version 2) | ecosystem: Environmental > Terrestrial > Soil > Grasslands ... | reverse complement strand
CCGTAAAGAACTCTTTGCACTCCGCCCGGTTCAGCTTAAGATGACCGTTGCCGAGGACTTTCAGTTCTCGCATTTAGGGTGTACCTCCTCTTGGGGTTGGCGCTCCAGAGAAAGTACGCCCTTTTTTCTGCTCCAAAAACCGAATTTACACAAAAGAAGTTACGCTACCTTGTAAGCCTTCTGTTTACTTTGAGATGGCGGGGAGATTCCCGAGCGCCATAGTCGGAAATGCGAGAGACATGGGTTGGGGGTGTCAAGGGCACTTTGTTAAGTGGAGGGCGCACTTTGCGTCGGCGTTTGTCGGATCGATGATGAGGGCACGACGAAAAAACTGTGTGGCTCGATCTGGTTCGCCAAGTTCCTGCCACAGTTTGCCAGATTGGATCAAGTTCTCGATGCTGAGATTCGTTGCGAGATTGTCCAGCCTTTGCAGGGCGCGTACCGCTGCTTTCTTGTTGCCCGTTTCTGCAAGCGATTTTGCCCAGGCAATACCGAGTTGAGGATCTTGTGCTGCCCGACCGGCAATGGGAGCTATGGTCTGCGCGGCCTTCGCGAAGTCTTTTGCCGCAACATAGGCTAGCCCAAGGACCGCTCGGGCGTGAGCGTCGCCAGGCGTTTCTGTGACAACTTTTCGGAGCAATCGAATCGCTTCGCCAGGTTGACCGGTGAAAAACAAGGCAAGACCCAAATTGCGATGCAGGCCGGGAATTCGTGAGTCCCAAGTCGCGGCTTCGCGATAATGTTTCAGTGCCAGATCATACTTTTCTTCGAGCGCCTCTGCTGTGGCGAGATCGTTGAACGAGGAACCTAGTATGGTGCGCAACGGCGCTTCGGCTCGTCCGGCAGGATCCCGCGGTGATTTCGCAGCAGAGCGCCGTTCAGGATGCAGGTCCCGCTCATCGATCGGGGCCTGGCCGGGTCTAACGATGAATGCGTTCCGGTCATCAGTTTCGGAAATATCCGGAGCAAGAGCTTCGGCCACACGAGTTTCGTTGTTCGCTTTGGCAGTGACACGGTTTTCGTGTGCTTCCAGCAAGTGCGTCAGTTCTTGCGCCTTCTTGATTAAGTGCTCGCCCTCTTGCTTCCTTCCGGAGGCCAGCAGAATTCGTCCCAGAACAAAGTAGGCCTGCCGAACTGACAAATGCTCTTTGGGATTGCCACGTTCTCTGAGGTTGATGGCCTTTCGAAGATACGCTTCCGCCGACCCGCTCGCATTGCGGGCATTCGCATTAAGGCCGAGATACATCCAGATTTCCGGCCAGGAAGGGTTTATCTCTGCTGCCAGATGCAAATACCGATTCGACTCATCATAGTTTCTCTCAATCGAGGAAAAAATGCCGAGGAGATAGTTGGCCAGGAAGTGGCGAGGATTGAGTTTCAGCTCCTCCTCCAGCTGTGAGCGAATTTCAGGTGTCGGACTCCAGGCGTTTGCCTGTAGCAGAGTCCGCGCCCAAAAGTAGTGCGCGTCCGGCGTGCGAGGATCGAGCCGAAGCGCATTCTGGAATTCCACAATCGCTTCCTGAGGCATCTTCTGCTGTTGATAGCCCCGGCCAACAAGAACTCGAGACCAGCCGTAATCGCCGACGAGGGCCAGCATTTGGGAGAAACTCTCGGCGGCTCTTTCTTTTTCGCCCGCACCAAGTTGAGCCATGGCGAGTGCATAAAGGGGTTCCGCATCCTGCCTCAGCTCGACCGCCCTTGTGAGTGCTGTGGCAGCTCCGGTGTAGTCCTCGCTTCGTAGCAAGGCTTCTCCCTTGATGGTCCAGGCAAGGGGGTTCTGTGGATCCATTTCCGTGGCTGTCGTAGCCTGTTTTACGGCGTCCGAAGATTTCTTGGCGTACAGATTGACGATTGCTATCTCAACGCGAGTTTCCGCGATATCTGCGAACTCCAGGGATTCTTGGCAGAGCTTTGCCGCATCCTCGTATTCCTTTTGGTCTAGTCGAAGCTTTGCCATCTGCGCGAGGCCGAGCGCGATCACTTGTTGGCTAGCTCGGTTAATCGCGGCGGGATCGCCTGATTTCCGTGCGTCGATGGCTGCTTCCAGTAGTCGGGAAAGATCATCTGTCACCGGCGTTGATGCGCCTTGACCTTTGCTCTCTGCGCGGAGAACTAAGCTGAGTAGATCGAAGAGAGTAAGAAGGCAGAATGCGAGAATCAGCGGACGTTTCAACATGCCACACGAACAACCGGGACACTGTCAGGGATTTCCTGGTTCGGCCACAGCACGAACTCATCCTAGCATAAGGCCTCGGAGATAAAAGGGAGGGGCGCAACGGCTTCCTGCGCACCTCGTCCTGTATCTGCATCCGAGTGTTCGTTAGAAGGTCAGCCTCGTTTGAAATTCGATTACGCGGCCAGCCAAAGCGCCGCTCGCTTGGCCAAAGTGCGGATCGTTTATGGAGACGTTGTTCGCATTACGAGCGAACGGTATTAGGTTCAGCTTGTTGAAGAGGTTGAAAAAATTGGCGCGAAGGTCCAGTTTGGCCGATTCACCCTTGAAAAAAGGCACCGGCGTAGACTTGGAAAAACTCATGTCAAACGTCTGGTAGCGGGGGCCGCGGAACGAATTGCGGTGGATGAACGGCGGCCCCGTGGTACAGACATCGAAGTATGGCGTTCCAGCGATTGGGCCATTCGCTGCGGTGCAATTCCCACCCGGAACTATTCCGGGGAAGTTACCATTAACCTTCTTGAAAATATCGGTGCTGAAATCGCTTCCAGCGTTTCCGAGCAATTTGGCCGGGAGCGCCGGACAGAGCGTGCCTCCCGCAGGAATGGGAGGACAATTGTTGTTCTCGATCGGTGACCAGGGGAAACCACTATGGAATTGGAAAGTTCCATCCAAGTGCCAGCCGCCAAAGGCTTTCCCCACTAAATCACTCCGGTTTCTTAGAATCGGAAGATCGTAGAGCGCCGTGAACAGCATATTGTGGGTCACGTCGAAGTCGGATGGACCATAGTCCCAAGTCTGGTTGATCGGATAGAAGGGATCCCTGTTTCCTCCGGCCCCCTCCCAAGAGCCTCCATCCACGCTGCTGCTGTATTGATACTTGCCAAAGAATTGGAACCCATGAGAGAAGCGCCGCGTCGCGCTAACGTTAAGGGCGTTGAAGTGGCCATTCACGTCCGTGGTCGGAAAATAGACAGGAGACAAAACCGCGTTCACTTGGGGATAAACGCGGTTAAGTCCAACGATTCTCAACATTTTACGACTTTGGCTGCCCTGGTAGCCGACAGTAAAAAGAAAGTTCCAAGGTAACTCGCGCTGCACTTCCGTTGAGTATAGATATACATAGGGAGTGTGAGTCGTCTGAGGAGCGCCCCAGATTTCCACGTTGCCAGCGAGCGGCAGGCCAGTTGCAGGATTGAAAGTGGCGGCGATGAGAGGATTGGCGGGCCAACTCAGGGGGCTGTTGCTTTTACCTTCCGTAACAACAATCAAACCATTATCAAAAGGTGGAACACCCCATGGGTTCGCCGCGAAGTCGTTCGCACTCATGGCGCAGCAGAAACCTTCTCGGAATAGAAACGGAGGGTTCACGCGGCTGATGCCAGTCATCGTGTCCGTGATGCGGTTGTAGGCCACGCCGAAACCGCCACGTATGACCGTTTTATTCACGAACTTCGATGGCGTCCATGCAAAGCCCAGACGGGGAGCAAAGTTATTCTTGTCAGCGGGATAGAGAGGCCCGCCCACCCGCAACGTAGCAGTCAGCAGCGGATTGGGTCCGGAACCCAGGATGAGATTGCTTTGGCGACCGAATTTCTCATTCAGAGGTGCGAAATACTCATAGCGCAACCCGACATTAAGAGTAAAATTTGGCCGCAGCTTGATATCGTCCTGGCCGAATCCGGCGTAATCGTGCTGACGGTAATACTTGTGGACATCCGTCGGGCCGCCTGTCCTTGGATCCACATTGATCCCTTCGTAGATGGGCGTGCCGTCCACAAAGTTCCAAATACCATGGGCCACATATACGGGACGTGCGGCCCCAAATTCGTAATCGTTGTTATCCTGGTTTAGTGTGGCGATAAATCCGCCTTTGAGGCTGTGGCGTCCCAGCAGTTTGCTGAACGTGTCGCGAAATTCAAACTGGTTCTGCGCGAACACGCCCGGTGAGTTCGTCCCTTGGTTTGCTCCATACTTCACTCGGTCACCAGGGACCTGTTCAATTTCCCATCGCGGCAGATTCCACGCTACGTTAGAGTTGCTGGCCAATTGATTGGCGAAGAAGCGCGTCCAATTCAAACGCGCCTCATTCATCATTGTCGAGGAGAGGGTATGGTTCCAGATGAGGGCAACATACTTATTCCGCGGGTCAAAGGTAAGGTCTGCCATGGGACGTCCATTGGCACCGAGGTCGCCGCCAACACTATTTAGAGGTGTGATGTAGAAGCTGACAGCAAACAGGTCCCTTGCACGAGTGTAGTCCACGCGGGCGTTGTACTGGTTGCCGCTCGACTGAGTTGGAGCAAAGGTGATAACTTTCTGAAGATCTGCCACACCGTCGAGGCCGCATCCAGTTGTGTTTCCGTTGAAGAAGTCCGCATACTGACCATAGCTCATCGTGCAGCCACCATTGGCGGCTGAACCTACGTCTACTCCTCCGTTCACTACTTGGCAGCCGGCAGCAGAGCCGTAGCCTACTGCATTAAAATCTGAGCAACTTGGGGCCAAAACTTGTGCGATTCTGGGTTGCGATCCAGTCGCCGTGGCCAAATCTCCTACCACCGTGCCTTTTCGATTCGCGGCCATCCATTGCTGTAAGGCGGATGTCTCTAGGTACTGGCCTCCTGAAAACTGAACGTCGGTGGTACGGTCCCCTTCATAGGAGAAGAAAAAGAACAACTTGTCCTTCATGATGGGACCGCCGAGACCTCCACCAAATTGGCGCAAATTTTGACGGACCTTTTGCGGCGACTGGCCGTCCGGACCGCCCCACTTGTTGAAGGCGTTCAGGCCGGGAGAGTCGTCCTTGAAAAAACCGCTCCCATGGAACTGGTTAGTTCCGTTCTTGGAAACGACTTTGACTTGCGCCCCGGTGTTCCGTCCGTCTTCCGCAGAATAGCTGTTCGCGACGACAGTTACTTCTTGGATGGACTCCTGATTGGGTGTGAGAATCGCCGCACCGCCCCAGGTCAGACTGTTGACGCTTGTACCGTCAATCGTAAAATTATTGCCACTGTTGCGTTGACCGTTCGCGGTAACCTGCACCTGATTTTCCACGGAGAATATGGAAGAGTTAGAGCCCCCCGGTCCACCAGCGTTGGGCAAGTTAGCGGCGGTGCCGTTTGCCGCCCGCGCCCCGTCTCCAAAAACGCCAGGAGCCAGCCGCAGCAATTCATATGGATCGCGGCCGGTTTGCGGGAGTCGCTCGATCTGGTCCGCGCTGATAGTTGAGCTAACGTTGGCGCTCTCAGTCTGTAGACCGACGTCTGAGGCAGAAACGGTTACCTGCTCCGTGACAGCACCGACGTCAAGCTTCACATCGATACCTCGAGGTTGTTCAGCTTCTACCATAACGCCGTTGGCCTGATACTTCTTGAAGCCACCCGCTTCAACAACAATGCTGTAAGTGCCCGGTGCAAGCTCGCCGATCCGATAAAAACCTTCCGCACTCGCGACCGCGTCTCTGCTGGCGTTGGTCGCCTGATTTGTGACGGTCACCTTTGCCCCAGGGACAGCATTCCCTTGGGGATCGATAACGGTGCCCTGGATGCTGGCCTTGAACTGGGCGTGGGCGGCGGTGGCGAGAAACACGGCGCAGGCCGCGAACATGGTAGTGCGGATAAACAGTCTAGATAGGCTCATGAGTCGCTCCTTCACCCCAAAAAAACTTGCGAAATGGCCTAGCACCCTCAGCTAAATCGGTTCACTACTATTGCCGGGGAGTCTAAACAGCGTGTTTTCAAATGTCAAGCAATATTGATTTCGGGCAGTGGGTCCGTTTGAATTTTGACCCCTATTGTCACGATTAAGAAAATTCAAACCGACCCACTACGTGATTTCGATTCTGCCGGCAGCGACTCTTCGCTCTCGGCAGTGGGTCCGTTTGAATTTTACTTCTATTCTCACGATTAAGAGAATTCAAACTGACCCACTATGTGATTTCAATTCTCCTGGGCACGGTGTTTGGAATAATTGAGTAGGAGTCATCTCATGACCAAAGATCCGGAAAAACCAGGATGCTTCAGGCCCTACTAGCCCAGTCCTTCTAAGGCGTTTGCGGCACGGCTCGCGACCCGGTCGGGACAAGTTCCGCTGCGCCCCTCCTAAGAGCCATTTTGAGACAGGTTCTAGTCGACGCTCGAAGCTGGGTGCCGCAGGCTGGGTAAGGGCGGACGACCTGCTCAAAATGGATTCCATCGAGCACATGATTTCCCAGCCGGAGTTTGGCGCGATGCAGGTTTTTACCGGAGCGCAAGATAAAGGGTTCACTCACTTGTGAGTAAACTGGGGTGCCCCTATGATGCGGTTGCCATAAGTTATCTTGTGGACGGTTTTGGGTGCCGAAGCTGTTGAAAAGGGGTTATTTAGACGAAGCCAGACCAGGGGGGTGGCTTCTCGAAAGGCAAGGAGAGAGTGTCCATGGAAAACCCAGTCCCGGGGCGGTCCGACAAAATGAATACTGCCGAACGCAAGCCTGAACTGATCCATGAGCTTGTGTCCGAGCAAGCATCGCGCAACCCCCAAGCCTTGGCAATTTCGGCGGGTTGCAAGTCACTCACATACTTGGAGCTGGAGGCGCGCGCCAACCGCATGGCGCATCATCTGCGATCTTTGGGAGTCGGCTCGGAAGTTGTCGTTGGCCTTTGCGTGGAGCGTTCCATAAGCCAAATCGTGTGCGCTCTGGCGATCCTGAAAGCAGGGGGAGCATATCTTCCCTTGGATCCCTCTTACCCCACGGAACGCTTAAAATTCACTTTAGAGGATTCTCAAGCGCCATTTCTAGTCACAGAAGATCATCTTGCTGAGAGACTCTCCGGAAGTAATTGCCGGATAGTTTCTGTTGATGGTGCTGATCGAGTACAAATTGAGTATCAACGATCCGAAAGGCCCGTCAACTCCAGTCGTCCAGAGAGTCTGGCATACGTCATATATACGTCAGGATCCACGGGTGTTCCCAAAGGTGTTGCGATTAGTCACCAAAACTTACGGAATCTGATCCAATGGCATCAGGACACCTTCCAAGTAGCTTCCAAGGACCGAGCAACATATCTAGCAGGCTTGGGCTTTGATGCCTCAGTTTGGGAGCTATGGCCGTACATCACGGCTGGCGCCAGCCTTCATCTTCCGGAGGATTCGGTTCGCACGGATCCAGAGTCTCTCCAACGCTGGTTGCTGCGACAAGAAATTACGATCAGTTTTGCTCCTACGCCACTCGCGGAGCGCTTGATCACGCTATCGTGGCCTGCGCGCACATCGCTGCGGATTCTGCTGACCGGGGGGGACGTGCTTCATAGATTCCCTTCGAGGGAACTGCCCTTCACGCTCGTGAACAATTACGGCCCGACAGAGTGCACCGTCGTAGCGACCTCCGGGCCAGTTGGAGCCAGAACGGAGCCTGTTAGCCGGCCCACAATCGGCCTGCCCATTGCTAATACGCAAATTTATATTTTGGACGAGAATTTTGAGCGCGTCGCGGATGGTGCTTCAGGAGAGCTATTCATTGGCGGCAAGGGAGTTGGGCGGGGCTATCTGAACCATCCTGAACTCACCGCCGAGAAATTCCTTCCAAATCCTTTCGATTCCAACCCCGACGCACGAATGTACCGGACCGGAGACCTTGCCCGCTTACTGCCGGACGGCCAGGTCGAATTCCTGGGCAGAGGCGACGATCAAATTAAGATCCGTGGTCATCGGATCGAACCAAACGAAATTACGTCCGTCCTGGCTGAAAATCCGGCTATACAACAGAGTGTCGTTGTCGCTCGAGAGCTACAAGATGGAGAGAAGAGCCTGGTCGGTTACTTTGTGCCGGCTCCTGGAGTGCGAGTACGAGCGTCGGATCTCAAATCTGCGCTGCTAAAACGCTTGCCCGACTACATGGTGCCAACCGCTTTTGTGCAATTAGAGTCCCTACCTCTTACACCGAGTGGAAAGGTCGATCGGACAGCACTGCCACGGGTGACGTCAACAAACACCCTAACCGACAATACATACGTTGCGCCGCGCACGCCCGTCGAGGAAAGAGTCGCGGGAATCCTTGCGCAGCTTCTAGGACTTGAAAGTGTCGGCGCTGAGGACAATTTCTTCATGCTCGGCGGCCATTCACTTTTGGGAACGCAGGTGATTATTCGACTCAGGGATATCTTCGGGATCGAACTGAGCCTGCGAACTATCTTTGAGGCTCCCACGGTCGCTGAACTTGCCGCTCGTGTCGAGGCTTCCCTGATTGCGAGACTGGAAGCGATGAGTGAAGAGGAAGCCCAGCGAATTCTCGAGCCTCCATCGGGTGGATTGCTTCAGGCAATTTAAGATTGACAGGCGAGCAGCGCATGTCATCGGGACCAAAAATGGTGGACTCAGCTCCGAGCCTAGTGCGTTTGCTCGAACCGGAAGTCCTTGCCAATCCGTACCCGCTCTTCGAGGAGCTGCGGACGAAAGCTCCTGTTTACTGGGATCCTTTTCTTCATGCCTGGGTGGTAACGCGCTACCAGGACGTAGTCAGAGTCTTGCATGACTTTTCCGCGGATAGAACGCCGACTCCCGAATATCTTGAGAAAATTGGCCTGGGCGATATAGCTCCGATCGCACAGGTGATGGTAAAGCAGATGCTCTTCCTGGATCCGCCTACCCACACGCGGATCCGAAGTTTGGCTTCTTACGCGTTTACCCCCCAACGTGTGGAGATCCTGCGGGGTCACATCCGCGATGTAGTGAAGAGGCTCATCGACGACGTCGCGCCCCGTGGGAAAATGGATGTAATCGCTGATCTTGCTGAGCCGCTCCCGTACGTCATCACGGCGGAAATGCTGGGAGTTCCGGTCGAGGATGCTCCTCAATTAAAGATATGGTCGCAGGATTTCGCCGAGATGCTCGGGAACTTTCAGCACAACCCCGATCACTTTCCGCGGGTGCGCCGTTCTGTCGAGGAAATGACGAAGTATTTCGAATCGGCGATCCGAGAAATCAAGAAGCATCCGCGAGAAGGACTCATTCAGTCCTTCCTGACAGCGGAAATCGACGGAGATCGTTTTACCGAAGAAGAGACCATCGCAAACACTATCGTCACGATGGTTGGTGGCCAGGAGACGACCACGAATCTGATTGGAAACGGCGTACTTACGCTGTTGCGACATCCACAGGAACTCGAGCGATTGAAGGCCGATCTCGCCTTGATACCTTCCGCTGTAGAGGAAATGCTCCGTTATGAGCCGCCGAGCCAGCACACCGCGCGTCTCGCACCGTACGATTTGGAACTTGGAGGGAAGGAGATTCGCAAACGGCAAGCCACAATCGCCGTGATGGCAGCGGGAAACCGCGACCCAGAACGCTTCCCGGAGCCCAATCGCTTCGACATCACGCGCAAGGACAACCGGCACCTCTCTTTCGGCTGGGCAGCGCATTTTTGCTTCGGTGCAGCGCTAGCGCGCATCGAAGGGCAGGTCAGCTTTGAAGAAATGGTGCGCAGACTCCCTGACTGGTCGCTCGACGAAGGTCCTCTCGTTTGGCGGACAAACCTCGGGCTTCGCGGTTTGCGGTCTTTGCACATTCAGTTCGGCACGACTGAGCGGTACAAGAGTTACATTTCAGGTTCAAAGAGCGCATAGACGAAACACTCAAGGGGTACCGAGCCGTGGAACCAATTGCGTCGATAGGGCACCTTTCTGAGGCAAAGCGGCGCCTTCTTGATGCTCTTCTGAGTCACGAGAAGCCTGTTAGACGAGGAAGTTCACGAGCGATAACTCGTCGCAATACTTCCGCGTCCGTCCCGTTGTCGCTTGCCCAAGAAGAAATTTGGCATCGGGCCCAGGATGCCATCGACAAGCCTCCTTTTTACAACGAATCAATAACGATCCATCGGCAAGGGGCGCTCGACGTAGCTGCTTTGCAGCAAAGTCTCACCGAGATTGTGCGGCGACACGAAGCTTGGAGAACGACCTTTTACACTTTGGATGGTCAGCCGTTTCAGATAGTGCATCCAGCGCCGGAGCGCTTTCCAATTAGCACCTATGACCTTAGCACGCTACCCGAATCAAGAAGGGAAGAGGAAGCCCTCCGACTGGCGTCGGAACAGGCGAGAGAACAATTCAACCTCGAAACGGGCCCGCTGCTCCGTGTCAGGCTGATCCACCTAGGCGACACGCGTCATCAAGTGCATGTAACCATGCATCAAATCATTGTTGATGGGGTCTCAGTGTTCCGAATATTTCCCCTTGAACTAATCAAGTTATATGAGGCTTTTGCGGAAGGTCGCCCTTCGCCTCTCCCGGAACCAGGTATTCAATATGGAGACTTTGCGAGGTGGCAGAAGGAGTTTCTCGGAGAGGAGATTCTTGAGCGGCAACTGAACTATTGGCAAGAACAACTGTCGGGAGAGCTTCCATCTTTGGAGTGGCCGTGCGACCGTCCACGCCTTTCCATAGTAACTTACCGGGGATCAATCGCTTCGGGCGAGTGGCCGAGCGTTGTAGCGGAACAGCTGCACGAAATTTGCCGAGAAGAATCAGTCTCCCTGTTCATGGTTCTTCTTGCCGGTTTTGTTCTCTGGTGGCACCAGTACACGAAGGAGAGCGACATTATTGTGGGGACCTTGGCTCCCGCGGGACGTGAACAGCAAGAAGTTCAAGGACTACTCGGTTGTTTTCTAAACCCAGTTCCCCTTCGGTTCAGAATCACTCAAAGCATGACCTTTCACGATCTGCTTCGCCAAACCCGCGAGGTTGTTTCGGGAGCGGTAGCGAATGACGACGTGCCATTTTTTCGTATCTTGGAGCGGGTCGGGGGGAAGCCCGGTCTCAGCGAGAATCCCTTATTCGATGCTGTAATTTCGTTGGCACCCAGACTGCCTGATTTGGGATCTGGCTGGGATCAAACATTTATGGATGTCGAAAGCGGCGGGTCTACATGGAACCTGTATCTTGAACTCAACGAGCGGTCCCAGGGCATAGTATTCCGCACACAATACAATCCTGACCTGTTTAACGCCGAAACAGTGTGCCGTATGACTGACGATTTGAAGTTGCTGCTTGAGGCGGCGGCTGCGGAACCGCGGAAGACTATTTCCGAACTTTGCAGGGAATGACCTTGGAAAAACAGCAGCCAAATCCCGAAAACATTGGCTTGTCTCAGTCCAAGCACGTGCTGCTTGAAAAATATCTCAATAAGCAGGCAGCACGTAAGCCCGAGGCAAAGTCGGCAATTCCCGCGCCACCGTCCGGTGAACCTATTCCACTGTCTTTTGCTCAACAACAAGTGTGGCTGCACTCGCAGATGGCCGGCGACACTCCCATTTACAATGAGGCGGTCACCATCTACCGGCTAGGCCCACTTGATTTGAAAGTGTTTGAACGTTGCATGGTGGAAGTCCTTCGCCGTCACGAAATCTGGCGAACCACTTTTGACACGGTCGGCGGTTTTCCCATCCAGATTGTTCAATCAGCCCCCCATAGATTCCCGCTGGAGATGACCGACGTCCGACACTTGGAGGAATCTGAGAGAGATAGGGAAGCAAGGCGACTGGCGACGCAGAGTGCGCAAAGGCCCTTTAACTTGAAGAAGGGGCCACTTCTGCGTGCCATCGTTGTTCGGCTAGGTGAGGAAGAGTATCGCGTCTACATGACGTTTCACCTGTTGGTGTTTGACGCGGTCAGCGCGTACCGTGTTTTTCTGCCGGAATTATCGGCGTTGTACGAGTCTTTCTCCGCCGGCAAACCGTCGCCCCTCCTGGAGCCGACCCTGCAATACGGAGACTTCGCATATTGGGAGCAGAAAACATTCGCGGACGAAAGTCTGTCAAGTCAACTTTTGTTCTGGCGCGATAAGCTATCCGGCGAGCTGCCCGTTCTCTCATGGCCTAACCACCGTCCAAGGCCACCCTATGAGACCCATCGTGGAAACGTTGAGCGATTTAGATTCGATCCAGCAATCGTCCCGGCCTTAAAAGCCTTCTGCCAGCAGGAGGGCGTATCGTCATACATGGTCTTGCTGACGTCTTATGTAGCGTTGCTAAACCGTTATACCGCCCAAGAGGATATCGTGATTGGCGCGCTTTCAGCGGGCAGGAGGTGGCCTGAGGTCGAACGGCTGCTCGGGGATTTCGTCAATCCGCTCCCTCTCCGAGTGGATCTCTCCAGGAATCCGACTTTTCGGGAGCTCACGAAGCGGGTTATGCATGTCGTGCTGGATGCTCTCACGAACGAACAAGTTCCCTTCGAAATGATTGTTAAAAGTTTGCGACTGCGGCCCGATCCAAGCCGCAGCTCGATTTTCCAGATTATCTTGTCTAAACAACCGCAATTGATACCTGTCTGTCCGGGGTGGAATCTCGCGACAGAGGAAGTTTCGAATGGTGCTTCAAAGCTAGACCTGATGATCGTCATTGATGAGCGTCCCGATTCTTTATCGGGGCCTATCACCTACAACACCGACTTGTTCGACGTTTCGACGATAACCAGAATGGTCGAGCACTGGCAGAAGCTTCTCGAGGCAGGACTAGCACACCCCGATTGCTGCATTTCAGAGCTCCCACTGCTTACAGACACCGAGCGCAAGCAACTTCTAGTGGATTGGAACAATACGCTCGCGGACTATCCGAAGGACAAGTATCTGCATGATTTAGTGCAGGCTCAAGCCGAGAGGACGCCAGACGCTGCGGCGGCAGAGTTCGAGGAGGCGCGTCTTTCGTATCGCGAACTCAATGCACGTGCCAATCAGCTCGCCCATTATCTAGGGAAGCTAGGAGTTGGGCCAAATGTTTTGGTCGGCGTCTGCATGGAGCGCTCGCTGGAAATGTTGGTAGCCCTGCTGGGGATCATGAAGGCAGGAGGAGCTTATGTGCCCTTGGATCCTTCTTTCCCCCAAGACCGCCTCGCCTACATGGTGGAAGACAGCCAAATGTTTCTGCTCGTCACTCATCGCGAAGTTGACAAGAATCTGTCGGTCCGGCCGGAATTGGTCGTTCGCCTGGACTCTGATTGGCCGGAGATCTCAAAACGAAGAACTGATAGTCCGACATTGCTGAGTGCAAGCTCACAGAACCTCGCCTATGTGCTCTACACCTCTGGTTCGACCGGCAAGCCCAAGGGTGTCGAGATTCCGCACAGCGCACTCATGAATTTTGTACTTTCGATGCAGCACGAGCCGGGCTTCACGGCCGGGGATGTGATGTTGGCTGTCTCCTCCGTGTCCTTCGACATTGCAGGGCTCGAGTTCTATGTTCCGCTCGCCAGCGGCGGAAAAGTGGTGATCGCCAGCCGCGAAGAGGCCCGCGATCCCGTCCGGCTGATAACACGAATGCGCGACTCCCGGTGCAACGTGATGCAGGCTACACCTGCTACCTGGCAGGCTTTGATTGATGGCGGCTGGCAGGGTTCGCCAGATCTGAGAGTTCTCTGCGGCGGGGAGTCCCTTTCCCGCTCTTTGGCACAAGCGCTCCTTGCACGCTGCGCGGAATTGTGGAACATGTACGGCCCGACGGAAACCACGATCTGGTCAGCGATTCACCGGGTCACTTCCGCCAACGGGCCAATTCCGTGCGGCCGGCCGATTGCCAACACTCAGCTCTTTGTTCTCGACCGCCATCGCAATCTAGTTCCTGCGGGCGTTATCGGCGAGCTATACATCGGTGGTTCGGGTTTGGCGCGCGGGTACTTGCATCGCCCCGAGCTGACACTGGAACGCTTTGTCAAAAGCCCTTTTGGACCAAACGCGCGCTTGTATCGCACGGGCGATCTCTCGCGGTGGCTCTCCGACGGCACTCTGGAATGCCTTGGCCGCAACGATAATCAAGTAAAGATCCGCGGATTCCGAATCGAGCTGGGGGAGATCGAAGCTGTGCTCGGCCGCCACGAAACGGTGAGTCAGTGTGTCGTCGTCGCGCGCGAACAAACGCCTAATGAGAAAGTCCTGGTGGCATACATCGAACCGAGGCCGGGATTGGTGCCGGACATCAATGATCTGCGGACTCATCTGAGAAGGGAACTACCCGACTACATGCTCCCGTCAGCCATCGTCTTGATGGACAAGTTGCCGCTGACGCCCAACGGTAAGATTGATCGCAAGGCGCTGCCACCTCCGGCAGAGCAGTACGTCGAGATTCCAGGAGAGTTTGTCCCGCCTCAAGATCCGCTTGAACATGCGCTTGCCAGAATATGGGCAAAGATCTTAAGAGTGAAACGAGTGGGGCTGAAAGACAATTTTTTTGACCTGGGCGGACATTCTCTTGCCGCAGTCCGCATGTTATCCGACGTCGAAAAGCTGAGTGGCAGAACGCTGCCACTTGCGACCCTCTTTCAGGCTACAACGGTGGAAGCACTTGCCGAACTGATACGCAGAGAGGGCTGGACCCCGTCGTGGTCATCGCTTGTGCCCATGCAACCACGCGGATCAGCAACTCCATTATTTTTGATCCACGGTGCCGAGGGCAACGTTTTGCTGTACCGGAATCTGGCTGCCTATCTCGGACCGGATCAACCGGTTTATGGCTTGCAATCACAAGGTTTGAATGGCAGCGGCCGCCTCAACACAACGATTGAAGACATGGCGTCCGAGTACCTAAAGGAAGTAATGACTGTTCAACCGCACGGTCCGTACTTCCTGGGGGGCTACTGCCTTGGAGGAGTTATTGCCTTTGAGATGGCACAGCAACTGAGTGCGCTTGGCGAGAAGGTTGAACTCGTAGCCATGCTTGATACGTACAATCAATGTGCGGTTCCAAACTCGATATCATTTCCGAAGCTGGTCGTGCACTTCTTGCAGAATTTGTGGTTTCACGGCGCCAACATGTCTTCGCTTCGATGGAAAGACCGTAGAAAGTTTCTCAGGGAGAAAGTCGATGTTGGACTGTCCAGACTCCGGATCAGGCTGCATGCCGGACGTTATGCGTTGCTGCGTGCTTGCGGCCGGAAGGCACAGAACAGCTATCCGCATTTGGCCATAAAGAAGGTGAACGATCAAGCTGCGCTTCGCTACGTGCCTCAACCTTATGACGGTCGTGTGGCTGTCATCCGTCCAAAAGGACACTTCTTGGGCTTGACCGACGCAAGCTTAGGATGGCGCGAAGTCGTGCCCCATGGTCTGGAGGTTCATCAGCTCCCCGTTTATCCCAAGGGCATCCTAGTCGAGCCATTTTGTCGTTTGCTAGCCAAGACCATGAAATCGTGCTTGCAGGACGCATGAAAGGCTCAAGCAAGTCCGGCCAGAGGTTCTTCGGCGGTGCTGTATTTTGCCGATAAAAGCAGACGAGATTCACGTGTGGAGTGGCCGCATCGCTGCGGGAGAGGATTGCTTCCTCGCACTCTTCAAATCCTTGTCGCAAGATGAAACTGAGAGAGCCGCGCGACTCCATTTTGACAAGGACAGACGATCTTTCATCATTTGCCGCGGCTTGCTGCGCTCAATTTTGGCGGGCTACCTGGGACTTAAGCCAGCCGAGATACGGTTTGAGTATGGTCCACAAGGCAAGCCTTCGTTGCAGAATCGTGCCATGTGCTTCAGCGTTAGCCACTCGGAGGATCGGGTGCTTTACGCCTTCTGCAAGAATTGCGAACTCGGCGTCGACCTAGAATATGTACGCGACCTACCCGATGCTGAGATCCTCGCCCAGCGGTTTTTTGCTCCTTCCGAGTACATCGAGTTTCGCGGCACAACGTCGGCCTTTCGCACAAGGGCTTTTTTTTGCTGCTGGACCCGCAAGGAGGCTTACATTAAAGCCACAGGGCGCGGCTTGTCACTGCCTCTGGACTCGTTTCAGGTGCCTATATTGCCTGAACAACCCGCGCAGCTCAGAATTACGACAAGGCCGAGCGAACACCTCTCCGGTTGGAGTCTGAGACACCTGGACCCTTCACCCGGATATGTGGGAGCCTTGGCCGCCCCATTGGTGTCCTTTCCCTTGGCCCACCGGACTTTCGAAATGGCTGAAGAGTGCATGGAACGTATTCGTCGGCCCGAATCCTCCGTTCTTGCGGGACTCACTAGGAGCTGACAGCCGAATCTTGTGGCTCGTAACCCCACAAAAAGAAAAAGGCCGGACGTCTGTGTCCGGCCTATGGATCTCAAAATGGTTGCGGGGGTCAGATTTGAACTGACGACCTTCGGGTTATGAGCCCGACGAGCTACCAGGCTGCTCCACCCCGCACAACCACTATATCGGACGTGCACGCTTCCGTCAAACCATTGCAATGGATGAAGTATTCTTGTGAATCAGTCTAACGAGAGCTACCACTCGTTGTAGGGCGTGTTATCGAACGGCGAAACCCGGCTCGAATTGGAATGAACGTCGACCATGCCGGTACTCGATTGGTCCGGGCTGAATACCACGCTATCGTACTGTGGCACCCAATCCTTTGCCCGCGTCATCGGATCTGTTGGAACTGAGCGCAGGTAGCCAGACTGCACGAGGTCGTCGATGGATTGTGGTGCCGCCTGCTTGTCGAGGGTGTAGTTATCGATCGAGTATCGAATGGTCTGAAGGTTATTTTTCAGTACGGCCTCGTTGGCCTTCTGCACCGACCTGTCGTACCGTCCCACGGCCATCCCAATCAAAATGAGAATGATCGTAATGACGATCATCAACTCGATGAGCGTAAACCCCGCTGCTGCCAGTCTGCGCCCACGTTTCAGTGACGCTGACTTGCGAGTCCGAATTTGCGACAACATTCTCAATTCAAGTCCCCGCCTGAACTACCAATCGGAATACCTCGTCCCGTCAAGAGCAGTGCCCGTCGATTTCGAGTACACGTCGAACACATTTTTGCCGCCCCAACTCGTCGAATCCGGATCGTCCTGAACGGCACGCAAGCCCCATTCAGCACGGCCGGTCATGGGGTCTACAGGAATCTTTCTCAGAAAGCGAATCTTCCGATCGCTGCCCCCTGCGAGTTGCACTGGCTTCACCAGCGTTTCCAGATCCGGTGGGTAGCCTTCGCTCCCGATTTCCACGCGAATCTGGTTCCGGTCGGCCGCATCTTTGTAACGGTCGATGGCATCTTTCATTTCCCGGAGGTCGCGTCGAAGCTCCGCTTCTTTCTGTCGAATGATGGTGTACTTCGCGATGGGCAATGCGGCCGAGGACAGAACCATCAGAATAGCGCACGCGATAATCAACTCCAGCAGTGTCATCCCCGACTCGGAGCGAGATGGCTTCCGCCCGATTCCTCTGACAACTCGCCTGTGGTTTAAGGTGTCTCGCAACATTATTCGTACAATCCGAAACTATGGCTGGACTTGCACCGTCGCCTCGCTGGTAATCAGCGGGATCAGATTCTGCTGCGAATCTTTCGCGTTCACTTGCACAATCGACAGGTTCGATGAGCCGGGCGCCAGACCTTTGATCACGATCCCGAGCAGCGTCCCGCTTCCGCTCACTCCAGCGGTGTTCGGCCCGCGCGTCGCGGAAATAATCGACTGGCCCTTATCCTTGAAGGGCTGGTGCACGATGGCAATTTCCTGCGTCCCACCCGATAGGAATCCGCCGTGCCGCACCTCTTCCACGCTGATGACCGCAGGGTTGTACTGCAGAAGGAGCGGGATGGAGAAGAGGTCGTTCACGTTCTCAATAACGACTCCGATCGTGGCTGTTTGTCCCGCCTTCAACGACAAGCTTTGCGGTTCAAAGCGAAGCTTGGCCGCCACTCCCTGAGCCGCCGGCGCTGGGGCAGTCGGCGCGGGCGCAGGATTCGTCTGTGGTTGCTGCTGAGGCGTGACTGGTGGCGGCGCAGGTGCATGAATCTCAGCCTCCCGCTTCACTTGGACCAACGCGTCGGAGCCCGAATACATCGGCCGCAGATTCGCTTTTGTCCATTCGGGCATTCGCACGATTCGCGGCGTCAGCACGATCAGCACTTCATCCTCTTGGTGGTCTGTTTTATTGTGCGAAAACAGGTAGCCAAGCAACGGAAGCTTCGCGAGGCCCGGCCAGCCTTCCAGTGTCTTGCTGTCGGTCCGCTGGATCAAGCCGCCGAGTATGCTGACTTCGCCTTCCTTCAAGCGAATGTCATCCTCGATGACGCGTTGGCTGATGATCGGCTGCGTAATACCACCAATCGACTGATCGCCCGTATGCGAAGAGACTTCCACTTTCAATTTCAAGCTGACTTCGCGATTGGGATGCACACGGGGCGTAAGGTCGATATTCACGCCGACATCCTGGTAAGTAAACTGCGTATTCACCAGGGGGTTGATGCCGCCCGCCGTTCCTCCAGCGATTCCAATGCCGGACGAAAAACTGCCGGTCGCGATGGGGATGCGATCGCCAATTTTCAATTTAGCCGTCTGGCCGTCCACGGAGCGCACTTCCGGGTTTTGGATAATCTTCGTCGCCGTATCCGTCAGAACCGCATTCGCAGTAAGGCTCGGCAAGGTAACGTCGTATGCGCTCCCGTTCAAGTGCCTGAGCTGGGCCAATGTCGTAGCGGCGGTAGTCGTTGTTGTGCTCGAGCTGCTGCTCGTTGTGCTGTTCGGATTGATCGCGACACTGGCAGTTTGCCCGGGGAGAATGCCCAAGTCTCGCAAGCGATCGGTGCGCGCCTCCAGCACTTCCACCTGCACCACCACTTCCGGCTTGGCCTTGTCGATGTCGCGGATCATCTTTTCCGCAAGCATCAGCTTGTCGGGTGTGTCGCGCACAATAATGGCGTTCTGCGAGTTAAGCTGCTGGATGCGCTTCAGGTCGAGCAATTGACGCAGCCCGGTCACAATCTCGGTTAAGTCCTGTGCCTGAATCGTGTTTGAAATATAGAACGTCCTCACCACTTGCTCTTCATAATCCCGGCGTTTTTGTGGCTGATCCGGAATTACGAATATGATGTTTTCTGTCACCGCTTTTACGAAGGCTTTGCTCTCCAGCGAAACGATTTCCAGCGCTTGCTCCAGCGTCACATTGACCAAATCCACGGTTATGCGCCGCGCGGGGAAGTCCGGGTCGTAGACAACCGTCAAGCCTGCCAGTTTCCCGATCGTATCGAAAACAACTTTTGCGTCGCTGGAAGCTTTGTAATTGATAGGCGCTCGCGAGAGTGGCTTGATTTCCGGCGGCATCGATGCCAACGGCTGTTCGTTTGAATCGGTTGGTAGTTCCGCAGCCGCATCGGCCGCGCGGTTCTTTTCGGCGATCATTCCGACCGTTTTGCGAAGTTCCTGGTCTGCTATGGGACTCCCCGGATCGATAGCCAGCGCCCGCTGGAACTCACCCGCTGCGCCCGGCAAGTTGCCCTGATTCCGCAGCTCGACGCCGCGCTTGACGTGCAATTCGCTGGCTTCAAACCGTGCCCGGTTCAGCTTGATCTTGTAGCTGGCATTGTACGGGTCAGACTTGGCGGCTTTTTGGTAGAAGTTGAAAGCGGCGTCGTAGTCCTGAAGTGCCTCCGCCTTCTTACCTTGAGCGAAGTCGGGCCTGCCCTTCGGGCAACCCGCTGCCAGGAGTCCGAAACCAACACATAGTAATAGGCTTCCCCAGCGGCGCATGCTCTCTCCGAGGCCTCGACACGAAGCCCATGCAGCAGTCTAACATTCGATTTAGAGGCACGGCAAGGATGCTTAGGTTGGCTGCCCTCATCAATAAACAAATGCCCGTTGTGTCGCAGGTGACAAGCTTTCACACTGCAGTTATGATGGCAGGTTGTGGCTAAACCCGCCAAAAAATCAGAGAAGTCCGCGAAGTCCGGCGAGCAGATCGTTGCTCAGAACCGCGCTGCCTCCTATAACTACCATATTCTTGAGAAACATGAGGCTGGTCTGGTTCTCCATGGTACCGAGGTCAAGGCTCTCCGCGAGGGGAAGGCCAACATCCGCGATGCGTACGTCGATTTCAAGCCCGGAGGCGCATGGCTTGTTAACGCACACATTGCGCAGTATTTACCTGGTGGCCCTTGGAACCACGAGCCATTGGGTTCCCGGAAGCTCCTCCTGCACAAGAGGGAAATCGACAAGCTTTCCGGTCGTACGGAATCGAAAGGTTTGACCGTCATTCCCACGAAGATTTATTTTCGTAACGGCATCGCCAAGGTTGAAATCGCATTAGCACAAGGCAAGAAGTCGTGGGACCGCCGCCAGGATGAACGCACCAAGGAAGCCCGTAGGGAAGTCGAACAATCTATGTATCGCAATCGGAGGCGATAAACGCAACATGCAGATCACGCTCGCAACCCAGCTCTTCGCAGCGCTTGAAACCGAGGCCCTTGTTTCCTATGTGTTTGAAGAGACCGACCCCGTTCAGGGCCGTATTGCTGAGCTCGACCAGGCCACTGCAGGCTTGCTACGCAAACTTGCCAAGAGCGGCGAGCTGACCGGCAAGATGCTCGAGTTCACCCTGATTCACGCGCCTGCGAGTCTCAAGGCCGCACGGTTGCTCCTTGTTGGAGCAGGGAAACGCGAACAATGGAATACTGCGGTGCTTCGCAAACTTGCTGGCGCCGCCCTCCGGTATCTGAAGGCTCGCTCTGTCAAGAACTTCGCTCTGCTCGTTCGAGAGGGCCATGCCACGGGGGATTCCGCCCAGGCCATTGCCGAAGGCGCGCTCGCCGCCAATTTCGAAACTGACAAATACAAGACCGATAAGAAAAACGACAAGAAAGTTGACACCGTCCTGGTCGCCGGATTTTCCGATGCGGAACGCGCTGCCGGAGAAAAGAGTCTCTCTAGAGGCCGCATCATCGCCGATGCGCAAAACTTCGCTCGCGATCTTATAAACGAGCCTTCCAACAAACTCAGCCCTCGTATCCTGGCCGAAAAAGCCGAGGCCATGGCCAAAGAGGCCGGACTCGCTGTCCAAATCCTGGACGAGAAGAAAATCGCAGACCTGAAGATGGGCGCGCTCCTGAGCGTCGCCCAGGGAAGCGTCGAGCCGCCTCGCGTCATGGTCGTCACCTATACGCCGGCGAATGCGAAACCCGGCGCGCCCACGATTGGACTGATCGGCAAAGCCGTTACCTTCGACACCGGCGGCATCTCCATCAAACCTGCCGACGGCATGGAAAAAATGAAGTACGACATGGCTGGTGGCGCCACCATGCTGGGCGTTATGCGCGCTATTGCCGCTCTGAAGCCCAGCGTGAAAGTGATCTGCGTCGTTCCTTCCACGGAAAACATGCCCGGCGGCAAGGCTCAGAAGCCCGGCGACATCCAGACCGCCATGTCTGGCAAAACTATTGAAGTTCTCAACACGGACGCGGAGGGCCGCCTCATCCTTGCCGACGGCATCCACTACGCCAAGCAGCTCGGCGCTACGCATCTGATAGACGCGGCCACGCTCACCGGCGCCATCGTCGTAGCCCTTGCCAACGTCAACGTCGGCGTCTTCGGTTCCGACCAGGCTTTTACGGACAAGTTCCTCGCCAGCTCAAAAGCCGCCGGCGAAAAAATGTGGCAGATGCCCATTGACGATGACTATCGCGATTTCATCAAGGGGACCGTCGCCGATATCCAGAACATCAGCAGCGGCAAAGGCGGCGGTGCCATCACTGGAGCTATGTTCATCAAGGAATTTACCGGCGACATGCCCTGGATCCACCTGGACATCGCCGGCACCGCGTGGAATGACGACGCCAAGCCATGGCTCGCCAAAGGCCCCACTGGCGTGGCGCTACGCACTCTCGTTCACCTCGTCTTGTCCTATTGATTTGATGGATGCGCTTGCGGGCAAATCCGCGCAACTCAGGATTGGAAAATCAGCGCGCGGCGGCGTTTCATACGAATCACATAAAAGGAAATCAGAAAAGCCATCGTGCTGTAAGGCGCTGCACCGAAACTCCATCCGGCGATGAGGTGTGCCGGAAGGTAACAAATGAGCATGATCCATTGGAACGACGCTCGGTCAGAAATTATGCCAATGATGAATCCCGCCAGCGCGTAGCAAACAGCAATTGCAAGCCATGCGATCGGAAGCAAGGAAAGTCCCGTGCCTTGGAATCGCTCGGTGGCCAGGGGCGCAAGTTTCAGAATCCCGAAGAGTGGCAGAAAGCTGCCCACTAAAGCGGCGAGTAGCAACTCCTTCAGGGAAAGCCGCTTCGCAAATGGGTTGAAGTAATTCCAGATGCCCCGAGAGCGCGTTTTATCCGTGACTTCGTACGCCTCGCCGTCAGCAAGCAACCGCAAGGTTCCGCGCTCCAGTTGATATTCGCAGAAGCGATTGTGCTCACTCTGGTGCTCTTCCAGGATGGCTTCCCGTCCGGAGGGCGGAGAAAGCGCGGGACCAAGTTCCGCGGCGCGGGCTTCATGGCACCGCTTCAGTTCTGCCAAATTCGTCGTGTGGCGGCACTCTTGAACGATGCTTTCGGGAGGGCGGTCCATTAGTGATTTCCTGGACATGTTTCGCGTGGTAAGCCGCTTTCCATTTGTAAACCGTGTTCTGAATGCCACACTTGAACTCGTTGTTGTCGATTCGACGTAGCCAACCTTTACTTTCAACTCCACGATCATCAGCGTGCACGAAGCCGAATCAGTCAGATTGGTATAATGCCGGATCAAGTTCTGTCCATAATTCCGGTGGTTCGTCACACAATACGTAAAATCTGGAAAGTAGTTCAGGTTGGCAAGTTGTTCGTCAAACGGTTGGATATAGTCTTTTTGCGATTTCGTCAGGGCGTCTTCACGAATCTCCTGCAGATCGTCGTGCACAGCTATGGCGCGCTTGGATTCACGCAACCGTTTTTTGCCGCCGAGTACGATTTTTGCCGTTGTCAACGCAAAGATCAGAATGTCGGCGTCCCAGGGAATGGACATGGGCAGCCTCTACCTTTAGCTTCGAGTCTACGCGCATGGGCACGGCTTCAGTGGCTTATTTCGCCGCGGCAGGACGCCATCTGTTCACTGTCTCTTCGTTCAGGTCAGGATGGACACATCAGGAGAGACGCAGCTCACTTGGCGCCACTTCGCGATACCAGCGCTAACCATTCGGACGCCGAAACGGGCGCGCGCTGAACTCGCGATCGCGCCAGTTTGTATGCCATTTTTGTGATTCCTTGAACGCGCCTTCCGTTAGCCACAAACGGGAGCATACGCCGCGCGCGCCGCTCGATTCTTATCCGCAATTCTCGAAAATCCTTGCCATCCTCCGGCCGCAACTGCCCCCATGCGGTTGACTGCACCACGCCCGCCGCGCCGAACCGGTCGGACCTCAGGATTTCTTCCACAAATACCCGGATCGGCCCCTCGAAGGCGTTCAACGCATCGTGCAGCGCCACCACGCCCTGTTTCGCCAAGTGGGGCGTAAACAAATCGAAGTCTTCTTTTGCTCCGCGAAATGTATGATCTCCGTCGATCCACAGCAAACGAATCGGCCGGTTCCATCCTTTGGCAATTTCCCGTGAATACGCCCGGTGAATTTCAACGTGCTCCGTTAGTCCCGCTGCTTTCACCGACGCAAGAAATTCCTCAAACGTCGACGAGCCTGCGGCAATCCCGGGGTCGGTCGTGGATGGTGACGTGTGCGGATCGATCGCCACCACAGGTCCTAGCCCATAGTGCGCGGCGACGGACGCCAGCATCACTGTGGATTTGCCCTTGAAGCTGCCGATTTCAACGATTGTTCCGCGCGCCGGCACGCACGCCGCCAGCATGCCCAGGAATCTCGCTTCGTTTTCGCCGAGAAAACCGTCCGTCCGCAGAGTAAGTTGCCAGGCTTTCTCGATAACTGCGTCAAGATCCGCTGAAAGCGGGGCCATGGAATTTACCTTCTCCACCCTGCATCACATTTTTTCTGGTGCTTCGATCCCCAGCAGCGAGAGCGCCTTAACCAACTGCGCCTCCACCAATTCCGTCAGCCGCAGCAGGAACACCCGTTTCTGCTCATCCGTTTCCGACAAGATGTGGTGCTTGTGATAAAAATTATTAAATGCCTGCGCCAGTTGGAATGCATACTTAGCCATGAACGCCGGCTCTTGCGTCGCAATCGCCGCGTCCATCGCGTAATCCAGTGAACCGGCCGTAACCAACAGCTCCCACAACGAATTTCCCTCCGCCCCAGCAAGCAGTTGGTTCGCCGATTCCTTCGTTACTTCCATATTCGTCGCGCCTGCCTCTTTGCCCTTCCGACGAATCCCTCGTATCCGCACCACCGCATACTGGCAGTAAGGTCCCGTCTCCCCTTCAAAACTCAGCGCGTCCTTGAAGTCGAATGCGATAACCGCATTGCGCGTGAATTTCAGCAGAAAAAATCGCAGCGCCCCCACGGCAATCGCATGCGCCGTCGATTTTTGTTCCTCCGCTCCCATCTCCGCATGCCGCTGCTGCACTTCCGCCAGCGTCGCCGTCTCCAATTTATCCAGCAGGTCGTCCGCTTTCACGCCAAACCCCTTGCGGCCGCTCACTTCCACGTACGGCTTCTTCGCCTCTTCTGGCGTAAGCTCATAACCCATTTCCGCCGCGCATCGCGGCGTCAGCGCCACAATCTGATACGACAGGTGAATCGAGTGCTCCGCTTCCTTCTCATGCCCCAGCGCCCGCAGCCCCGCTGCCACCACCTTCTGCAAATATGCCTGCCGCGCGTCAATCACGTTGTAAACGCTTGACGCTGGCTCCCCAAAGTGCGGCGCCGCCGGATCATTCGCCGCGCTCGTCGTGGCCCAGACCGTTTGCCTTTCCGGCGCGTTTGGCCACTTCCGATAATGAAAGTCCTTCCCCAACAACCCGAATTTCCAGAGCTGGTAAGCAATATCCTTTCCGACGTACGTCACCGTCCCATTCGATCGCACAATAATCTTGTCCTGCGTATTCTTGTCCTCATCTTCGGAAGTCTTTTCCTTTCCCTCTTTTACTTCCTGAACATCTTTTACCTCCTCTTCCCAAGGCATGATCCAGCATCCTGCCATCTTCCCGCTCGTCGCCAGTTGAATCGCGCCCGACTTTTTCAACATTTCAAACGCCGCATCCCAAAAGCGCAGATGCAGAATTTCGCTCTCCCGCGCCAGGAGTTCGTAACCAATCCCCAGCCGCGCCATCGTGCGCAGGTGGCATCCGACGATCGCGTCCGCCACCACCTGTGCCACTTCGGCATCCTCGCCTTTGCCTTCTTCAATCGCCCTCAGGGTTTCCCCGCGCAACTTCTCCGCGCGCGCCTTGTCCTCGGCAAAGAAGCTCGTCGCCTTCGCATACAAGTCCCAGCAGTAATAATCGAACTTCGGCTCCTGCGCCATCATCTTCACGCCGATGGGTCTCCGCTGTTCCATGTGCAGAAATCCGATTACCACGTCCGCCACCTGCACGCCCGTATTGTCAATGTAATTCTGAATCTGCACCCGGTTCCCCGCGTGCCGCAGGATCCGCACCATCGTGTCGCCGAGCACTGCGTTCCGCACGTGCCCGATGTGCGCCGCTTTGTTGGGATTGATGCTCGTATGCTCCACAATGATTTTGTGGGACAGGCATTCCTGCCTGTCGTCCTTCCGATCTGCTGCGCCGCCGCTCGATTCTTTCTGAACCTCGACCAAAAAGTTTCCCCGGTCGAAATACGCATTCAAATATCCGCCGCCCGCCACCTCGACTTTCGCAATCCCATCAATCTTCCCCAATCCATTCGCAATCTCCTGCGCAATGTGCCGCGGCGCCTTTTTCAACCGCTTCGCTAACTCAAAACATACTGGCGAAGCCGCCTCCCCCATCTCAATCTTCGGCGGACGCTCCAGGGCAATCGCCGGCTCCACGCCAAACTTCTCACGGATGTACCCCGCCAGTGCCTCGCGCAACCGGTTCGTCAGTTTCTGATACACGTGTCCTCAAGCGAGCTAGAGTGGAATCCTCGAATCCAGCCAGTATAGGGAAGCGTACGAACTCGGTCAAAGACGCCGCGCAAATCCCTGAGTGAAAACTCGCGCTCCCGCCGCTTTCTCATCCTGAGCCTTGCTTCCTTTTGTCCCCTTAAGCCTCTCGAAAGTTTTCCTTTGACTTTTCAGTAATCCGTGATATACTTATTTTCGTATAAAACTGCATTTGGAGTGCGGGAGCTTGCTCCCGCCTTTCTTTTCCGGCCGCATCTCGGCTCCTACTACTCCAAAACAACCAAAATCGCGTCCTTTAGAATCAATCAGTTATGAAATGCTTTTCTTGTAAGTCCTTTCCTTTGATATTCATGCAAATTGATGGGGGGGTGGCGGGGCACCAAGCTTTCGATTCCTCACCCAGCACTGCATTTGCCGAAGTATTCCTGAACTTTGCTTCGAGGCTCCGCTCGTCGGGTTCTCTTGGCCCGCATGTTTGACACTCTCTCCCGCCGCCGATACTATCAAGTCTTCTACAACGGGACTTGAACGGGGCAGGCAGTTCCCGCGGCAGATTTCCATGAAACTAGCCTATTTTGATTGTTTTTCGGGCATTAGCGGTGACATGACTCTAGGCGCGTTGGTTGACGCGGGCTGCGATGCCGAACAACTCCGCTCAGGTTTGCGCGGCCTCCAGGTCCCCGGATGGGAGCTTTCTGCCGAAAAAGTCTGGAAAAACGGGATGGCCGCCACGTACGTCAAGGTCAAGACCGAAGATCAATCAAAGCACCGCTCGCTCAGCGCCATTCTCGAGATTTTGCAGAAGTCACAATTAGCGCCTGACGTTCGCCACCACGCTGCAGAAATCTTCGTCAAGCTCGGTGAAGCAGAAGCCCGCGTACACGATGTCCCCATCGAGAAAATTCATTTTCACGAAGTGGGTGCCGTCGACGCTATTGTGGACATTGTTGGGGCATGCATCGGTTTCCACGCCCTCGGTATTGAGAAATTTGCCTGCTCCGCTTTGAACGTCGGCGGCGGGACCGCCAAAATGGCCCACGGCGTTTTGCCCGTTCCCGCGCCTGCCACGGCGAACCTCCTGCAAGGCAAGCCAACGTATTCCAACGGTGTGCAAAGGGAACTCGTTACACCTACTGGTGCTGCCATCGTCGCCACTCTTTGCGATTCGTTCGGTCCGCAGCCGCCCATGAGCGTTTCCGCTATCGGCTATGGCGCGGGCACCGCCGATCTTGAAGGCCAGCCCAATGTTGTCCGCATTATGATCGGCGAAGCGGCCGAAAAAACCGTTGCCGGTTTCGACGAAGAAATCGCCGTCATTGAAGCCAATCTCGACGACATGAATCCGCAAATCTACGGCTACTTCTTGGAAAAAGCCCTGGCCGCCGGCGCCCTCGACGTGTACACCACGCCGGTGCAGATGAAAAAAAATCGTCCCGGCACCTTACTCACGGTTTTGTGCAAGCCGCAGGATACCAACGCATTGATGTCGCTGATCTTTGCCGAAACAACGACCTTTGGCGCGCGCACTTACGGCGCACAGCGCCGCACGCTCCCGCGCGAATTCGTAAGAGTTGCCACAAATTTCGGCGACGTGCGCATCAAGATTTCCCGCGTGAACGGCTGTATCCTGCACGTTGCGCCCGAATACGACGACTGCCGCAAGCTTGCCGTCGAAAAAAACGTCCCTCTCCAGCGCGTGATCAGCGAAGCCCTCCGCGCCTATGAAACGGGCGGGAAAACAAACTAGACATGCCAGCCAACAAACCCAAGTTCTATCTGACCACGCCGATCTACTACACCAACGGCTTGCCGCACATCGGCCACACCTACTCGACCATCGTGTGCGACACCATCCGGCGCTACAAACGCATGCGCGGCTACGACGTGGCGATGACCACCGGCACCGACGAGCATGGCGTGAACGTCGAACGCGCCGCGAAAAAAGCCGGCGTACCCGAATCGGAATTCGTCGCGAAAATGGCCGCGGAGTGGAAAGTGCTTTGGGACGAACTCGGCATTCCGAGCGACGAATTCATCCGCACCACGGATCTGAAGCACGCGCACACCGTGCAATGGCTTTTCAAGCTGTGCCGCGAAAACGGCTTCGTCTATCCCGGCCACTATACCGGGCAATACTGCATCTATGACAATGCTTATGTCGACGTAAAGCCTGGCGAAAATTGTCCCGATTGCGGCAGGCCCACGGAAACCGTCACCGAAGCCAACTATTTCTTCAAACTCTCTGCGTTTCAGAAGCCGCTTCTCAATTGGTACGCCAAGCATCCGGAGTTTATCCAGCCGGAATCGCGTCGCAACGAAATTCTCAGCTTTGTCGAGGGCGGCCTGCGCGATTTGAGCATCACTCGCACTTCGGTTCGTTGGGGCATTCCTGTTCCCGGTGAAGAGCCGCACGTTTTTTACGTTTGGTTCGACGCGCTCACCGCGTATCTCAGCGCCGTCGGCGGTCCCAATTACGAAAAGCAAGGCTACTGGCCCGCCGACGTGCACATCGTTGGAAAAGACATCATCCGGTTCCATACCGTCTATTGGCCGGCATTCCTGATGGCCGCCGGTCTCCCGATCCCCAAGCAAGTCTGGGCGCATGGCTGGTTTCTGATGGACGCGGCTAAGATGAGCAAGTCCAAAGGAAATGTGGTGACGCCGCGCCCGATTGTAGGTGTGCTGGGCATGGACGCGCTTCGCTACTATCTCCTGCGCGAAACGGTATTTGGCCAGGACGGAAATTTCAGTTACGACACGCTCGTGACGCGTTACAACAGCGACCTGGCTAACGGCCTCGGCAACCTCGCCAGCCGCACCACAGCTATGATTGAGAAATACTTTGGCGGCTCAGTTCCGAACCCCTCGGACGCGACCAAATTTACGTCGGACGATGAGAACCTGGACCAACAGGTCCGCTTGAGGGCTGATGTCCTGGCACGAGACGAAACTCCAATGGGGGCACTCTATAGGCTTGAAGAGCTTGATTTTTCGCGTGCCCTAGAAGCAATTTGGTCGTTCATCTCCTCCGTAGATATGTATCTGACCTCAACGCAGCCATGGGTTCTCGCAGAGGATCCAACTAAGAAGGAGCGACTCGGGCGCGTGCTCTATACGGCGGCGGAATCCCTTCGCTTTATTGCTGTCCTTGCATATCCAGTCCTTCCCCAGACGGCCGAGAAGCTTTGGAAGCAATTGGGGCAAAATACAGCGATTGGATCGCAGAATCCTTCGGGCCTAACGTGGGGATCACTAAAGCCGGGCACGAAGATTGAAAAACCGCAGCCGCTTTTCCCACGCATCGAAAAAGCAGAAGCAATCGAGAGGATGGAATCCATGGAAAACGAACCACAAAAACAGTCTGCGCCCGTCACTCCTGCAACGCCCGCGACCATGCTCACCGCTGGCGGTGCTGCAGCGGCCACAGCGCCGGCCGCAAATGAAAAAATCGGCATCGAGGACTTTGCCAAAGTCGAAATGCGTGTCGGTCAGATCAAAACCGCCGAACGCATCGTTGGCGCGGACAAACTCCTGAAGCTCACCGTCGACATCGGCACCGAAATTCGCCAAATCTGCGCTGGCATCGCTCAGTATTATGAACCCGAAAAATTGATCGGCCGCAAAGTCGCTGTGGTGGTCAATCTCGCGCCGCGCAAGCTTCGTGGCGTCGAATCCAACGGCATGATCGTAGCCGCCTCAGTCGGCCCCGAGGGCCGCCCCGTCCTAGCCGGCTTCCCCGACGAAGACGTCGAAATCGGCGCCAGATTGAAGTGAGCGTCACTTTTCCACTCTTTGCCTTCGAAAAGGACGATAAGTCTATGCGTCTGATCGAAAGTGAAAGTCGGATTCTGTCGCGTCTAGAAGGAATCGACATCGAAAACGGTGAGTATGTTTTCTGGGATGCAAATGGTGAGGGAGTTTCTGTCGCCGTGTCAGTGGGTACGTTCAAAAGCAAGCTTGAGAGTGTGGCTTCATGTCCGTTAGCCTTTCCCATTCAAGATGCTTTCAAAGCGTATGCAATGAGTCTTGGGCTTTCTGAGGTCTTTGCAGAAACGACGCCGATGAGTATTTGGCTTCGCATCCAGGCAGAAGTCGGACAACGCCCTAAAAAACGGAGTTATTTGTCCAGACTGTTTTCTAGTTGAAGTATTGGATGCCAATGGAACTGATCGACTCCCACGCGCACATTGACTTCCCGCAATTCGCGGAAGACCGAGAAGCTATGCTCAAGCGCGCGCGCGCTGCTGGTGTGACCACTCTGCTTGCGATTGGCACTGGTCCGGGTCCCGAGAAGCTCGATGCCGCGTTGCCTTTCGCCGAACAACACGATTGGATTTACTCGACGGTTGGAATCCATCCCCACGAAGCGAAGGAAGTGACGCAGCAACATCTGGATGAATTGGCCCGTCTGGCGAAGCATCCCAAAGTTATTGCCTGGGGCGAAATCGGCCTCGACTACTTTTACGATCACTCTCCGCGCGAAGTGCAGCATCGCGTCTTTCGCGACCAAATGGCCCTCGCGCGGCAGGCGAAGCTGCCCATTGTCATTCACTGTCGCGATGCTTGGTCCGATTGTCTGAACGTGATTGAAGAACACTGGCGGCCCACAGGCCTTGGCGGAATTCTGCACTGCTTCACCAGCACGGTCGAGGATGCAAAGCGGGGAATCGATATGGGATTCCTGGTTTCCTTTGCGGGAAATTCAACCTATCCGAAAAGCCAGAACCTTCGCGATGTTGCGAAGGCTTTGCCGCTCGAGAACATTTTGATTGAGACGGACTCTCCGTACCTTGCGCCGCAGCCCTGGCGCGGCAAGCGCAATGAGCCTGCCTACGTTGCGGAAGTGGCGCGCACGCTTGCGAGTGTGAGAAACTTGTCGCCGGACGAAGTTGCCGCCGCCACCTCGGAGAATTTTCGGCGCTTCTTCGGCCTTGCCCGGCCGGCAACTCTCGCGGCCCCAGGTCTCAAAAACAGGGATTAGATCAGGAGATTTGCCATCGCGCTGCTCACGGCTAAAGAGATTTTTGATCTCGTCCGCGACGACCTGCTCTCGGTCGAAGAAGAGCTTGCGCGGCAAACCGAAGCCGCCTTTCCACCGGTCTCCGAAATCACGGCCTACTTGCTGGGTGGAGGTGGAAAGCGCATGCGCCCCGCGCTCCTGCTTCTCTCCGCCAGCTACGCGGGTCTCAAAGATCGCAGCGCTATCCGTCTCGCGGCAGTCGTTGAGCTTCTGCACAGCGCGACGCTGATCCACGACGATGTCATCGACAGCGCGGACACTCGCCGCGGCCGCCCCTCTGCCAATTCAAAATGGGGCAATCATCGCAGCGTCCTTACCGGGGACTGGCTGTACATGCAGTCGTTTCAGATGGCGCTGGAAGAACGCAATTTTCGCATCCTCGACATTCTGATCGATCTGACTCAGAAAATGGTCGAAGGCGAACTGATTCAACTCGCGAAAATCGGGCGCATTGATGTGACCGAAGAAGACGCTTTGCGGCTGGCCACTTACAAGACCGCATGTCTTTTCAGCGGCTGCGCGCGGCTTGGCGCGGTGCTGGGTGGCCTCGAGGGGGAAGAAGAGCAAGCGCTCGCCGATTACGGAAAATATGCCGGCCTGGCGTTTCAACTTGTCGACGATTTGCTGGATTTTACAGCCTCCGCGGAGCAGCTTGGCAAACCCGTTCTCAACGATTTGAAAGAAGGAAAGGTTACACTACCTCTTATTTACGCGATGGAAAATGGTCATCGCGATGCGCGTGACCTGGTCGCGCGCGTGCTAGCTGAAAAAGAATTTAGTTCTGTGCGCTCCGAAACGATCGTTTCGCTCGTCCACGAATCCGGCGCGCTCGATCGCGCCCGCGCGCTCGCACAGGAGTATGCCTGCCGTGCCAAGGCCTGCCTCAATGGCGGCCCCGATTCCGAATATTCTCGTGCCCTCGCGACGCTCCCGGATTTTATTCTCGAACGCGAGAACTAGTCGCGCCAAGCGTCATGCTGCCGTTCAAACTGGTCTATCACGAGCGCTACGATCTGAATCTTGGTCCGCACGTTTTCCCATCCCAGAAATTCCGCCTCATCTATGAAATGCTTCTCCGCGAGGGACTCGCCAAGCAGGAAGATTTTGTGCGCCCAGATCCTGCGGCCGACGAAGACATTCTGCGCGTGCACACTTCGGACTGGGTGCGCAAACTGAAAACCGGCACACTCACTGCCAGCGACGTGATGAAACTGGAAGTGCCGTATTCTCCAGAACTCGTCGAAGCAGTGTGGCTGGCCGCGGCCGGAACCATTCTCGCCGCGCAATCGGCCCTGCGCGATGGATTCGGTTCGAACCTGAGCGGCGGATTTCATCACGCGTATCCTGGCCACGGCGAGGGTTTCTGCGCCATTCACGATGTAGCTGTGGCGATTCGAAAACTGCAAGCTGACGGCGCAGCAAAAAAGGTGATGGTTGTTGACACCGACGTGCATCACGGCAACGGCACGGCCGCGATTTTCCGCAATGACCCCACAGTCTTTACGATTTCGATTCATCAGGAGAATAACTATCCGGCGCACAAGCCACCATCAAGCATCGATCTGAACATGGCCGACCGCGCCGATGACGATGAATATTTGGGAGCGTTGATTCCCGCTGTGCAAAAGGCGCTTGACGAATTTCAGCCGGAGATTCTTTTTTATGTTGGCGGCGCCGATCCCTACTGCGAAGATCAGCTCGGCGGGCTGTCACTGACGAAAGAAGGATTGAAGCAGCGCGACCGCCAGGTTTTTGTGGATGCACGCCGCCGCAAAATTCCGGTAGCGACGACACTAGCTGGCGGCTACGCGCGCAGAGTCGAGGACACGGTTCGAATCCACGTCAATACGATCCTGTCCGCTCGGGAAGTGGCTGAGAAATATTCGCACGAATCTTCGAAGAGCGCTTAGGGCTCCGCGCGATTAGGGTTCGGAATTTCCGGCGGAAGGGCTCTGCGGAGCCAGGGCGCGGCGCACGGCTGCGGTCAGATTGGCCTCAAAGGTGTCAGGCTCGAAACCATCGGAACGATAGGCGATTTTCCCGGCGCGATCGATCACCATCACGGTTGGGAAGGAGTTGACGCTGAAGAACCGATCGAGACCATCTGCGAACACGACCTGTGTGTGCGGCTTGTCCTCTTCCAAATAGCCCTTCACCAGTGTTTCATCTTCGTCACAGTTGGCGGCTAGAAAGAGAACATCGGCATTCGACTGGAAATCCGCTCCGACGCGAGCAAACAATGGCTCCAGCGCGTGGCAAGGGCGGCACCAAGTGGCCCAGAAATTGAGGACAAGGATTTTTCCTCTCGTATCTTTCAGCGGGAAGGCCGTACCTTCGGGAGCTTTCCGGAGTGTGAAATCGGCGGGTTCGCGGGCGTCGGCATTTTTCTTCGGCTTTCCCGAGATAGAAGCCTGCGATACCTCATCGTAAGTGAGGAGCAGATACTCGCCTAATCCGGTGTCAGAGCCGTGAGTTAGCCGCCATACGTTGCCGAGCTTCTGCCGGATTTCGCGGCGGCTCGTGGTTTCATTCGTTGCATCGGCCAGAGTGAAGGCGCGAGCATATTGCTCAATCGCGCCTTTCAAGTCTTTTTTCATCTCGGCAATTTCACCGAGCTTTTCGGCGGCGGCCGAACTCGGGAGAATCTCATAACTAGCCTCGAAGTCTTTCTGAGCCGCAGCCGTGTCCTTCAATTTCAGTTCGAGCCTTCCGCGCATGGTAAGCACGGACGTGCGATCGCGTTTCTTTTCAATGGCCCATTCTTGCGGTGAAATCTTCGGTGATTTTTCTCCGGGAGAGCCACGCTCGATAAATTCCAAAACGCGCGTGGCGTAGTTTGTGGCCCGGCGGAGAGCGCCTTCGTCGCCGGTCCGTTCGAGCAACTGAATGGTCAGAATGGTCATGGAAATATCGTCAGGACTCAGTGCGACGATGCGCTCTGCGTAAGCGGCGGCGCGAGCGTTGTCGCGCAATTTCAGGCAGGCTTCCACGAGCGCCCGGTAAACTTGTGGCCGCTGCCGCGAATCCGGATTCTCGTTCAGAAATGCCTCCAGATTCCGGACCAGCGCCACGCGATCGTTTCCGGAGTTGTTGAAGGCTTGCTGCAATTGTTCTTCAGATGATGGCTGCTTAGAGGAAGTATCTTGCCTGGACGCGGCTGCCTTCGACGATGGCCTCTTTTCATTTTGCGCCAGGGCGTGACCGCAAATTGGTGCGCCCGGAGCGGAAAGGAAAAGTATCCAGATTACACACGCAGCATAGACGGGCTGGGAGGCCATACCAGCGGGATTCTAAGACTATTGGGAAGAATTGTCGCTAGGTCTTAACTATTTTCCTTCGAGAGCAGGGCTTGGCGCGGGCAGAGCGCTATTTTGTGCCAGTGATGCGAATTTCGCCCGAGACGGTATGGATGTCCACGCGGCCGCCACCGCTGCCCATGTGGGCACGGAGGGAATGCTTTCCCTGTTCCTCCACCACGATTGGAATGTCGGAACGAATCTCCCCGGAGACCGCTTCTGCTGAAATATGGAGATTCGCCGATGCCGGGACGGCGAGTTGCACAACGCCAGACGCCGTTTTCAGTTCCCAATAATTGTCGGCGCCCGGATTGCCCTGGACGAAAACGCGACCGGAGGCCGCGTGCGCCTTCACGTCGTGCGCTGCGCCCTGAATGTCGACATCGCCGCTTGCGGTGCCCGCTTCGACACGCCCTCCAGGACTGGAAATGCGAAGGACGCCCGAGATGGCGCTCACGTCGACATCGCCGTGGACTTTCGAGACCGTCACACTTCCGGACGCGGACGATACGCGGAGATCATTGCCAACATCCGTTGCGGAGATGGAACCGCTGGCCGTGGCGAGCTGGGTGTAGCGCTCGACTTTTTCGACGCGGATGGAGCCCGAAGCGGCCTGAACTTTTACCGGACCGCGCACGCCGCGAATAGTCTGCGCACCGGAGGCGAGGGTGGCGCTTACTTCCGTGTCGCGCGGGACCTGAATCGAATACGCGATGCTGACATTGCGCATACGGGACATTTCCTTGCCGATGCGAATGGTGTCTCCCGTTTGTTCGATGGGAGGATTCGCGACAGTCTCGTCCAAACGCTTCTGTGGGTTGTCAAAGCCGAATCCCGATGCGCGCACATCGCCGCGCACGTGTACTTTTCCGTCGGAGCTGCCGGTGATGTCCACGTCGCCGGAGGCATTCGTGATTTCAAGGCGAATCGGACCGGTCACGTTATAGTTGCGATCGAAAGTGCCGCTAACCGACGGCCCGGCATTGCAGCTGACCAGGACAACGATGGCCGCAAGGAACACGAGCAATGATCGAAGACCGCGATGACGCCCCATTCATCCTCCGTAACGGCGCAGAGAAATGCTCTGAGCCGTGGTAATTATAGGTACGCAAGAGCAGAGAATTATGTTCCCCGTGCGGCCCTGGCAGCACGCTGGCGAACGGGAGAAAGAGTCTCGTTGAGAGAGCCCTGGCGATAGCCTTCGAGGTCCAGGGCAACGTAAGTGAATCCCGCGGCTTTCAGGCGGCTGGCGATGGCGGCTGCCATTTCCGGCGCGAGGGCGCGAGGCATTTCTTCGGGAGAGATTTCCACGCGTGCCAGCTTGTCGTGGAGGCGCACGCGGAATTGGCGGAATCCAAGATCGCGCAGGGTTGCTTCGCCGCGCTCGACGAGGCTGAGACGCTCCGGGGTCACTTCCGTGCCGTACGGCAAACGCGAAGCGAGACAAGCCGAAGCGGGGCGGTCCCACGTTGGCAAACCGGCGCGGCGCGAGAGAAAGCGAATTTCGGATTTTCTCAGGCCGGCGTCGAGAAGCGGCGCCAGGACCTGGTGCTCCATGGCGGCGCGATGACCGGGGCGAAAATCGAGAGTATCATCGGCGTTCACACCGTAAGCGACAGCGGCAAAACCGCGCGCCTTCGCCAAATCATCCAGCGCCGAGAACAATTCGTCCTTGCAGAAATAGCAGCGGTCGGCAGCGTTGGCGCGGTAAGCGGGATTATCCATTTCGTGCGTTTCGATAAACTCGTGGGGCAAGCCCAGCTTGCTGACAAATTCTTCTACTATGGCGCGATCGTGAGCGGAGTAACTCGGCGAGAGAGCGGTGACAGAAAGAGCGCGACCCGCGAGCGCTTCCTGGGCAGCCCAGGCCAAATAAGCCGAATCCGCGCCACCCGAGAGCGCGACAATGATGGAAGGAATTTTAGCGAGGCGAGCGAGCAGAAGATTTTCTCTTTCTTCCGCGGGCATAGCGTCGCTCTCTGCTTTTCGAATATGAACGAGCTCTTTCATCTCAGCCAGAGTATATCGCAGAGTGCCGCTGGCATTGCAGATTGCGCCACGGCAGAAGTCACTTGAAATCCAGAAGCACGTCCACGGTGCCTTTGGCTGCATCCGTTTGCAGCCAATGGCCGACGTTATCATAGTGCACCGGCAATTCCCCGAAGACCAGTTCCTGGTGAGATTGCAGCTTGGTGAGTAGTTCTTCAAACTTCGCTTTGTCGAAGAGTTCACCGGCGGTGATCGGCCAGGCGGCGTGGAGCTTCCGCTCAGCGGCGGGAGAAATTCCGGTGAGAATCATTTTGCCGAAGCGGTATTGCGGCCCTTCTTGAATGCTCACGGAATAGGAAACGGTGTGCGTCTGATCGTTGTACGCCGGAACTTGATCAAGCTTGGCCTCGAGGTAGCCGCGATGGGCATATTCTTCGCGAGCGCGATCCCAGCCGCCTTCGATCCGCATACCATCCGCGATATCCCCTGGCTTGAGTCCGAGGAGACCGCTCAGCGTGAACTCCGACACAAGAGTGTTCCCAGACCAATGGACTTCCTTCCAGCGATAGACATCGCCGGGCGCCACGGGAACATAAATCGGAATCTGCGATGGCAGTTTCTGATTGGGATCGCCGGTTAGCTGCACTTCCGGAGGCCCGAGCTTCACGCGCAAGTACCCCTGCTGCAAGTAAATGGGCCTTATCGCTTCTGAAAGGAAAAGATCGATGGTCAATCGCGAATAAGGCTTTCCAATTACTTCGGATAGATGCTGCTGGACGGCTTTGGAGTTCAGAAGGGCCGGATCGCTGAATTCCAGCTTTGCGATTTGGAGTGCGCCGCCTTCGACATGAAATTCCTGGACGTTGCCTTCACCGCTCGGGTTGGCGATAACGGTGTGTTCAAGCGACCCTTGCACTCCGCGCGAGGTGAGCAATTCCTTCACGGCCTCAACGGCCTGGTCCACGGCGGCGCCGGCTTCCGGAAGCGTTCCATCGAAGAACGGAAGCTTGCCACGAATGGCATCGCCGAGGGCCGAATCCGCAAGCCACGGAATATTGTCGAAGTAGACGGGGATTCGAGGCGATTCCTCCACGTGATAAGTCACCAGAACACTGGCGAGCTTCGTCTGAAAGTTGTAACTCACTTTAGCGAAGAGCCCGCTTTGGACGAGTTTGTCGGCAGCGGTCTGCAAATCATCACGGCCGATCTGAGAACCAGGAACTAGGCCGGTTATGGCGATGATTTGAGTTTCGGTAAGGTGTTTTTCGCCGTCGACGTGGACTTCGCGCAACGGAGCACTGACAGGATCCGGAGACTGCGCCCATGCAGGGAATTCGACCGGCAGCAGAAGTAGAGAGAGAGCGCAGAGACATGCGCGAAAATAGCGAACCATAGTTTCTATATTAACGGAAACGGGGTGGGCTACTCCACGGTGACGGACTTAGCCAGATTGCGCGGCTGGTCGACATCGCAACCGCGGCGCACGGCGATGTGATAGGCCAGCAGTTGCAGAGGAATGATTTCCAGCAGCGGGACCAGCAACTCCGGCGCGGGCGGAAGCTCGATAATGTGATCGGAGGCTTCGCGGGCAAGATGATCTCCCGTGGTGACGATGGAAATGACGATGCCGTCGCGGGCCTTGACTTCCTTGATGTTCGAAACACTTTTTTCGTAGCGGGTCATGGCTTCGGGGTCGGAATCGTCGCGTGTCGCCAAAACAACGACCGGCAGGTTTTCGTCAATCAATGCGTTCGGACCGTGCTTCATTTCGCCCGCCGGATAACCTTCCGCATGAATGTAGGAAATTTCCTTGAGCTTCAGCGCCCCTTCAAGCGCGATAGGATAGTGGATGCCCCTGCCCAGATAGAGAAAATCGGTGTAGCGAAAGAACTGCCGCGCCAGATTTTCGTAGAAACCCGATTCATCCGCTTGGAGAACGGTTTCGATCTTGTGAGGGATGCGGGTGAATTCCTGCATCAAGGTTCTGGCGGCTTCTTCGCTGAGCTTGCCGCGAACCTGGCCGAGATAGGAAGCGAGCAGAAGCAGAGCAGTTAATTGTGACGTGAAAGCCTTGGTGGAGGCCACGCCTATTTCCGGCCCAGCGTGCGTGGGAATTGTGCCGTTTGCTTCGCGCGTGATCATCGAGCCGATCACATTGCAGATGGCCAGCGAGGGCGAACCTTTCTGTTTTGCTTCGCGCTGCGCGGCAAGGGTGTCCGCCGTTTCGCCGGACTGGCTGATGCAGACGGTCAACGTTTTCGCGTCCACAATGGGATCGCGATAACGGAATTCGCTCCCGTAATCGACTTCGACTTGAAGACGCGCAAGGCGCTCAATCATGAATTTTGCGGCCAGCCCGGCGTGCCAGCTCGTGCCGCAGGCGACGATGCGCACGTGTTGAAATTCACGGAATTGCTTTTCCGTAATGGCCATCTCATCCAGAAAGACTTTTCCAGTGTCCTGTGAGATGCGGCCGAGCAGGGTATCGCGAACGGCGCGCGGCTGCTCAAAAATCTCCTTCTGCATGAAGTGCTTGTAGCCGCCCTTTTCCGCCATGATGGGGTCCCAGGCGACGTGCTGCGCGGGGCGCTCGACGGGACAGCCGTCGTGATCCATTACCCGCACACCTTTCGCGGTGAGAACGGCAATGTCGCCATCCGCCAGGAAAAACATTTCGCGCGTGTGCTGGAGCAGTGCGGGGATGTCGCTAGCGACAAAATATTCTCCTTCTCCGAGACCAATCACGGACGGCGGGCCAAGGCGCGCCGCAACAATCTTCTGAGGATCATTTGCAGAGAGAAAGACCAGCGCGTAGATGCCGCGCAATTCCTTTAGGGAGCGGCGAACCGCTTCTTCAAGCGGAACGCCGCCTTGCGAATTCTTTTCCACCAGGTGCGCCACAATCTCGGTGTCGGTTTCCGTGGCGAACTTGTGGCCTTCTTTTTGCAGCTTTTTCTTCAGTTCGAGGTAATTCTCGATAATTCCATTGTGGACGACGACGATTTGGCCGGTGCAATCGCGATGCGGATGGGCGTTCTCTTCTGTGGGGCGGCCGTGCGTGGCCCAGCGTGTATGGCCGATTCCGTAGGTGCCTTCGAGCGGAGACTTGGTGATGGCCTCTTCGAGATTACGAAGTTTTCCCGGAGCGCGGCGGATTTCCAGCTTCCCGGACTGCGGCACAACGGCGATGCCGGCAGAATCATAGCCGCGGTACTCGAGCTTGCGCAGGCCTTCGATGATGACAGGCACGACTTTCTTGGGCCCGATATAGCCGACTATTCCGCACATACGCGGCGTCTCCTTAGAAAGCTTCCAGCAGCGTAGCAAAGCTCATTGGACTTGAGATTGCCGCCGGCAGGGCAGGCGGCAGCTCATTCCACGATCTCAAAACGGTATTCTTCGATGACCGTGTTGGTGAGCACTTCTTTCGAAATGTGCTCCAGCTGTTTCTGAGCCTCGTCGCGGCTCCAGCCATCGAGATTCAGAACGAAAAACTTTCCCTGGCGGACATCGCGCACGGCGGAGTAGCCGAGTCCCGCGAGGGCGTGCTGAATCGTTTGCCCCTGGGGATCGAGCACCGTGCGCTTTGGCATAACCCAGACGTGTGCTTTCATGGCGTCAGTATAACATTGCCGCAGACCGCTTCATGCTCCGCGCCCTTCGCCGGCCGGTGAAAAGGCGTATTCGAAGCCCATCTCGGCGATGCGAGCCAGCTCTTCTTCCTGTAGCCCCATGCGCGCGGCGTTGGCGTACTCTTCGTTGAGCGTGGTGTGAAACATGGCTGGATCATCCGTGGAGAGCACCACCGGTATCCCGTCGCGCAGGAATTTGGGAAGTGGATGATCCTCGATTGTGGCTTTCTCGCGTTGGAGTTGACGGGCTAGCACACCGGTTTTCATATTGCTCGCGGGGCAAATCTCAAGCGGGATCTTTCGTTCCGCTAGCAAATCCATCAGTTCAGGATCGTTGATTGCGGCAATCCCGTGGCCGATGCGCTCCGCACCGAGCAATTCGATGGCTTCGCGAATTTTTTCCGGGCCGCCGACTTCGCCTGCATGCATTAGCCGGTGCAGGCCCAGTTGCGCAGCGCGGTCGTAAACGCGACGAAATTCCTTGGTGGGAACGCTGAGCTCGTCGCCGCCGATCCCGAAAGCCACGATCGCTGCCGAATTGCAGCGCTTTGCGGATTCAACCACCTCCATGGCGGCGTCCGCACCGAATTGGCGCGCGGCATCAAACACCCATCGAAACCGGAGCCCACGTTTCTCGAACGGCTCGGTGGCGCGAAGGAGGGCTTCGAAATTTGCTTCCGGCTGCTGTTTTCTGAGGAGCATGACGCCGATGGAAACAGTGACTTCCGTATAGACCACGCGTTGCGTAAGCAAATGTTCAGCAAGATCGGTGGCGATGAGCGCGTAGTCCTGAGGCTCGCGCAAGAACGAAGTGACCCATTTGAAAGCTTCGATGAATTCGGGAAAATCGCGATAGGCGTAACGTCGCCTTACTTCCTCCTCGATTGTGACGGTGGCGTGATGAGCCGTCAGCGCGCAGACCGTTGCGGGCTGGATGGAGCCTTCAAGATGGAGGTGCAGCTCGGCTTTTGGGAGGGAAGCAATCCGGTCGGAGAGCAAGGGAGGCGTCATCCGCGAAAGATCAGTGCGGCAATTGCGGGCTGCCGGCGTTTTTCCATGCCGTGTACCAGAAAGAGCCGACATCCGTGGCCGCATCGGAAAGCTGGCGAATCAAGATTGCCGCGGCCTGGTTGTAAAAGCGGTCGTAGTATTCGTCGTTGAAGGAGCTCTCGCCTCGACGTGCGTTGCGGTCGGCCAGAAGGATGGTCTCGAGCCAGCTATGCGAGCTGAGGCAAGCTTCGAACGCGCGATCGGTGGGATCGCTGACAAAGACGGCATCGTTCGGGCGCATGGGAAAAAAAGAAGAATAACGGTCAATCAGCGCGGTCCCGAAACGCTCGTTGATTCCCGGCTGGGCACTCAGACGTCCGTCGAAGTTATCGGTCGTGTTGAATGGATCGTGCGCTTCGGCCACGTAATTCGCGAGGATGGCGGCGTCCAGTCTCGCTTCGTCCCATTTTCCGGCCTTCATCGCTTCGGTCAATTTTTCGCTGTACACGCCAATCTGCCAGGGAAGAAGGCCATTGGCATCCAGTCTCGGTTTACCGAATTTGGTTACTGCGGCTCTATAGCTGCGCGGCAGGGCTTCGAATGGGAATCGCCCGTACTTGTCGAGAAGAATGAAATGATTGCGGCGCTCCGTGGGAGACTTGGCGATGGCATCGAGCGGATCGGTAACGTGTTGCGCCAGCACCGCGCGGCTGGATTCGAAGAACCCGCGAAACTCCGGCGGAAGAGCTTCGAGCGTGTCTATGGCTTTATTGACGACCAGCCTCTGACCGTTCCTTCCCCAGGCGAAGGAATGATCGGGGAACAGGAGGCAGAGCACAGTAGAGAAAACGATGGCTCCGGTCCGTCGCCCCGCCTGTGTTATGAACCTTCTCCCCATCACGAGATTCCTCTATGCCTGGTTGGCGGCGCGCAAAGTGCTGCGCTTGCGCCCGTAGTTGTAATAAATCACGAGACCAATGGCCATCCACACGAAAAAGCGGATCCAATTCATGATGGGGAGGCCGGCCATCAGAAGGAGGCAAGTAAGAATCGTCAGAACCGGAGCAATAGGCCCTCCGGGCGCGCGAAAGGCTCGATGGCGATCGGGTTCGCGGTAGCGGAGAATCAGCACGCCTCCGGCCACCAGAGCGAAAGCAAACAACGTTCCAATGTTCGAGAGATCGGCGAAGGTTCCGATGTCAAGGAGACCCGCGGGAATGCCTACGACGAAGCCGGCCATCCAGGTGGAGAAATCCGGCGTTTGAAAGCGCGGATGGACGCGGCCAAAAATCCGGGGGAAAAGACCGTCGCGAGACATAGCGAACCAAACACGCGCCTGGCCGATCTGGAAGACCAGCAGGGAAGAGATCATCCCCATGAGCGCGCCAATCAGAACCACCAGCCGCACGCTGGAGATGTGCAGCCTCTTGAGTGTGTTGACGACCGGTGCAGCATCATCGACAAGCGTGTCCCAGCGGACAAGTCCGGTGAGCACGACGACGACTGAGATATACAGCAGGGTACAGACAACAAGAGTCGCGATGATGCCGATGGGCAAATCACGCTGCGGACGTTTGCATTCCTCGGCAGCGGTCGAAACAGAATCGAAACCGATGTAGGTGAAAAAGACGATTGAACCACCCGTGAGAATGCCCGGCCAGCCGTTGGGAGCGAAGGGGAGCCAATTGGAGGGGTGAATGAAGCGCGAGGCGAAGGAAATGAACACCAGGATGGCGATGATTTTCAACAGCACCATCACGTTATTGGTCTCCGCCGACTCGCGGATTCCACGAACCAGAATGACCGTCAGAAGCATCACGATGATGAACGCGGGCCAGTTGAAGCCGAAATGCCAACCGGGACCGTAAAGCATGTTGCCTTCAAGGTCGGAAAGTCCGCTGGGGAGATAGGCAGGAGAAATCCAGCGAGGATTCGGATGGACGCCGAACCAGTCCAACAGGTTGACCAGGTGCTGCGAAAACCCGACACTTACGGCCATATTGCTGACGGCGTATTCCAGGATCAAGTCCCAACCGATGATCCAAGCGACGAGTTCTCCCATTGTGGCGTAGGTATAGGTGTACGCGCTGCCCGCAATCGGAATCATCGCGGCGAGTTCGGCATAGCACACCGACGCGAATCCACAAGCAATGGCGACGAGAATAAAGGAGAGGGCAATCGCGGGGCCGGCGCCGGGGCGTCCAAACGAAGCCGAATGATGAATCAGATATTCGAGGAGCGGTGCGTTCAGGATGGAAGAGGCTTGAAATTTTTGTCCGGCGATCGCCGTGCCGATGATGGTAAAGATGCCCGAACCGATGACCGCGCCGATGCCGAGCGACGTCAGGCTCAGCCACCCAAGGGATTTTTTTAATCGGACTTCCGCATTTTCCGAATCCGAGATCAGTTGATCGATACCCTTGCAGCGGAAGAGATGTAACGCCACTCATGCGCTCCGATCGCATCCGGGCAAACCGGAAGCCTGAAATGATCCAGCACGCTTTTGAGGAATGAACGCGCCTCAATGTACCCCGAGAAGCCCCCTCACGCAACCGCTCGGCGAAGCCGGCCGACGCGGTCGCGTTCTAAGCGGTATCCCCTTTACGCTTGTTCGAGCTGCGCGTAGCGCTCGATAAATTTTTTGGTGCCGCGTCCCGGGAAGCTCACGGAGAGGCGGCGGTCTTCATCGTCGCCCTCGACCCCCACGATGGTTCCCACGCCGAAGCTGGGATGACGAACTTTGCGACCGAGCATGGGATTGGCATCGCCGCCGCGTTTTGCAGCGGGGCGCGAGAAGGAACCTTGAGCTGCCTGGCGGCGCGGAGTTACCTGTGTTTGCCTTGGTCCGCCACGCACACGGCGCAGGAATTCTTCCGGTGAATACGAGTATTCGGGGTCGGGCTCGTAACGGCGCGTTTGGCCAATTTCCGCCATCGACCCGCGAACCGTTTCCACCAACTCGCTGGGAATTTCCGCAAGGAAGCGCGAGGGCAGGGAAGCACGGAGTTGTTGCTCATTCCCGAAGATGCGCCGGTAAACAGCGCGCGTCAGCATAAGGGACTGACGCGCGCGGGTCATTCCAACATAAACGAGACGCCGTTCCTCTTCAATTCCCTTATCTTCATCGATCGCCCGGCTGTGGGGGCAAATTCCTTCTTCCATGCCGGTGAGGAACACGTGATCGAATTCCAGGCCCTTGGTGCTGTGCAAGGTGATGAGCGTCACGCCGGGCTTGCCTTCAAATTGATCGGCGTCGCTTACCAGAGCAGCGGCATCCAGGAAATCGGTAAAGGTCTCGCCGGCTTCTATGCTTTCCGCGACGGCCCGCGTAAGCTCTTCGAGATTCTCCATTCGGGCGACATCCTCGGGGGTGTTGCGGTCCTTGAGCATGTCCATGTAACCGGATTCCTCAAGCACCACATGCAGGAAATCCGCGGGCTCTTTGGCGGCAAGAGCATCTTGCAATTTGCGGATGAGCTCCTGGAATGCCCGCAAAGGAGTTACCGCACGGCCGCCTGCCGATGTGCCGGAGACAAATTTCTCAATGGCCGTCCAGAGCGGCGTTCCGTCAACGCGCGCGGATTCGCGAATTGCGTCCACAGTGGTCTTGCCGATGCCGCGCGGAGGCAGGTTCAATACGCGCAGCAACGAAATGTCATCCTCCGGATGCATGGCGAGGCGCACATAGGCGAGCGCATCCTTCACTTCCGCCCGATTGTAAAAGCTGAATCCGCCGACGAGTTTGTAACGCAAGCCTCGCCTGCGAAAAACCTCTTCGAAGGCGCGCGACTGGAAATTGGTGCGGTACTCCACGGCGCAGGTCTGGTCCGAATCGTCGTTGAGGATGCGCTCGAGTTCGCCGGCGACGAATTCCGCTTCGGCTTGCGCATCCCGCCCTTCGAAATATTTCAGGTTTCCACCTGAGCCTTTTTCCGCGCTCAGTGACTTGCCTAGCCGCTCCGGATTGTTGGCGACGACCGCGCCGGCGGCGTCCAGAATGTTCTGGGTGGACCGGTAATTCCGCTCCAGCTTGACGATCCGCGCCGCGGGGAAATCCTTCGCGAAACTGAGCAGGATAGAAACGTCGGCGCCGCGCCAGCGATAGATAGATTGATCTTCGTCGCCCACGACGCAAACATTTTGTTTGGGTCCGGTCAGCGAGCGCATCAGTTCATACTGCACGCGGTTGGTATCCTGATATTCATCCACGTGAATATATTGAAAACGTGATTGCCATTTTTCTCGCGTAGCCGTCGATTCGCGCAGCAAGCGAGCGGAGCGAAGGAGGAGATCGTCAAAATCCAGGGCTTTGCTATCGTGAAGCAGCTTCTCGTACCCCGCGAAAATATCGGCAATGCGACGTCCATTTTGATCGAACGCTTCTGCGCGCAGTTGCCCAGCAGTCTGGCCATGATTTTTTGCGTAGCTGATCCGGCTCAAGATATTTCTTGGTGTCAGGCTATCGTCCTCGATTTGCAGCCTGGCCATTGCCAATTTGACGGCCGCGAGCTGGTCGTCGTCATCGTAAATAGCAAAATCCCTCGGCAGACCGGCAGCCGCTGCTTCGCGCCGCAGAAGGCGCGCGCAGAGCGAATGAAACGTGGAAAGCCAGGGCTGCGCTGGTGGAACACCGGCGCGCAATAGCAAGCTCGAAACACGGTTGCGCATCTCTTCCGCAGCCTTGTTTGTGAACGTCACAGCCAGTATGGATTCAGCCGGAACTCCCTTCGCGATCAGGTTCGCCATGCGAAAGGTGATTGCTCGCGTCTTGCCGGTTCCCGCGCCCGCCAGGATAAGGACCGGCCCCTCCGTGGTTTCCACGGCAAGCCGTTGTTGCGGGTTTAATTCGTCGAGTAGAGTGAGCATTTGTCCGGAATGTTGGGAAGAAGTGAGCACACGTCATGTTAGCTGACGGCGGCGATGTGCGCAAACAGACGGTTTCCAGGTCCACTTAAATGATCTAATTTCCCGCAGACCTGCTCAAATCAATTTCAAAATACATCAGGCCATGATTTTTCTCGATAGCCACAATTTCCGGCACATACAGATGCGCCGCATTCAAGAGATCGAATTGGCTTCGAAGATCAAAATACAGGAGCCCCTCCACGGTGCCATGGGGTGCCACAATGCTGGCTTGAATGCCGGCGTCACTCAGGCCTTTCTCTACTTCCACCCATTTCTTGTCGTGCCCGACCTTTGGTCCGCCGAGAGGAATAGGAAGCCTCTTCATGGTTACGTTTTTCGATCCCGGATGCGTGATGACATCGGCCGCCTCTTCGGATGACAGAGGATAGAGCGCTTGGTGATCTTCCTCCGAAAGCGTGATGTTCAGGCGAATGCGCTCCAGATTGACCTTCATGCTGTCATCCGAATCATTTCGGAAAATCACCTGGATGGCCACGATGCCCGCCGCGAAGGGGGACTTCTTCGGGAATTTGGTCTTGTAGAGCGCTGGATCCGTCCATGGCCGCGCGGTGATCGTCATGCCTTCGTGAGATTCGAGCGATGCGGTCTTGAGCGAACCGGGCTGTTGCGGGGTACCGTTTTGAGGGAGTAACAACGGCGCCGCGAGAAAGGCAAGGATGAGGGTTAGCATTTGCACCGGGTTATAATAGACTTTTCTCATCTCGACGCCTTCGATTCCTGGGGGTTGCGCAGGGTTGCCCTGCGTCGCGCGCCGCCTGCACCCGGCGGTGTGACGACAGACCGGAGCCACGCTTAGTGTATTTCATTTATAGCTTTCTCATGGGCCTTGCGGCCCTTTTGCTGATGCCTTACTGGCTCGTGAAGGGGTTGCGCCACGGAAAGTATCTCTCGAACATCGGGGAGCGGCTGGGGTTTTCCTTTCCTGCGCTTGCCAAACTGCCTGCGAATTCGTCGGGCGCGATCTGGATTCATGCCGTGAGTGTCGGCGAAGCGCTTTCAGGCGTTACACTCGCCCGGCGTTTGAAGGAAGCTTATCCGGAGCGGCCCTTGATCGTCTCCACGACCACGATGACGGGCCAGGCCCTGGCGCGCGAACGCATTCCGTTTGCCGACGCCATCGTCTATTTCCCATTGGATTGGGCCTTCTGCGTGCGGCGTGCGCTTACTGCTGTGCGACCTTCGCTCGTGCTGGTGCTTGAGACGGAAATCTGGCCCAACTTTCTTCGGGAAGCGGGACGGCGCAAGATTCCCGTCGTTTTCGTCAGCGGGCGGATTTCGGATCGCTCCTTCGCGCGCTATCAGAGTTATCTCGGCGTCTTTGGTTTTTTCCTGCGCCCTTTCCTGAGAAACGCACTGTCGAATGCCAGCGCCTTCCTGATGCAGAGCGAGAAGGATGCGGAGCGTGTGCGCGCGTTAGGCGCACCTGCCGATCGCGTGCAGGTCAGCGGCAATTTGAAGTACGACTTGGAGCTACCCTCGCCCACGCCGCTGTCGAATTGGTTCGCCGCCGAAATCAAACGCAGCGGCCGCTCACCGGTTATCGTTGCGGGGAGCGTCGTTGCGACGGAAGAGCCTCACGCGCTCATCGCGTTTGGAACCCTGCAAGGCGAGTATCCGAAGTCGCTGCTCGTGCTTGCGCCGCGCAAGCCGGAGTGCTTTGATGCCGCCGCGGAATTCATCGATGAGTCGCACCGCAAGTTCATTCGGCGTTCGCGATTGCCGATTCCAGGACCAGCCTCGAAGCAATCGGACGGCAACTCTAACGCTGCAACCATACCCGATGACATCACAGTTCTATTGCTCGATAGCATCGGTGAACTGGCGTCACTCTATGGACTAGCGGACGGCGCGTTCGTGGGAGGCTCGCTGGTTTCGTCTGGTGGTCATAATATTCTTGAGCCCGCGGCCTTCGGTAAGATTCCCGTGTTTGGTCCGTCCATGGAGAACTTTGCAGAAATCGCGTCGCGCTTCGTAACTGCAGGGGCCGCGATTCAAGTGGAAAGCCCGGAAGACGTCGGTGTCGCGTGGATCGAATTGTTTCGTGACCCGGAACGCATGAAAAGAATGAGTGAGACAGCGCGGCAGTTGGTGGCGAACTCCCGCGGGGCGGCGGACCGTGCGATGGTGGAGATTGCAAAGCGCCTGGACGGCGCTGCGCGATGAGCTTTTCACCGTTAATGCGGACGCTGCTCTGGCCGCTGTCAGTGGCGTACGCGGCTGTCGTGCGCGTGCGGGCTTGGCTCTACGCGCAAGGTTGGCTGAGACAAAGGCGGCTGAAAGGAACGGTCATCAGCGTGGGCAATCTTACCGTCGGCGGCACCGGCAAGACGCCAATGGTCATCTGGCTCGCTGAGAAATTTCTTGCGGAAGGGAAGCGTGTGGCGATTCTGAGCCGTGGCTACCGCGGTGCAAATGGGACCAGCGACGAAATTGAATTGATGAAGTTCCGCCTTCAGGGCCGTGTTTCTTTCGGCGTTGGCAAGGACCGCTTTGCCGAAGGCCATCGCCTAGAATCGCAGCAGCCCATCGACGTTTTTATTTTGGACGATGGTTTTCAGCATCTTCAGCTTGCACGCGATCTGGACATTCTCTTGATGGATGTTTCGCGGCCGCTCGCCCGTGAATCCTTGCTACCGGCTGGCCGGCTTCGGGAACCACTGGCGGCTATGAGCCGCGCAAACCTGATTGTTTTTACGCGCGCCGAATCGGCGTCCGGGACGCTTGAGGCGATCGGGAAGCTCAACCAGTATCCGGTTTTCGCTGCGTCGACTCGACTGCTTGGGTTCCGCCGCTTTGCACGAGAGATCACGCTTCTGTCCGCCAAAGAAATCGGAGCCGGCCCATTCTTTGCTTTTTGCGGGCTTGGCAATCCGGATGCATTCTTCCGCGACCTCGGACACTGGGGCGTTGCGATTTGCGGCCAAGCTACCTTTTCCGATCACCATCGCTACACACAGCGGGACATCTTGGCGATCAAGCAGGCTGGAAAACGCGCGGGCACCGTCGCATTTGTGACGACGGAAAAAGATGCACAGAATCTGGGCAGTGCCATGTTCGAAGACGCTCAACTCTATGTCGCGGTAATCGATCTGGCAGTGGCGCCGGAGATTGATTTCCGAAATATCCTTGAACAAACGCTGGCAACCGGCGCGGGGGCTGCCGCGTGAGGATTCTTATTCGCGCTACGAACTGGGTGGGGGACGCCATTATGGCCCTGCCTGCGCTGCGCGCGGTGCGCAAACGTTTTGCTGACGCACAGGTCGCGATTGTGGCACGGCCCTACGTCGCGGATATTTACCGCGATCAAGAGGTTTGTAATCAGCTTATCCCGTACGATCCGGCGGGCTCGCACACGGGATTTTCTGGCCGTGAACGGTTGGCGACGGAGCTTCGCGCGCAGAAGTTTGACGTGGCCTTGCTGCTGCAAAACGCGTTCGATGCCGCTTGGCTGGCCTGGCGCGCAAGTATTCCCGAACGCATTGGTTACGGACGAGACGGCCGTAGCTTCCTTCTGACCAAGGCTGTGCCTCTTCCCCGGCAGGGGGAAATTCCTGCGCATGAGAAGTTTTATTATCTAGAGCTTCTGCGCCGCGCGGGCTGGCTGGATTCCTTGCAGGACGAATCGTTCATTGGCCTTCACGTTCCAAAAGAAAAGCGGCGGAGCGCCGAGGAATTTCTGCGCAAATCCGGCGTACGCCAGGGCGCACTGCGGATTGCCATTGGCGCGGGCGCATCGTATGGATCGGCAAAATGCTGGCCGCCTTCGCGTTTTGCGGACGTGGCGAATCGCCTACAGTCAGAAATGGATGCTGACGTAATCCTATTTGGGACCGCTGCTGAGGCCGCCGTTACGACGGCGATCTCTGCCGAAATGAGCAGGCCTCCGATTGACCTCACGGGGAAAACCGCGATTGCCGATCTGCCTGGCCTTCTATCGCAATGTCATCTTTTTATCGGCAACGACTCCGGCGCGATGCATGTTGGTGCCGCTGTGGGCTTGCCTATCGTTGCAGTATTTGGTCCCACGGATCCGTTCGGCACAGCTCCAGTCACGCCGCGCTGCATCATCGTCCAGCAAAAGCCTTACTGCAGCCCGTGCTTTCTCCGCCGCTGTCCGACCGATCACCGGTGTATGAGCGCAGTCACAGCCGATATGGTGGAGGCTGCTGCTAGACCCTGGCTATCCTCGGCCCAGGTGCAGCGTGCCTGAGCAATCGGCCTTACGCCCCGCCGTTTTCCTCGATCGTGACGGAACAATTGCCGAAGAAGTGGGTTACTTGAATCACGCCAGACGATTTCGTATGTTTCCTTTCGTCGCAGCTGCCATTCGCCGGCTCAACGAGGCGGGCTTGCCTGTTATCATCGTCACGAATCAGTCCGGTGTCGGCCGCGGTTACTTTCCGGAGTCGCTCGTACACACCGTGAACGAGCTAATGACCGAGCAACTCTCTATGGGACGCGCCAAAATCGACGCAATTTATTATTGCCCGCACACATCCGCTGAAGACTGTAACTGCCGCAAGCCCAAAACCGGCATGCTGGACCGTGCAGCTCAAGAGCACGCGCTCGATCTGCGACGCTCCTTTGTGGTCGGGGATCGTTATGGGGACGTGGAACTCGCGCGAAACGCGAGTGCGCGCAGCATTCTCGTCCGCACCGGTTATGGTGAAGGTGAACTTGCCTGGCACGCGGCAAAGTGGCCTGTGCAGCCGGATTTTGTCGCTGAAGATCTCGCGCAAGCGGCGGATTGGATCCTGAGGCAGCACAAATGAAACGTCCACGCACGAAAGAGCCAGCGTCAACGTCGGTCGATCTTCTCGCCCTCCGCGATTGCGTTGAACAATTCACCACGAAAACGATTGTCCTTCTTGGCGATTTCGTTGCCGACGAATTCCAATATGGCGAAATCTCGCGCGTTTCGCGCGAAGCTCCGGTGCTGATCCTCAAGCATCGGGAATCCCACATTGTTCCTGGCGGTGGCGCCAACGCTGCCAACAACCTCGCGTCTCTCGGGGCGCGTATCCTGCCTGTTACGGCCGTCGGCGATGACGCGGCAGGGGACGCGTTGGTCGCTCATTTCCGCCGCATGCGCGTCAATGTTTCCGGCATTTTCCGTGCGAAGGGCTGGACGACGCCGACGAAAAGCCGCTTTCTTGCCGGGTGGGCGCACACCGTGGGACAGCAGGTTCTGCGCGTCGACTACGAACCGAAATCACCTCTGCCGGATGCCGTTCGAAAAAAACTCCAACAACGCCTTACTGCGGATCTGCGCAAAGCACACGCTCTCGCTGTTTCGGACTACGGCTTTGGCATTGCGACTCCGGAATTAGTACAGCAGGCCTCCAGCAAGCGCAAGAATGAACTGCTTGTCACGCTCGACGCGCGATACCATCTGCCTTGCTATGCGAAGGCGGGCATCACGGCCGCTACGCCCAACGAGGCCGAGCTTGAGGCAGCGCATCACGCCTCAATCGGTCAAGATACCGATGAGCTTGCGCGTGCAGGCCGCGCAACTCTTGCGGAGATGAAGTTGCAATCGCTGCTAGTTACCCGCGGACGCCACGGTGCAGCCTTGTTCGAGACAGGCGATCGCCTCACGCAAATCCCCGTTCACGGCAGCGATCAGGCTGTCGACGTAACCGGCGCCGGCGACACCGTTCTTGCCGCATATACTCTGGCCCTCGCCTGCGGGGCATCTGCGCTTGAAGCCGCGCACATTGCAAATATTGCCGGAGGCCTCGTCGTGATGAAACGCGGCACAGCCACGATTTCGCGCCCGGAACTTCTCGATGCCATCCGCGGCGAGGCATCCGGAGCCGCCTCTTAATTTATGCGCGAAGCTGTTTCCAAAATTGTTCCTCGAGCAGTACTGCGAGAGAAGGTCGCGGAACATAAGAGCCACGGTCGGCGCGTCGTTTTTGCCAACGGCTGCTTTGACACTCTGCACGTCGGACATATTCGCTATCTCGAAGGCGCACGGCGCGAAGGCGACATTCTCGTTGTCGGAGTGAATGCGGACTCGAGCGTCTGCAATCTCAAAGGGCCGGGCCGCCCCATCCTTGATGAAAACGCGCGTGCGCACCTCGTCGCCGCGTTGCGATGCGTGGATTATGTAGTTCTCTTTGGCGAACCGAACGTCGAAGCTCTTCTCGAAGAGCTGCGCCCGGACGTTCACGCCAAAGGAACCGATTACACTATCGAGACCGTGCCGGAACGTGCTGTCGCCAAGCGGCTTGGCATCCGCGTGGCCATCGTGGGCGACCCCAAGGATCACTCTACTAAAGGACTTCTGGATTCCATTCGCAAGGCGCCGCATGCCTGAGCCGCGTTTTCTGGTTGTGCGTCTCGGTTCCCTCGGTGACATCGTCCACACGTTTCCCGCCGTCGCCGGCCTTCGTGAATCGTTCCCGAAAGCTGAAATTGTTTGGCTGACGCATCCGCGCTGGAAAGCGCTGGTCGAGAGCAGTGAGCTGGCAACGGAAATCTGGGAGACGGAAACTCGCTCGTACAAATCCTTGGGCGAAATCATCAGACGAATCCGCAGGAAAAAGTTCACTGGTGCAATCGACTATCAAGGGTTGTGGAAGTCCGCCTCGCTTCCCTTCCTAGGCGGCGTTCCGCTCAGGATTGGGTTTTCCTCGCAAACGATTCGCGAGTTCGGCGTGCCGGTTCTTTACACCGATCGCGTTCACAGCACGCAAGCCCACATCGCCGACCAGAATGGAGAATTGTCGCAGCGCGCGGGCGCTCGCAACGGCGTTGCGCCGGTTTTGCTCTCGGTGCCCTCGATTCAAGAAGTCTTCGTACTGCAACTCCTGCGAGGGTTTGGCATTGACCGGCACGTCGTATTGAGCCCTGCGGGCGGCTGGCGCTCGAAATGCTGGCCGCCGGATCGCTACGGCGCGCTCTGCCAGAGAATAGCTGACACGTTGGGCCTGCGCTGCGTGGTGAATTATGGCCCTGGCGAAGAGGATCTGTTCTCAACGATCAAGACGGCCAGTGGAGAAGCGGACCCTATCGCTTACAATGGGTCGCTCACTCAGCTCATGGCCCTTCTTCGCACTGCGGTCTGCATCGTCGGTGGTGACACGGGGCCGCTGCATCTCGCCGTCGCTCTTGGAACACCTGCAGTGGCCATTTTTGGCCCGACGGATCCAGAGCGAAACGGTCCCCATCGCCCGGGCAACTCCTCCGACAAAGCTCTTCCGCTTGATATCGTCTTGCGCAGTCCGCATGCGGTGACCACCTATAAGCGAGGCGATCAAGCTGATCCTTCGATTTTGGAAATTGACGTCGACGCCGTTTTTGAAGCTGTTCGCCGTCAAGTTGAGATTCGCCGATGAGCGCAGCCGGCAATTTTTTTGTGCGTTGGCGCGTCCGCCTGGGTTATCCGCTCGCGATAGCGGTTCTTTATCTTTCGCGGCCCACGCCTCGCAGCATTTTCCTCGGCGCAATGGTTGGAGTCATTGGCCTGTGGTTGCGCGCGTACGCAGCGGGCTATCTTCATAAGCAGGAAGTCCTCACCGTCACCGGTCCTTACGCTTACACCAGAAATCCACTCTATCTCGGCAGCGCTATCCTCGCTCTGGGAGCCGGAATTGCCACGCGTTCGTGGCTCTCCGGTTTAATCCTGATTGTCTATTTCGCCGTATTCTATTCCATCGTAATGCGGCGAGAAGCGAGTGAGCTTCGCCTCCGCCACGGCACATCTTTCGATGAGTATGCTCGCACTGTCCCGCTATTTATTCCGCGCCTGACCGCCGCGAAATTGCCGGGAGACTCCGCCGGTTCCTTCTCTTTTGCCCAGTACAAGAAAAATCATGAGTGGCAGGCCGCCGTTGGATTTCTGTTTCTTCTCCTAGTCCTGCTTGCGATCTGGCGCTTTCCCCTGCACTGAGGCAGCCGCGTTTCCGCCGTTTGGACATGCGACAAAGCAGCTAATCTCCAGTTGTCGGCCATCTGTCATGACTTGCACCGCCCCGTTCTGATCCGTCCTCAAGATTCGTATGCCCGCATTCTCCAACCGTTCCAGGAGCTCTGGGCTGGGGTGCCCGTACGGGTTGTCTTCACCAGCGGATATGATCCCAACGCGTGGCTGGACAGCCGCGAGGAATTCCGGCGTCGTCGAATTCTTGCTTCCGTGATGGCCGATCTTCAGAACGTCGGCACGCATTGCCTCCGGGTCATTCTCAGAAAGAATTTCGCGTTCCACCTGTTTTTCAGCGTCGCCAGGCAGCAATAGTGTTTCATTACCGTAGCGCAACCGAAGCACCAGGGAATCGTTGTTCTTTGCGGAAGGGGCCAACTCCTCCGGAACAATCTCCGGCCACAAGAATTCACCGTCGACGCTATCCCAGCGGAAAGACTTGCCGCGCAGCTCATGTTCGATGGAGATTTTCCGCTCGCGTGCCAGTTCCTCCAGCCTCACAAGCGCCGGAACGGACACTTCGTGTCCGATCCAAAGTTGCGCGACACGAAAATTCTCCAGGATTGCAGTCAGGCCGCCTAGATGGTCTTGGTGCGCGTGTGTCAGCGCGACAACATCCAGCTTCTGAAAACCCCGCGACCACAAATACGGTGAAACGGCTTCTTCACCCGGATCGACGCCGTTGTGTTCTTCGTGTCCGGGAAACCCGCCGAACGCTCCGCCTCCATCGATTAACAGAGTTTTTCCACCAGGAGTAACGACGAGCAGCGAGTCACCCTGCCCCACATCAAGGACCGTCAATTCCAGTTTGCCTTTCGTCAACCTTTCTCCAAAGGGATAGATGGCGATCGTCAACGCGCAAGCGACGAACGCACTGCGCAATCCCCAGACCATAGTTTTGTGCAAGGGATGCTTCAATCGCATTTCGGCGGCCAGCAGAATCCCCACAGCAAAAAACAACACAATCAGCCAGAACGGTGGCCCGGGAATCCGGTAACTCCACCGCGGAAAATGCGCGAACCACTGGACAATGTGCAAAAGCAGTGCGGTTAGCCACGCAAGCGGAACAGCAAGGAGTTTTCCAGCAGCCGTGAAAACCAGTCCGCAAGCCAAAGTCAGGAAGCCTAGCGGAACGACGATGCCGGTTAGCGGGACGGCTGCAAGGTTCACCAGCGGCGCCGACAAGGGGATACGATGAAAATCGCGCGCCATCAACGGCAACATTCCTGCTTGCAGAGCCAATGTGAGAACCAACAGCTCCCACACACGAAAAGTCAGGGACAATCCGCCGGCTATAAGATCGCCGGTCGGTTTGCTCAGCCGTTGCGGCAACCGTGAAGTAAGCCACAGCGCCAGCGAACGCAGATCGATTCGGAATTGAATTGCGCGCGGCTCGTGAGCGGCATCTCGCGTTACGTCACGCCAGCCGCGCAGCGCGCGTACATAAGGTTGTGCCGTTTTCTCCAGCCACGGAAGCGCCAGTCCCCCAATGCAGCCTATGGCCACGAACGTCAATTGGAAGCGCGAGTCCCGCAGGGCGACCGGTTTTGCCAAAAGCAGAATTACAGCCGCAACTGCTGCTGAATTGAGCAGCTCCAGTCGGCGAAAGAAAAATCCGCCAAGCACAACGATCGCCGCCATCATTGCAGCGCGCAAAACGGGAGTGCGCTGCTCGACCATGCCCACGTAAGCTCCGAGCATCGTAAGCGTGAACAGCGTCGTCCACATCCGCGACAATCGCAGCTTCCTTCCTACCCAGTAGAGCGCGAAAGCGAGAGCCCCGACGTGCAAACCTGCCACGACCAGCACGTGAAAAACGCCCGTCTTCTGAAAATCCAACGCTTCCGCTCGGTTAACAAAATTCCGGTCGCCCAAAAGCATCGCCCGCAAAACTCCTGCGACTTGCGGAGCGGCTGCGAAGAGCACATCAATCTCGTCGCGCAATGTCCTCCGCGCCCGCGCGAGAACCGTTCCGATAGTTGGAGTCGACGAGCTGATTCGTTCGATTAGCTGCGGCGCTCGCAAAGTGGCTACGAGGTCGATGTTCTGTTGCGCCAGATAAGCACGCCGATCGAACGCGCCTTCATCCTTGAAAATCTGCGGCCGCTTGGCCTCCGCCAAAACCGCCACTTCGTCTCCCGCATGAAGTTCCGGCGGCACCGGACCCTCCGGATGCGCTGTGAAGCTCAGGCGCAAGCCTCCTCGCGCCGGATGAAAGGCCCCTTCGAACTCAACACGAGTAAGCTCAATTTCGTATCCGTAGCCCCATGGCAGGCGGGTCGGTTCATCACGCAGATGACCGCGCCATCGCAGGGGCGTTTTCAGCGAGATGCGGCTTTGTTCAACGAGCGAGATCACATGATTCGCATCCCGCGGTTGTTCTGCAATGCAAACGCCTAGAAATCCAAGCAGAATCCAGCCAAACAGGGAAGCGATGGTTGCAACAAGAAGATGAGCGATTCTTACAAAAAAGATTCCAGCGAGGACGAAGAAAGCAACTAACAGGAAAAGGGAAGAAAGGAGAATGTGAGAAGAAGCGTTTCTTGCAACCGTAGGATGCAAGCCGAGCACGATGCCGCTGGCAAATGCCGCGACAATCGCTACGGCGGGCAGCCTCATGGCGCTCGTCGCAACCTGACCAGCGTTTCGATGTGAAATGTTTGTGGGAACAGGTCGAACAGGTGCATCTCCGCGATTTCATATCGGACGCTTGGCCCGATGAGTTCCTTTGGTTTCCGAGGTGAACTCGTCAAAACCGCCAAATCGCGGGCCAGCGTGGATGGATCGCAAGAAAGGTATACAATTTTTTTGGCGCCAAGTTCCGCGAGCTTGCCCGCAGCTTCTGCGCCCAATCCGGCTCTCGGCGGATCAAGGATCACAAAGTCTGGCCGTTCCTCCGTTTTTTTCAGAAACTCTTCTGCATGTTCGTTGTGCGACACGATCGTGACGCCCGCCATCTCCGCATTAGCGTAAAGGTCCCGCGTAGCAGCAAGATTGGCATCCACGCTCACCACTTTTCGGAATGTCTTCGCCAGCGGCAACGTGAAGAACCCCACGCCCGAATACAGATCCAGCGCCAGCTCGCCATGCGCATCGGCTGTCACGGTCTTCAGCAAATCCTCGATCAGGAAGCGGTTCACTTGAAAGAACGAAAGATGGCTGACCCGGTATTTGAATCCGCCGGCTTCATGCGTCAAATAGCCCGGCCCCGTCAATTCAAAGCGATTTTTCTTTTGGTCTAGCAGCAGCAAACTTTCGATCTCCGGCAAAGCCTCGCGGAAAGTGGCCGCCAGTTCCGCGGCTGGCTTCGAGAATTTCTCAAACGCCACATTCAGCGCAATTTTTTCATCCGCCGAATCGGCAAACGCTTCAATCTCCTGGATTCCTGGTGGCAATGTGCTGGAGCGCGCCATGTCTTGAAGCTTGGCGAAGGTGCGCGCAAGGCGCGGAGAAAGCACGGGGCATTCATCGATCGGTACGATCACGGAGCTTTCCGGCAGAAAATATCCCAGCGCGCGAGGCATCCCGCTCCTCACGGCCCACTGGGCGCGGTTACGATAGCCGTAAGACACCGCGGAATGCTCGACGATTGTCCTATCCCAAGTGATTCCGCCGAGACGCGAAAGCGTCTCCCGCAAAATCTCTTTCTTGAGTCTTAACTGTTCCTCCGCCGGAATGTGTTGGTAATGGCAGCCGCCGCATTTTTGAAAATGCGAGCACCTCGCTTTTCCGCGCTCCTTTGCGGGTGACGTTACCTCCAGAAGTTCCGCCCAGACCAATTTCTTCTTTCGTGACTTGGCGTTTGCGCGTACTTCTTCGCCTGGCAAAACATACGGCACAAAAACGGTATCTGCATCGGCGTGCGCCAAGCCGTCACCACCGTAAATGAGCTTCTCAATCGATAAGCGTAACTCATCAGGCATACTGTTGTCCTATTCTAAGATAACTGTGGCTCAGGTGTGAGATCAAATCGTTCTTGTTTGCGAATGACCGGTCATCTTGCTGACTAACGCTACGTCAAGTAGAAAAGGCTCAGACGCGGGATCCCGAATTCTTCCAACAGCCGCTTCTGCGTGTACTGTTTTTCGACCATTGCCAGTTGCTCAGCTTTCATCTTCCGCCGGTACATTGCCAGCTGCCCATCCACTTCGCGGCGGACCTTCAGCATCAGCTCTTCCGGCGCGTGGCTGGTCAACAGTGTCTGTATCTTCTCATCCAGAACCGTCAAACGCCGCTCCAAGTCTTCCAAGTCCAGTGTCGCCGGTGTATCAAGAATCTCGGCGCTGGACTCCAGCGATTCCACAATCCCTGTCAAACGCTTAACCATCTCCGGGTGTCTTTGCAAACTCTTTTCCGCCGCCTGTTTCAATCGCTCCACATTCTTCGCAAAATATTTCCTCAATTCGTCTCGCGAAAACGCTTCGCTTTCAGTCGTTCGAGCGGCTCTTGGCGAGCTTCCCGCAGCCGCTTCCTGCTGTTCTTCTGCGGCTTCCAGCACCGCGTCGGTGCAATACGCCAGGTTCTTCAGCGGCTTGCCCGCTCCGCGCCGCGACCTCTGGTAGCTCTCAAACGCCTTGTCAATCCCTTTCAGAGCGGCTTCCAGCGGCACCCCCGCTTTCTGCCACGCCTCCATTATGGCCCAGTCCAACGGCGACACCAGCAGATGCGCCCCGCGTTTCTTCCAAAAATATTCTTCGATTTCCGTGAAGTAATTGAAGTAGTTCCAGCCGTCCATTTCGTTAGCGCTGCTTAGCCTTGCGCCTTCTTTGCTGGCACGGCCGCCGCGCTCTTGCCGCGTTCGACAGGCTGGTTTTTTTCCCAGATCAATCGCAGGCCGGTCAGAGTAAGGAATTCGTCGGTGTGTTGGATGTGCTTCGACCCTTTTGACACCAGCCTGGCCTGTCCGCCGGTCGCAACAACCTTCGCATCCTCGCCCAACTCTTTCTTTATGCGCGCAAGCATGCCATCCACCATGTCCACCGCGCCGTAATACAAACCCGCCTGCATGTGCGTGACAGTGTTGGTTCCGATCACTTTCCCAGGATCCTTGATCTCCACCCGTGGCAGCCGTGCGGCGCGCGCGAACAGAGCCTCCGCTGAAATCCCGAGCCCCGGCGCGATGACGCCGCCGAGGTATTCACCTTTTGCCGAAATTACGTCAAACGTAATCGCCGTCCCAAAATCCACGACGATGCACGGCCCGCCGTATTGATGAAATGCCGCCACGCCGTTCACAATCCGGTCCGCGCCCACTTCCGACGGATTGTCCACTAGGACAGCCATCCCGGTCTTCACGCCCATTTCCACGAATAGCGCCTTCTTTCCAAAATAGACTCTCGACATTTCCGCGAGTGTCCGATTCACCGGCGGCACCACCGAGCTGATGATCACTCCCGTGATAGCGTCTCGGTCTAGCTCCGCCAGCGTAAACAGATTCCTCGTCAGCACGCCATATTCGTCAACCGTCTGCTCCCGCGCCGTAGTCAAACGCCAGTTCGCAACCAGCTCTTCGCCCCGAAAAACGCCCAGCACCGAGTTGGTATTTCCCACGTCAATGGTCAGCAGCATCTAGCGTGCCTCCGTGACGTCTCCTGAAATCACCGCCGTAATTCGCCCATCTTCCCGCTCCACTTGCAGCAATCCTTCCGGCCCAAGCCCGGCCGTCGTACCGCAATAGCTCTCGGTTCCGTTTGTTACGCGCACGCGCTTGCCCTTCGCATAGCTCGACACCGACTCGAAGCGCGCAATCACGCTGCCCACCCCTTCCCGCACAAATCGATTGTAATCGCTCTCGAATTCGCGCAGCAACCGCACCAGCAGCTCCATGCGCGACTGCGGTTTGCCTGTTTCCGCGCGCAGGGAAGTCGCTACATTGGAAAGCTCCCCGGGGAACCTTTCTTGATTCACGTTCAAGCCGATTCCCACAATCACGAATCGCACTTGATTCGGTTCCGCGTGCATCTCCGTCAGGATGCCCCCGACTTTTTTCCCGCGAATAAGCAAGTCGTTCGGCCATTTCAGGTCCACCGTTAGTCCGGTCACAGCCTGGACCGCGGAATGCGCGGAGAGCCCCGCCATCATCGTTAGCAGCGGAGCTTGCACCGGCGCCAATTTTGGCCGAAGAAGCAACGTCACATAAATTCCAGCCGCACGTTCGGAATGCCACTTGCGTCCTGCTCGTCCACGTCCTGCGGTTTGTTCTTCCGCCAGCACGACCGCACCTTCCGGCTTCCCGGCATGACCCAATTCCAGTGCCACGCGATTCGTCGAATCCGTCTTGAAAAAATGAAAGATGCGTTTCCCGAAGAGGCCGCCTTTCAGCCGTTGCTTTAGCATGTCCGGGGTCAGAATGTCGGGCACTTGCTCCAGGAAGTATCCGGTTGCAGGCTGGCCTTTTGCTTTGACGCCCAGTCCGCGCAGGCGTTCTACCCATCGCCAGACTGTTGACCGCGAGACGCCAATCTCTTTCGCGATTCGGGCGCCGCTGATTACGATGGTGGCGTTCTCCGACAGCAACGTAAGCAACCCCGCCAGCCGCCGGTCGGTCGTGCCCGGCATGGATTCTTGAGTCATCGGGATTTTGCCGCGCCCCTTCGCGCCGCCTAAGCTTACGTTCCCTCGATGCTGTCCACAAGGAGGCTGAGGTTCGCGGCAGGCGCCGAGTGCGTCAGCATCCCCGAAGAAAGAAAGTCGGCGCCTGTCTCCGCGTATGCTCGCGCGTTGTCGAGCGTGATTCCTCCGGAAATCTCTATCACGCATTCCGCGCGAATCCCCCGCGCGATCTTCACGCATTCCGCGGCGCGTTCCAGTGTCATATTGTCCAGCAGCACTGCCTCTGCTCCGGCCCCAAGCGCTTCAAGAAGTTCTTTTTGGTTGCGAACCTCAATTTGCACGGGCAATGGTCCTGGGCCGACGACTTCCGGGTCCAGCCCCGCCGCATCATAAGCGCTCGCGGCCCGGGGCGGCTGCGACTTTGGCGACACATAGGTATGCGCTTTGTCTACCGCTTCCTTCATTCCTCCCGCCAGCGCGACGTGGTTCTCTTTCAATAGGATGGCGTCATAGAGACCGAAGCGGTGGTTGCTACCACCGCCCGTCTTCACCGCGTACTTTTCAAGCGCGCGCAATCCCGGCGTGGTTTTCCTCGTATCCCGGATGCGCGTTCTCGTGCCCGCTAGTTGCTCCACAAAGCGCCGCGTCAGCGTGGCAACTCCGCAAAGATGCGCCAGAAAATTCAGCGCCGTTCGCTCGCCCGTAAGGATCGCGCGGGCATTTCCCTTGACCTGCACAATCTCCGCGCCGGGCTCTACGAACGACCCGTCGTTGTGCGGAAAGGTGACTCGGACTTCAGGATCCAGAGCCCGGAACACCTTTTCAGCAATCGACAAGCCCGCACAAACGAGCGTCTGCCTGGCCAGAATTTTAGCCCGAGCCGTTGTTCGTGGCGGTACCACTGCCGCAGTCGTCGCGTCACCCGTACCGATATCCTCTTCTAGCGCGCGCCGCACAACGTCAGCAATGTAACGAGAGTTCCAATCCATAAGACCCCGAAGAACTATGAACCTTTTTCAAGCTGAGCCAGGCGATCCTTCAGTTTTTGCAGCTCAATGCGCTGCCCGGCAAGCGTAGCTTCCAGCCCCTTAATGATTTTCTCCGGTGCACGGCTGCGAAATGTCTCATCCCCGAGCTGTCGTTCCTTTGACGCGATAGCCTTCTCCAGACCCTCGATTTCTTTCTTCAGCCGCACCTTCTCCGCCGTTGCGTCCACCGTGTCGGAGTACGCGATGCGCACGTCAAACTGCGCCGTCGAGCGTACTGACCCGCCAACTTGCCCCAGCGCCGCCGGCGAAACCTTCAACTCGCTTAGAACCGCTAGTCGCGTAATTGCGTCAGACTCGATGTGTACTCTATTGCGTATGAACTCAGCAGTGCTCCAAAATTGGGCCGGCACTTTTTTCTTCGCGTCAAGTCTCATCTCCGCTCGAATATTTCGCAGCGCGGTAATAACACCTTGTATTTGAGTGAAGATGTCCACCGCGCCCACAATCTTCTCTTGTGCCCACGCTTTCCGCGCCGTGGGGAATGTGTCCAGCGCAATCGACTTCCCTCCGCTCCTCTGCGGCAACTGGTGCCAAAGCTCCTCCGTCAGAAACGGCATGAAAGGATGCAGCAACCGCAGCGCGTCATCGAATGCGGCAAAAAGATTCTTCCACACGATAGTAGCCTGTTCACGGTCTGCGCTCTGGAGATCCGGCTTGACCCACTCGATATACCAGTCGCAGAAATCTCCCCAAAAAAATTGGTACACGCCCTGCGCGGCCTCGTGAAACCGATAGTTCGTCAGCGCATCGTTCACCAACTCGATCGTGCTGGCCAGCCGCGAATAAAGCCACTGATCCACCAACGGAACGCTTCCCTGATAAGCATACGGCGCCTTTGCTCGCACTTCCGGGGCCGCCAACTCCTCCAATTTCGCTCCGCCCTCTTCAAACTTGTCCAAGTTCAAAAACAAAAATCGTGCTGCGTTCCAGATTTTGTTCGCGAAATTCCGCGCGCTTGCCAGTTTGTCCTCGGACAACACGATGTCCGTCCCCGGCGCCGCCATCGACGCCAGGCAAAACCGCATCGCGTCGGTTCCGTACTGTTGATTCAGCGCCACCGGATCGAGTCCCGTCCCTTTGGACTTGGACATTTTCTCGCCGCTCCCAGTGCGCACCAGCGAGTGCAGATATACCGCGCGGAAAGGAACTTTGCCCGTGAAGTGAATCCCCATCATGATCATCCGAGCCACCCAGAAAAACAGGATGTCGTATCCAGTGATCAGCAGGCTCGTCGGATAATATTTCTTGAAATCGGCCGTTTCTTCCGGCCACCCGAGCGTTGAAAACGGCCAAAGCCCTGAACTGAACCAGGTGTCCAACACATCGGGATCCTGTTCAAGATTCACTGACCCGCACGTCGCGCACTTCGCCGGCTTCTCCCTCGCCACGGTGACGTGCTTGTTCTCTTTGCAGTACCACGCTGGAATCCGGTGTCCCCACCACAGTTGGCGCGATAGCGTCCAGTCGCGGATGTTTCTCATCCAATTGAAATATTCCTCGCGCCGGTTATCCGGCACGATTTGGATTTCGCCGCGCTCCACCGCCGCAATGGCGGGCTCCGCCAGAGGCTTCATCTTGCAGAACCATTGCGTCGAAGCTCGCGGTTCGACAATCGTCTTGCTTCGTTCGCACAAACCGACGGCATTTGTGTGCTCGGTGATTTTTTCCAAAAGGCCCAGCGCTTTCAAATCTTCAACGATCTTTTTCCGCGCCTCGAAGCGGTCCATCCCCGCGTACGCGCCTGCCGGCGCACCCATTTTGCCGTCGTCCGTCATAACGTCGATTTCCGGAAGTTTGTGGCGGCGGCCCACTTCGAAGTCATTTGGATCGTGCGCCGGGGTAATCTTCACCGCGCCCGTTCCAAACTCGCGGTCTACCATCGCATCCGCGATAATCGGAATTTCGCGATTCATCAATGGCAGCAACGCTTTCTTGCCAACAAGATGCGTATACCGTTCGTCTTCCGGATTCACCGCCAGGGCCGTATCGCCCAGCATCGTTTCCGGCCGCGTCGTGGCCACCACGAGAAACTCTTTCGTCCCAACCACGGGATATTTGATGTACCACAAATGCCCCTGCCGCTCCTCGTGGACGACTTCCAGGTCGCTCAGCACCGTCAGACACACGGGGCACCAATTCACTAGCCTCTTCTCGCGGTAAATCAATCCTTCTTCATACAGCCGCACGAACACTTCGCGTACCACGCGCGACATTTCCGGCGACAGCGTGAACCTCTCCCGCGACCAGTCGCAGCTCTCCCCAATGCCCTTCATCTGGCGCGTAATCTCGCTGCCTGCTTCCGCTTTCCACTTCCATACCTGCTTTTCAAACTCTTCCCGCCCCAGCGTGTGGTAGTCAATGCCGCGATCCATCAGGTGCTTCACCACCACGCGTTGCGTCGAAATTCCCGCGTGGTCGGTGCCAGGCAAATACAACGTGTTGTAACCAAGCATCCGGTGCCACCGCGTGAGGATGTCGATCTCCGTGTGCTCCAGCATGTGCCCGATGTGCAGTGAGCCCGTTATGTTGGGAGGGGGAATCACGATCGAAAACACCAGCCCGGGCGCATTCGGGTCCGCTTTGAACAATTCTTCCTTTACCCAGAAGTCTGCCCACCGCGGTTCGATCTGCTGCGGTTCATATGCTTTTGCTATTTCGCGACCCATTTGGTGCGTTTCTCCCATGCACTGGCGGGCCTTGGCCCGTCCGTTCTAGACGCGTCTAAATGGTTCAGAGTAATCTTCGACTATACGAGGGGCAAAGCAGCGGCGTCAATTCGGCCGGACGCAGTCCTAGGAAAAGAATTCATTTTCGCAAATGCAAAGTAGGGCGGATTTTTCGACTCGACAGGGCGGGGAATTACGACTTCTTCGACTTCATCTCTTCCTGGACCATCGCTTCCACAACGGGCTTCAGAATCTCACGCGTAACCGCCTGCAAAACCTCGGGATTCAACTTTGCCAGTACCTTAGCGACGAGATCATCCATGCTCGGGGTCGGAGCGGGGGTAGTTGCCGGAGCTGGAGTCTCTAGGATTTCCTCCGTCGCGTAGAAGCCCGCTCCGTCGTAGGTTTGTTGCTCCGGAATAAGCGTCGCGTCTTCGGTAACTTGAGCGGCTTCCTCGCGGATGACCTCCACGGTTTCCGCAGGCAAGGCCGCTTCCTCGATCACCTTCTGAGCCGTTTCGCTGATGGCCTCAGTAGCCTTTTCCGTTCCGTTGCTGGACGCGGGAGGAGCGGCCACCGGCGCACCAGAATCCCACGTCGAAGCCAGCCGGTTAGCCTTCTCCAGTTCGGCATTCCAGGGGTTTGACGGCACAGAAAACCACGAGTCTTTCGATGTTTTCGTTTGCGGCTCGGCTTGGCTCGCTTCGGGTGTGCTCGTAACCGCTGTCTCCGGTGACGGTCGTTCGCGTTCCTTCACGGGAGTTACTTCTTCCACAGCCGTGGGTGTCTTTGTCGAGATCTTTTCCTGTGAAGCCGGCGAGCTCACGCCCGCCCACGCGTCCGTCACAAATGGCGTACTCGGAATCGCTCCAGTGGTGACCGCTGGCAGTTCCGGAATGCTCGGGGGAGGAGCGGGCGCTTCCGCGACGTAGTTACTTGCCGCAGGGGCCTTCTCCACTACTTCCGGCTTTTCTTCAACAGGTTCCCAGGACTCCCCGTGAGCTTTCCGGGCAAGAATCTGCTCGAAACTTCCCGAACGCCAATCCTTAGATCCACCGCTCGTTCCGGAATCGGCGGAACTCTCCGCTTCTTCACGCCGCCAAGGAGCAGGAGGTTTTTCTTCTTCCGCTTCCTCGTCAAGTTCCTCTGTATCCGTATCGCGCCAATCGCGCTCCGGCGCCAAATCAGGATGCGCCTGCGGCAGAAAGCCCAGTTCGTCATCCTTTTCATCCGTTGGCGTCTCCAACAGGCTCCCGAATGCCACGGGTTGCGAGCTGCTGTCAATTTGCACTGGCTCAAGACGCGCCGGCACCGGCACTTCATCCACAAAACTCTCTTGCTCCAAGGCCGCAATCACTGGTTCATGAGACGCAGTGTGCACCGGGATGCTGCTCACCATGGGTATAGGCGCAACACTCGGAGTAAGCAGATCGCTGGCCCTTAAAACCTCCGGTTCCGGAACCTTCACGGTGGCAGCGCCTCCGTGACCGACTCCTGCGCGTTGCAGCGCTGATTTCACCATCGAAATCAAGGGATCCGGCGGAACAAACGGTTTCTTCAATACGCCGTCCGCTCCCACTCGCTGTGCTTCTTGCTCATCCAGTGGATCAAACGCGCCCACTAGCAGGATGACGGGGATATGCGCAAGCGAAGCATCCATCTTCACGTACTGGCAAACTTCATACCCGTTTCGCACCGGCATGAATACGTCCGCAAGCACCAGGTCAGGGCGCAAATCGGAGATTTTCCGCACGGCTGCTTCACCGTTGCCAACGGCAACGACGTCGATGCCCTGATCTTTCAGGGCCAGCCCCACCATCTTCTGGATGTTGCTGTTATCGTCCGCGACCAGAATCTTTGCCACCGAGCGTCCTCCGCCGATACGCTGCCTATGCTGGCCACACCCGTGCGTGGCCGTACAAATGACCTACTCCAACCTATTGGAGCACCCGTTCCAGTTTGCGTCAATCTCAAGAGGGCAGCCGTGTGTCGGAAGTGAATACTGCACTCATGGCCCGTCCAGAGGCGTCGTTTTTGGCCCAAAAACACACGGGATACGGTCCTCTATGACCGTACCCCGCAGTGTTTCTCCTGATCTTCGCCCTGCCGCAAAACCTTACCAGGGCAAGATTTTTTTCAGGCCCTTCTTTTTCTTGCTAGTCGATTCTTTCTTATTATCACTCTTAGATTTTCCGTCCTGCGCTGCCGCGTCCGTCTTAGCTGCATCGCTGGTTTGCCCTGCGGCCACCGGAGTCTCACCCGTCTTGCTTGGGTCACCCGGCTGGCCCGTTGCCGCTGGTGTGGCATCGGTCTTGGGTGTTGTCTCGGCCGTTCCATTTGCGGAATTCTCTGTCGTTGGAGGTGCGTTTGGATCCCCTGTCGCCACAGGGCCCGCTTCGCCGCCGTCTGTGGCTGGCGTAACACTCTCTGCACTGCTCGTTGTTCCGCTCGTGCTTCCCGGTGTTACCGTCGCAACGATTCCGGTTGTAGTCGCTCCTTGCGACGGACTCCCGCCCCTCAATATATCAATTCCCGTTTCGCTTTCTGAATCGGGCGTCATCGTCGGTTTTCCGGTTGTGGCCGCCGCCCGCAACTCCTGCCCCGGACCGGTACGAATCAGACTCAGCGGTTTCTTAATCAATGCTTCGCGCTGCCGCGGTGCATTCTGCTCCGCCGTCATCCAGGCCACGGCTTTGGGATCCGGCTGCGGGATCGGCGCCCCGAGGGCCTTCAACCGGCTCTTGGCATTGGGGACGAGCGGCGACAAAGGATAATTGCGCACGATCCGTGCGTAATACGGGATTGCAATCTCCTTCTTTTCCGTGCCTTGCCATATGTTCCCGAGCATCCACAGCGCCTGGTCGGATTTGCTGTAAAGAGGGTAACGATTTACCAATCCTCTTAGCCGCGATTCCGCCGCCTTCTTGTCTTCCTTCACGTAGTAGTAGTAACCAATGCGGAAGTCGCCTTCCGCCAGCAGTTCCTGCACTTCGCGCAAGCGTTGTTCGGCCTTGGGAGCCAGCGGATCATTCGGGTACTTTGTCAGGAATATTTGGAACTCATCCTCGGCTGCGCGAGCCTGTGTGCGGTCGCGGTCCGGTTTTTCCATCTGCTTGTAGTGCGTCATCGCCACTTGCAATTGCGCGTAGGCCGCTTCCGGCAGCATAGGGAAGAAAATCCCGAAATCCTTGTACGCTTGCACAGACTGCGTCAGATTCGCCGTCCCACCCTCTTTGTAAAATGAATCGGCGATTGCCAGCTTGGCCTTGGCAAGATACTCGCTGTCCGGATAGGTGTTGATGAGAGTCTGCAAGTTCAGTCGGCCGACCTCATGCCGCCCGTGCTTGATATCATCCATTGCCTTGTCATACAGAATCTTGTCGGGCTCCGCGGTATTCTCCGCACTCGTCGACTTATTGACCCTTTTCTTCTTATGAAAGATTTGCGCGTCGCACCGCGTCGCGCTCAACAGAAACAGTCCTGTCATCGCGAATAAAGCGCAGCGCTTTACGGTCGCTAGGAACGAATTAAAGAGCAAACTTCACCTCTCTCAAATCGGCGCTTCCCCGCAGCGGTCCGTCGAAAGCCTCGGGCGCTTCCCGGCTCATGCTGTAAGGAACGTACAATTATACCCTGAACGAATGGCCAGCCCGAACAACTACTTTGCACCGTTCCGCCGGCCAACCCGAACTACCCTCCCTGTGATGCCGCCAAGCCGCGCAATGGGTTGCCTAGAGGCCGCTCCGGTCAGCGGTCATGGCGTTTTCTTTACGTCCTCCAGGATCGGGCGTAACATGGGGTAGATTCCTCGGGAGACTCAGATGCGTTACACAGTTATCCTTCAGCGAGAAAGCGACGGAGGCTACGTCGCCGTCGTTCCTAGCCTGCCGGGTTGCGTTTCGCAGGGTGACACACGCGAGGAAGCGCTCAAGAATATTGAGGAAGCTGCTGAGCTCTATATTGAGGACGTTCGGGCTACCGGCGACCCACTTCCTATCGAAGACCAAAGACAGTTCATCGAGCTGAATACTTCTACTCGATGACTAAGCTTCCTACCGACCTCTCCGGTCAGGAACTCATTCGTATCCTTACGAGAATTGGTTTCGTCTTTCAACGGCAGCGCGGCAGCCACATCATTCTGCGGCGTGAATCCCCCTTTGCGCGTGTGTCTGTGCCGACCATAAAGTCCTTCGTGTGGGGACGCTTCGTACGATTCTTCGCGAAGCAGGGCTATCAGTTGAGCAGTTAGCCGCTCTTCGCTAGACTTCCGGCTTGGGCAAAAAATCATGGAATATTTCCCCCATCCCAGTGGTATTACACAAATGGCAGGGTGTAAGCTCCTGTTGCCACTGAATCCCAACTCCGAGGGGAGATTCTCTATGAAGCGCAAGATCGCTTTGGGGCTACTGGTTGCGGCTGTCCTCGCGGCGGCCCCGGCCGTTCCGCAGCCCGGGAAATCCGAAGTCGCCAAGATGACCCTCAAGGTCGGCGACGCCGCCCCCGATTTCACCCTACTTAGCGACCAGTGGAAAGCCGTGAAGCTCAGCGACTATCGCGGCAAGAAGAACGTCTTTCTCGCCGTCTACGTCCTGGCCTTCACCGGTGGTTGAACGAAGCAACTTCAGGCGGTCCAGGCTGGAATCGCCTCCGGTAAGATTGACACCTCGGATACGGAAGTCTTCGGTGTCAGTGTGGATAGTCCCGCTGCCAACGCCGCATTCGCCAAACAGATCGGCATCAGATTTCCTCTCCTTAGCGACATGAACCGCAAGATGCTCAAGGCCTACGGCATCCTCAAGGAGTACAACCAGCACGATGAAACCTATGAATGGGCCTTGCGGGCTAACATCGTCATCGATAAGCAGGGCGTCATTCAATTTGTCGAGGAAGGTGATAGTGCCGTCGATCCCAACACTGCCCTGACCATGTGCACCACTCTGCACAAAAAGGACGCCACTAAATAGATTCCGGTCTGGGCGGAACCTGGCCATCTTTGCCTTGTCGAACCGATTAAGCTGAGGGCTCAGTTTGCCACTGTCAATTCAATGGTCGAACTCGCCGGAACCCGCGTCCCGCTCATCGGTGACTGGTCAATCACCGCTCCGTGCGGCCACTGTGGTGCCGTCACATAGTTAACTCTGCGCCGCATCTGCGCGATATCCAGACGGTGCTGCGCTTCGATCTCATTCAGACCGGTTAGGTGTGGCATTACGTAAGCCGTCTCGCGCGTCCCTTGCGAAACCAGCACGTCCACTCGCGGCGTTGCCGCTCCCGCTCCGGGCTTGGGGTTCTGGATCACGACCGTATCGACCGGCGCCGTCGGCATGGTTACGCCTGAGACTTCTCCTACTTGCAATCCTGCCCGAAGAAGTTCGATTCGCGAAGCCCTCAAAGAATTCCCTTCCAATAGTGGAATCTGCAATTGCCGTTGTCCCAGGCTCAAGACCACGTGCGCCTGCTGCGACACTTTCATCAGGAGTCCGGACGGGGGTGTCTGCCGCACGACGGCGTTAATCGGCTGGTCGCTGTAGATACGGTCAGCCACGCGCAGCACCAGCCCGCGCGGCTGCAGTATCCGGCTCGCTTCGGAAACATTTAAACCCACTAGATTCGGCATCGTCACTTCGCGCCCGTGAATCGCAATGCGCATTGCCGTAATCGCGCTTAGAAACGCCGCCGACGCCAGAATGAACACCAGCAGTGTCAGCCGCCCCAGCCATTCCAGTCTTTCTCCAAGAGTCATACGATAAAGTCTCGAATCTCAGCCCCGATTCGTCAACGGTTTTCCCCCGAGGATTGCGTTGCTTCGCTTCCTTGCGAACCAGCCCCAACTTCTCGGCGGGCGTTTTATTTTGAAGCGCCACCGGCCGCCGGCCCGGGTTGGCCAGCCACATTTCTTACATCATTCACAAGGGCCGCCATCGCGTGATCAAAGTTTTTATCGCGGTTCATTTGCAGCAATGCCGGTTGCACGTGCTCGGTAAACGTCCACAGCAAAACTTGCGTCTTAAGGTCTACAATGGCCAGCCGGAATTGCGGATCTTTCACCGGACTGCTTGACACCGTAGTTCCGTTTCCGCCTGAGACGTTTTCCCCCACAATGGGCATTGCAAAGCTTATTTCAAACACCAACTCAGCGTCGCCGGGGGCGGCCACCAGTTCATATCGCCCCCAACCTTTCAGGGCCCCGTAGAATTGGTTGTATGCTCGGTCGGGGCCTCCACTGTAGTCACCGAGAGTGTCTCCCCCGGCGTTGGAAACAAATACCTTGTGGGCAGTGAAGATTTGCCTGGGCAACGGTGCAGGGAGAAGCTCCTTCTGGTTTTGCGCTCTCAAACCCACAACTGGCACGCACGCCATCGCAAAAGCCGCACATACGAAAACTCGTTTCATGATCTTTGACATGGTCCCTCCAATCTCCATGTTGTTGAGACGTGCGTGTGCGATCCGCAGTTACTAGGGGGCCAAGCTGCTCATGGTTTCGGAGCCGGTGTCTTGCTTGCTTTCAAGGGCAGTTACCGCCGCCCTTCCGCTAGCGGCGAGGTTTGGCCCGCACCAGTATCGCGCACGGCCTTTAGCCCCTTCTACTAAGAACGGAAAAAACCGGTCACTTCTTCAGCGGCGGCGCCGGATAATCCGGCAGCTTGTCCTTACTCGTGTCCGCCCGCTTCACTTCCAGCTCATCAAACAGCAGCGACGGACTGATAATCGTCGTCGGCGCGCCACCGGCCCGGTTGCTTACCAGAGGATCGTTGCCTACGGCGATCAAATCGCTCCTCAGCGCGCGAATGTCGAGCTCGTTGAACACCGCTCCACGCACCAATTCTTCGTGCCCATCCTTTGCGTAAACTCGATAGAGCAGCCGCGGAGAATTGCCCGGCCCCAGCGTCTCCACTCGATAACCGTACGGCCTCCCCTGGTCCGTCACCATCTGCATCACTTTTTTCTTAAGTTCCTCGGGCGATTGTGCCTCGGAGCTCTTTACCAGCAGAACGCCCAGGCTCGGCGCGGGGAAAGATCCCGGCCCGGCTCGTCCGTGTCCGTTCGAGGCAGGGAAGTCGCGAATCGGCTGCCGCCCGATCAAATAATTCGACAGCGTGCCGTTCTCAATCGCGTTCACGGCGTGAGCCTTCACGCCTTCGCTATCTACCATGTAGCTTCCGACCAGGCTCTTCCCCTTGAAATCCTTCAAAGTTGGATCGTCCACGATTGACAAGAAGTTCGGGAGCACGCGCGTCTTGTAGCTCGTCGCGAACGCCCCAGTCGTTCGGTTCGGTTTCCCAAGTTGCGGCTTCTGTCCCAGGACGTTTTGCCCAATCAGTGAGGCCACAATGTCGTCCGCGGCATCCGGTGCGAACAGCACCGGCCCGCGATATTCCTCCTCAACGATCGGCGCTTGCCGTAACGCCACCACCGTATCCAACATTTTTTTCGCTTCACCCATCAGTGCGTCGTGGGTCGGCAATTCTTCCGCACGCGCTACCATGAACGCCGGGCTCCGGCTCAGCCTCATTCCGTCCGCCGCTTGCGCCGAGCCGTTCAATTGCACGCTGTACGTCGTCCTTCCGCAGCGCGTGACCGTGCCTTCGGAATTCACCAAATATTCATTGATTGCCGAAAACCTCGCCGACGCCGTCACCGATTGCACATCCGGATATTGCCTGTACAAACCCGTCAAATCCTCCAGCGTCTTCTTCCACGCCCTTTCATCGACTCTCAGCGATACCGTGGGCTCGACCGCAACCATTTGCGGCGCCTTCGCGAAGTCGTCCACGGGATTCGGGTCCGCGCTGAACTGCTTCATCGCGGCCTGCTTCTCCGCCAGCGCCTGTCCGGCGGCCTTGTACGCCTCGTCCGTCGTCAGCCATATCTGGTGGCGTAGCGCGATCGAGTCATTGTCCAGCGGCAAAATGTTCGATTCGCCCTGGCCTCTTCCGAAATAGCTGTCTTGCTTGTAATCCCCGATGCGCACAACCACGCGCAGCACGCGAACATGAATGTGCTGGTTCTCGCGCAATGCCCCGAACGCGGCCTCCGCGCCAAAATCCTCCACCTCATTCACGCGGTATTCCACATAATATGGTGCCTGCACCTGATCCATCTTGAGCTGCGCCTTGGAGCGGTCCAGTTCCGTCAGTAGCGCCTCTAGCAAACCGTCGCCCCTCGCCGCCGCGTGGGCCGCTACCATTGCCGCGTCCAGCGCCGGTTTCGATTTCGCGGAATCCGCGCGTCCGGGCGCGGCGTTCAGCGCCAGCAGCGCGGCAATTGCCATCCCTGTCCATGGTCTGAATCCGCGCAAGGCTGCCGGCCGGTGAAGAATCTTCATGGCTTCACCTCGGCCTTCATCTGCGCATCTTTGCCAGCGCCACCATCTTCAAATCCCGGCGGCGGCAACAGTGGCGGACGTTCATGCTCGTGCGCGCGCTTCTGCACTTCCATCTCGGAGAACAGCATCGCCGGAGCCACCGCTGCAACCGGTACCTGCCCGCTCTCCGCGCCGCACACGCCGTTGAACACGTGCTGCTGGTCCCCCGTAGTCATAATCCGCGTCAACGCCGCCAGCGGTGTCCCCACAATATCCACGCCGCGCACCAATTCATCGGGCTTCCCGTCCGCGTACACTTTGTACACAAGCACCGGCAGCACCTGGAACGCCTGCGGCAACGACCTCGTCGTCAGCGTGAATCCGCCCTGAATGTCGTCGAAGTACAGTCCATAAGGTTTGCCCTGCTTCTTCACTTCTTCAATCAGCTTCTGCCGCATTTCCGCTTCCGGCACGGTCTTTGTCGATGTGACGATCAAGTTTCCCTGGCGCCCCGTTGGCATCCGTCCCGGCTGGTTTCGTCCATGTCCGTTCGATTGTGCGAAATTCCTCACTGGCATTCGCGACATCAGAAAATTTTCCAGCACGCCGTCTTTGATCATTTCCACTCGCCGCGCCGGCTCTCCTTCATTGTCAAAGTCATACGAGCCCGCCAGTTTCATACCGGCCATCTCGCGCGTCGTCGGGTCGTCAATCACGCTCAGAAATTTTGGCAGCACTTCCTGCCCGACCTTCTTCGTGAACGTCTGCCCTTCTTCCTCATCTCGTTGCCGGTGGCCTTCCAATCTGTGCCCCAGCACTTCATGGAAAAACACGGCTGCCGCGCGTCCGCTCAATACCGCCGGTCCGTCGTACGGTTCCGCCACAGGAGCCTTGCGCAATGCGCTCAAGTCCGCGGCCATTTCTTCAATCTTGCCTGCCAGTTCCGCTTCGCTCGGCAAGCCGCTCGCCGCTGGCGCCTGGAAAGTTTCCACGCGCAGCAAATCCATTCCGTCTTCGGCGCGCGTCTGCGCCTCCATAATCAGCCGCGCCGAGGCGCTCGGCGACACGATGGCGCTCCCTTCGCTCGAAACCATCCGCGAATTCGATCGCTGCACTTGAATCATCACCGACGCGAAGTACACTTCCGGATATTTCCGGAACGCCCCGGACAATCTCTTGATCTCGCCTTCCCATGCCGCGCGATCGAACGGTCCTGCCGTCGGCGCTTCCTCGATGTGCGTCTGCGGTTTCTCCTTCGAAAAGTCCGGCGACTTGTCCTCTTCTTCCGCGCGAACCGCTGTGTTCGTCCGCACGTTCAACAGTGTCGGCACCGCGCGCTTGTACTCGCGATCCGTCAGTTCCCACAGCACCCGCGCGATGGCATCCGCATCGTTTCCCAGCGGCAAGCTGCCCGAATTCACTCCGCTTGGCCGGCTCTGTCCGTGGGTATTGTCCAATTCCGGCGTGCCCACTCGCATGGTCACGTCCGCGAACCGCCTCTGCGCCGCGCTGTTGGTTAGCAAACTTCCGTAAGCCCCCACCAGCACCACGTAGTCTTGGTCGTACACCGTGTAGCTGAGGTAGTAAGGCGCCTGTTCGGCTTTGCCAAGCTCCGCCGTCGCGCGCGCCATCTCGTTTTGCATCGCTTTTAATACGGGATCACTCGCCGCGCTCGCAGCCGCTGGCTTCGCGGTAGTCTTGTCGCCTCCCGCCGACGCGATCGGCAATCCCGCAAGTTGCGCAGCGAGCATCCAGCATGCCGCCGCCCGCGCGAAGTCCTTCCCGCGAAAACGCGCATTTCGGCGTTTGGCTGAAAATTCACAGATTTTCATGGATGGTGAGCTCCCGTTACCACGCCCAGTCAAAGAATGTTTTCTTCCGAGTGCATGGGGTAAAACTGAAGTATGTCCTACTGCTTTGCTCCGCGCAAACTAGCTGTCACCAAAGCGTTCACTGCTTTTCAATCGCGCGCCGTTCGCAAAATCCCCTGCCTTTACCGGCTTGCGACCTTCCAATTTGACTGCGCTGAGCGATAAAACGGTTGTGTCTCCGCAGCAAACAAACAATTCATTCTTTTCGGCATATAGAGTTCCCGGCGCCGCCTCGCCACGGCCCCTCGGTGAGCCAGCGCCTTCTCCTTTAGACGCCGGTTCGCCCCAAACGTGGCAACTCTGCCCTCGGAACGTCGTATAAGCCCCCGGCCAAGGCGCGAACCCGCGCATCCGGTTGTAAATCTCTGTCGCTGGCCGCTTCCAATCAATGCGTCCGTCTTCTTTCTTCAGCATTGGCGCGTAGCTGGCTTCTGTATGATTCTGGGCTCGAGGAACAATGGTTCCAGCGGCCAACCCTCGCAGCGTTTCCGCCATCAGCGGCGCGCCAATCTCCGACAATCGAGCGGCAAGCTCCGGGGCCGTCTCCTTCGCGCCAATTTCAATTTCGCGTTGCACCAGCATGTCCCCGGTATCCATGCCTGCGTCGATCCGCATCGTCGTCACGCCGGTTCGCGTTTCGCCGTTCACGATGGCCCAATTGATAGGCGCCGCCCCTCGATACTTGGGCAGCAGGGAAGCGTGCAGGTTGATCCAGCCCAGTTTCGGAATTGGCAGCAATTTCGCCGGGATAATTTGTCCGTACGCGATGATCACGACGCCATCGGGAGCCAGATTGCGCAGCAGCGTCTCCGTTTCTGGGTCTCGAATCTTTTCCGGCTGATGCACCGCCAGCTTCGCCGCCAGCGCCGCTCCCTTCACCGCCGAAAACGAAACGCTCTGCCCCCGCCCCCGCGGACGATCCGGCTGCGTAATCACGCCAACAATTTGAATGTCCGGTTGTGCCAGCAGATGTTTGAGCGTGGGAACCGCAAACGAGGGTGTGCCGCAGAAAACGATTCGCATCCGCAGGGGCACTTACCACTCGCCTTGTTTCCTGAGCTTCTTGATTTTTCGTTTGATCAGGTCGCGTTTCAACATGCTGAGGTGCTGCAAAAAGAGAATTCCATTCAGGTGATCGATCTCATGGCAAAAAGCCCGCGCCAGCAGGTTTTCGCCGCGAATTTCAAACGCCTCGCCCTTGGCGTTCTGCGCCTTGATCGTCACAAACTGCGGACGCAGCACATAACCTCGAAATCCTGGAATCGACAGGCAGCCTTCTTCTTCGCGAACTTCGCCTTCCGCGTGAATGATTTCCGGGTTCGCCAGCACGATCTTCGCTTCCGGATTCTTTCCTCCGGTCACGTCCACCACCGCAAGCCGCAGGCTCTTTCCGATTTGCGGCGCCGCCAGTCCCACTCCCTGCGCCGCGTACATCGAAGCAAACATATCTTCGGCAAGCTCCTCCAGTTCCGCGTCGAATTTTTTAACCGGCGCACCCGGCTTCTCCAGGATAGGATCGCCATACTTGACGATCGGATAGATCTTGCCCGCGGCGGACGTTGCCTGCGGCGTCTCCGTGGCTGCGGCGCTGGCAGGCTCAGAACTCGTCAATTTGTCGGGCATAGTTGTCAAAGTTCCGCCGCATCTCCGCCAGCGAGTCTCCTCCAAATTTTTGCAGAAAAGCATCCGCCAGCACAAGTGCGACCATGGCTTCCCCGGCCACCGCACCTGCTGGCACCACGCACCAATCCGACCGCTCGTAAGCGGCCTTTACCGGCTCCTTGGTGACCATGTCCGTCGTGTGCAGCGGCTGTCGCAACGTCGAAATCGGTTTCAAGTACCCGCGCACCACCACGTCTTCGCCGTTCGTGATCCCGCCTTCGAGTCCCCCCGCGCGGTTCGTCGCCCGCCGGAACCGCCGCGCCGATTTTTCATAAAAAATCTCGTCCTGCACTTCGCTCCCAAACGACCCCGCCACCCTCACGCCGTTGCCGATCTCCACCGCTTTCACCGCCTGCACGCTCATCACCGCCTGCGCCAGCCGCCCGTCCAATTTTTCGTCCCACTGCGCGTGACTCCCCAGCCCCACGGGAACATTGTGCGCCACAATTTCAAAAATTCCCCCGACCGTGTCTCCGGCTTTCAGAACCGCGTCAACTTCCGCCTTCATTTTCTCCTGCACCTCGGCGTCAATGCATCGCAGCGGAGAGTCCAGGTCCGCGCTCACCGCGTGAATCTTTTTCCAACTGGCCGGTTTTTCCAGCCGCACGTGCCCCACCTGAATCGTATGGCTCGCGATCTCCGTGCCGAATTCGCGCAGCAGCAGCTTTGCGAATGCCCCTGCCGCCACTCGTGCTGCCGTCTCCCGCGCAGACGCCCGCTCCAGTATGTACCGCGCATCGTGGTAATCGAATTTCTGCGATCCCGCCAAATCCGCATGCCCCGGCCGCGGCGCCACAAGTTTTCGCGAGTCAGAATCTTCTTTCCCTTCTTCCACTGGCAGGACTTTTTCCCAATTCGCCCAGTCACGATTCTCGATTCGCAAAGCAATCGGCGCCCCGATGGTTTTCCCGTGGCGCACTCCCGCAAAAATTTCCGCCGTATCCTTTTCAATCTTCTGCCGCCCGCCGCGGCCATAACCAAGCTGCCGCCGCCGTAGCTCGTGGTTGATGAACCGAATATCCACAGGCATCTGCGCGGGCAGCCCGGAAATAAACGCCAGCAGAGCCTGTCCGTGCGATTCACCAGCGGTGTAAAAGCGAAGCATCCCCGATTATTCCTCGCACGATTTTGCGCGCAATCGATTCAAATCAAGTGGAATACAAACAGTGTAGCCGCCGTAGTGCTCTCCGTCCAGCACGCCGCGCCCTCCGCCGCTATGCGGCGAGAATTTTGGGTGGTCATCAGGAAGAGGAAATAACCCGCCGCCAGGCCGCTACTTCATGGTTTCTTTTCCGCCGATGTAGACGGGCATCAAAATCTCCACCGCAATGCCGCGTCGGCCGTGCCCGAGATCGTCGATGCGCACTACTTTTCCGAGAGACTCCCGGTTGAGCGAGCCTGGTTTGTCCGAATAGGGATAGGTGACAAACACGCGCATGCCTTCCGTATAGAACTCATTCTTCGACGCGAAGTAAATGCTGTCCCGCGAACTGTTCAGCGTCGGCAGGATTTCGTCGAGGTCAAGCCCGTGAGTGTCGGAAGGCCTTACCCGGACTGTTTGTGGAAGCTTGAGCCGCCCTTTGCGCCGTCGCTCCGGGCCCGTCAATCGCGCCATAGTCGAGTGTGAGCATACCTTACTTGGTCCATTTGCTTCCAACTCTCGAACATTGGCCGGTTCTATCAGGGCTGGATCGTCGCGGTACTGCGGCGCCCTCTCCCAAACTTCCCCGAAATCCAAATTCCCTGAAACTGTCCAGAACCGCATGGAAGAAACCTGGTGCATCGAGCGGATCGCGCCCCGATGTCTTCATTACCCTTCGGTGGTCCATGTGACCCACATGTCTGGTAAGGCGACAAATCAGGACCTATCGCCTTGTAAGGGCCGATTGCAGCGCCCATTCACAGGTTTTTGCGGATATCCCGCAACAGAAGTTCGTATGAACGTGTGGATGGCACGCTCTCAATGAGGAACCACAAACCACAATACGGAGTGAAGCCAAGGCACTGCGGAGGTCCGGTTACAATCCAGCCGTCTGCGCGACTATTGAAGACAATATAAGCGAGGATTTCCCGAACAGTTCGGTTATGCAGGACCGCCGGTTTTACTGTGGAGGCCTCTGCACCTTCCATGATATCTCCGCCGTAGCCCTTCAACTTTGGGTCTAGCGTGAGTTGGAGATTCCACCACAGCGTAACAGACGCCATTTTTGCGGTCTCGCCGTCCG